>ERZ1694706.633-NODE-633-length-13908-cov-44.258500_pt1 | contig 13908 bp, 15 predicted proteins | sample MGYA00581716_ERZ1694706 | MGnify/ENA primary metagenome ERZ1694706 (study PRJEB42213, sample SAMN07424529) | human gut metagenome | biome: ENVO:00009003; feature: ENVO:2100002; material: ENVO:00002003 | host: Homo sapiens | place: USA | collected 2014 ... | reverse complement strand
TGTTCTTTCTGTTGTTCCATGTTTTCCTGTTTTTGAGGTTCTTGTTTCTCTGTCTGTTGTGCCGCCATCTCTTCCTGCACCTTCTTCTCATAACCGGAGGTGTCCACCTTGTGAGGGGCGAGTAGCTCCTTGTTCGCTTCGGGGTCTTTCAGCAGTTGCTTCATCACCTCCAAAAGATTTTCGGCTTGGTCTGCCGCGATGCGGTAGAAACCGAAGCGACTGGGTTCCTTGCACTGCCGGAAGAAGTTCTTGAAGAAGTTGTCCAGCACGTCACCGTGTCGGTCGAATTGCAGGAAACTCTGCGCGTTCTCCGCTTTCGCGGGGGTGCGCTTGGGTGTGCCGTCCGCGTTCAGCCCGGTTACCACGCTGATCTCGCCCGTCTTCTCGTCACGGACTACCAGCACGTCCTTTTCGTCTTTTTTCTTTGCCATCTGAAAAATGTTTTAATGGGTTATTTATGAAAGAAATTATGGATACGAGCCTTGTAGAAGGCTATATCTTCCTTTTTGAAGTCCTTGATATGGTTGGAAAGGAATGTCAGCACGTCCTCCTCGCTGTAATAGGTCTTCTTGCCCAGCGTCTTGTAGGGCAATGCGCCTACGCTGCGGTAGCGTTGGAGGGTGCGTTTGCTTATCTGGAGCAACATGCACAAATCCTGATTGTCGAAAAGGCGGATGCTTTCCGTGATAGTGGGCTGTTTCCCCTCAGCCTTCATCGCCAGCAGCAGTTCGTCCTGACGGTCGAGCCGTTCCATCAGCTTCTGCATCCAGCTCTCGAAGTTGTTTCGTGTGAGCAGTTCCATAGCTATGTCCTCCTTCCTTTGGGTGTGCCTCCCGTTCGTAGCGTGTGGTTGCGTTTCAGCTCCTGCGGTGTCGCGGCGTCCTCGTTGACGGTACATTCATCAAGCAGGCGGTCGATTTCAGACTGTCGGTAGCGGCATTTGCCACGAAGCACGACATAGCCGATGCGTTGCTCGCTGCGCATACGCTGGAGGGTGCGGGTACTCACGTTAAGCAGGTGCGCCGCCTCGCGTGTGGTAAGCAACCTGTCGGGCGATGCCGCTCTCTTGTCGCCGGAGACGGCACGGACGTGTGCCGCAATCTCCGCTATCTGTTCCGTCAATGACCGAAATACGGAACTTTCCATTGTTATCACTTTCATATTCAGTCCTTTCTTTTTGTTTATTTTCATGAACATAGGCTGCGCCTCGGCATACCGTTCAAGCAAGCTTGACGCTCTGCACTCGGCTTGCTCTATGTTTCTGCGGCAAAATTCGGCAATAAACGAAGGGGGCTTTAACAACTCACTACGTGACTCACGTAAGATTTTTCCGGAAGATGGCTCCGTAACCCGGTCAAACGGCGCAACAGGCAGCCTTTCAGCGGAAAACGGCACGTGTTCGGAACCGTACCGTTACCTTTGCGGGCAAACCGATAATTGCATGAATATGGAAATAGTATCTATCGAGAAAAAGACCTTCGAGATGATGGTGGCGGCATTCGGCGCACTCTCGGAGAAGGTCGCCGCCCTGAGGCGCAAAAGCGACACGGGGCGCATGGAAAGATGGCTCACGGGCGAGGAGGTCTGCGGGCAGTTGAGAATAAGCCCGCGCACGTTGCAGACGCTGCGTGACAGGCGGCTTATCGGCTACTCGCAGATAAACCGCAGGTTCTATTACAAGCCAGAGGAGGTGAAGCGGCTGATACCGCTTGTCGGCACGCTCTATCCGCACGGCAGATGATTTGATTTATTCACCCACTGAATCCGAAGTTATGATGAACGAGAACAACGATGTTTTTACGATGGAAGACGAGCCGATAGCCTCTGTGATGCAGAATATGCGCAAAGGCTCGAAATGGCTGTCCGCATTTCTGGAAAGTTACCGTCCTCCGTTGGACGGGGAGCGTTACCTGACGGACGGCGAGGTGTCGGAACTGCTCCGTGTGAGCCGACGCACCTTGCAAGAATACCGCAACAACCGCGTGTTGCCCTTTATCCTTTTGGGAGGGAAGGTGCTTTACCCGGAAACGGTGCTGCGCGAGGTGCTGGAAGCGAACTACCGCAAGCCGTTATGATGTTGATTTTGTAGTTAGAAATAAAAAGATTACTTTTGCAATCTGTTTACGCTTAGTCGTAATCACTTGCTCAATCTCATGTGCGCTTGGGTTTCCAATGCCATCGTACTTCCAGCTCGTTCTGGGAGCAGTTTCATTCTTTAATACGTTGGGAAAGGGGGGCTTTAAGTATGACAAAAACTATAATGAAGGCGGTAGGGGCTGTAGCGGCAGGCCGAAACAGGAAAGTTCATATGAGGATAGCAAGTGTAACCATATATTGCGATGAAGGCTCCAAGGGTTCGAATCCTGCCACCCCGACAAAAGCCACTGATAATCAGTGGCTTTTTCTTTTTTCGGACACATTTCGGACAAATTATATCTGAATATTGATTATTCAATAACCTAAGCAAAGTTAAGTTAAGCTAGAAGAATAACCCTTCTTAAAGAATGATTGGAACATAATGCTTGTTTCTATAGAGCGTGAAAAGTTCATCTTATTCTTATAAAAAATCAAGAGGGCTAGGAGTCTTTTGCTTGTCTATGTCAGTGATATGAGTGTAGATCATAGTCGTTTTTATATTTTCATGACCCAATAACTCTTTTACAATTCGGATATCGATACCTGATTGGATTAAATGTGTGGCATAAGAATGTCGCCCAGTATGTACAGAGCCTTCCGACTGAACATTTGCTTTGATCAATGCTTTTTTCAGAATCAACTGTACACTTCGTTCGCTATACTTGCCACCCTTCTCACCTTCGAAGAGGTACTCCTTTGGCTTGAATGCTTGATAATAATGTCTCAAAGTCGCCAGCAATTTGTCTGGTAATGATACAATCCGATCTTTATTACCTTTGCTTTGATGGATTCTGATAATTCCATCGGAAGATTTTATGTCTTTGATTTTGAGATTCAACAGTTCGCTAAGACGTAGTCCACAACTATAGATTGTCATCAGAATAGCCTTGTGTTTTAGATTTTGAGTGTTATCGAGAATATTTCTTACTTCTTCTTTTGAAAAGAATTTAGGTAATTTAGAAAATGAGCGTTTCGGGTATAAGTAATCCAGTTGGATTTTTTTGTCCAATATCAGTTCGTACATCTTCTTGATTGCGCCCACTAATCCTTTTTGATAGGAAACACTAATTTTCCCATTTTGAACTTTTTCGTTTATAAACGCCTCAATATCTGACAGTGGAATTTCTTCAAGGGAGGGATATTTACTAACATGTTTAAGAAATATACTAGCGTAATCCTTGTACGATCTAATGGTATTGCCAGCATATCTCTGCATCAGCAATCTCTTTTCGAAGGTTTCAAGTATGATTTCGCTATTCATATCAGGGAAATAGTATTTTATAATATTTTGTTTCGCTATTTGTGCGGTTTTATTTTTTAAATACAAATATATCAATATCTTATGTAGAAAGAAAAGTCAAATAACGAAACACGTATATAGGGTTGGTTAAGCGAAATTTTCCGTATATTCGTTTCGTTAAAACAGATGTTGTTATGCGGCAGCTTAAAAGACGACACCAAACCAGAAAAATCATCTTGACAACCACCCGACTTTGAACTACGAAGGATGAAATTTTTCAGGGACAACTTCCAGCATTTCCAAAAAACAGTTTAACCATTGACTTGGAGACAAACAAACAATTTGAGCATTAAGGTTTAAACCGAATTTTTCCGAAATTGTCCTGACCTGACTTTTCCTGAAAATCGACTTTAAAGCTGTTTTTACAGATAAATCAGGTTTCTCTAACAGACAGGAAATAAATGCTAAGTATTTGGCTTTAATCTTAAAATCAAAAAATAAGTGTTTTCTTTTAATGTTTAAACAGGGCTGATTTTACAGTTGGCGGTGGCAAGAAACTTTCAGGACCTACCTCATAGACAAGTTTCAAATCAAAAAAAGTATGATAGAAAACGGTATATGGATTGTAAAGCTTCCTTGAAAATAACTTTTGTGTAGGTTCGAACTGAAGGACAATGGAACCTCCCAGAAAATTTTCAAGATTCTCAAACATCAGGATTTTGAAAATATCGGAAGTAATGCCATAAGGAATATTTGACACCACTTTGAAAGGAAATTTCGGAACTGCAAAATTCCTAAAATCACAACCGACAACTTGAACATTTCGGGCATCAGAAAATAATTTTCGTAAATGTTCAACCAAAGCTGTGTCGTTTTCAATAGCAACAACATTGTTGGCAATTTTTAATAAATGAACAGTAAGAAACCCCTTGCCTGCCCCAATATCTAAAACCGTATCCTGATTACTTATATTTGCTTGTCTTATTGCATCTTTTATTAGCACTTTATCAATAGTAAAGTGCTGACCCGTAAAACGAACGGGCAATTTCTTTTTTGTCATTAGTAACTTCTTACAGGTGAATACTTGAATTCAAATCACAGAGATATTCTTTTATAATTATACAACGGCAAATTTAGTAACTTTGCTCGATAAATTAACGAGAAAGAAGAAAAAATGAAAGCCGACAGCATAACATCACCTATACGCAAGCAGGGGTTTCGTGCTTCTATGACAGTGAAGTGGTAAATTTGAAGTTCAGTTCTTCGTAGGAAGTTCAGTGGTTAAAATCCCTGCCTGCGTATAGCTGAGAACCGTTGTGGGCTATTTTGCACACGACACGACAAACATCAAATGACTATCGAAATATGAGTTTATTAAACAATAAAAAAGTTGCAATTATCGGTGGCGGACCAGTTGGACTAACAATGGCAAACTTGTTACAACAAAACGGTATTGACATTACCGTTTACGAAAGAGATGAAAACCCAAAAGCACGAGTTTGGGGCGGAACGCTTGACCTTCACAAAAATTCAGGACAAGAAGCAATGAAAAAAGTAGGATTGTTGCAAACCTACTATGATTTGGCGCTACCTATGGGCGTAAACTTTGCTGATGAGAAGGGTAACATTATAGCAACAAGAAACCCGACACTCGAAAATAAGTTTGACAACCCCGAAATAAATAGAAACGCGTTGCGAAAAATGTTGCTTGGCAGCTTGAAAAATGACACAGTTGTTTGGGATAGAAAATCTATTGGGCTTGAACAAGAAAACGGAAAATGGCTGCTACATTTTGAAAATAAGCCAACTGCATTGGCCGACTTTATTATTGTTTCCAATGGTGGAATGTCTAAAATAAGAAATTTTGTTTCAGATAATGAAGTCGAAGAAACAGGTACTTTTATTATTCAGGGCGACATTCCTGAACCAGAAACGAACTGCCCTGAATTTTATAAGTTGTGCAACAACAATAGACTAATGACCGCACATCAAGGGAATTTATTAGTTGCGAATCCATTTAACAACGGAATGTTAACTTACGGTGTCATTTTCAAAAAGCCTGAAGAATGGAATAATGGAAAAGGATTAGATTTTAAGGACACAAAAAGCGTTTCCGAGTTCTTGACAAACAGGTTTTCAAATTGGAGCAATGAATACAAGGAGTTAATTCGTTCAACAACTTTTTTCGTTGGTTTAACAATAAAAATATTTCCGCTAGACAAAAAGCCTTGGAAGAGTAATCGTCCGTTACCCATAACTTTAATTGGCGACACAGCTCACCTAATGCCACCTTTTGCAGGGCAGGGCGTAAACATTGGACTAATGGACGCTTTGATTTTGTCAGAAAATCTTACAAACGGGAAATTTGGAACGATACAAAGTGCTATTGATGACTATGAACAACGAATGTTTGTTTACGCAACAGAAGCACAAGCGGACTCGACAAAGAATGAAATAGAAATGCGAAATCCGAGCTTTACTTTTCAACAGCTAATGAATGTATAACTCGACAGACAAAAAAAACAGCCCACAACAATCGGCTTGAAACGCAAGGCGGGGTAAACGTCTTCGATTGAACATTTTTTTCTAATTTTACGGTATCGGCTTCGATTGAAAGGTAGTGGTAAAAACCCGCCCTGCGTCAAGCCGCCGGACGTTATGTGCCATTTTTGAATGACAATGCGAATAGATACAGACAAACAAATGAATTTACTTAGTGATAAGAACGTTGCAATAATTGGTGGTGGACCCGTTGGACTGACTATGGCAAAATTATTACAGCAAAACGGCATAGACGTTTCAGTTTACGAAAGAGACAACGACCGAGAGGCAAGAATTTTTGGTGGAACCCTTGACCTACACAAAGGTTCAGGTCAGGAAGCAATGAAAAAAGCGGGATTGTTACAAACTTATTATGACTTAGCCTTACCAATGGGTGTAAATATTGCTGATGAAAAAGGCAATATTTTATCCACAAAAAATGTAAAGCCCGAAAATCGATTTGACAATCCTGAAATAAACAGAAATGACTTAAGGGCTATCTTGTTGAATAGTTTAGAAAACGACACGGTTATTTGGGATAGAAAACTTGTTATGCTTGAACCTGGTAAGAAGAAGTGGACACTAACTTTTGAGAATAAACCGAGTGAAACAGCAGATTTGGTTATTCTTGCCAATGGCGGGATGTCCAAGGTAAGAAAATTTGTTACCGACACGGAAGTTGAAGAAACAGGTACTTTCAATATACAAGCCGATATTCATCAACCAGAGATAAACTGTCCTGGATTTTTTCAGCTATGCAATGGAAACCGGCTAATGGCATCTCACCAAGGTAATTTATTATTTGCTAACCCCAATAATAATGGTGCATTGCATTTTGGAATAAGTTTTAAAACACCTGATGAATGGAAAAACCAAACGCAGGTAGATTTTCAAAACAGAAATAGTGTCGTTGATTTTCTTCTGAAAGAATTTTCCGATTGGGACGAACGCTACAAAGAATTGATTCATACGACGTTGTCATTTGTAGGATTGGCTACACGGATATTTCCTTTAGAAAAGCCTTGGAAAAGCAAGCGCCCATTACCCATAACAATGATTGGGGATGCCGCACATTTGATGCCGCCTTTTGCAGGGCAGGGAGTAAATAGTGGGTTGGTGGATGCCTTGATATTGTCTGATAATCTAGCCGATGGAAAATTTAATAGCATTGAAGAGGCTGTTAAAAATTATGAACAGCAAATGTTTATCTATGGCAAAGAAGCACAAGAAGAATCAACTCAAAACGAAATTGAAATGTTTAAACCCGACTTTACGTTTCAGCAATTGTTAAATGTATAAAATGGAATAAAACGGCACATAACAAACAAATTGGCAATAGAGCCGGTGAAGTACTTCTATTGAACTTTTGTGCAATGTTGAAGATTAGTAATTCTATTCAACATTTGTGCTAAAAGTCGGCTCCATCGCCAATTTGCCAAACGTTGTACGACATAGTAAAACCGAACCAAACAAAATGAAAGTCAGAGAAGAAAAGTTAAGAACAATTATAGAATGGTCGGAGAAAAACGAAGATGTAAGAGTTCTTCTTCTGACAAGTTCACTTGTAAATCCTTTAGCACTTGTTGACGAATTTAGTGATTTAGACATTGAATTTGTTTTTGAGGATAATACAAATTACATTTCAGACAAAAGCTGGACGCTTAAATTCGGAAATCCAATTGCTATGATTGAAGAAGACGAAAGTTGTTTTAACCATAAACACGCAATGAAAATGCTACTTTATGAAGACGGTGTGAAAGTAGATTTTAAACTTTACAGCAAATCAAAATTTATAAAGGAAACGCAAGAGAAAGAATTACCAGAAGATTGGGATATTGGTTATAAAATTTTAATTGATAAAGATGGTATTACAAAGCAAATGCTGAAACCAACTTATCAAATTTCCATTATCAAAAAACCGTCTGAAAAAGAGTTTCAAAATCTAATAAACGATTTTTGGTGGGACACAACTTACGTGGCAAAGTGTCTTGTGAGAGATGAAATATTCTATGCGAAATTTATGTCGGAAACCGTTATTCGCACAGAATATCTAATTCCTTTAATTGAATGGCACATTGCAAGTGAACACAATTGGAACATAACGACCAATAAATATGGACGACTTTTCAAAAAGTATCTTAACCAGGAAATGTGGGCTAAAACAGAACAAACATTTTCAGGGAGCGATATAAAGGAAAATTGGACTGCTCTATTTTCAATGACTGATTTAGTTTCAGAAATAGGAACTGAATTGTCAAAAAAATTAGAGTACAAATACCCGGATAAATTAGAAAATGACATACGAAAATATTTAGCTGGACTAAAACCCAAAACATAACTACGTCGTACAACATCGTATTGGCAATAGGCGGGCTGAACGGCTTCGTATCAACGGAAGTGCAAAATTCAACTTCTGTTCTTCGATTAAAGTTCAGTGCTAAAAATCCCGCCCATCGCCAATACGCGGCACGTTGTTAGCAATCCGCTGCGCTCCTTGCTAACAATGGCTCGGCGACTTACGTCGCTTGCCGTAAGCCGCCGCTTCGCGGACTGCTTACAACAAGCGACTTGGCTAAATAGCTCCGCTTTTGTATCTTCGATACAGCTTCGCTACTTCGCCAAGTCGCCGAGCCGTTATTCAGGACTGTTTAAGTTTTTGATCTCCTGACGTTTTTGGTCTATACTGTTTAATAGTTTATTTTCTTCCTCTCTTTTAATCACCAAATTATGGAATTTCTTAGGGTTAAGAGAATGAGTAGAATCGATATGCGATGTTACATGCGGTAGCTCCAATTCTATCATTCGGTAACGCATTTCATACGATTTTCTATCGTCTAATTGTTTGTTCTTCTCGTATAGAACACCGAGACCTAGCGAAATAATGGTAGATAATGCTATCATAACAATGATCAGAGGTGTTGATTTGAGATCAATGCCGTAATGATGTTTTACAATGACCTGATCAGGAATTTCAGCTATCTTTGAAACAATGTCTTTTTCTTTGATTGTTAATACAGCTAATTCCTGTCTAGTTATTGTGGAGATTTCATTAGCTACATCCTGAAGTGTCCCATAATCGTTAATGATCTTAGATAGTACATCGTTTTCTCTTTTAATAAATTGCTTGATCTGTTGTAGTAGTTCCTGATCCTTTGCTCGCATTTCATGAAATTCCTGCATTTTCTTTTCATTTTCAGAAAGTAGGGAGACAATTGTAGGCATTATTCGTACAATATCCTGCGTGATCAAGTCTGTGTTTTCCTGCAATGCGCTTACCTGTTGCTGTATATTTTCTAATTCTGTGTTCATGGTATTAACGTTTTAGTCCGTAATTCTCTTTCTTTTTTCTTTTCTTGATCAACGGATCATCTTGCTCTGGTGTAATTTCGGGGTTCGAAAATAAAGCTGATGTTATGTGACCAAGTGTTTCTCCGATATTTCTGTCTATAGAATGATCCTTCGAAACATAGCTTCCAGTAATTTGATTTAGTTCAATAGAATTATCTATGCTATTTAAAGCCTTGTCGATCTGTCCGAAGCTCAATGAGCGGTCTATGGCAGAACCCCGAAATGTCTGTTCATCTTTGATGAACGAAATACCTTGAACCTCATCCGACCCCAATCTATATTTAAACTGCATTTCCACACCTCTGTAACGGATATAATTTTGTAGTTCCTTCCAGTTTTTACTGTGTCGTATGCCTGCCTTGACGGTGTCGTAAATTTGGTATTTCGTTAGATCATTACCTTTCAGTCTACCTCTGTTGACATTTCGTTTTCCTTCGGACTGCTTAAAGCCATATAATGCATTTAATTCTTTACAAGCTTTAAAGCTCTTATACCGCTGATTGCTATTGGAGATAGTTTTGCCATGATCGTTTACCCGATTAAAAATAATATGGATATGATCATGTTGGCGGTCGTGGTGGCGCACCATTAAGCATTGGGTATCCCTAATATCTAATTTTGATAAATAACGCTTAGCTGCGGATAGCATGATGTCATTATTCAGCTTGTTTTTATCTTCTGTATTCCACGAAAGAATAATGTGTCCGACTGCCTTGCCCAATCTTGGATTCAGCATCCGCTGAAAATTAAAGTCCTGTGTGATGGTCTTTGCCGAATCCGTCCGTAATCCATTTACATGGATAATCTCACTATCTTTTTTCAGGGCGTATCCAACGCATCCGCCGAAAGATCGGCCCTCAATTATCTTCGCTATCATGGTGCAGTAGTTTATTGATACAATGGTTAATGTGATGGATCGTATTTTTGCATTCCTGTGTCACCTCAATCAGTCCAGACTGGTGTGCTTTTTTAGTTAGCTGATTTAGATTGTTCGAAGCCCCAGTAATCGCCCTAAAAGCTTTCAATTGTTCTTCGGTAAACCTAGGTGTAATTTTTCGTAGGATCGCAGATTTGCGTACCCATTCCGATTTGCTCATACCTGCAATTTTTGCATTATGCAAAACTCTGTTATGTTCGCTTTCATCGAAACGGACATTGATCCTGAACTGTTTTTTATTTTCGAGTGCGGGTCTTCCGCCTTTTTTCTTGTTATTTTTCATCTTGTTTCTTTTTAGCTGTGACCATCGGGAGCCAATCGGTTTTGGGGTCACCAAAACACAACCTTGCTTCCTACCTATTCGATAGTTTTCTTCCCGATTGAATATTTTGGGTCTGTTCTTTGGATGATGTGAAAATCAGATAGTCATTGACATCCTTGATCCTGTTGTCTTGCCTCTGCAATTCTTCCATTCCATTTTTTACGGTGTGCGTTTTTTCAAAATGGCTTCGCAAACTGTTGTACGATTTTAAACCACTGCTATCTGTGTCCAGATAGCTTGTTATTCCGTTATGTCGCCCTAAGAATGGATATGCTTTTTGCAGATTGGCGGTCGTATTCAGGATACAGAAGTTCGTATTTAGATACGGCTTACCTGCATTCTTTTTTAACGTCATAAAGGATAGCAGATCCGTGAAGCCCTCAAACAAAACAACATCTTTGTTGCCGTTATCGATCGTGGTGATCCCCTTTGTCAATAGGGAGCGTTTATCATAGCTGTTGCGCAGTTCGTATCCACCTGCATCATTCTTAAAACTTGCGGCAAAGTACGTCTGTCCTTTTGCCGTCCGGTAATAGATTTCCTGACAGTATACTCTGGCAATTTCAATATCTATTTTGCGTACGTCGGTCAGATAGTCTGTCAGAGCTTTGTTTCCGAGAGGCTCAACGGAAAGGATGGTGTAAGCGCGTTCATTTTCTTGTTGCATGACCTGTACTTTATCCAATACGGTCTGCTGGTGAAAAGAAAAGATATTTTTTCTTTCATCAGCCCAATCTAAAACAGTTGATAGGTTTTCCGTATCCAAAAACTTCATCAGGAAGTCAATGTTATTTCCTCCGAATCCTTCCGAATGCGAGTACCAGATATTCCTATGGATATCCAACTTTGTCGAAGCCGTTCTTTCGTCTCCTCCATTGAATGGGTTTTTAAACCATGCTTCACGGCTGTTCATCCTTGCGCATGGTATCTGTAGATAATTTAATATGGATATGAGCGGTATGCGCTTTAATTCATCACATGTCATAATCTTAATTTTAAAGTAGGTTTAGTTTAGTCTATTACTATATAGGGGCGGACTAAACTAAACCTGTTTTTTAATAATAGAATTCAGGGTTGAACCGGTAGGTCTTATCGTTTTTGATGACCATCCGTTTGTTTTCCAGAAATGTCTTCAGCTGTTTGGCTTTATTGATGCCGAAATTGAAGCCCTTTGCCAGATACGCATTCCGTAATCTGCCAACATATTCATCATATGTGCAGGTTATTTCACTGCCGTTGAACATTTCCTGTAACACTTCCCGATGGTTCTCTTTGGAAAGCTCCTGATAGTCGAATCCCTTTCTCGATACTGTACCTGACAGGTCAAAGTTCTCATCCAGTACGGGCAAACCATCATCGATAAAAAAGGTAAATGGCTCAAACTCGATATCCCTGATGAACTTTGGCGCCACGGTGCTGTAGTTTGTATCCAGATCGCTTTTGGTGACCTGTAATATGGATTCAGCCTTATTGTTCAATTCTGTCCCCAAATGCCCTCTGGTGTTGTCATCACCCTTGTTTAGGTGCAGTACGGTATGGATGTGTATATTCAGCTCCTGTGACCATTTCATCAGCTTGCCGGTAATTTCGGTCGCTTCCGTAGCATTATTGATGTCGTAAACAAGATCCCTGATCCCGTCTATGATGACCAGACATATTTTGCCCGCATATTTGGACAGGGCATATTCGATGATACTTATGCGCTCTTTAGTGGGGTATTCCCTCAGGGATATAAATTTTAGGTTTTCATGGACTTCCGTTGTCGGGTAATTTATGAGTTTGTAAACCCTTGAAATCAACCTGTGGCAATGGAATCTGCTCTGCTCCGTATCGCAGTACAGTACCAATGGACGGTTTATGGGAACTTTGACCTTATACTGTAATATCTGTTTTCCGCTCAATGCAGCAGCGACCAATGAAATCACATTGAATGTTTTCCTACTCTTGGCCTTTCCGGTGGATGCGCTGAAATTTCCTAATGTACCGATAACGGAATCGGAATTGCTGATTGTTATCATGATCGGAGGTTCTAAAAATTTATCTGTTATTTTTACTATAGCCCTATCCAATGCAGTGGCTATGTCCTGGTTAAACGAGATCATTATTTACCTCCTTTGTTATGGTTGAAGTTCGTCATGGATGCCATAACATCTTCTTTGTTGAAGTAAATGCGCTTTCCCATACGTTTATAGGGAATACGCCCCTGTTTCATCCATTCGGTCAGGCTGACAAGGGAAATATCAAGCTCGTTTGCCATTTCCTTTTTGGTCATTAGTTTTGTCGGTTGCTTTTTTTGCGGAGGATCGTCCATATTACCAACCTTTGAAATAAAAACCTGTAGTTCTTCCCTAACTGCATCCTTGACACAATCTCTAAGGGCATTTCGATCCAGTGTAATCATACTTTGCTCATGTTTATCAATTTAAGAATGTCGAAGTCATGGCCACTTTCTTCGTTTAATTAACTTGACACAAAATTGGGCAAGCAAGACCACAAAAAATGCCGTTCAGAATTTTGAACGGCATCTCTGCAAGGGGGTGGTATGATTTATCTTCTGGCTATTCAATTGGAATAATTTTGAATTTGCGATCTGAATTGTCAATGTCGGTGGGTTTACCGTCACAAAAATAGTTCTCTACTGTTCCGAATGGAATTGGCTTATCATGTTCCAAAAAATGATTGGAAATGATTTTTGCCCATGTTATATGGGCGTTAGTCCCTAGGAATGTTTCTGCTTTTCCGTTGATTATTATCTTTGCTTTCATAAATTCATCAAACAACGCGATCAGATTAAGTTTGTCGCCGTTCAGTATATTGATTTTATGATGATCCAAGGAATTCAATCGGGATTTCTCTTTTTTGAGCTTTTTAACCTGTTCTTTAAATTCATCCAATTCTTTTAATGTCGTATTATACTGTGCTAGCAAACGATCGAGATTTTGTTTCTGGATGAATTGCTTTTTTAATTCTTCCTGTTCCTCTTTGTTCGAATCTAGATAGTTCTCCAGAATAGTTTTTATGGTATTTATATTGGATTCTGTACTTGCATTGGATGAATTGGCAAGTTTCGTAAATGCCGAATCGATCAATTCCTGTGTCCGCTGGAATTCTATTTGAGTTTTGCTCTTTACTTCTTGCAATAGTTGCTCGCTGACTATCTCATATTTTTTTGACAGACTTACCGTGAAATTCCATCGGTCATATTTGGGAAGGATATTCTCGATGAAATACTGGAATTTCTGTATTCTAAGGTCGTTTCTTCTTTTCTGTGTCGCCGACAGCTTTTCCTGTGATTTGCTTCTTTCCTTTTTTAGCTCGGAATTAACAGTCTGCCATACTACTATGATTTTTGCAAGTTATTTATGATAAAATAGGTTTATATCT
>ERZ1694706.627-NODE-627-length-13980-cov-8.846607_pt1 | contig 13980 bp, 8 predicted proteins | sample MGYA00581716_ERZ1694706 | MGnify/ENA primary metagenome ERZ1694706 (study PRJEB42213, sample SAMN07424529) | human gut metagenome | biome: ENVO:00009003; feature: ENVO:2100002; material: ENVO:00002003 | host: Homo sapiens | place: USA | collected 2014 ... | reverse complement strand
TACACTTATGCGATCGTCGGCAGCGTCAGATGTGTATAAGAGACAGGTATACGGTTGTATTTTTATACATATAACATAAAAGAAAAAGGACTGAATTAACAGTCCCTTTTCTTTGGTAGAAAATAGCAAAAACAATTATATAAAAGAGATTTTACAAATCTGTTTTACACATCATCCTCACCCTGCAAAGCATCATATCCTCTTTCGCCGGTACGAACTTTAACCGCATCTTCAACATCATAGATGAAGATTTTGCCGTCGCCGATATTACCGGTATAAAGCACATTCCTTGCAGTTTCAACAACTGTTTCAACCGGAACAGCAGAAACAACCATTTCAAGCTTCATTTTAGGGTTAAGATTCATTTCTTCGATTTCAACACCACGGTATTTTCTGATGTGGCCTTTTTGTGTGCCGCATCCCATTACATTTGTAACAGTCATACCGGTAATGCCGATTTCGTTCATAGCAGATTTAATTTCTTCAAACTTAGCAGGATTAAATATCATAACAACTTTTGATAAAGCCGGTGATTTTTTAGTCGTATAAGTTTCAACTTCAACTGCCTTTTCAACCGGAGCAAGCGGAGTTGCAGGTACACTTGCTTTTGGAGCTGAAGCTTTGATAGAAGAAGATGTTGCAAAAGCCATAGCCGGCATAAAATCTGCGTAAGCAGACGGAAGATTATGTTCGGTAGCATCAAGACCTTTGATTTCTTCCTCTTCAGATACGCGAAGTCCGTTAGTTTTCTTAATAATGAAAAATACTATTGTCATAGTAACAATTGTCCAAGCGGCAACACAAACAAGACCTAATAACTGCTTGCCGAGAAGTGAGAAGCCGCCGCCGTAGAAAAGGCCTTGGAATGAATCATTACCCGGTACGGTTGTAGTGGCGAAAAGACCGACTGCAACAGTACCCCACATACCGTTTACGCAGTGAACTGCAACAGCACCGACAGGGTCATCAACTTTAAGCTTAATATCAATAAATTCTACTGCAACAACTACAAGAATACCTGATACAACGCCTATAATGCAAGAGCCAAGTGCATCAACAACATCACAACCGGCAGTTACTGCAACAAGACCTGCAAGTGAAGCGTTAAGTGACATTGAAACATCAGGCTTACCGTTTTTAATCCAAGTGAAAATCATAGTTACACAAGTAGCAATAGCAGGAGCACAAGTTGTGGTTACAAATATTGAAGCAAGCTGTGGTCCGCTTTTTGCAGCAGCACCGTTGAAACCATACCAACCAAACCAGAGAATGAACACACCGAGTGCGCCGAGAGTTAAAGAGTGTCCCGGAATAGCTTTAGCAACTTTTTTGCCTGTTTTCTTATCTTCAACATACTTGCCGATACGAGGGCCAACCATAATTGCGCCGATAAATGCTGTGATACCGCCAACCATATGAATTGCACAAGAACCCGCAAAATCGTGGAAGCCGAGATTTGCAAGCCAACCGTTTGGATTCCAAATCCAACCTGCTTCAATAGGATAAACAACGGCAGAAATTACAGCTGAATAAATACAATAGCTTGAAAACTTTGTACGCTCAGCCATTGAACCTGAAACGATTGTTGCCGCTGTTGCGCAAAATACAAGGTTAAATACAAAATTAGACCAATCAAAATTTTGATAATTTGTGAAAACGCCCAAGGTTGGCATACCGCAAAAGCCACCTAAAACTTCTTCACCCATCATAAGACCGAAACCAAGCAATATAAACATCGGAGTACCGATACAAAAATCCATAAGGTTTTTCATAATAATATTGCCGGCATTTTTAGCCCTGGTAAAACCTGTTTCCACCATAGCAAAACCGCATTGCATAAAGAAAACAAGAGCCGCACCGATTAAAAACCAAATGCCGAACACTTCACTGTCGACTTTTTCAAGAATAGATGTTATATCCATATATTCTTCCTCCTAAAATTAAATAGTTTGTAATGATAAAAAGAAAATAAAAAAAGAGGCACGACAACACATAACATTGTCGCACCTCATTGTGCTAAAAATATATGTCAAGCCGACACCGGAAAGCGATGCCGGCCTAACAACTGGCATAATTGCCATAAGAGAGGGTTAAGTAAAAGATACAGATTAGTAATTAACCATATATCTGTCGATTTCCCACTGTGAAACCTTTGTTCTGTATTCATCCCATTCAGCTTTCTTGCCTTCGGTATAAGCATTGAATACATGGTCGCCTACTGTTTCTTTAACAAATGGGTCAGCTTCTGAAGCTTCAATTGCTTCTTCAAGTGAACCAGGAAGGCAATCAATACCTTTTGCTGCAAGTTCTTCATCTGAAAGGTCAAATACATTATAATCAACTGCAGGAGCAGGAGTGATTTTATTCTTAATTCCGTCAAGACCTGCTGCAAGGCAAAGAGCCATTTCAAGATATGGGTTACAAGTTGGGTCAGGGCAACGAAGCTCTACACGAGTACCCATTCCTCTTGCTGCAGGAATACGAACAAGACATGAACGGTTAGATGCTGACCAAACAATATAGGTAGGAGCTTCATAACCAGGTACAAGTCTTTTATATGAGTTTACGGTTGGGTTTGAATATACTGCAATACTCTTAACATGCTTTAAAAGACCGCCGATGAAATAATGTGCAACTTCGCTCAAACCGTCTTCGCTTTCAGGGTCATAGAAAGCATTAACTACTTTACCGTTAGCATCTTTAGTCATAAGTGACATATTTGTGTGCATACCTGAACCGTTGATACCATAAATCGGCTTTGGCATAAATGTTGCATGAAGACCATGCTTTGTAGCATAAGTTTTAACAACATGCTTGAAAGTCATTACACGGTCTGCTGTTGTCATTACTTCATCAAACTTAAAGTCGATTTCGTGCTGGCCTTCAGCTACTTCGTGGTGTGATGCTTCAATTGTATATCCCATTTCCTCAAGAGCGAGGCAAATATCACGGCGGCAGTTTTCACCATGGTCAATAGGGTTAAGGTCAAAGTAACCACCTTCGTCGCCTGTTGTTGTAGTTGGGTTGCCGTCTTCATCAAGTTTGAAAAGGAAGAATTCGCATTCAGGGCCTACATTAAAGCTGTAACCCATTTCAGCAGCTTCATCCATAACCTTTTGAAGAACATTTCTTGGGTCACCGAGGAACGGTGTTTTATTATCGGCACAATATACCGAGCAAATAAGACGAGCTGTCTGTGCGTTCTGGTGCTTTCTCCAAGGGAAAATAGTCCATGTATCATAATCAGGATGAAGATACATATCACTTTCGTTAATTCTTACAAATCCATCAATTGATGAACCATCAAACATACATTCATTGTCAAGTGCTTTTTCAAGCTGTGAGCTTGTGATAGCGACATTTTTCATAATGCCGAAAACATCTGTAAACTGAAGTCTGATAAATTCAACTCCGTTTTCCTGTGCACTTTTAAGGATGTCTTCTTTTGTGTACTTACTCATAGTAAATACTCCTCTCTTGAGTAATTTTGTAAAATAAAGCAAAAAAATAGGCGCTCCGAATCAACTCGGAACGCCTTTGTTCTTACTACACTTTCATTATAGCCGGCAAGTATAAATTTGTCAACGATTTTATTCAATTTTGTTAATTTACTGCGTGAGCATCAATTCATGTTAAAACTTTTTGTATGATATGCCAAAAATAAGATACTATGATAAATCAAGATACTTTTCATCAATTACTTTTTTCACGAGTTTATTATAGTATTCAGGTGTTCCGCCGTTTTGTGAATGTGACTTTGCAAGTTCATCTGTATAATCGGAAAGTTTATAAACATCAAATCTAAATTTATCACCGTCTGTTCTGTTATAATGAGTAACAATCGGAATAAACTTACCGTTAACAGTTATTTTTCCGTTTTTCTTTTCAATATCAACACTTGCAATACCGCCGCAAAGCTGGTCAATTTCAATTTGATGTGAAATAAAATTACCAAGCGAATAGTAAACAAGCATTTTGTGGCCGCTTTCATTAGTAACTTCCTTAACCGGCTCAATTACATGCGGGTGACAACCGATAACAAGGTCAACACCCAATTTACTAAACAAATCGGTGTATTCCTTTTGATAATCTGAAATACCGAAGCTGTTTTCCGTCCCCCAATGCGGAAATACAATTACCACATCGGCATTTGCCCTTGCTTCCTTAATATCTTTAGTTACTTTATCCTTGTCCATCATATTAACAATCCAAGGTTTATCACTCGGAAGGTCAATACCGTTAGTGCCATAAGTGTAATTAAGCAATGCAAATGTAATATTATTTTTTACATAATACTTTATAGTGTTATAGCTCTTTTCATCTTCGTTAATACCGAGATAAACAACATCCTTATGCTTTTTAAAATATTCAATTTCATTCATAATGCCTTGTGAGCCTTTATCCATTATATGATTATTGGCACAGTTAAATACATCGAATCCGGCATTTATTGCGGCATCGCCGATTTCCTGAGGAGAATTAAACACAGGATAGCCCGTATATTCAAAATCAGAACCGCCAAGTACAGTTTCCTGGTCGATTACGGAAACATCGTATTTTTGAATTACAGGGGCAATGTTTTGGTAAAGCGAAGTATAATCATAACTTCCGTCTTCCTGCTTGCCTGCATCAATCAATGTATTATGAATAAGATTATCGCCGACAGCGCAAAGAGTAACCTTTCCATCTGAATTTTCGCTTACAGGCTCACTGCTTTGCTCATTAACTGCAGAAACGGAAGTTTCGGCAGTCGGTTCTTTTATATCTTCTGTTCTTGTTAAATGCCCACTCACTGCAAGAACAATCAAAACGAATATTGCAACAAAAATAGGAATAAGTATTATAGGACTGAATTTTTTATTTTTAGACATAATGTCACCTCATATCAGTATTAGCTTAAATATTATATCATATATCAATTTGCAAAACAACAAATTTTTAAGGTGAGAAAATGGCAACAGCATTAACTTACGTGTTTTTTATTATCGGCTTAATTTTAATAATTAAGGGCGGTGATATTTTCGTTGACAGTGCAACAAAACTTGCAAATATGCTTGGTGTTCCTAAATTTATCATTGGCGCTACAATAGTATCAATCGCAACCACACTGCCTGAAATTATAGTAAGTATTCAGGCAACATTAAGCAAAAATGTTGATATGGCGGTCGGCAATGCGATAGGTTCCGTCACGGCAAATACAGCTTTGATTTTAGGACTTTTTATTACATTTATGCCATTTGAAATAAAAAGAAAAGATATTTCATTTAAAAGTATCGCTATGATATTTGCTGTTGTTTTTATAATAATAGGCTGCATAGTAACGCAAAAGAAAGAGCTCAGCTTTAAAGGTGAAGTCGGAGAATATTATTTTCTTTCGGCTTTGGGTGTAACTCTCTTATTTACAGTATTTGCAATATTTATTTTTGAAAACATAAAATGCATAAAAAGCGAAACAAAAAGTGATGAAAGCAAAATATCATACTGCACAAAAGAAAAAGTGAGTTGCATAATTCTTTTTATTTTAGGTGCTGTGGGCATAATATTCGGTGCAAAACTTCTTGTTAAATATGCCACACAAATTGCCATAAGCCTAAATATTTCACAAAGAGTAATAAGCGTTATCGCAGTTGCTATCGGCACTTCCCTGCCGGAGCTTGTAACAGCTCTTACAGCACTAAAGAAAAAATCCGGCTCACTTTCAGCCGGAAATATACTTGGTGCAAATATAATTGATTTAACTTTAATTCTTCCGATTTGCTCACTAATATCAATTACAAAAGGAAGCGGCGAACTTGCGGTTTCACTTTCCTGCGTTAATTTTGATTGTGTAATGTGTTTAGGCGTAATTTTAATAGCTGTTTTGCCTACTATCATCAGCCAAAAATTTCAAAGGTGGCAAGGAATATTACTGCTTATAATTTACGGAACATACATATACTTTGTGGTCAGATAAAACAAAGGGAATGGCAAAAGCCATTCCCTTTAAATATTATTATTTTACTTTAATGTTAACTGTTTTATAAACACCGTTTTGAGCGTAAACATAAATTGTGCATTTACCTTTTTTAACGCCCTTAACTTTGCCTTTTGAATTTACTGTGGCAATCTTAGTATTTGAAGATTCATAGCAAATAGCTCTGTGTCTTCTAATTTTTTTATCCTTCTTGATTTCAGAAGCTTTGATTTTGAAAGTCTTACCTTTCTTAATTGTAGCCTTTGTTTTATTTACCTTAACAGCCTTTGCTACACCGTATTTTCCGCCAAGAGTAGTTGCGTGAATTTTCTTTGACACAGCGGTAGTAACTTTAGCACCGTTAATATTTTTAAATGCTACGATATTGTACTTGTAATAAGTACCTTTCTTAAGCTTCTTTTGAGTATAAGATGTTGTTTTACCTGAAACAACTTTAAGCACTTTGTACTTGCTCTTAGCACCGCACTTTGCGCCGTAAACAATGTAACCGTCTGCATTCTTAACCTTATTCCACTTTACAGTCACGCTTTTTTTAGTAATCTTAGTGGTTTTTGCTTTTAAAAGACCGAAGTTTGAACCTTTATAATCACCGTCACCCTTAACAGGTGTACCTGTCATTACCTTTTCGGTTAATGATGAAGTCTCACTTGAAATATTATTTTGGGTAAGATAAATATAAATTAACTTGGCTGTTGCAGAATCTACACCGTAACTATTGGCAATTGTGCTTTCACCCGGTGTAAGCGGAGGTGCTGACGGTGCCGGATTTGCCGGAATTGAAGGTGTTGCCGGAGTTGAAGGTGTTGAAGGTGTTGATGGTGTCGGATTTGGTGCCGGTTGACTTGGTGCAACATAATTAGGATTAGCAGTACCGCAACCGTTCAAACAAAATTGTGCGTTGTTTGAAAAATCGTGACCTTTTGCATCAATTTTTTCTTGCTTAACAAGAACAGCATTACAAACAGAACAGTGCTTACCCTCTGTTAAACCTGATTGAGTGCAAGTCGGTGCTACCACTTTATCAATTACTTCTGTATGACCTAATGCTTTTACATAATCATCTTTATATGTGTCACCGCAATTTTTACATTTATAAATTGTATATCCCTGTTCGGTACAGGTCGGTGCTACAACATTTTTAATATATGAATGTCCAAGCTTTGTACCTTCTTTTGTAACAACATCCTTATGGTTACATACAGAACAAATTCTTACGCTATATTCATCTTCTGTACAAGTAGCCGGATGTACTGTCGCCTCTCCGTATTGGTGACCTGTTGGAGATTTAATATCGTTATAAAATTCTTTACCTTCACTGTTTTTGTAAAGTGTATAACCAATTTCAGTACATTTAGGTGGAACTGTTTCAACTAAAGTATATCCTGAAGGTACTGTATATGATGTGCCTACTTTTTTTTCATCGTGGCATCTGCTGCAAACGATTTTATTTTCAGCTTCAAAATACTGATAGTTATGGCCTAAAGCAGGAATAACTGCACCACCATTTGTTTCGTCACAGTTTTCGCATTTATAAACTGCTTTTTTACCGTCTGTTGTGCAAGTAGCTTCTTGCTCTTTTGAAACAAGAACTGTAAATTTATGGCCTGTTGCCTTAATTACTTCACCGCCGGTAAGTTTTCCGCACTTTGAGCATTTATATACAGCTTCTTTACCGTCTGCTGTACAGGTAGCTTCTTGTTTTCCTGTTTCTAATAAATAATTGTGCTTAAGAGCAGGAATTACATCGCCGCCTATTGTATCACCGCAGTTTTTACATTTCTTTACTTCAGTTTTACCTGGAGTTTCGCAAGTGGCATCAACCTTTGGCGAAACAACTTCATAATCATGGCCTTTTTTCTTTTCGCCTACTTCAGTTTTTATTCTGTGGCAAACCGAACATTCGTATACAATCTGTTCGTCCTGTGTACATGTTGCAGGTGTCGAAGATTTCTTTACATAATGGTCATCACACAAAGCCCAGTCTTTATATCCGCATTCTGAACAGGTGCGGATATGACCATTTTTACCATCTTGTGTAATTTGTGAGTATGCGCCATAAGTATGCGGTGTTTTTGCCGGTACTATTTTCGTTTCAGCATAGTTAACATTTGCACTTGCAGTTTTTTCAACAGCAGGCTGCCATTCAAATGTTACAGTGCAATGGCCTGTTTTATCACAATCTTCATAACTATCACTGAGAACAGGTACAACTATTGTATCTCCTGCTTTATAATAGTTATCTGAAAGAAGTTCTGTATTTGAATTTGTAAACTTAATGCGATATTGCTTACTGCTTTCAAGCTTAAGTTTTGCTTTTTCATAAGCACTAACGCGATTTTTAATATCGTTTGCACAATTTGCAACTTTAGCTGCAGTGTCTGATATATCGGTTTCATCCTTACCGTCTTTTTGGTTAAAAGATGAATTCGGGTCACAATCATACAAATCCTGTATTGCTTTGTAATACTCATTAACTGCATCAGGAGTATACAATGTCTGGTCAAAACTTTCCAAATCTTTTGCAGCTTCATTTGCAGCTGTAACAATCGGCTTATAGTTTACAACATAAATTGTTGAACTTGACTCTTTTGAATTATTATCATAAGCAGTTGTAAAATCTACATTACTTGAATTTGTTGTCCAATAAAGTTTTTTAGCCAAAAAACCGTTTGAGATAAAAGAAGTGTCATTATCAATATTTGAATCAATATGAAGAAAACTTGCCAAATCTCTGCTGCCAATATCCGTACCGAATGAATAACATTTATTTGCATTTTCCCCTGTACTGATAAATTCAGTTAAAACCTTTGCTTCAAAACCAAATGGTGTATTATTACCGTACATATTACCGTTGAAATTTTCGTTTTGTTCAACTTTAGTTCCGCGCCAAGTATCAGCATAGAAATTTGCGCTGTGAGCCGGCGAAGTGGCATTAGATATACGCTCACTGTCATAAGGTGCAGCATAATAAATAACTCTTCTTCCGTCAATCTTATTTGTATTTTGTGCTATACACATAATCGGCATATAAGCATCAGTCGTGCCATCCCACATAAGTACAGCTGACGGATAATATGCTCTGAAATCTAAATGATTCTTTTGAAATTGCAAGCAATCAGTTGTACCGACATAAGCGCTCGGCCAATAAAGTACATTTGAAGACGGAGCATATGACTGCTTATGAAATTTACCGTCTGATGAGCTTACTTCATTAACCTCGGCACTGTTAAGCCAAGAAACTTCACTCATACCCGTCTTTGGTGTAAAGGTTTTTGACGGAGCTGCATGGTACTTTTTGTTTGTTTCGTCAATGTTTGAGCTTACGCTCTTTGCCGTAGCCGCAGATGCAGTAACGGCTGTAAACGGAGTTACAGTCATTATCATTATAAGCGACATAAGGCATGCAATGGTTTTTTTGAATGAAAGCATAGATTATTCCTCCCACATATATAATATAGTTTTAGTATTGTTTTTATATTAACATAAGAAATCATTTTTTGCAATATTCTGTACATATTTTTTTTAATGTCATACTGTATTTTTATGCAAATTTTATACAGTATTTTTACAATGTACAAAAACGACGGAATATAAACAAAAAAGTGCCACAAAAGTGGCACTTTTTATAAGTTTGTTAATTAAACAGGATGAACTTTTGATTCAAAGTCTTCATGTTTACCGTCAAGATTGTATTTTTTATCTCTTCTCTTTTGGAAGAACTTAATTGCAACCTGACCGAACTGGGCATATGAAAGAACATCTTCTTCCTGCTCATAATATTCTTTAATTTCATCCTTGAAATCATCAATTTTATCATGAATAAGGTCAGCAGGGCGGCAGATGATAATTTCATCATCGCCTACAATCTTCTTCTGGAATTCAGGGTCAATATCACAAGGTGTTTTACCGTACTTACCGGCAACCATATCCTTAAATTCCTTGGTTACCATCTTATATCTTTCACCCATAATAACATTGAAAACAGCCTGTGTACCAACGATTTGAGATGTAGGAGTAACAAGCGGTGGGTAACCTGAATCTTCCCTTACTCTCGGAACTTCGGCAAGAACTTCATCAAGCTTATCTGCCTTGCCTGCCTGCTTAAGCTGTGATACAAGGTTGGAAAGCATACCACCCGGAACCTGATAAAGAAGGGTATTAGCATCAACACCAAGCATTTTAGGGTCAAGAAGACCTGATTTAAGATACTTTTCACGAAGCGGTGTGAAGAAATCTCTGATTTCTGAAAGAGCCTTAATATCAAGACCTGTATCATACTCAGTACCTTTAAGTGCGGCAACCATTGATTCGGTAGCCGGGTGAGAAGTACCCATAGCAAGCGGACTCATAGCAGTATCAATTACATCAACACCTGCTTCAATACCCTTAAGGTGAACCATAGAAGCAAGGCCTGAAGTATAGTGAGAGTGAAGCTGAACAGGAATATCAACTGTACTTTTAAGTGCTTTAACAAGGTCATAAGTTCCGTAAGGAGTTAAAAGACCTGCCATATCTTTAATACAGATTGAATCTGCACCGGCGTTTTCAAGTTGCTTTGCATAATTGCAATAATAATCAATATCAAAAACAGGGCCGGTGGTATATGAAATAGCAGCTTGAACATGACCGCCGTATTTCTTGGCTGCATCAATAGCTGTTTGAAGGTTACGAACATCGTTAAGAGCATCAAATATTCTTAAAATATCAATACCGTTATCAATACTCTTTTTTACAAAATAATCAACGAGTTCATCAGAATAATGGCGGTAGCCGAGCATATTCTGACCTCTGAAAAGCATTTGAAGCTTTGTGTTAGGACATTTTTTACGAATAAGACGAAGCCTATCCCAAGGGTCTTCATCAAGGAATCGAAGACAACTGTCGAAAGTTGCACCGCCCCAACATTCAAGTGAGTGGTAGCCGATTTTATCCATTTTTTCGAGGATGTCTTCAAATTCGTCAGTTCTCATACGAGTTGCAATCAAAGACTGATGAGCATCACGGAGAACTGTTTCAGTAATACCGATTTTAGCCATTTATGACACCTCTTAGTTTAATGTAATGATAACCTGGCCTGCTTCAACGCTGTCACTCTTTGAAACATTGATTGATGCAACAGTACCGTCCTGTGGAGCAACGATTTCATTTTCCATTTTCATAGCTTCAAGAATGCAAAGAACTGAACCGCTTGAAACTGAATCGCCTACTGAAACCTTAACATCAAGGATAGTACCAGGCATAGGAGCTTCAACCTTAACTGAACCTTCTGAACCCTGAGCTGCCGGTGCAGGAGCTGCGGCAGGAGCAGGTGCAGGTGCAGCAGCAGGTGCCGGAGCAGGTGCAGCAGCAGGAGCCGGTGCTGATACAGCAGCAGGAGCATTTGCACCTTCCTGAACTGTAACATTATAAGCTGTACCGTTTACGGTAATTGTATAGTTTTTCATATTTTAATCCTCCATTATTTAACAGAATGTTTTCTTGGTAAAGTATTTTCCCTTTTACCTGCAAGAATATCAAGTGCAGAAATAACTTTTGCACGGGTATCGGCAGGAGCAAAAATATCATCAACTGCGCCACAAGCTGCGGCAGTAAATGGTGAAGCAACCTTTTCAATATATTCTTTTTCAAGGTCTTGCTTGCTTTCGCCGTTTGCAAGTCTGTCATTAAATAAAAATTGAACAGCAGACTCGGTAGGAAGCGGAGAAGCAACACTCTTATCCCAAGCGAAAGTAAAGTCTGCATTTGAGCCTTTACCTGCAAGAACAATATATGCAAGGCCGACTGCATTACCTGTAATTACAGAAATTTTAGGTGTAGTTGCAGTTGCATAAGCACTTGTAAGTTTAGTAAATGCTGTAAGGCTTTGATTTTCCTTGCCCGGCTTATTAACAGTACCGTTTGCATTAACCAAAGTTACAACCGGAATTGAATAAGCATCGCAAAGCTTAACCATAGCTTCAGCCTTATAAGAACAGCAAGGGCAAATAGGTTCACCTTCAAATGCAACAAAGCCTACTGTTGTACCCATAACTGTTGCAAGAGCTGTTTTACATTTCTTTTCTGAATATCCGCCCTTAAGTTCAACTACTGAATTTGCATCTGCAATACTGTTAATAACAGCCATTGCATCATCACCGTCATTTGCAAAAGTGCTTGGTGCTTCAAATTCAAAAAGAGGAGAAGGGGCAAGGTTATTTGACGGAAGAAGCGAAGCAAGATTTTTAACCTGTGCCACTGCATCTTCAAAAGTATCGCAAAGAATATCAACAGTTCCTGCTTCATAGCTTTCTTCGGCAGTAACTTCACTTGGAGCTGTTACATAAAAATCAGCATCCTTAACCGCTACTACAACATCAGCCATATTTGCAATAAGAGCAGATGTGCCGAGGCAAGAACCTGCAACAATTGAAATTTGAGGGCATACGCCGCTCATTGATGTTGATGCTTTAACAAGATCACCGTAAGCATTCATAACTTCAAAACCTTCGGTAAGCTTAACACCATTTGAATCATACACGCCGATGACCGGGCAACCGGTTTTTAAAGCGAGTTCATAAATCTTTTTAATTTTAGCACACTGTGCAACACTTACAGCACCGCTGTCAACAGTTACATCCTGTGAAAATGCATAAACTGCACACTCATTAACTGTTCCGAAGCCGGCAACAACTTCAACTGAGCCGTCAGCTGATTTAGCATAAGCATCAATTTCAGTAAATGAACCGTCATCAAAAAGTGCTTCAAGTCTTTTAAGTGCTTTTGAGTTGTTCACTGTTTTGTCCTCCTTAAATTGTGACAGAGCATTTATGAAAAATTTAAAATATTCCAAATTTGCCTATTATAGATTTTAACACTTTGGGATAGTAATATCAATATTTTTTATAAATTTTATTATATTTTGCCGATTTTGTTAAAAAATTATTTAATATATTAGTGGCATTTGAGCATAAAATAAAAAATCAAGACTTGGACCGTGAAGCCCAAGCCTTGATTTAATGATATAAGGGAAATATTATATCTGTCTTTATTACTCGCTGAAAAGCGGAGTTGAAAGGTATCTGTCACCTGTATCAGGTAAGAGAGCAACAATTGTTTTGCCCTTATTTTCAGGCCTTTTAGCAAGTTCCTTTGCTGCCCAGAGTGCTGCGCCGCTTGAAATGCCGACAAGTACACCCTCTTGCTTAGGAAATGCCTTACCTGTTGCAAATGCATCTTCGTTTTCAACTGCGATGATTTCATCGTAAATATCTGTATTAAGAGTATCAGGAACAAAGCCTGCGCCGATACCTTGAATTTTATGAGGGCCTGCTGTACCCTTTGAAAGAACAGGTGATGTAGCCGGTTCTACTGCAACTACTTTTACATTAGGATTTTGGCTCTTAAGGTATTCACCGACACCTGAAAGTGTACCGCCTGTGCCTACACCTGCTATAAAAATATCGACTTTGCCTTCGGTATCGTTCCAAATTTCAGGGCCTGTTGTTGCCTTATGAGTTGCAGGGTTTACAGGATTGGTAAACTGGCCTGCAATAAAGCTGTTTGGAAGTTCGCTTGCAAGTTCTTCTGCCTTTGCGATAGCACCCTTCATACCCTTTGCACCGTCTGTCAAAACAAGTTCGGCGCCGTATGCTTTCATAAGGTTTCTTCTTTCAACGCTCATAGTTTCAGGCATTGTGATGATGAGTTTATATCCCTTTGCAGCAGCTACACTGGCAAGGCCGATACCTGTGTTACCGCTTGTTGGTTCAATAATAACTGAATCTGCTTTAAGCTTTCCTGTTTTTTCTGCGTCTTCAATAATTGCCTTTGCAATTCTGTCTTTAACAGAACCTGCCGGATTGAAATATTCAAGCTTTACAAGAACTGTTGCTTCAAGATTGTTTTCTTTTTCAAAATTCTGTACCTCAAGAAGTGGTGTTTTACCAACGAGGTCAAGTGCTGATTTATAAATAGCCATAATACTGTCTCTTATACACATCTCCGAGCCCACGAGACCGGAGCCTATC
>ERZ1694706.626-NODE-626-length-13996-cov-24.695287_pt1 | contig 13996 bp, 22 predicted proteins | sample MGYA00581716_ERZ1694706 | MGnify/ENA primary metagenome ERZ1694706 (study PRJEB42213, sample SAMN07424529) | human gut metagenome | biome: ENVO:00009003; feature: ENVO:2100002; material: ENVO:00002003 | host: Homo sapiens | place: USA | collected 2014 ... | reverse complement strand
GCGGTATCTTTTCCGCAGGGAAAAAGCGTGGTATACTGAGGGGGATAACTCGGAATTTCAGGAGGTGTTTTTATGCCACAAATGAATAAGGGAGGAAAATTTATTTTCGGGAAATCACTCATTCGGACGGATGGAACATTGCGGATTCCACCGCAGGCAATGGAAGAATATCACATTGCAGATGAAGGAAAAGTATATCTTTTTACCGGAAGTAAGATTACCGGTGGCTTCTGCGTCACCCGGAAAGGCCTTTTGCATCCGTCAAAACTTGGTCACATTTTGGACGATACTCCACCGTTGCTTGACTACTCAGCAGGTTCTGGCGAATTTATCAAATACAAGGGGCGTTCCTACTGCTGGGTAGAGATTTCACAGGAGGGGCAAATTCTTCTTACGAAGAAAATGATGGATTTTTTGAAGGTGAGACCCGGAATGGAGCTGCTCTCTATCCGCAGTAGCGACATCGCGTTTACGATGGGAGCTAAAGGACCGCTATTGGAAAAAGCAGAAAACTATGATGGTGAAATTCCGCTTTTTTAAGTGTAACAATTCGCGTTTGTGGAGCGAAGCGGAACAATGAAAGCCCCAGTGGGGCTTTTAAGCGACAGAACGGTCTTGCGCAGCAAGATGGAGGGGCCTCGCCCCGACAAGTTCCCATTTATCGAGTGACGAAAACAATACATCCTTCTGCGGACAACCCCAAAACGGTTGTCCGCTTTTTTATACGCTGAAATCTGAAAAAAGACAAAATGCCAAGCAAAACTGAAAAATATCTCATCCTTGCCCGTTACTTTTGGTAGCACAACATGCTTTTAAATATGTGTGTTTTTCAATGGATGCAAAGTGAGCAACAATTTCTCACTCTAGTTGACTTGTCCACCGATGCAAAGACGCTGTACGGCATCCTGCTGGACCGCATGGGGCTGTCGGTGAAAAACGGATGGCTGGATGAGCAGGGGAGAGTGTATATCATTTTTCCTGTGTAGGAAGTGACGGATGCACTGGGCTGCGCAGACAACAAGGCTACCAAACTGTTCCGGGAATTGGAAAAGTTTGGACTGATTGAGCGCAAACGGCGCGGGCTGGGAAAACCAAATCTGATTTACGTCAAAAACTTTGCAGACCCACGATGCCGCAATCGTGGAAAGAACGGTTCCGGTGCCGCGGATTCAGCGTAGCCGGAGGCGGCAAAATCACGAGGATATAAGACTGAGTGGAATAAAACCGAGGGGAGTGAACCAGATCATTTCTCTTCCGATGCGGAAAGCGAACCGGATGAGTGCACACGGCTGGAAGCATATTTTATACAGTCGTTGGAGGTGGACTTGCTGCTCCGGGTCTGCCCGGATGAGGAGGACACTATCGATCAAATCGTGAATCTTCTGGTGGATACCTGCTCTTCGAAACGCAGAATGCTGCGGGTGGCAGGGGATGACAAGCCTGCGGAGGTCGTGCGCAGCCGATTCATGAAGCTGAATGCAGACCATATCCGCTTTGTGCTGAAGTGTCTTGCGGAAAGTACCGCACCGGTTCGGAACATGAAGCAGTATCTGCTGGCTGCACTCTACAATGCACCCACGACCATGCAGCTTTATTACCAGAACCAAACCAATCATGATTTATCGAACAGGGGGTGATGAAAATGTCGAAAAAAGCAACCACGATTGCCATCGTCAATCAGAAAGGCGGAACCGGCAAAACCACGACCTGCGAAAATCTGGGCGTAGGGCTTGCACGGGAAGGCAAAAAGGTGCTGCTGGTGGATGCCGACCCGCAGGGGTCGCTTACCATAGTCGCTTCGCTCCTATGGCCAGTTGTGCGCACTGCATGCGGATTCATAGTTGTCCGCTGCGCAGACATTGCCATCAGCATGGGCTGGCAGCAGCCCGATGAGCTGCCTGTTACGCTTTCTACCCTGATGACAAAAGCCATGAACGACCAGTGCATCCCGCTCGGTGAAGGCATCCTGCACCATGTGGAAGGCGTTGACCTGATTCCGGCCAACATCGAATTGGCAGGGTTGGAAGTGGCCCTTGTCAACAGTATGAGCCGGGAAAAGATGCTCAAACAGGTGTTGGACAGCGCCCGGCGGGAATACGATTATATCCTGCTGGATTGTACGCCGTCTCTGGGAATGCTGACAGTAGTCGCTCCGCTTCTATGGCTAGCGGTACGCACTATGTGCGAATTTATAATTATCTCCTGTGGAGATACCGCCATCAATGCACTGGCCGCAGCGGATACCACTCTGATTCCGGTGCAGGCGCAGTACCTTTCGGCAAAGGGACTGGAGCAGCTGCTGCAGACCATCCAGAAAGTGCGCCGGCAAATCAACCCGAAGCTGAAAATCGAGGGTATCCTGATGACCATGACGGACAGCCGCACCAATTACGGCAGGGAAATCGATGCACTGATTCGGCAGGTGTACGGCAGCAAAATCCGGGTGTTTGAGCAGCCCATTCCGCACTCTGTCCGTGCGGCGGAAATCAGCGCAGAGGGCAGGAGCATCTTTGCCCATGACCCCAAAGGCAAGGTGGCAGCGGCCTATCAATCTTTGACGAGGGAGGTGCTGGCCGATGCCGAAAAGCAACGCAAACTTGGCGCTGAAAGGTCTCGATGAGATGTTTTCCACCGAAGAATCCCGGCAGGAACAAAAACGGGAGCAAGTGCAGCAGATTCCCATCGAGGAGCTGTTTCCTTTCAAGGAGCATCCGTTCAAGGTGCTGGACGATGAGGCTATGCAGTGCACGGTGGAAAGCGTGGCACAGTACGGCGTACTGGCCCCGCTGATTGCCCGTCCTCGCCCGGACGGTGACGGCTATGATATCATCTCCGGGCATTGCCGCCAGTATGCGGCGAAACTTGCCGGGCTGGAAACGCTGCCGGTCATTGTGCGGCAGATGTCGGACGATGCTGCTGTGATATTGATGGTGGACAGCAATCTTCAGCGTGAATACATCCTGCCCAGCGAGAGGGCTTTTGCCTACAAAATGAAGCTGAAAGCACTAAAAAATCAAGGTGCTAGGTCGGATTTGACTTCCCGACAAGTTGTCGGGAAGTTGGAGGCGGCTGATTTGGTCGGAAAAGGAAACGAGGAAAGTGGCAAACAAGTCCAGCGCTTCATCCGCCTGACAAATCTTATTTCCGAATTGCTCGACCTTGTAGATGAAAAGAAAATCTCCTTCAATCCCGCTGTGGAACTGTCCTATCTGGACGAGGCTCAACAGCGGGATTTTTTGCAGGCCATGGACGAGACCCAAAACGTGCCGTCCCTGTCGCAGGCGCAGCGAATGAAAAAGCTGGCGCAGGAAGGAAAGCTCACCTATGAGGCCGCCTTTGCCATTATGGGGGAAGCCAAAAAGGATGAACTGGACAAGGTGGTCATCAAAAACGATACCTTGAAAAAGTATTTTCCCCGCAGCTACACGCCCCGGCAGATGGAAGATGTCATCATCAAGCTGCTGGAACAGTGGCAGCGCAGACAACAGCGTCAGAACGAACGCTGACAAAATCGGAACCGGAAGACCCATGAGGTCTTTTCTTTTTTGCAAAATTTTGGAGGACAACGACTATGAATACCACGATTGATTTCAAGACCGCAAAGACCATTGAGAACATGAGCCGCAAAATCGACGGCATGGAGCGTGCCGTTTCCGGCTTCTTCAACAAGATGAGCGACATTGCGGAGCGCAAGTACGGTGACCCGCAGGTTTATCTGGCGGCAGTCGGCCCGGCGAGGGACCTGAGCGCCATTCTGCTGGAGGAAGCGCCCGGCATTCTGCCCTGCTTTGACGAGACGGATGACACCTTCGGCATTTCCAAGGAGCTGCCCGTGGCGGGCTGCTACAACCCCAAGCAGGTGCTGGAGCTGTCGGGCAAGCGCTACCTGACCGGCCCGGTCGTCTTCGTCCGCTTCAACATGGAAGGCGAGTATGTCTCCCTGACGATGGGCGACCTGCACTGCATTCAGGAGTATCTGGAACAGCACAGCGCGGCGCTTATGGCCGACGGCAAGAACCTGAACTGCATCTGTCTGGACTGAGGAGGCCGCAATGATGAGCTTTTTTGTGGGCTTTGCTTTCTTTGAACTGGGCGTTTTCTGCGGCTTTTTTGCCGCTTCCCTGATGCAGGCGGCACGAACCGGAGAAATTGTGATTACGGTAAAGGAGGATACGGATGGAACAGGAAAAGAATACCCTTTCGGTGCTGCAAATCGCACCGGGGCAGCATCCGAAGCCGATTGAGATTGACAATGACCTGAAAGCGCTGCAGCAGGCGGTCGGCGGCTCGATTGGTGCAAGCTATCCCTTTGAAGACCCGGTGGCCATCGTTTACAACGATGACGGCAAGCTCATGGGGCTGCCGCTGAACCGCACTCTGCGGGATGAAAGCGGTGAGGCCTATGATGTGGTTGCCGGAACGTTTCTGGCGGTGGGTCTGGGCGAGGAGGATTTTGCATCCCTCTCCCCGGAGCTGACGCAGAAATACGAGGAGCTCTTTCATCAGCCGGAAACTTTTATGCGCCTGGGCCGTCAAATGCTGGTGCTGCCTGTTCCGGACGAAAATGTGCGGACGGAAACGGCAAAAGCAAAGCCCCCGGCGGCGCACGAACGATGAGGAGATATTCCTGCAGAGGGGGTGGTATAAATGCAGGAGGAAGTTGAACACAAGACAGTCAACTTTGCCATTTCAACCACAAAGCTGACGGCCCGGACTTTCCTGAAAGGTGCGCAGTTTCTGCTGCGGCAGTACGACAAGAATGCTTCGCAGGGAAAACAGAGCATGAAGCGCCTGATTCGGCAGAACCGGGGTGTGACCAATGTGGAAATCGAGAAAACCGGCATCAAAGGCTTTGCGAAATATGCCAAGCGCTACCACATTGACTATGCGGTTCAAAAGGATATTTCCTGCACGCCGCCCCGCTATATGGTCTATTTCAAGGCACAGGACACGGATGCGTTGAGCGCGGCATTCAAAGAATATTCGGCTTCGGTTTTGAACAAAACCAAGCGACCTTCCGTGCTGGCAAAACTGCAGGAACTGGTGCAGGCGGTGGCGGCGATTCCCGATAAAGTCCGCATCAAAGATCAGAAGCTTGGCCTATGAAAAAGAATTTTTCCAAGCTGCTGGCTCTGTATCTGCCCTACCTTCTGCTGGGACTTGCGGCAACGAATTTCGGTGAGGCATGGCGGCTGGCTGAAGGCAAAGAGATGGGAGATAGGATTCTGTCTCTGATGAGCACGATTCCGGCCGCCTTTGCAAATCCGCTGCCGAGCCTTTATCCGCTGGACATTCTGGTGGGCATCTGCTGCGGTGCCGGGCTTCGGCTTGCAGTTTACCTGAAAAGCAAGAATGCAAAGAAATACCGGCATGGAGTACGGTTCAGCCCGGTGGGGCAATGCCAAGGACATTGAACCGTTTCAGGCTCCGAAGTTCGAGGACAACATCATTCTGACGAAAACTGAACGTCTGATGATGAGCAACCGTCCGCCCGACCCCAAGAATGCGCGGAACAAAAATGTTCTGGTAGTGGGAGGTTCCGGCAGTGGCAAGACGAGATTTTTTATTAAGCCGAACCTGCTGCAGTGTGATTCTAAGGCCTTTCCGGTTTCATTCGTGGTTACGGACCCGAATGGGAAAAACTGAGTACAATAGAATATAGAAGGAACAAAACCTTCTGAAAGACCGAAAGGTCTTTACATAAAAACGGAAAGGAGGGTGAAAAAAGTGCCTGACAAAGAGAAAAAACGCTATACGGCTCTGTATGAGCGGCTTTCCCGTGATGATGAGCTGCAAGGCGAATCCAACTCCATTTTGAACCAGAAAAAGTATCTGGAGGACTACGCCCGGCAGATGGGCTTTTCCAACATCCGGCACTTCACAGACGATGGCTATACCGGAACAAATTTCAACCGCCCCGGATTTCAGACCATGCTGGAGGAAGTGGAAGCCGGAAATATCGCCACTGTCATCGTGAAGGATATGAGCCGCTTTGGACGGAACTATCTTCTGGTCGGCAACTATACCGAGTTGTTGTTCCCCAACAAGGGCGTCCGGTTTATTGCCGTCAACAATGGCGTGGACAGTGCAAACCCCACATCCAGCGACTTTACTCCGTTTTTGAACATCATGAACGAGTGGTACGCCAAGGACACCAGCAATAAGATCAAGACTGTGTTCCGCAACCGGATGAAGGAAGGAAACCGTGTCAGTGGTTCCATTCCCTATGGCTACTACCGCAAACCGGACGATAAGCAGACCTTATATGTAGACGAAGAAGCCGCCGCCGTTGTTCGCAAGATCTTCGATATGGCTGCACATGGAGCAGGGCTGACGGAGATCTCCGACACCCTGACCCGTGACAAGGTGCTGATTCCGTCTGCATACAGCCAGAAGTATCAGCCGCAGAACAACCGCAATACGTCCTTTCATGACCCCTACTGCTGGAACAATACGACCGTAAGCTATATTCTTGACCGTCAGGAATATCTGGGACACACAATCCTTGGCAAGACGATCGGCGAGAATTTCAAAATCAAGAAACGCCGTAAGGCATCCGAGGACGAGCTGATCATTTTCCGAAATACCCATGAACCCATTATCACGCAGGAGGTCTGGGATGCAGCACAAAAGCTGCGGAAGCGTTCTCCGAGAAAACTCCAGAACGGCACCTACTCGCATCGGCTGTCCGGTCTGATCTTCTGTGCAGACTGCGGACACCGAATGTCGTACAAAAGCCCGGATTCCGTTCGCCGCCCGGACAACAGACACTTCGATTCTGATTCGGGCTTCCAATGCGTCCGGTATCGGAACCGATACGATGGCTGCACATCCCATTCCATTAAAGTGTCTGTTCTGGAAGAAGCCATCCTGAAAAGCATTCAGGCTGTGTCGGACTATGTTCTGGAAGATGAGGACGCATTTATTGAAGAATTGCAGGCACAATGGCAGAGCCAGAAGCAGGGACTGTCCTCAGAGAACAAAAAAGACCTTGCCAATGCCAAAAAGCGTATGGATGAGCTGGACAACCTGATCCGTGGTCTGTACGAAAGCAATCTGTCCGGCAAGCTGCCTGACCGTCAGTTTCAGCGCCTGATGGCACAGTATGACGAGGAACAGGCGCAATGCGAAAACCGTATCAAGGAGTTGGAAGCAAAAGCCGGAGATTCTACGGCATCCAAGGTTGACCCGAAACGGTTTGTTGCGCTGGTGCGTAAATATCAGGATTGCGAAGTCCTGACGGATGATATGCTGTATGCGTTTATCGAAAAGGTAGAAGTCCATGCACCGACCGGAGGCCGGACACGATACCGGCAGCAGCGCATTGACATCTATTTCAACTTCATCGGGGAGTATCATCCCCCTGCCGAAGAAATCAGCGAGGAAGAGCGTGTTCGGAAAATCGACGAGCAGGCAGAAGCGAAGAAAAACGAAAAGCGGCAGAAGTCAGTGCAACGGTATCGGGAACGGCAGAACGAGCTGAAAGCTGCTGCACAAGCCGGAGACCCGGAGGCCATTGCAAAGCTGGAATCTGAGCGGGAACGAAAAAGACTGCAGGGTGCAAAGCGGCGGGCAGAACTGAAAGCGATACGAGAAGCCGACCCTGAGTATCTCCGCACGATGGAGGAAAAAGAGCGCATCCGGCTGGAAAAGATGCAGGAAGCCGAACGCCGGAAGGCAGAAAAACAGAAGAATAAGGCAAAGCGCACCCGCAAGGAATTGAAAGCCCTTGCAGAAGCCGGTGACCCGGAAGCAATCGCCGAACGAGATGCAATGCTAGCGAAGGACGCCGAAGCCCGCAAGCGCAAGAAAAAGCGTTATGCAGAGCGCATGGCAAATGACCCGGAGTATGCCGAAAAAATCCGCCAACGGCAGCGGGCGTATAACAAAGCCCACGCAGACAAGCGGAAAGCGGACTATGCCGACCTTATCAAACGTGCGGAAACCGACCCGGAAGCCGCCAGAAAATTGGCAGAGATACGGGCTTACCAAAGCCGGAAAACGGTAGAGTGCTATCAGAATCTTGTGGAGAGAGCCAAGACAGACCCTGCCGCCGCAGAAAAGCTGGCGCAAAAGCGTCAGAAACAGAATGAGAGTGCAAAAGCAGCCTACAACCATCTGAAGGAACAGGCAAAGACCGATCCGGAGGCTGCAAAAAAGCTGGAAGAACGGAGGTCGAAGCAACGGAAAGCAACCAATAAGTATCTCGAAAAACGAAAAAACAACGTACAGGAGGACAATGCAGCATGACTACCATGAAAAAATCCATCCATGACAATGCCAACGGTCTGGACTACACTCTTGTCAATGACCACTATCTGCCGAATCTGACCGCAGCAGCCCCGGCAGAGCACCCCACCGGGCGGTGGGGCCGCTTACATAAGACGTATCTGAAGGAGCAGCACCCCATCCGGTACAACCAACTGCTCCTGTCCGGTGTGCTGGGCAGCTACCTTGCCAAGCTGGACAAGCAGGCCGAAGAACAGCTTGCATTGACCATCCGGCAGATGCAGGAAGCCGAGGGTGTGACCGAAGCCCTGAAAGCTGCCGATCAACTGGAATGGGTGCGCCGGATGAACAGCATCCGCAACCGTGCTGAGGAAATCATCAAGTCTGAGCTGATTTTTGTATAAGGAGGTGCCCACGATGGCTGTGCTGAAACCGATGCTGAAACTTGCCCTTCTCCCGCTGCTTCTGCTGCTGATTCTGGCGCAGTGGGTGGGCATCTTCCTCACGACCTTCTCCATTGTCCTGACGAATCTGCTGGCGGGACTGTTCTTCTTCGTGGCTCTGGCAAGCTGGATCATGAAGCTGGCAGACGGCGGCGAAGTCCTGAAAATGCTGATTACCGCATTTGTGGTTTTCGTCCTGCCTTACATAGCGATAGCTGCTATCGCAAAAATCTCCTTTTTCGCTGAGGAACTCCGGGATTTTCTCCAATCCTGAGTTCAAGACCGCCCTGCGCAATGCACGGCGGTCTTTTTGTTACATCGGGTCTGCACAGGGCAGGCCCTTTTTTAATACGGAGGTACAAGCCTATGAAACTGACTTTTGACGAAAAGAAGTTGCTCTACGCCTACGGTAACCCCGATCTGGAACTGACCCGCAAGCGGCTGTGCGGAGTTGCCGGGCTGACGGTTGACCCCGACCAGAACAAGCTGGTGCTTGACTTCTGCCGGAAGTTGGAAGACGAAACACTGGCAGACTGGTACGACCAGATGTTCTACTTTGTCCGTTCCGAGATGGAGCATTATACCATGATGCAGAAAATGTCACGGGACATCGAGGAGGACGAGGACTGGGGACCGACCATCTTTGACGAATCTGAGGAGGGAGAACTGATTGACGATGTTTAAGCTGGAGAACATGATCTACGCCAGCGATGCAGGATAGTGCGGTTGGGGGACTTAAGAAAAAGAGAAAAGAGACCTCATTACGTTGAAAATTAATTTTCAAAATCATTAAAGGAGCTATTCAAATGAAACGGAATCAGAATTTCGACCATAATCACTCTCAAAAAGTGCTTTCCCGCCACTACAGCATGGACACCAACCGGGTGGAAGTCCGATTTGAAGATGGCACCACCCTTTCCATTGATTGTATCTCCATTGAGGACGAGTATGGCAACACTCCAGTACAGCGAGCAGAACTGGACTGGCTGCTATACAACAAGCCTTTGGAGTATGCCCAGCTTGTGCTAGGTGTCGAAATTGAGCATTATCTCTCGCTCGGCTGTGACCATGGCAGATTAGAAGATTGGCTTTTAATTATAGCAATCCAATAAATTAGCGTGAATAGCTACAAAAGCGAAACCATCCAGAACAGTCATGCGAAGAAATCGTTTTGAAAGCAGCACGAACAACATCCGGCAGCTTCTCCAACAAACGAACTTTTGCCTTTCTATTTTTTCTCCAATGCCTGAATCAGAAGTTTTCTTGCTTCATTGTGCAACATTTCAATCGCCTCTTTGACTCAATTTTACACCTTTTGTCAAGCTGTAACTTTATTTGATTGGACTGCTATAATATGTTCCTCCCAAAAAGGATTCAATGATTTTTCCATCACAGATATGTATTTGCCTACTTGCGTACGCTGCCACATCTGGAGAGTGCGTTACCATAACAATCGTCATGCCACTGCGATTGAAACTTGAAAACAGTTCCATAATGGCGAGGCTGTTAGCTTTGTCTAAGTTGCCGGTAGGTTCATCGGCCAGTAACACACGCGGCGAACGAGCCAGCGCTCTTGCAATGGCAACGCGCTGTTGTTCACCGCCAGAAAGATTTACTGGTCGCTTGTTGGCTTTTTCGGCCATGCCAACGCGTGCGAGCAGTTCATGTGCAACCGCATCTCTTTCCCGTTTGGACACACCCGCATAACCAAGCGGCATACAGACGTTTTCAAGCGCGCTAATTTCATTAACCAAGTTGAATGCTTGGAATACATAGCCAATTTTCTCGTTACGTAATGCCGCGCCGGCTCTACTTTTCAGTCGTGTAATGTCCTCGCCGTCAAAGAAATAACTGCCGCTTGTCAGTTCATCCATACAGCCTAAAATGTTTAGCAGAGTCGATTTGCCGCAGCCTGAACGACCTGTAATAGCGACAAAATCGTGAGGATAGATTTCAAGGTTTACCGCCTCGATCCCTACAGTTTTCACACCACCCTGCCGATAAATTTTACTTGCATCTTGCAGCTTTAGAATCGGTTTCATTTTTGCTCCTTTTAACGCTATAAAATCTTCGTTGGGTAGCGACTACGCGTGCCGAGGATCGTACATACACAACATATAAGCGTGATTCCAAATGCTATGCCTATTGCAAGTATCGCGCATGTCCAGGAAAAACGCACTGTGAATGTCACAGTGGAAAGCTGCGGTGCAATAAATATTGTTAACAGCAAACTTATTACACCTCCCAAAAGTGAAAAAAGCAACACTTCGCAAAACAGTTCAAAAATAAGCGTACCGTGTGTTGCCCCCAAAGTCAACGCAATAACGAATTCTCGTCTGCGCTGTTCTACATAGATAAGTAAAACTCCAATGATGCCCACCGTTGTAATGACAAGCGAACATTTTGCTACCCATACAAACAGCTCCATCCATTGCGTTATATCGCGGATATAGGCAAGACTCAACTGATAAATTTCTTCGTTATTGGTGAATGCCCTAAAGTAGGGTTTCATAATCAGTAATGACAGAAGATTGAGCAAAGCACCAATTCCAAAGGCCAGTAACAATCCATGTGTGACGGTAGTATTTGCCTCATCCTGCTTTTTCTCCCCAAGATAGCCTGCAATCAGTACATTCACGCCAACGCCGATCCAGATAGATGTCGCATTCATCAAAGTTGTAATGGGAAACGACAGGGAAACCGCCGTCAAAGCATTTTCACTCAGCCGCGCTACAAACGCGCTGTCTATCAGATTATAGGAATATTGCAGAAACATGGAAATCAGCGGTGGTATCGACATTTGCCAGATGAGTTTTCCAACGGGTGCAACCGCCATTTTGTTATTGGTCTGCATGCTTTCCCTCTTCTCCACAAATTGTCCGAACAATATAGTTTTGTTTGCGTTCTGCGGGCTGACCGGCTTCCTGGGCCGGATAAGTCCCTGCTTCCAGTACAGCGTCCAAAGCCTTGGAAGGGACAGATTCCGATTTATAAGCCCGTACACTACGGCACGTCTTGATAAGAGACAAAAAATTTTTTCCCATACAGATATAGTCCTCCATTCTGCTAATACTTCCGAGATACAGGCAACAAAAAAGCCACACAACTATCACAAGATAGCTGTGTGGCAAAAAGATGATCGAATCCGGAAAAGTCCACTAAAGTTTTGCGTTTATTATTATAGCGAACTTGAAGGAGACTGTCAAGCATCAATCATTACGGAATTGTGTCGTCTGTCTGTTGTTTTTTGTGTTACTTTATGGCACATGAGAAATTCTGTCTGGTTTTGTACTCGTGGTGAATGGGTATGTTCTCCCATTGGGAGGCCACCCACCAGTCCAATTCATTCAGTACGATATTGGATAGGATGCCGCCCTGCGGTGTTCCCTTAGTCGGGTAATCGCAGCTCATAGCTGGCGGCGGCGTTGCCCTTATCGGCATCACCCTGATCCCCCCGTTGCGCGGCCTGTTCGGCTGATTCTTTCCGGGCGGCGATTGCCGCCCCGTACATATTTACTTGCAAGCATTTCCAGCCCCTCCGTGGCAAATGGATTTATTATTATAAAGGAAGCGCATTGCAAAACGAATATTCACTGTTACCTGAAAGGAAGGCGATTTTTATGCAGATTCTAACTCACCTTATTTTTTGCTCAACCTGCTCAAGACCCTTATCAACCATTTTTCTTGATGGGTGGTGGCGCTGAGTGGAAACAGTTCTCAAAGCAATCTCTGTTTGGATCAAGTCGCTATTGACAGCGGCAATCATGTCCAATCTCTCCGGCCTGTTCGATGACGTGAATACCCAAGTGGGCAACATCGCACAGCAGGTAGGCACAAAGCCATCAGCCTTTGAGCCACGAGTGTTCGCAATGATTGAAGCGCTGTCCAGAAATGTGGTGCTGCCCATTGCAGGTATTATCTTGACCTTCATTGCCTGTTACGAACTGATTCAGATGATCACCGAACACAACAACATGGCGCAGTTTGAACCGGCACTGCTGATGAAGTGAATCTTTAAAACGGCGGTTTCGGTCTGGCTCATCAGTAACACATTCGAGATCATTATGGCAGTGTTCGATGTGACGCAGCAGGTCGTGGCAAATTCCAGCGGCATCATCTCCGGCAACACCCGTGTCAACGAGGTGGGGCTTTCAATGCTGGAAGCCAGCATGATGCAGATGGACGTAGGCCCCCTGTTCGGGCTGTTCTTGCAGTCCTTCTTCATCGGCATTACCATGAGAATCTTGTCTATCGTCATTTTTGTCATTGTCTACGGCAGAATGATCGAGATTTATATGATGGTCAGTCTGGCACCGGTGCCTATGGCAACCTGGGGCAACCATGAGCAGAGCCACATCGGGCAGAACTATCTGAAATCTCTGTTTGCGCTGGGTTTTCAGGGCTTTCTGATCCTGATCTGTGTGGCCATCTACGCGGTATTGATCCAGAATGTTGCCATTTCCGGCGATGCAATCAACTCGATTTGGAGCATTGTGGGCTACACCGTTCTGCTCTGCTTCACCCTGTTCAAGACAAGCTCGGTAGCCAAAAGCATTCTGGGCGCACATTAAAAAGGAGGCGTTATGGCAGCTTATATTTCCGTGCCGCGTGATTTGGCAAACGTCAAAACGAAGGTGGCGTTCAACCTGACCAAGCGGCAGCTTATCTGTTTCGGTGCAGCGGCTCTCGTGGGAGTGCCGCTGTTTTTTGTTCTCCGGGATGTCGGCGGCAACACCGCGGCGACGCTTGGCATGATGATCGTCATGCTTCCGGCATTTTTTCTGGGCATGTACCAGAAAAACGGTCAGCCCGCCGAAAAACTGCTGCGGTATTATGTGCAGGCAAAGTTCCTGCGGCCGAAGGTACGCCCGTACAAAACCTGCAACTACTATTCGATTCTGACAAAGGAGGTGACGTTCCGTGATGAATCTTCGAAAAAAGACCGGTAAAAACAGCGCAAAGCCGTCCCGGCAGAAAAGTGCAGTTCCCCGTACGGCACAGCAGTCCATCCCGATGCAGCGAATGTTCGAGGACGGAACCTGCCGCGTGAAAAACGGCTATTATACACGGACGGTGGAATTTCAGGACATCAATTATCAGCTGGCCCTGCCGGAGGACCGTAGAAAAAACAGTCATCGACCGCTGTGTACACCTCATCTACCGCAAGTATTTCGCTGACCCCGCGCCGGAAAATATGCCGCTGCTGGAAGACCTGTACAATGCCTTGCTGCAGCAGGATGAAAAAGAAGCCCATCATGTGGCTGCCGCACTGGAAATCTACGTCAAAGGCTCTCTGAATGTGTTCAACCATCGGACGAATGTGG
>ERZ1694706.608-NODE-608-length-14305-cov-8.510947_pt1 | contig 14305 bp, 23 predicted proteins | sample MGYA00581716_ERZ1694706 | MGnify/ENA primary metagenome ERZ1694706 (study PRJEB42213, sample SAMN07424529) | human gut metagenome | biome: ENVO:00009003; feature: ENVO:2100002; material: ENVO:00002003 | host: Homo sapiens | place: USA | collected 2014 ... | reverse complement strand
GTTCGAATCCACCCGCGCCCACCAAGAACTCCAGTATCCGAACCGGGTACTGGAGTTTCTGTTTTGTAATAACCTTCCCGGAGGCTAGGCGGGTGGATTCGAACAGCTGCGGCCCCGTCGCAGAAGAAGGGGCAAAAACAGCCCAGTGGGCTGTTTTTAGCAGCGCGGCTTGCGTAATCCACCCGCGCCCATAAAAAAGACCGCCGACGTAGAGATACGCTGGCGGTTTTCTGTTTGCAGAAAGTTTGGATTTTCATGCGGGTGGATTCGAACCAGCGGCCTGTGGTTTTGGAGACCGGCGCTCTGCCAGAATGAGCTAAGACGGCATGAAAAAAGCGCCCCTGCGCGGCTGGGCAAAGACGCTGGCGATATTGGGGTGTTACTGCCCCATTTTTTTGTAGACAGGGCATTCGTTGCAAATCTTATGAGCTTCATCCCACCCGCAGGGTGGGGTCTTTTCAGACGGCAGCATCAAGCTGTCATTTCCGATGTTAGAAATATCCCAGCAAAGGCCGTCCGCAATCTTATGGCGGAAGATCGGGCAGAAAACCTGTGGGTCAGGAATCGGAGTTGTATTAAAAACCATGCTGTTTCATCACCTCGCCGATTTGTTTTCCGGCATCGTCTAGCCAGCCTACCGTACCGATAGAGTCATCCTGCCGGATGACAATGAAACCTTTTTCAGAATAATAAGCGTGCTGTGTACCGTTGCGCTGGCTGATTGCGAGAATGGCGTGTTCAGCAATTTCATTGGTCTGCGCAAGGCTGATCTGCCGTTTTCCCATTTGCTCGATAGCGTGGCCCTCAAAACTTAGGGTGTTTGGCAACGCAGGAGGGGTAACAGCAGTTCCGGTCAATTTGATTTTACCAGATTGACGCAACGCCGTCAAATCGTTGTTAACGGCATCCAGTCGCTCTTGCCGTTTCGCCGCCCAGCTTGCCTTACTGCTGGCGCGGCGCGGAAAACACTGCAGGTGTTAAATCAGATAACGGTTTCGTTTGAGATCGGGGGTGTCACTGGCCCGCCTGCATGGCGAGCGGTGCACCCCTGATCTTTTTGCCGGAACAAAAAAGAAAAGCACCATACTTCCTACGAAGTACAGTGCTTTTTTGGTGGAGCTATCAGGAGTCAAAACGAACATTTTAGCATCCGGTGACAGCCCGCCATCCGGCGGGTCTTCTCCGGTCTCCAAGGGAATCTCAACGCTGTTCTGGTCTCCCATGCAGGAGAAAACCAGCTTCATGCGGTTATCATCATAGACATAGACGGCCACGAGGAAGTTCTTGAACAATTCCATCTGGAAATCCCGGTCGTGGATGTCACCCTGCTGCAGCAGTTCCAGATAGGAGATGATTTGCTCCCGGTCGATTTTCACGACATCCTCTTTGGCCGCATTCAGTTGGACGCTCAGCCGGGATTGCTCAGTCTCAAGCTCGACCATCCGGGTGCGGGTGGCCTCTGTGATAATCCCCATCTCGATGGCTTTTAGCATATTCGAGGTGGCTTTTTTATTTTCCTCCAACTGCTGCTCTAGTGCCTCAATCTGGAGGTCATTGTCGTGCTTTTCCCAGTATTCGACCGTCCGATCTGCCATCCATTCAATGACATCGTCGGTTAGGCAGTACATCTTGATGGCCTGAGCCACAGCCGGTTCAATGACATCCCGGCGGATGTTCTTCTTGTCACAGGCGTGCTCGGTGCGCCGCTTCTGGCAGGTGTAGTAGTAATGCAGCTCGCCGTTTCTACTGGTGCCAGATACGCCCGTCATGTAGCTGCCACAATGCCCGCAGCGCAGCTTCCCGGTCAGCAGATAATCTTCTGCCCCGACACGGTGCCGGGTTCCAACTGGGTTCTTTTTCATCCTCATGGCCTCCTGTACCCTGTACCACAAATCGTCACTCACTATGCGTGGAATGCCATCAACCACCCGGACATCCCCGTATATGTAGATGCCTCTGTACCGTTCATTCTGGCAAATGCTCTGGAAGCTGCCCTTGTTCCAGTTGGCTCCCTTGCTGGTCTTGATGCCCTGGGCATTGAGATCTCTCGCAATGTCCACGAACAGGTCACCGGCAGCCACACGGGTGAATATTTCCCGGACAACGGCCGCATTCGCTTCATCCAGCACCACACGGCCATCCTCACCCCGCTTGTAGCCCAAGGGCTGCCGACCGTTCGCCATGCACTTGCTGGCGTTATCATACAGCCCCCGGGTGATGTCCTCCGCCATGTTCTCGCTGTAGAATTGATTCACATTCATCATGTTCCTCAATGCGAAACGCCCGGCGGCTGTATCGTCAAAATCTTCCTCGGCGTAGAACACCTTCACGCCGCAGTCTTCCAGTTTGGCCTCGTTGACCATTGCCTGAAGCATATTGCGGCCAATGCGGTTTGACTTCCATGCCACAACCGCCTGAAATTTGCCTTTTTCAGCATCCCGCATCATTCGCTGGAAGTTGGGCCGCTTATCGGTCTTGCCGCTGATGGCCCTGTCCTCATAAGTTCCAACGACGTGCAGCCCCAGCTCGGCAGCGTGCTTCATGCACTCTCTGACCTGCTGCTCAATGCTGACCTCTCGCTGGTTGTGGGAGGAATAGCGGGCATAAATGACGGCATTCTGACCCGCAGCAATATTCTTTTTTCGGGCCATCAACCATCACCTCACGATTATCTTCTTCAAAATTCGCAATATTTTTCCGATTTTCGGTATAATTCTACGAATCCCTGAAAAGCGGGTGCGTATTTGATATAATTCAGTTGCTGCCGACAGTAAATTTGAGAAAGGAGCCATGCCGTATGACTACGAGCGAATGGTCGGATATCTTTGCCAAAATCAAAAAACTGTCGGATGCTGATAAGGAGCGATTGCTTATTTTTCTGCACGCCCTGAAAGGTAACGAAGATAGCTCAACGCCTCCTGCTGCCGATCTGCCGGTAAATCAAGAAGCAGCTCAATAATTTCAGCCGTTTGGCCGTCCTCCTGCTGGAGGGCGGCCTTTATCATTTCCTTGGGAGTATGGCCCAGCAGAGAATCCAGCGACTCGCCCAGCTCATCCGCAATGGCGCAGGCCGTCACCAACGAAATAGAGTCGCTGCCGCTCAGTTCTTCTTCGATTTCCTGAACGCTGATACCCGCAGCCTCTAAGTCGGCCGGATCTGCATTATTCAAAATCTGCATCACGCTGTCGCGGAATTTCGAAGCCCACTCATTCCGGCTGGCTTCTTCATCCCATCCCATGATGTAAGACGGGGTCGTATCAAGTGCATCAGCAATAGCCTTGATTTTAGACTGCGTGAGGACACGGAAGCCAAGCTCAATCTTATTGATAGATGATTTCGACTTATAGCCGATTTTCTTTGCTAGTTCTTCTTGGGACATCCCCAATTCTTCACGTCGAATTTTCACTCTTTGTCCGATGGTCATGGTTTTGCATCCCCCTAAATTCTTCTGATGCAATTATAATACGGCGTAGGCATGAGGTCAACATTTTTTCAAATTTTTCAAAAAAATAGTTGACATTCGGTCTACGAGGTGGTAATATACACCCAGTAGACAACCAGTCTACGCCGAACAGAAAGCGAGGTGAACTTACTGTGACCAATACCACTTTGCTCAAAGCAAAGATTGATGCCTCCGGCTACAAGATGAAGTATATTGCAAATCGCATTGGCCTTTCATATCAGGGATTTTTGAACAAAATTCGGAATAAAACCGATTTTACCGCACCTGAAATTAAAAGTCTGTGCGAGTTGCTTCACATCGGAACGGAGGAAATGGAGCAGATTTTTTTTGCTCTGTAAGTAGACTTTTTGCCTACTTTGAAACAGGAGGACCACATGGACACCACAATTCACATCAACGTGGCCGATATTCCCCCGGAAGTCGGTGAGAGCTTTGGCCGCGTGACGCTGGCGGGATTCAAAAAATTCATCGTCCAGCCCGGGAACCGCGAGAAGCTGGAAGCCCAAACGGCTGCCCGCAAGGCTCGCAAAGAAAGGGAGTGTAAGGAATGACCCGGATTCTGATGATCGTGTACGGCATCACCGCCGAACAGGCAGCAGCTCGTGCCCCGGCGGCGCAGTTTGCTGTGACCTCTGTTATCGCAGCCCTGTTTGTCTGGCTGGACAGCATGGGGATGTTCGATGATGTAGGCCGCTGGATGGGGCGCAAGCTCCGGGAGGTGCTGGATGCTGTATCCGACTGACGAAGAAGCTGGCTACCCTGAGCCTCCTGTGTGCCCCCTCTGCCACCAGAGGTGCGATACCATCTATCGCGCCGAGGATGGAACAATCGTAGGCTGCGACCGCTGCATAGAGGCCGCAGACGCATGGGAAGTCAACGAGTGCTTCCCGGAAAAGGAGTAACCCTATGAAATATGGAAGAAGTTTGCAGGAATTGGCGATTGAACTTGATCGGCAAGCCAAGGTCAAAAAGGACTACGTTGCCACGGCGGGTGCTATGCAGATGACTGCCGTCAACGAGAACTTTGACCTCGTGATCGGCAGCACTCCGTTCCAGCTGAACGAGAATGCCCACCGTCAGTTGGGATTGCAGCTGAAGATTCCGGCACCCTACTATGAGCGGATGCGGGCAGAGAACCCCGGCTTGCTGATGGCAAACGTCAATGGCTGGTTCCAGCAGTCCCCGGACACCCGCCGCATGGTGCGTACCCTTGACGGAACAGCTCGCGCCATCCTCTCCGACCGCTACCGTCGCATCGACAACTACGAGGTCGCCCAGACGGTCCTGCCGATTATTTCTGAAATGCAGGGCGCCCGCATTGAAAGCTGTGAGCTGACCGATACCCGCATGTACATCAAGGTGGTCAATGAGCGCATCCAGACCGAGGTGGTGCCGGGGGACATTGTTCAGGCTGGCATCCTGATTTCCAATTCTGAGGTCGGTATGGGCAGCGTGTCCGTGAAGCCGCTGATTTACCGGCTTGTCTGCACCAATGGCATGGTGGCGGATGTGGGTGTTGGCAAGCGCCACGTTGGCCGCATCAACGAAAGCGTGGATGGCGATTTCGGGATTTTCCGGGATGAGACCATCGAAGCCGATGACCGGGCGTTCCTGATGAAGATTGAGGACACCGTTCGGGCGGCGGTCGATGAAGCCCGGTTCAATGCACTGGTGCAGAAACTCCGGGATGCCAAGGAAGCGCCCATTCTCCCGGCGGCGGCTCCCAAGGTGGTTGAGCTTGCGGCCAAGGAGTTCAACATCCGCCAGAACGAGAGCGAGGGCATTCTGGGGCATCTTATCGCGGGCGGTGACCTTTCCCTCTATGGTCTGGCAAACGCTGTCACACGGCACGCGCAGGACGTGCAGAGCTACGACCGCAGCACTGAACTGGAAGCCACCGGCTACAAGATCATCACCATGCAGCCCTCGCTGTTGAAGCGCTGGAATGAGGAGGTGAGTACCGTATGAGCGGCAGACACATGAATGCCCGGCCCAAAAGGCTGACCCGCAAGCAGAAAGAAGCCCTTTCTGCACAGGGATGGGATTCCCGGCAGTACCTTTTCATTCAGGACAGCCCGGATGCCGGCGGCTGGGTTCTGATAAACAAAACTACCGGCCATCATGTAGTGTTCAAAAACTGAAAGGAGAGTGCAATATGGCACAGGATACAGCATTGCAGGTCATCAAACTTCAGCAGTTGCCTATCATTGTCGAGCGGCTTCACAGCGTAAAGGCAGACATTGAGCGGCGCACTGTCGAAGCTACTTCGCTGATTTGCACCGAAGAAACCTATAAGAGCGTCAAGGATGCCCGCGCCCAGCTCAACAAGGAATTCAAGGAGTACGAAGCCCAGCGCACAGCCATCAAGAGCAAAATCCTTGAACCCTACAATGCCTTTGAGCAGATCTACCGGGAGTGCGTGACGGAACCGTTCCAGCAGGCAGATGCCGAGTTGAAGCAGAAAATCACGGATGTGACCTCTGGAATTGTGGCTCAGAAAACGGAAGCGCTCATGGACTACTACGGCGAGCTGGTGGAAGCCGCTGACATTGACTGGCTGGACGATTTGACCTACCGCCCGAAAGTCAACATGAGTGACAGCCTGACCTCTTTGAAAAAGCAGGCAAAGACATTCGTGGACGGCATTGTGGCCGATGTGGCTGCAATCGATGGCATGGACAACGCCGCTGAGATCATGATGGAGTACCGCAGCAATCTGGACTTGCCCACCGCCATCAAGACTGTGGCTGACCGGCACAAGGCGCTGGAGGAACAGCGTCGGCGGGAAGAAGAGCGCCGCGCCCGGCAGGCCGAACGGGAAGCCGCTGCCGAAAAAGCCCGCGCCGCTGTTGTGGCGGCTTCGGCGGTTGAATTGCCCGCCCCGGTACAGGAGCCGTCCGAACTGCCGGAAGCCGGCACTCAGCCGGAACCCCAGCCTGAACTTCAGTCCACCCCGGCGGCTGAGCCTATCCTGATGACCCGCTTTTATGCGAAAGGCACCAAAGCCCAGCTGATCGGTTTGAAGCATTATCTGGAAAAGGAAGGTATTGAATATGGCAACTTATAATCAGATGCAGGTACAGCAGAAGCCCAAGTTCTCCGTGGCAATCACCACCAAGGGCTATCAGTCCTTGATCTCCAACACTCTGCGCGACCCGACCCGCGCCCGCCGGTTCACGGCCAGCATTACCTCGGCGGTGGCCGTCAACCCCGCCCTGCAGGAATGCGATGCCGGCACGATTTTGGCCGGTGCCCTGCTGGGTGAAAGCCTGAACCTCAGCCCGTCCCCTCAGCTGGGGCAGTACTACCTCGTGCCTTTCAAGCAGAAAGCCAAGTATGACCGCAACAACAGGCTGATCCGCCAGGAGAGTGTTACGGCACAGTTTGTTCTGGGCTATAAGGGCTACATCCAGCTGGCCTTACGCAGCGGCCAGTACAAGGATCTTGATGTTATGGTCATCAAGCAGGGCGAGTACCTCGGCAAAGACCCGGAAACCGGAAAAGCCAAATTCCAGTTCGTCGAGGATGACGATCAGCGTGACGCGTTGCCCACGGTCGGGTATATGGCCTACTTTGAGTACCTCAACGGCTTCCGCAAGGTGTTGTATTGGTCGAAAGAGAAAATGATGACCCATGCCGATACCTATTCCAAGGCTTTCAGCCGTAAGAACTACGAAGACCTGATGGCTGGCAAAGTCCCGGAAAGCGAGATGTGGAAGTACTCCTCGTTCTGGTACAAAAACTTTGATGACATGGCCAAAAAGACCCTGCTTCGCCAGCTTATTTCCCGCTGGGGCGTTATGAGCATCGAAATGACGAAAGCCATGGAGAGCGACAACGCCGTGGTAACAGTGTCCGACAACAACGAGATCATCACCGAGCCGGAACCGATGCCTGGTGCATCCGAACAGCCGGAACTGCATACCGGGAAGCCTGAGGTGGGTGATGGGCAGGCATTGCCCCATGTGGACATTGCTCAGAGTGAACCCACGACCGCCGAGCCGGTGGTTGACCTCAGCTCGTTATGATCGACTACAACATCATCGCAACTGGCAGTAAAGGCAATGCGGTGGTGATTGACCAAAAAATCCTGATTGACTGCGGCGTGTCTTTCAAGGCACTGTCAAAAGTATACCGGGCGTTGAAGCTGGTTCTGCTCACTCACATTCACAGTGACCACTTCCAGCCGACAACGCTCCGGCTTTTGGCAGAAAACCGCCCCACGCTCCGTTTTGCGTGCTGTGCATGGCTGTGCAAGCCGCTGGTGGATGCAGGGGTGCCGGTCTCGCAGATTGATGTTCTGGAGCCGGGGCACATGTATGGATACGGCATCTGCAACGTCAGGCCCGACATGGTCAAGCACAATGTTCCGAATTGCGCTTGGAAAGCCTGGCTCCCATCAGGGAAGCTGTTTTACTGCACAGATATGAACAATTTGAACGGCATCACGGCTCCGAACTATGACCTGTACATGGTGGAAGCCAACTACGATGACGCGGAAATCCAAGCCAAAATTGCAGAGAAAAAGCTGAACGGTGAGTACATTTACGAGCTGGGCGTGCTGCACAACCACATGAGCCTTGCCAAGATCAATGACTGGTTATATGCCAACATGGGGCAGAACAGCGCCTATATCTATATGCACTGCCATCAGGACAAGGAGGATGCCACATGACCGGACGGCTGGTGGACATGGCTTTTACCCTCGGCAGGAAACAGCGGGTCACGCTGGAAATCAACGGCGACTTCCGTGAAATCTGGGACAAGCTCCATCAGGAGCCGGTTCTGGACGTAGAAATCAAAAAGCACAGGGAAAAGCGCAGCCTGTCGGCAAATGCGTATTTCCACGTTCTGTGCAACAAGATTTCTGCAGAAACCGGCGAGAGCGAGGATGCTGTGAAGCGGCGGCTCGTGGTTTCGTATGGAGCGCTGGCCCGCGATAAGGACGGCAAGCCTGTTGGCCTGAAACTCCCGCCGACCGTAGATCCCAGCGACTTTTACCCCTATGTCCGGCTCTATGAAACCCGGCAGGAAAACGGCAAAGACTACTCCTGCTATTTTGTCTACAAGGAAAGCCACAAGATGGATTCAAAGGAATTTGCCCGTCTTGTGGACGGCGCAATCGAAGAAGCCAAGGAACTGGGCATCCAGACGGATACCCCGGAACAGCTGGCTCGTTACAAAGAAGAATGGTCGAAATGACCGGAAAGGAAAAATTATGAGTACGTATGGCGCAAGACCGGAAGTTATTGCAATTCCGGTGGATGAGTACAAGGAATTGCTGGCAGCAAACACGGAGCTGAAAATCATTTATCACAAGTTGGAAAGCTGCACTATTACCACGGAAAAGTACACATTTCACGAGTTCGTTCAGAACATGCATGATGCGTTGCATTCGGTGGAATTGGACGCTGAAGCTCCTGCCCCTGTCATTCCGGGCATGGTTGAACCTTTGGCGGCGATGCACGCGCAGGGAGCAGAGAGGTTGACCGATGCTGAACAGCTGTGATTTTCAGGGGCGGTTCGCCGCTGATCCTGAACTGCGGACCACCCAGACGGGAAAGCAGGTGGCAAGTTTCCGCATGGCGGTTGACCGGGACATGGTTGATGCCAACGGCCACCGCCCTGCGGACTGGCTCACCTTTACCGCATGGGGCAAGACGGCGGAGTTCGTCAGCAAGTACTTCCGCAAGGGGAGCGCCGCTGTGGTTCATTCCCGCTGCCAGACGCGGCAGTATGAGGATAAGAACGGAAACAACCGCACGGCGATTGAGTTCGTGGTGGACAACATCTATTTTGCTGGGCCGAAGCAAGACAACCAGCAGGGGGCCGTGGATGATGGCGGGACGAACCCACCACCGGCCACCTATCGGAACGAGCAGCCGCAGCCCCAGCAGATGGGCTTTGCCACCCAGAGCCAGCGCCAGCAGTGGCAGAGGGCGGCCGATCATCCCGGCAATGTTCAGGTCAGCCAGAGCTTTTCTCAGGGCAGTGACGATGATTTCTCGGTTCTGGACGATGCCGATGATCTGCCGTTCTAAGGAGGTTCATTGATGGCAACTGGTAAACGGTATTACTGGATAAAGCTCAAAGATAGTTTCATGTCATCGGATGAAATTGACTATCTTATGAGCCAGCCAGACGGTGCCAACTATGTTGTTCTCTATCAAATGCTGTGTCTCAAGACCATCAATACAAACGGTTGTTTGGTTTCCAAAATCGGAGAAATGCTCATTCCCTACGATGCCGAAAAGATTCAGAGGGAATGCAAATGGTTCCCTCTGTCAACCGTCCGTTTGGCTCTGACTGTTTATAAACAAATCGGCTTGATTTTTGAAAACCCGGACGGAACACTGTCAATCTCTGATTATCAGAACATGATTGGCAGTGAAACCGACTGGGCGGCGAAAAATCGCAGAATTCGTAGTAATGCTGCGAACAAGGAGCTACAAGAGGGACACGACACTGGACACACAAGTGGACACAATGTGTCCAGTGATGGTGGGGAAAATGTCCCTACAGAGAAAGAGATAGAGAAAGATAAAGAGATAGAGAACAGAGAAAGAGTAAGAGATAACGGTAGTACGGCTGTTGATGCTGGGCTGTCTGAGATTATCCGCTCTTTCGAGGACAACATTGGCAGCTTCCCCCCGGCGGCGAGTGATGCCCTGATGGACTGGCGGCAGATTTTCACGGATGACCTCATCCTGCTGGCAATCAAAAAAGCTGCCCTGTCAGGGGTCCGCAGGTGGAATTACGTCAATGGAATCTTGAAGGCTTGGAAAAACGAGGGTGTAAAAACCCTTGGTGATGTACAGGCGCGTGACCAGCGGCGCAAACCAGCAGAAGACCAGCAGCAGAAGCGGTCCGCCGCCGAGGACTACGATTTTATTTTTGGAGGCTCAAATGACAGTTGAATGTTTGAAAAGCTCAATGCTGCGCATTGAGCGGTATTTCGGGAAGGAACTCTCGACCGATGAGCGTACAGCACGAGCGGAAGTCTACGCCGCTGCACTGAAAGAAATCCCGGACGATGTGGTTTCGACGGCTCTTTTAAAAGCGCTGACGGTCTGCCGCTATCAGAACCAGCTCCTTGTGGACTGGTGTGCGGAAATCCGCAAGATTCAGGATATTGGGCGTCCAACGGCGAACGACCTCTGGAACGACGCTGCTGTGGCCGCACGGAAAATCGAAGCAAACCTTTACTATATGCACATCGGTGGCCTGATTACGGTTGATGGCAAGCTGAACCGCGATGATTTGAAGCGCCGCAATGCTGAAATCTTTGCGGCGCTCCCGGTGGCAGTACAGCGGTGGGCTGGCTCCCCGGAAGATTTGAGCGACATTTTTTCCAGCCGGAGCACAGCAGATCTGCGCCAGTTCGTTCGTCCTGGCTTTGACCGGACTGTGCAGGATGCCCCGGTTGAGAGCTTGCAGTCCCCGGCGCTGCCCGGCGGGGCAGCCCCGGCACAGATTGGAGGTGGCACGACATGAGGTCGAAAAGACCATTCCGCAGCCTGATCGTGTGCGTTTCGTGTGCGATGGTTGGCTGCATCCTCGCAAGCACGGCCTACTCCCGGCGGGTGGACGAGTTGGAAATCGAGCGGGATATTTACGCCAGCCGTTTTCAGAACTGGCAGACGCGGGCGATTGACGCGGAGGAAAATGTCAGTCGGCTTCAGACCGACGTGGACAACCTAACTACAGAACTGGCAGCGCAGACTGATTTGACCCTTACATACGCCGGGTCGTTCAGCTGCACAGCCTATTGCGCAGAAGAATACGTCCACATCTGTGGCGAGGGTCACGGCATCACATCCAGCGGCGCAAAGGTGCAGCCGGGCGTGACCGTAGCTGCCGACACCAGCGTTCTGCCCTACGGCACGGTGATCTATATCGAGGGCGTGGGTCTCCGGGTCGTTCAGGACACCGGAAGTGCTGTAAAAGGTAACAAGCTGGATGTGGTGGTAAACACCCATGCAGAGGCTCTAAGCTGGTCTGGATGGGGTTCCCACCGGGTCTGGATTATTTCAGGAGGTGACGAGCCGTGAGAAAATCGTTTCAGGCCGAAATGGACGGCACACAACAGGCCATCAGCCAGATTGTGTGTTGGTGCACAACGATTGCACTCCATCAGGAGTTCGGTGTCGGCAAGACCCGGCTGGACCGCATCACCGACCGCATGAACGAGTTGGAAGAGCAGAACACCTCGGTCATTATGATCCCGGATTCCAACGGCAGACCGTCCAAGCAAAAGGCTGATTCCATCAGGGAAAGCTGGCTGGCCGGAATTGTCGATTCCGACTACCGTGTTCCGATGCTCCGAGCGCCCAAGAACCGCAAAGAGGAGCAGTACCGCATCGCCGGGAACCGGGCAGCCAAAATCGCATGGCAAATTTACGCCAAGGCCGTCATCGATGTGCTGCACTATGGGTCTGACCGCATGACCCGGCTGCTCAAAGAAAGCCGTGCCAACTACGAGCAGCTGAACACATGGGGCCACGAGGACGGGATGGATGTGGCGATGGAAAAGCTGCGCCGCTGCGCTGCCGATGCCATGCAGTCGGCCGATCTCGAAGTCGTCGACCTCGATGGCAGCAGCAGTGAGGCCAAGGTCGAAAAGGAATTCCGCCGTCAGGAAGTCGAGTTCATCAAGCGGGCTCGCGCTCAGGCTCTTGGCCGCCTCGGCGTGGCAGCGCAGCCCGTCAATGTTCTGGCCGACCAGAACGTTCAGGACAAAATTCATCTGGTGATGCAGCAGGTTTCGCAGCTGCCTTTCCAGCGTAGGAGGACGTAACATGGCAATGAACGAGTATGGGGAAAGGCTGGATAGCAATGGATATGCACCCAGCATCCTCAGCCAGAGCCCCACCTGTCTGATTTGTGGGCGGTATCGCACCGCCCGGCACGAAGTGTTTTTCGGACCGTATCGGGATAAGAGCAAGCGGCTTGGCCTGTGGGCGAACCTCTGCCCTTGGTGTCACCAGAACGGAGTGACTGCCGTACATACCAACCGGGAGACAGACCTCCGCTTGAAAAAGTGGGCACAGAAAAAGGCTATGGAGTATTACGGGTGGCCGGAAGCGCAGTTCATCAAAGAATTCGGGAGGTCGTACCTGTGATGCCCATCATCGCTATTGACCCCGGCAATGTGCAGTCTGGCTACTGCGTGATTGACCAGAAAACGCTCCGACCGCTGGAGTTCGGCAAAATCGACAACGAAGAACTGCTGAAAAAGCTGGAATCGGCTGCCAAGCAAGGATGGCGGTGGGCGGTCATCGAAATGGTGGCCTCCTACGGGATGTCCGTTGGTCGGGACGTTTTCGACACCACGGTCTGGATCGGCCGGTTCTATCAGGTGCTTTCGTCCCGGTGCCCGGTTCGGATGATGTGCCGCATCGAGGAGAAAAAGCACATTTGCCACGACAGCCGAGCCAACGACACCGCCATCCGGCGAGCATTGATTGACCGATTTGCAGCTCACGACCTGAAAAACGGCAAGGGCACAAAGAAAGCCCCGGATTTCTTCTATGGCTTCAAGGCTGATGTGTGGGCAGCCTACGCACTGGGTCTGACCGCCATCGAGAACCGGGAGAACGACTATAAATTTTCGACTACTTAAAAGCTACTCGAAAGGAGCTTCATCATGGATAATTCTCTGTCTGAATCCGCACGTTTCGCAGTCTACCGTGAAAAACTCAAGGGCATCTGCGAGGCCAACAACCTGAGCTATGTGTTCATCAAGAACGCATATCCCATCAAGCTGGTTATCCGTCCGCTGGGCGGAGTCGGTGAGCAGATGTCGATGCTGGAAGAAGCGACCGAGGACAACTACATCTCACCGGGCGCATCCATCCTGTTCACCGTCAAGGACGGCAACCTGACCTACCGCATGAGCAAGACGTTCACCATCTCCGACACCCTGTTCAACAAAATCAAGAACATCTTCAAGAATATGCACTACCTCTGGCTCCAGTTTTTCTTCCGGGATTTGGTTGAGGGCGGCAAGCTGGCAGCCCTCGGCTACAAGATGCCTGACATTCCGGAATCCGGTGGGCAGCAGGATGCGCCCCGGGAAAATGAGCCTGATTCGCCGAATCTCCCCGGGGAGGCCGAACCGCTGGAAGAAATCGAGGATGACGAGGAGGACGAGCCCACCTCGGATGAACTGACGCAGGCCACCGAGATTGCCCGGCAGAACAACGGCATCACGCAGGCCATGTTGGAGGAAAAGATGGGCGTGACCGCAGAAAAGGCCATTGCGCTGTTGGATGATATGGAATCCGCAGGCGTGATCGAGCTCTCCAACGGGCACTACACCCTTGCCGCTGCTGACAGCGAGGAGGAGTAACCTATGGCAAAGGCAGCAGTGACCCGCAGCATCCGGGATGACCACCAGAAGAACTTCCTCAAAATCTTCAATAGCCTGACTGGAAAGCACAGCCGCTGGGAGATTTGGGAGGACTTCGTCACCCTGACGGCCATCGAGATCTCGAACAGCACGGACAAGGTAAATGCCCCAGAGCGCACCAAGATGTATCAGACCATCGTTTCCAAATACTCCGCCAAAGAGCGGGAGGGCATGGCTGAAATGCTGGCTGAGGTAATCATGGGCATGGAGAAGAATCCTGACCAAGACTTCCTCGGTTCGCTGTACATGATGTGCGAGTTGGGCAACGACCACGCCGGGCAGTTCTTCACTCCCTACGATGTGTGCCGCTGCATGGCCGAGATTACGTTCGACCCGAAGCTGCACCCGGACATGGAGGGATTCATCTCGGTATCTGACCCGGCCTGTGGTGCTGGGGCCACGCTGCTTGCCTTTTTGAACGTCTGCAAAA
>ERZ1694706.591-NODE-591-length-14499-cov-6.160205_pt1 | contig 14499 bp, 19 predicted proteins | sample MGYA00581716_ERZ1694706 | MGnify/ENA primary metagenome ERZ1694706 (study PRJEB42213, sample SAMN07424529) | human gut metagenome | biome: ENVO:00009003; feature: ENVO:2100002; material: ENVO:00002003 | host: Homo sapiens | place: USA | collected 2014 ... | reverse complement strand
CGTCAGATGTGTATAAGAGACAGGAGTTCCGGATTGTCCGCCATGATGGCTGCGGTGTGCACGATCAGGTCAGCGCCCTCGATGTTTTCCGCACGCTGTCCCAGCTGTACCGGAATACCCATGTCTCGAACCGCCTGAAGCGTCTCGGTTTCGTTGTTGTCAGAGCCGGTGAGGTAAAATCCACGTGCGTGGAGGATCTGTGCCAGCGGATACATGCCGCTGCCGCCAATCCCGATGAAATGAATATGCTTTTTACCGTTTAGGATGTCTTTGTTCAAAAAAATCACCTTTTTCCTTATCACAAATTTAAATTATATCGTGTATACTAGATGATAACGTAAGTTCACGCCAAATCTGCTGAAGAAGCGAAAGTTTTCGGCGAAATACTTACGAAATCAAAGAGTCGGCAGAAATGAAGTTCCGCATCGGCGGGACGCAGCATTCAGGTGGACAGCAAGGAAATCAGATGTGCTGCAAACGAGGAGGTCATCTTATGGAAATCACAGATATCAAGATCAGACGGATCATCACAGAGGGACGGCTGCGTGCCGTTGTCTCTGTCACCATCGACGACATGCTGGCAGTCCATGACATCAAGGTAGTTCAGGGCGACGAGCGCTTGTTTGTTGCCATGCCCAGTCGGAAGGATGAGAACGGTGTATTCCGGGACATTGTACATCCGATTTCCTCAGAGGCCCGCAAGATGATGGAGGAGCAGATTCTGGAAACCTACCACCGTCACCTGGCACTGATGGAGGCCGAGGCACAGGAGGAAGCCATGCAGGAATCAGCATTCTGAAAACTTTTCCAAGATCCAGAAAATATTTTCGGCAGACCGCCTTTTGGGCGGTCTTTTTTTGTGCTCTTACGAGTTTTTCCGCTGCTGCAACAGGAAGTATGTTTTGAGCAGGGCAATCTGCGTCTTGGCATCCGGAATCTGATCTTCCATGACCATCTGCACCGCCTCCTCCAGCGGAAGCTCTGTCACATCCAGAAACTCGCCCTCGTCCAGATTCTGTGCGGTGGGGCGGGAGAGTTTTTCCGCCAGATACATATGGATGACCTCTGTATCATATGCGGGAGTGGGGAAGAGCTTTCCCAAATAGGTGTAGCGCTCGCAGGTGCGTCCTGCCTCTTCCGAGAGCTCCCGTCTGCCGCACTCCGCCGGATCTTCTCCCGGCTCGATCTTTCCGGCGGGCACTTCCAGCGTCACCTGCTGCATGGGATAGCGAAACTGCTGAACCATGAGCACTGTACCCTTGTCCGTCAGCGGGACAACACAGACACCGCCGGAGTGGTGCACCACGTCCCGCTGAACCAGCTTGCCGTCCTCCAGTTCCGCCTGATCCCTGGTGACATAGAACACCTTTCCCTGATAGGTCTTTTCACTGCGTTTGGTTTCTTCCTGTAAATGCATGAAACTCACACTCCTTGTTCTTCACTTTCAGTTGTATCAATAGGTTGCGGTTCTCCTGTTTTTGCGGTATTGTCTGCGGCAGATACCAGCTGTGTGCGTTCCTCTGCCGGTGTGCGCCGGACAAATTTCCGGCAGAGCAGCAGATAGATCACAAGGCAGATCACACCGCCCAGCGAAATCCACAGACCGGCACGCAGTCCGGGTGTTTCATAGGTGAATACGATGTCGCTTTCGCCGGCTTCCACAGGAACCGCCATGAATCCCGTGTCCACCTTTTCCACAGGAACTTCCTCGCCGTTGACCGTGGCAGACCAGCCGTCCTCGTAGGGCACGCTGAAGAATACCAGATTCGGCTTTTCCGTGGTAATGGATGCCTGAAATCCGTAGGAATCATAGGTGAACGTATCGCAGGCAGAGGCAGCACGTTCGCTGCACTCGGTCAGGTACTCGTCCTCTGTCATGCGGAGATCCTGCGAGGTGATCGGTTTCATCCAGTCCCCGTATTTCTCCACCTGTTCGTCGGAGAGCACCAGCGCACGAATCAGAAGCGGGCAGCGCTGGCTCTCGGAAGTGGCATCCCACACATCCTCGGAGATATACTGATCGAACGTAAAGCCCATGGGAATATAGGCGGTATTCCGGAAGCGTCGGAATCCGTTTTCCGTTTCCTCGTAAACAAAGCCGGGCAGATCCAGTTCCGGTGTTTCGGTGATGGCGTTGCTCACGTCCACCTGATCAAAGTAGTACTTGACGGAGAACAGTCCACGCAGGGCGTAGTAGGAGAGATCCGGACGGGAGGCAACGTCCCGTGTGACGCCGATGCTCTCATAGAAATCCATGATGGATACCGGCACAACACTCTGGAATGCACGCATGCAGGGGAGCTTCCAGAGCATGGGGTAGTTGTCGCAGTTCTCGGAGATGTCTGTCCGGAAAAAGTCGTCCTCGGAAACCGAGATGGAGATGTCGTTCTCCGGGTCAATTGCCTCGTCCACATACTGTCTGGCACGCTGGGGTGTGAATGCGCCGAAGTATACTACAACCATGGTACAGATCAGGCAGGCGCAAGTGGTGGTGAGGACGGTGAGTTTCCAGAAAGGCTTTCCGGCGTTTCTGCGGCGAATGAGCAGGGCAGCCAGCACCAGAAATGCTGCGCAGACCGCCAGTACCAGATAGAAGTGCTCCGGATAATTGGGAAAGGAGAACCAGACGACGTTTCCCTCTTCGTCTTTCTTGGGCAGCAGGGAGATCGCTGCAAACGCTGCCATGAAAATGGCACAGATACGGAAGCCGTACCGCCACTGGATTTCCTTTTGATCCAGCGCATAGGCGGTCATCATGGCGAGAATCAGCACGGGCATATAGAACCAACGTGCATAATAGGAACCGTTTAGCGCATAGAATGCACTGTTGAGAATGGGAACGCAGGCGCATACGGCGCAAATGATGGTCAGACGCTTTGCCCAGTGGCCATCCCGCTGTTTCAGGAAAGAGAGGGCGCCAGCCATGGAAAACATAGGGAGATAGCCGCCGATGGAAGCCCATTTTGCCGCATTGGAGGAGAACAGGTTCGGTCTTGCCGGAACGTCCGGAATCAGGAACAGACTCAGGAGAATGCGCCAGATTCTGGTGCGGTCGCTGTATGCCATCATGTCCATGCCATAGAGGTGTTCGGAAACCCGATCGTTGGCAAAGACGGCGAGGGCTGCCGGAAGCAGAACGGCGCACGCAATGGCAACGCCGAGAATTGCTTCAAAGAGCAGGACGAAGAACTTTCGCAGGGAGGCATGGAAATCCCTGGAGAAGCAGCGCACAATGAAATAGAGCACCAGAAATACCACTTGTCCCGTGAAGAAGAAATAGTTGAGGGTGGCGAGCAGGGCAACTGCCAGCGCAAAAACGCCCCGCCGATTCCGGTTGACGCACTCCTCCATGGCGATGAGCAGCAGGGGGAAAAACGCCGTGACATCCTGAAAATGATTGAAAAACAGGTTGAACAGCTGGAAGCCGGAAAAGGCGTACAGCAGACCGCCCACAATGGCGGCGTTGGAATTCTGCACAAACCTGCGGATGTAGGCGTAAGCGGTCAGTGCAGCGACACCATGCTTGATGCAGAGCAGAATGGGGATGGAAAATGTCACCCAGCTTCGTGGCAGAATGGTGGTGATCCAGAAGAACGGGCTGCCGAACAGGTAGAAGGCATAGGAGCCGATGAAGTTGGCGCCCAGATCGGTGTACCAGTTCCAGCCGAAGCTACCGCTGCGCACGGCGTCGTTGGCAAGATTGTAGAACGGAATCTGCTGCGAATTGAAATCGCCGTAGTAGATGAAATAGCCGCCGTCTGCGATGATGACGGGCAGGAATACCAGCAGCAGCGTGCCGAATCCCAGAAGAAAGGTCAGCAGGTAGCGCCGCCGCTCGCTGTTCCAGGAATCGGGGCGAAGGGAAATGTGTTTCATGAATGGTGTGCTCCTTATTCGGTGTGTCTGCGGCAGGAAACTTCTGTCTGCCGCTGCATATACTGTAGTAGGCGGATTATTCCCAGAGGTGTCTGTGGAAGGATCGCCGGAAAAAGACGACATTGGTCATGACACCGCCGTCCACGATGTCCACGTAACCGTAGGAGGGGTCACGTCCGTCTCGTGGGCAGCTGGCGCTGCCGGGATTCATCACATAGACACCGTCGGTATAGGCGCACATGGAACAGTGAGTGTGTCCAAAGAGGGCGATGTCGCAGTGATTTTCTTTTGCCGTCTGCACCAGCTGTTCTGTGCCGTAGTACACGCCGTATTTATGACCGTGTGTGAAAAAGATCTTGTGCTGGAGCGATACACGCAGCGTTGCAAAAAGCGGTGTGCTGCTGCCGAAGTCGTTGTTGCCCCTGACACGGAGAAACCGTGATGCCAGTTCCGGCTTGTCTGCCAGCAGCGCACGGCACTCCTCTTCGCAGTCGCCGAGGTGAAGGATATAATCGGCGTTCTGATTTTCCTCTACAATGCGGGTGAGTGCACGGAGATCTCCGTGGGTATCAGATATCACAAGAATACGCATAAGTACCTCCTTGGTCGATGATTGGATCAACCTATATTATAGCACAATCGTAGCGGTAATACAATATCTTCCGTGGAATATTTTTTCAGCCGTTTCGAAGGTGCGCCGTATCTTTTCGCAGAAATGCGTTTGGATGCTGACAGAAATTCTCTCGTTTTTGCAGAGAATTTTTGATGCTGGAAAGGAGCAGAAGCATATGGATCGACAGAAATTAGACCCGAAACAGGTGGATCAGCTGCTGGCAGCAGCCGGAAAAAAGCTGGGCGTTCCGCCGGCGCAGCTGCGTCAGGAACTGGAGTCCGGTAAGTATGACAAGGTGCTGAAAAACATGAGTCCCAAGGATTCCGCCATGCTGCAAAAGGTGCTGAAGAATCCGGAGATGGTGGAGAAGCTGGTGAGTTCGCCGCAGGCACAGGCGCTGTATCAGAAGCTATCCGGAAAAAAATAGGCAGTAGAGCGGATGCGCACACGTTGGAGGAGGTGAGCGGCGGTGGACGATATGCTGGGGAAAATGGGCGAGCTTTTGTCCGACCCTGAGAGCTTGCAGCAGCTTCAGGAGCTGGCGCAGATGCTCCGGCAGCAGGAGGATGACAGCACGGAACAATCGTCCTCAGACACAGCCTCCGATGCGGCATCATCCGCAGAGGAATCGTCATCCGGCGGTTTTGATATGGGAATGCTTTTGAAGGTGCAGGAGCTGATGGGAGCGATGCACCGCAATGATGAGGATACGCAGCTGCTTATGGCACTTCGGCCGCATTTGAAAACAGACCGGCAGAAAAAGGTGGATCAGGCGGTCAAACTGCTGAAACTGTATGCAGTTTTCAGTGCGGTAAAGGAGAACGGACTGCTTCAGGATTTGCTCTAGGCGCAGGAGGTGAGGACAGATGGCACGGTATTCTCCGCAGGAACAGGACAACATGCGGCGGGAGGCTTCGAGGCGTGCACGGGAAATGCAGCAGCGTGCGCCGATTCTTCCCGGCGGGATGCGACAGGAACCCATGGGGGATATGCTGCCATCCTCTGCCGCTCCGGAACCGCCAGTAAAACCGCCGGCAGGAACACCGTTTTCCGGATTGGCGGAGCTGGTAAATCACGGGCCGGCTGAGCTGCTCTCACATCTGGACAGCGACCACATGTTGATTTTGGCGATGATGGTGATGATTTACAAAGATGGCGGAAATGAGAGCTGCGACAAAAAGCTGCTGATGGCGCTGGCGTACCTGCTGACGTAGGCAAGGAGGAGATGACAAGATGAATGATGTGATATTCTGGTCGGTCTGGGCGGGGCTTGCTCTGGTCATGATCCTGTATTATTTTCGGAGAAAGCACCCCATTCGCTCAATGCTGGCGGGAACGATTGGCGGACTTGCTGCGCTGTTTCTGGTGCACTACGGCGGGCATCTCTTCGGGTTTACGCCGGCGCTGAATGCGCTGCATCTGTTGCAGTCGGCGATCTTGGGAATCCCCGGTGTGATTCTTATGATTGCGCTGCACTTTGCAATCTGATACAAAAACGCCTGTTCCAGATCCGGAACAGGCGTTTTTGAACGTATACGAAAAGGGACACACTCCCAGCGGAACATGTCCCTCTTGTTTGACAATTGGACTTGTCAGAGAACTTACTTCAGTTCGATGGTAGCGCCAGCTTCTTCCAGCTTAGCCTTCAGAGCCTCAGCGTCAGCCTTCGGGCAAGCTTCCTTCAGGGTAGCCGGAGCAGACTCAACCAGAGTCTTAGCTTCCTTCAGACCCAGACCCAGAGCTTCCTTAGCAGCCTTGATAACAGCCATCTTAGCGTCACCGAAGGATGCCAGAACAACGTCGAACTCAGTCTTTTCAGCCTCAGCAGCGCCTGCGCCTGCACCAGCAGCCGGAGCAGCTGCAACAGCAGCGGTTACACCAAATTCTTCCTGGATTGCGTCAACCAGTTCAGCCAGTTCCAGAACGGACAGTTCCTTGATATCTTCAACGAACTTCAAAATCTTTTCAGATGCCATGATAATTAACTCCTTTATAATTCAATTTCAGTTGCAGCAGGGAACCACAGCCCTGCTAGGATTATGCAGCGGAATCTTCCGACTTGCTGTCCACCACTGCCTGCAGGGTTGCAGCCAGCTTCTGGATCGGACCCTGGAGAGAGCCGACCAGCTGTGCCAGCAGAACCTCCTTGGACGGGATCTTCGACAGCTTTTCTACGCCTGCTGCGTCATAAGCAACGCCCTCTACGTAACCTGCCTTCAGGTTGAAGAAGTCGTCCTTGTCTTCAGCAAACTTGCCCAGAATACGAGCCGGAGCAGTCTGATCGTCGTTGGACAGAGCAACTGCAGTTGCGCCGTGCAGCACGTCGTCAAATGCATCGATGCCCATGTTCTTGAATGCAAAACGCAGCAGAGAATTCTTTTCTACCATGTAGGTAACGCCAGCTTCCCGCATTTCACGGCGCAGCTTGGTGTCATCTTCTACAGAGATGCCCTGATAATCTACCAGAACGAAAGAAACGCTCTTCTGGAGCTGTTCGGTCAGAACAGCTACCTTTGCCTTCTTGCCTTCCAAAATCTTTTCACTTGCCATAAGATTTCACCTCCGATAAAAAGTTCATCGTATTGGGGAAACCGCCACAGGGGAGGCCTCTCTGGAAATCGCAATAAAAAACACGATCCGCTAGGAATCGTGCGCTGTGTATCACAGAAAAATCATTGCACATTCCTCGGTTGGATTTACGGCATATGCCACCAACTGTCTTTAGAATACGATGTTGCATAGCAACGTATTTTAGTATAGCACAGCATTCTGGTATTGTCAAGCTTTCTCGCAAAAAAACATGTAAATTATTTTTGAACGCAAGAATCCCCCTGCCTCGGCAGGGGGATTCGCATGGGAAAATTCACATGGTGGAAAACGTTAGTCGAAATACAATGTGACAGACTTCAGATCAACTTCGCCCCAGTAACGGTACAGGGTGAGGCAATCCTGCGGATTTTTCACATCAAAGGTGATGGTGTTGTCGGACTTCATGTCGTTGGAGTGATAGGACTTCTGCTCTGCCCAGTTTCCAAGTACCAGTGCGCCGTTGAATCCATAGCCCACATTGTCGCCAAAAGTCACCTGAATCTTAGTGATGCTCTTGTAATCGTACTTTTTCAGAGAATAGGACTTTCCGAAAGAAACATCTGTCAGAACTGCGGTCTTGCTGCTCTCCGAAGAGGTGGTGGCTTTGGTTGTCGTAGTGGTTGCCTTTGTGGTTGTCGTAGTAGCCTTGGTAGTTGTGGTAGTCGGTTTTGTCGTTGTTGTAGTCGTAGTAGCCTTGGTAGTTGTGGTGGTCGGTTTTGTCGTTGTTGTGGTAGTCGTAGCCTTGGTAGTGGTGGTAGTCGGTTTTGTCGTTGTTGTGGTTGTGGTAGCCTTGGTAGTTGTAGTAGTCGGTTTTGTGGTTGTTGTGGTCGTAGTAGCCTTGGTGGTGGCAGTAGTTACCGCACTGCTGCCACAGTGGAGGATGACAGAATCCAGATCGGTATCGCCGTACCACTTATAGAGTATCATGGAGTTGTAGAACTTATCCAGATCAACGGTCAGTGTATTTCCCGCCAAATCATTCGTAGTATAGTTCTTGGAGAGATTCCAGTTGCCGAAGGAGGCACAGCCGTTCATTCCGTACTGCGGAACATTTTTGAAGACGAAAGAAACGGAGGAGATTCCCGCATTCTGATAGGGTGTCAGATCGTAAGTTTCGCCGATCTTCACATCGGTCAGAACGATATCACTGCCATCCGAAGCAGCGGTGGTCTTGGTGGTTGCCTTTGTGGTGGTAGTTGCGGCAGTTGTCGCAGAAGTGGTAGTTTCTGTGGGCTTTGCCGTCGTTGCCTGTGTGGTTGCAGCAGAAGTTGCTTTCGTCGTAGCCTTTGTGGTAGTTGTTGTGGAAGCAGTTGTCTGCTGTGTGGTCGTTGTCGTAACAGGCTTCGGATCGGTGTTGCCGTTGAGATAGGTGGAATTCAGCAGGTTTGCCCAATAGTTGCCCATCTTTTCGTAGCCGGTTTCGTTGGGGTGCACACCGTCATGCATATCGGTGGTTTCATCGATGACGCTGTGAATGTCGGCGAAAGAAATCTTTGCGCCCTCAGCCTGTTTCTTGGCAACCAGCGTCTGAATGGAGGCATTGTAGGAATCGATGCAGCCCTGAACCTTTGCGGTAAATGCCGCCGGATCGTTGGGGTAGTACATGCCGTATGCCCACAGCCAATCGTAGCGCTCTGCGATGTTGATGTTCGGGATGGTGGAAACGTACAGCATATCATTCTCGCCGTCCATATCTGCCAGAATGGTATCCACCAGATTTTCCAGACGATCGGTGATTCCGTCGTTATAGTTGCTCAGAATGTCGTTGGTGCCGATCTGGAGCAGTACCACATCCGGATCATAGGTTTCGATCATGTTGCCGTTGCCGTAGTTGCTGTTAATGGTTTCCAGAATGCCCTGACGAGTTTCAGTTCCGGTAATGTACTGGATGGCATAGCCGCTGTAGCCGGCATAGTTGCCGTCGTAGGCAACGGTCTGTCCCTGATACTGGAAGGATTCCGAGTTGCTGCCCTTCGGTCCCACCATATCAATGTTGGAGTATCCCATTTCTTCCAGCTCGTGGTAGAGATACTTTCGATAGCCGCCGCCGGTCCAATAGCCGTCTGTGATCGAGTCGCCCAGTGCCATGATCTTGACATCAGAGGATACGGGAGCGGATTGCTGTGCAGCGGAGACCTGAAGTCCACCCATAACAGAAGTCAGACTCAGAACACATGCTGCGGTAAGCGATAGGAATTTTGCTTGTTTCATCATACTGAATCAGTCCTTTCCAAACCGCCTGAAATGCGATGCTTTCCCACCGTGCTAAGGGATGCACGTCTCGGAAAATCATCGGAATTCCGGACATTATTTCTATTTTTAGTATACTGCTGCGGAGCAGAAAAGTCAAGGCGTTTCCGAAAACATTTACACAAGGTTTAAGAAGAATTTCCAAAATTCTGCAAAGCAGGACCTGTCGCACATGAAAACGACGTAGTTGCGAACAAAATCAATATTCTCAACTTTTCACATATTTGTATTTTATGTGTGAAAAAATACTATTTAAAATGACGGTATGAAAATCACAAAATTCACAAGATGTAAGCAATATTATCCTACAATTAAAATGAGAAAATCATAAAAAATTAACAGTAGTGGAAAAAGCAGCGGGATCCTAGCGCATCTATGACTTTTTCTTTGATGAATACAATATTCTTTAAAGAAAAAATAACGCAAAAAAATACCGTTGCAGCTTTGGACGCAAAAAATCCCTGTCCACCCGAAAAAGTTGCGGGAGAACAGGGACTTTCTATCACGTCTGTTTCAAAGCTGTGCTGAGAACTCAGACACCATACTTGTTGGTAGCAACCTTTACGCCAACACCCATAGTAGAAGTTACGGTGCAGGACTTCAGGTAAGTACCCTTTGCAGCAGACGGCTTAGCCTTTACGATAGCTTCCATCAGAGTTTCGAAGTTCTGAACCAGCTTATCAGCGCCGAAAGAAGCCTTGCCGATGGGGCAGTGGATGATGTTGGTCTTGTCCAGACGATACTCGATCTTACCAGCCTTTGCTTCGGTGATTGCCTTTGCAACATCCGGAGTAACTGTGCCGGCCTTCGGGTTCGGCATCAAGCCACGCGGGCCGAGGATTTTACCCAGACGGCCAACCAGACCCATCATATCCGGAGAAGCGATGACAACGTCAAAGTCCATCCAGTTTTCCTTGGTGATCTTGTCTACCAGATCCTGACCGCCTACGTAGTCAGCGCCGGCAGCCTGAGCAGCCTCGTACTTGTTTTCCTTGCAGAAAACGCAAACACGAACCTTCTTACCAGTACCGTTCGGCAGGACAACAGCACCGCGAACCTGCTGGTCAGCGTGACGGGAGTCAACGCCCAGACGGATGTGTGCTTCAACGGTTTCGTCAAACTTTGCCTTTGCGTTGGTGCAAACCAGAGACAGCGCCTCTTCCGAAGCATACTGCTTGTTGCTATCTACAGCCTTCCGGCTGTCAACATATTTCTTTCCATGTTTCATGATATTATATTCCTCCTAGTGTAGTGGTGCACCGGACTGCTTACACGCAAATCCAGCTAGCGGAAATTTCCTCCCACCATTGAGAAGTCAGAGCGTATGGAATTCCACCGCAGCTGAATTCCATTAATCAACGACAACAACGCCCATCGAACGAGCGGTACCAGCGATCATGCTCATTGCAGCTTCCAGAGAACCAGCGTTCAGATCCGGCATTTTCTGCTCGGCGATCTTCTGAACCTGTTCCTTGGTGATGTTTGCAACCTTTGTCTTGTTCGGAACGCCGGAAGCAGTATCAATGCCGCAAGCCTTCTTGATCAGAACGGCAGCGGGCGGAGTCTTGGTCACAAAAGTGAACGAACGGTCAGCGTAAACGGTGATGACAACCGGAATGATCATGCCGATGTCATTCTTGGTACGCTCGTTGAATTCCTTTGTGAATGCCATGATATTTACACCGTGCTGGCCGAGAGCCGGACCAACCGGAGGAGCAGGTGTTGCTTTACCTGCGGGAATCTGAAGCTTAATAAAACCTGTTACCTTCTGTGCCATATTGCACACCTCCATATTGTGGTAAATGGCGAGACAGCTATACTATCTCTCCCACCGGAATCCCTGTTTCGATTCCGAATTGTTTGTGACATAATTTGTAACCGATTCAGTCGTCCACACGAATGACCTGCTTGAGGGTCAAATGCGCCGAAGTCTCTCTTCCCATCAGGTGAACGATTACTTCAACATCATTGTTATCCAGATCAATACTCTTGACAATTCCTCTCATGCCATTCATCGATGTGCCGGAAATCTCAACGGTATCGCCGACCTGATAGTCAACGGTAACTCCGGTGATTTCCTCCGAATCTTCTGCATCGTTGATGCCAAGCGCAGCAACTTCCGCATCCGACAGGGGAATGGGATCGGTGCCGGAAACGAATCCGACAAAGCCGGTAACGCCGCGAATATCCTTGATCACATGCCATGTGTCGCCGGTATAAACCATTTTCAGCAGGACATAGCTGGGGAACACCTTGTGTTCGACCACCTTTTCCTTGCCGTCTGTGATCTCGGTTACCTTTTCGGTAGGAACCCGAACTTCTTGGATCAGGTCGTGGAGCTGGCGGTATTCCACCGCTTTTTCAATGTCCTGTGCCACCTTGTTTTCATAACCGGAATAGGTGTGAATCACATACCATTTTGCTGCCTCTGACATAATCAATCCTCCTGTTCTGTTCCCTGTTTACTTGGAAAGACCGATCAAGAACTTCATCAGATGCACAAATCCGCTGTCCAGCAGTCCGACCACAACAGAACCGATAACAACAACACAGAGAACAACCAGTGTGTTGTTGAACACCTTTTTCCGATCAGGCCAAACTACTTTTTTGAATTCTTTCTTCAGGTCTTTGAACCAGCCGGCGATCCGTGCAAAAATATTCTGCTTCTTCTCAGCATCTTTTTTGCCCTTGCCGCCGGATTTTTTGGAGTCTGTTTTTGCGGATGCTTTTTTTGCCTTTTTCTCAGCAGTCGCTTCCTGCTGAGCCTTCTTTTCAGTGTCAGCCATTGCGCTTCAGACCTCCATTACTTTGTCTCTTTGTGCAGCGTATGCTTCCGGCAGAACTTGCAGTGTTTGTTCATCTCAATCCGGTCCGGATTGTTCCGCTTATTCTTCTTGGTCACATAGTTGCGGCGCTTGCATTCTGTGCAAGCCAGTGTTACTTTCACTCTCATGATCGGCACCTCCTGCTTCGTTTACTTCTTCCGTTTGCGGAAGACCGCCGCAGCGCATGTTTCAGCGCATCGCCGGCGGGATTGTTTGCCTCCCTCAGATAGCATAGAGCAGTCCGCAGGCGGGAGAAGCCGCCATTGCAATCCGGACATAAAAATAACCTCCATGCAAAGAGGTAAGATTAGTATACCATACTTCCATTGAAAAGTCAAGCATTTTTTCGAATTTTTTTGCGCCCCGGCAGGTTTGGGGCAGAACATTCGAAAAAAGACAGGCTTTTTTGCAAAAAAAGCTTGCAGATTTTTGTGAATTATGATAAAATATAAGGTGCAACACATAAAACGGCATGTCAGGCTGATATAGTGATACCAGAGCAGCTCGCTTCGGTGCGCCTTAGAAGGAGCGAAGTTCGGCGGAAAAGACAGCATTGGCCGTAATCGGTGAGAGAAAGGGTGTTTTTTACACATGGCAAAAATTAGAGTAGCCGTATTGTTCGGCGGCGTTTCCAGTGAGCATGATGTTTCGCTGGTCTCTGCAGAAAACGTGATCCGGAGCATTCCCAAGGAAAAGTATGAGGTGGTCTGCATCGGCATCACCAAAAAGGGCAGATGGCTGTATTTCCCGGGGGATGTTTCTGAGATCTCCACAGGGGCATGGGAACAGAATCCGGACTGCACAGCGGCAATTCTTTCGCCGGATCCGCTGCACGGCGGCATTGTCACCATCGAGAACGGCGAGACCTTCATCAAGAAAGTGGACGTTGTCTTTCCGGTGCTCCATGGCAGAAACGGCGAGGACGGACGGCTTCAGGGCATTCTGGAAATGGCACGGATTCCCTACGTGGGATGCGGTGTGCTGAGCAGCGCCGCATGCATGGATAAGGGTATGACTCATACCGTGCTGGATTATAATGGTATCCAGACGGCAAAATGGGCGTGCGTATTCCAGCGGGAGATCAACAAGCTGGACGAAAAGTGCATTGCAATTGCAGAGACGCTGGGCTTCCCGCTGTTTGTGAAGCCGGCAAATGCAGGCTCTTCCGTTGGCGTAAACAAGGCAACCGATCTGGAATCCCTGAAGGATGCAGTGCAGATTGCATTCACCCATGATGAAAAGGTGATCATTGAGGAGTTCATCGAGGGCAAGGAACTGGAAGTGGCAGTATTCGGCTACGATGCGCCCATCGCCTCTTACGTGGGCGAGATCGAACCGGCAGCAGAGTTCTACGACTATGATGACAAGTACGTCAACGGCACATCGCAGCTCTACATTCCGGCACGAATCTCGGAACAGGATTCCCAGCGCATTCGGGACATCGCTGTGCGTGCTTACCGTGTCATGGGCTGTAAGGGTCTGTCCCGTGTGGACTTTTTCCTGGCAAAGGACGGCACGGTTATCCTGAACGAGATCAACACCATGCCCGGATTCACCAGCATCAGCATGTATCCCAAGCTCATGGAGCATCTGGGCATGAAGCAGGAGTATCTGGTGGATAAGCTGATCGAACAGGCAATGGAGAATTCCGCAAGAACTTATTGAGATGACGGGTTCAGAGATATTTCTGAACTCAGTGCAAATGCTTAGCAATGCGGAAAGGAGAGCCGCCGACAGACGAAAACCGGCGGCAACTGGAATTTATGAGAAATGATGCAATCGGCGTGTTCGATTCCGGAATGGGCGGATTGACGGCAGTGAAGGAGCTGAATGCCATCCTGCCGCAGGAGAATATCATTTACTTTGGAGATACGGCACGGATTCCCTACGGAAGCCGCAGTCCGGAAACCATCATGCGCTATGCCAGGGAGGATGTGGCATTTCTGCGGCAGCATGCGGTGAAGATGATTATCGCAGCGTGCGGAACGGTCAGCTCTGTGGTTGGCGACCGGCCGTTCGTCACGGATCTGCCCTTTACCGGTGTCGTACTTCCGGCAGCAGAAACTGCCTGCCGCATCACTAAGAACGGCAGAATCGGAATCATTGGCACTCCGGCGACTGTGCGCAGCGGCAGCTACGAAAAGGCGATTCACAAGCTTCGGCCGGAGGTCGCCGTGATCTCGCAGGCATGTCCGCTGTTCGTGCACCTCGTGGAAAACGGGTACACCGATTTCCGGAATCCGGTGACACGGCTGGTGGCAGAGGAGTACCTGGAGCCGGTGCGCAAAGAGGGCGTGGATACCCTGCTGTCTCTTATACACATCTGACGCTGCCGACGATCGCATA
>ERZ1694706.581-NODE-581-length-14767-cov-13.412792_pt1 | contig 14767 bp, 18 predicted proteins | sample MGYA00581716_ERZ1694706 | MGnify/ENA primary metagenome ERZ1694706 (study PRJEB42213, sample SAMN07424529) | human gut metagenome | biome: ENVO:00009003; feature: ENVO:2100002; material: ENVO:00002003 | host: Homo sapiens | place: USA | collected 2014 ... | reverse complement strand
AATGTTTATCTTTAATTATCAATCACTGTAAACCTTTTTCAGGACGGGACACGGCGGTGACGCTGATGTACGCCATAAATCGGAAAATAGAGAGATAAAAATTCTATTTGCTTTTTTATCAGATATTCACTATATTTGTATAGAGTTGTTTGACAGGATGAACCTCGATGTAAGTTTATTCAAGACTTGCGTTTCTAAATCATTACCTCATAAAAAAACAACGCCGTAACTTATTAGGTTACAGCATTGTTTTGTAAATCCCCGGAACTTCAATCGAATATCGAGGGTTTTTCTTTTGTGATGTATAGCCGGAAAAGTAGCGGTGGTACACAAGTGGTACATAAATGGTCGCCATCCGAAAATTTCAATCTCAGTCGTTAAGTATTTGGTTGTTGGGCGGTTGCTGTATTTGGGTCTATGCAGTCGCTCCGAACAGGCAGATAATGAATTTTATCGGGTTCGCGGCTATATGAGCTGTAATCGCGTCGCAGTATCTTCTGTTCCGACGAAACAAAACGACCTGTCAATATGTTTTGGCAGGCCTTGCAAATTTTACTCTGCGGATGTCCCGATCAGCAACAGAATCGAATAGTCGGTTTCCGCCAGTTTTGCATCTGTGCCGCAACCCCAGACGATATTTACCTGCGGGGCAAATTCGTGGATGACGGTTAAGAGGCTACATAGGTCGTCGAAACTAATTTCCGATGCGGGATGATAGCTTACTTTTATAACCATGTCGAGGTCAGCTCCGATGTGCAGGGCTTCCAATTCGGTGCGGAGTTGTTCCGCCAAGACGGGCATTGCACCCTCGACCGTAATTAGGGCACAAGATGCCGCGCTATTCAAAATACGGTCGAAATCGTTCCGGACGATTTGCACCATATCGTCTTCCGATGGGCTGAATTGGATGTTAAGATAGTGTCTGATTTCTTCTTTGTTTTTCATGTGATTTTGTTTTTGGGTAATACATTCCGGCTGTGAATACGCAGGTCGTTTCTGCCGATATGTACTGGTAGATCGCCGTTGCGGCTTGCTTATTTAAGCCCTATACACAGGCTTGAAACAGGCGGTTAATGAATTTTATCGAGTTTCCGGCTACATGAGCCGTAATCGCATCGCAGTATCTTCTGTCGGGATTTAACAAAGCGACCTGCCGGGTTGCGGCAGGTCGGGACAACTAAGAACGGTCGGGATAAAGACTCAGAAAGGATGTGGATAACAACTTATAACTATGTGCTTTATCCTCGACCGGAATTATATACGAGAAATTAATTTTATTCCCAATTACCAATATCATTATCGGCTTCATCTGTCGAGCCGAATTTGATGCCGGGATAACGGTCGAAAACATTTACTTCTTCATCAATTAGATTGATTATTTCCTGCCGGTATTTAATCGTATCGAGGAAGAGTTTGTAGGGGGCACGAACTTCTATGAAAGGGCCGGTACGATTAGAGGATGTCTTGGTAAATCCGGTTTCCAAGATAAACTCGTTGTCGGAATTGGGAATGTAACGGAGTTGCTCGATGTCGCATCTTAATTCGGTTGGATTTGCATGAAGAAATCTCTCCAATTCGTCGAAATCTTCGGCATAACGCTGATATTCGGCTCTGAACGCACGCTGAGCGGTGCGGACATCCTTGATGCGTTCGATGACCTGTGCTTTGCGTTCTTTTAATTCGTTTTCAAAATGGATAGGTGTTGATATTTGGGGACTCATAGTACTTATTGCAGCAAATAGAATCGGCAATAGAGAGATGATTAATCCTGCTATTGCTCTGCCCTTGGGGTTAATGCGGAGGCCTATAATAGAAAATATTAGTCCCAATAACCATAAATTCCCTATTAAGACTGGTAAAATAAGTGTGAAAAACAGACTCTTATCGTTTAATGAATTTATGATGTACCCTTCGAAAGAAAATAATATGAACGACATAAGGACTAATACAAGTCCGGCTGTTCCAATGCGATTATTTTGTATTTGAGTCTGTTCATTATTGTCTGAGCTAATAGTTGTATTCATGGGAAAAGATTATAAGTTGAACGTAAGAACGCTGCGGCATACACTAAAGGTGCTATTAATATTCTTCATGAGAGAGGTAATAATAGACAAAACAAGAGCCGATTAAGAATAGTAACAACATGACTGATGAAATAATTATTCCTGCCGTTGTTAGTTTCGTTTGACGATAAGTTGCTCCAATGCAGGAAATAATAAGGGATGCTGGCGATATGACACCACTTCCAAGAATTGAAAAAAGAGATAGTATAAATCCTAATTTACCCATGTTATACATTGCTTTTTCTGTCGCTTGGGTTGATGTTAAATTTGCTGAAATATTGTTTGTGATTCTTTGCATATAGTTAATTTTTTTATATATTACAATAAAATTGAGGCTATACCGGCAAGGGTTCCGACCAGTGCAACTAAAATAATCAGGTCGATTATTGAAATGATAAAGCCCGTAATCGCTAAGCCTCGCGGGCTTTTGAATATGCCGATGAAAGACAGTATGAATCCCAGAAACCAAACCACCCAGCCTACTCCCGGGAACCATGGTAGAATCAGGGCGATAAGAGATAAAACGAATCCGGCGGTTCCTGTCCCGTTAGATTGACGAACGGGCTGCTGAATGATGATCGTCTGGTTATGATCTGTCGGTGATGTGGTTCTCGGATTCGTGGTCGGGCAGATTGGATGCCCGCATTTTAGGCACGACGGGGCGTAACGGGATATTTCCGTCCCGCAGGCCGGGCAATGAATCAATAGCGGTTCTGGTTGTGAGGTTTCGACTGTCGGCAATTCATCCGGTGCCTGCGGAACTTGGGACGGAGCAGTGGGCGAAATAGGCTTTTTACGCAAGTATCGAAACGTGAAAACGAATAAAAGAATGATGATGATTGTAAATACAATGCCGCTCACTCCACCGAGGTATTCCTGCCATACAGGTGAGTAAAATTCTTCCATAGTTTTATTATTAGATAGTAAAGGTAGTGTTACATGGTTGTTTTTCTCCAAAGCGAAGTCGGGGTTTCTTCTCCGTTCATGTTTGTAGACGTAACTTCTCCGATCTTTTCAATCTGCAAATCCCTGCTGTTGTGACCGAGATAGATGCCTATACGGTTTGCGATGATTACATTACGATTCCGGATGTCGCCTTCGTCCGCATGTGCGATCAGCATACGTTCGTAATAGTCTCTGAAATCCTGCGGAAAAGGATTGGTGATCCGGTGCGAGTCAAAGGTAGGTTCGGCAATGTTCTCGTAAATGTACTTGTGCAGCGCATCGTTACCTAATTCTTTGAGGATCACATAAGCAGTAATTCTTGTCATGGTAATAACCGTTTATTTATCAATCTTGAGGATAATTTTAATTGTTTTTCTGCGCTTTCTCTCTACGTCGGGCCTCTCGTTTGGCCTGACGTTCGGCTTTGCGGCGTTCCTTTTCCGTCAAAGCGGGCGTTTCGGAATAGGTCTCCGTGACGATGCTATTATCTTGTTGGGTCGGGGGCGTGGAAACAAGCGGCTCTTCCACCTCAATATCATCATCGAAGGATGTTTCCGTTATGGGTTCGACTGAGGCTTCTTTCTGCGGCTTGGATGCGGTGGTTGAAGTCGGTGCGGAAACACTCGGATGCGAACTTTTCGGGACATAGGGCGGTGATTGGACTTTTACTTCGTCCAAACGTTGCGGTTGTTCCGTCCGGCTCTCGACGGCTTTCGGTTTTTTGTCTTCCTTACATGATTTGAATCCGCCGCACAGTCCGATGACAAGAGCAATAATTATCGTCGCTACGATACTACCGCAGCCGAACTTAGATTCTTCCTCGACCTCCTCTATTATGAATTTTCTGCCCATATTGTTGAAATGTTAAAGTTTGATCCACATGCGATTTTTTGTTGGATTGCGGTTGTCGCTCTGCCTCTGCCGAATATCGCCTTTTTGAAGTAGATCGGTTCGGCCGGAAAGATACCATCGGGCAACCCAAGTATGGATAGCTCGATAAGAGCTGCTTCTTCGTAGCACGGTTGCATATTCATTGGGGAATAACAGCCTGAATGCTGTAATAAAATCGTTGGAATCGAACTCGCGGCCGAGCTTTCCGAGGATTTCGTGGATGTGATTATCCAAGAATGCCTGTAAGGTGTCCTTGTAATAGGTCATAGCAACAAGTTTTTATGTTGCCATTCGGCTCCTGTATGGCTGGGTTAGTAGTAAAAAGAAAGTGTGGAGTCAGTTTCGTTCATCTCAAAGAAGGTTGTGGCAAACCCATAGCAAAATAAACGACGCGATACCCCACACTTGATAGATATGGGGTAACGGGCACACAGAATGCGCCCTGCCATGATCTAAACAAGAATGAGTGCTGTTCGTTGCCCTTTGCTATTGAAAATTGCCACATTTTCTTTGAAGGACAGTGCGAAAACACTTTCAATATGTCCGCCGCAATCCTTGCGGACGTTGGCAATGACAAAGTTAGAAATTATTTTCGCTCGAACAACACTCGATGGGGTATCGCCGTATAAATTTCGGCGAAATCGGCTCCGGGATTCTCTACGTTCCGAGGCCATCATAAAAGAAGCCGGAACCCTTCGACAAGGTTCCGGCTCGGCGTGCGGGACGGTGGGCTACTTGAACGTCACCCCGTGTTTCTTGCAAATCCATAGAAAGGTCTCGATCCCGATTTTCCGGCTTCGGAGACATTTGGCGAACTGCTCGTCGCAGTCGGTCGGGTAATACTTCTTGGAGTGCATGCTGACCAGATGAAATAGCCGCAGCCCCTCCTCCTTGCCGTATTCGTGTGCCAAGGCGCATCCGATGCAATACCAGTCGTGATAGTCGTCGGTGATATCCTTCTTCTCTTCACGGATTTTCTGGATTAATTTATAGACCTTTTCATCGAGCAGCTTCTTTTCCCGGGCCGTCCGGACTTTGGCCCTTGCGGTTCTTTCTTTCAGCACGCCCCGATAAGGCTTCGCGTGCGGATTGATGTATGGATAGGCATCGTAACTGGCTCCCCGCAAGCGGCAGACATCGCAACACCCTTGGTCGGCGACGAGCCCCGTTTTCTCGTAGATCTCCCGAACCAGAGCGTCGAATTGTGCCAGGTGCATGTCCGGGTGAGCGATGCGGAAAATCAGGTACAAGCCATTCCCGCTGATCGACATACTTGCACACAACAAGCTGTCGAAGGTCTTGGCGACGAGTCTCTTCTTATCGAACCACTCCGGTCCGAATACGCCGTTGTCCTTGTGGTCGATGTCGATGCATATGAACCCGGTGTGCTGAACCAGCCCGTCACGGCTCCGAGTCTTGAATATCCCGCTGGGAGTGATGCACGGCAGGTTGCGTTTAATTCGTTGGCGAACCTTCTCGTTGGAGGTCGTGCGGAACGCGATAACCTGCTCCTTGAATTTGGCAGTCTTACACCACTTTATCAGGTCAACATCGCCGAGTGGTTTCTGTGCGAAGTAGTTCTCGAACACGGAGACCCTGATCTGAGGGAGTTCCGGGGGATTCGAACTGACTGTTTGCCTTTCTATGTACCCATTGTCATATTCGTTTTCTTTCATGTTAGAATTATCTTTTAGGAGCGACCTATTCATATTGTATATCGTTGAGTATTCGTAGATTGTCATTTTCTTCGTCTTCGGTTTTTGTGAAAAATTCGTTGAGTTCTTCGTCGTTATTCTTTTTGATTGCCTTCTTTTTGTACTTTGCTTGCCGTTTCCGTTCGTTGGCATCCAGCTGGGGACGGATCAGTATGAAGGTTCGCATCTGCTCCCCGTTGAGATCCGTCGGTTCCTCGCCATAGAGGGCGTATCTCATAATCACATCATAGAGATGTAATCTTGCCCTGTTCTTCATCGAGGCCAGCGCTTCATAAAAGGTACGGTAGAAGATGAACCCTTCACGGGGCGGAACCTCCGGGTCGAATGCGGGCTTGGTCGTTGTTTTTTCATTTTTCATGACTAATGTTTTTTTAATTGTTTTATTTTCCGGATGTTTTCCTGTTCGATCGTCGGGTGTGATTCGCTCTGCAACCAGTCGAGAATCTCCTCACGGTTAAAGTAAAGTTTGCGGCCTTTATGCTCCGGTTTGTGGAACGGTATCTTTCGTTCACTTGTGAGCTTATAGACCGTAGAGATACTGTACCCTGTAAGCCGGGCAACGTCGGCGGCTGTCAGCACCTCTTTGTCCGGAGCGCGGCTCGGAGTTAGATGCCCCATAATTTTGTCGATTGATAAGATCTCTTTCAATTGTCCCACCGTCAGCATGGCGATCGGAGTGTCGTCGGTAATGTTATTCATATTCTTGTAAATAATTTAAAAGTTTACAACCTAATTTACCGGCCGAACTATTTAATAGCTCTTAATAGAAATAATCCGCTGTTTAACAGCGGATTATCTAATGTTCTTTTTTCCTATATGGGTTCATGTTGTGGAAAATCTTCATAAATGGCAGGAATATGTTGAATATTAGTAGCATATCGACCTTGTTTTGGCTCTTGAATAATTTGTACAGGACATCGTATATATGATAGATCGTAGCGTTTGAGGGTGCATGAGTTTCTCGGATTATTTGTGTTCGAGAAATTTTGTCCACATTAAAATAGACGTGGTGGTAGTAGAACATACAATAGCCTATATACATCCAAATTCGGAAATCGGCCTTGGATTTGTCGAAGATGCTATTTCTGAATATAGAGAAAGTCCTTCCGCATCTTTTACATAAGCGTAATTTTTCATTATTCTTTCTGAAAGGGCCGTTTTGACAGCTGCCGCAATGCCGGGCATCGTCGCTTTTTGGGCTTTGATTCAATATCAAAATCAACACAAGTCTTGGCGTACAGTTTTATAAGACTATTTTCGGTGGGGAACCGTTTGATGAACCTTTTATAACTGACAGGCGATGATTGGAAAAAATACATATTCGGTTGATTTTAAATCGTATATTTGTGCTAATAGCGTAAAAAGGCGAGCAGAATTAAACCGTGATGGCCGTTAGAGAACTTTCGCCGCCTCGTTGATCACTCTGTTGTCGAAGCTGTCGAGGTATATGTTCGTGGTTTCCAGATCGGCATGGCCGAGCATCTGTGAAATCACCTCGCGTGGGATGTTGTTGCGCTGCAAGGTCATGGCCGCCGTATGGCGGGAGACGTAGCTCGTCAGGTGGAAATCAATTCCGAGCTCCTCGGCGAGCAGGCGCAGGTATTTCTGATACTTGCTGTAACGGGTTCGAATGTGCATGTAGAGCCGCTCGCCCGTATAGCCGGAGCGGGTGACGATCGGCAGCAGAAAATCGTCCACGGTCGGCGAGGCCGCTTGCAGGCTTCCGATCAGTTACCGGATCGCAGGCGTGATCTTGATCGAAATCGGTTTGACACCTTTCTGCCGTTTGATCTTTTGCCGCTTGTAAACGATATAGTCGCCGTCCTCCATTTGTTTAATATGGGCGGCCGTGAGCATCGCCATGTCGATGAACGAAATGCCGTAACAATAATAGGAGAATAGAAACAGCTTGCGGGCGTATTCGCATTGCGGATTGCTGGCCGTGCTGCTTTTGAGTTTCGATAACTTGGCGGCAGGCAGGTAGCGTTTGGCGGTCGCCTCTTCGAGTTTGGAGACCTCGAATCCGCCCCGTCCGAACGGATAGGTTGCCACCGAGCCGACGCCCTCCGCATTGGCCCGGTTCAGAATGGCCCGTAACGCCTTGAAATAGAATTTGCGCGTGTTGCCGCAACAGCCCCGCTTTTGAAGAAACATATCGAATCCCCGGACATAACGCAGGTCGATGTCGGAAAAGAGCCGTTGATCCAGCTTCCGGTCATAGCTTCTCAACATGTCCTGCGTCTGCTTATAGGTTTGGGAATTGCCGATATGTCCCGTCGCGTGCAGTTCCGCGATACGGTCGGTGAAATAGGCGTTGAACTTTCCCTGTTTGGAGGTATTCAGAAAGGCGTCCTCGAACTGGTTCAGCGTCCAGTCGATACCCTCTATTTCGAAACGTTCGACGATCTCGCGGGCGCGAACCTTGTACTTCGCCAGCAGCGCATTGTCGGCTTCGCGTTGTTTATTCTCGGCCTTCTGCTCGGCTCCTTTCAGGTTGCGCAGGATGATGAATTGCTCACCGGCCTCGTCCCAATATGCGGGATCGGCGTAGAGATCGAGCGCGATGTATTTGCGCCGCTTGTTTTTGGTGATACACAGCCTGACGGCGTAACGTCCGTTGCGGTCGGCTTTGTCGTGACGACGGGGAAATCGGATGGAATGTGCCATTCTATCTGCATTCGTGTTAATAAAAAGATGATTGCGCCACCGACATTGCGTTACGAGTTATGAGTTACTTGCAATAGAATGGCAACAACTATCTCAGCACTAACCGTATACGCGGGATTATCGATTCCAATTATACGATTACAGAATAACTCGCACGTGGCATTGCAAAAATAGAACGGCAATTAAGGGATTCCAAGTATTTTAAAATTTTGTATCTTGAATTTTGAAATTAGATATCGCTTAATCACAATAGATACAGATAGTTATGTGTTCTGAATTTGCCGTTGAATCTGAATGATTCGGATGTGTCAATTTTGATTTTGGATGAAAATAATTGCAATTTGTGGATAAAATTGGCTTTTATGTCGGCGAGAGAGGTTACTTAAATGATTATTCGATTTGCATAATTTGAATAAAATAATTATTTTTGCAAAAATGATATTCCTATGGCGAAGATTATAAATCCATTCATCGTGACCGGAAAGATCGCTCCGGAGTATTTTTGCGATCGGGTGAGCGAATCAGCCCGGCTTGTCAAGTCGGTTACCAACGGCAATAATTTGGTTGTCATTTCACCGCGCCGTATGGGTAAAACAGGGCTGATTCAGTTCTGTTACGACAAGCCGGAAATCGGTAAGGAGTACTATACTTTTTTCATCGATATTCTGCATACGTCGAGCCTCCGCGAATTTACCTATCTGCTCGGCCGGGAGATTTACGAAACACTCCTGCCTCGCAGTCGTAAAATGGCGACTCTTTTCATTCAGACGATTAAGTCCATCAGCGGGAAATTCGGGTTCGACCCCATCACCAATCTTCCCACTTTCAATGTGGAGTTGGGAGATATCGAGCGGCCCGAATATACGCTCGATGAGATTTTCCAATATTTGTCTCATGCGGACAAGCCTTGCATCGTAGCGATCGATGAGTTCCAGCAAATTGCCAAATATCCGGAGAAGAACATAGAGGCTTTGTTGCGGACTCACATCCAAAGGTCGGAGAACAGCCATTTTATCTTTGCCGGGAGCGAACGCCACATGATGCAGGAGATGTTTGCATCAGCCGCCCGGCCGTTCTACCATAGTGCCGACATGTTGGAGCTGAAAGCCATTCCTGCGGAGATTTACATTCCGTTTATCGTCGGGCATTTCGAGCGGCGCAACCGTTCGATAGCCGCCATCGATGTGGAAAAGGTTTATGCACTTTTTCAGGGGCACACCTACTATATCCAAAAGACCTTCAACGAATCGTTTGCCGATACGCCCGAAGGCGACGAATGTACGTTGGAGACGATCCGGGCTGCCATCGATAATATGATTGCTTCGAACGATACGATTTTCCGGGAGATTTTGTCGAACGTTCCTGAAAAGCAGAAGGAGTTGCTTTATGCCATCGCCAAGGAGGGCGAAGCCGAGCGTATTACATCTGCCGATTTCATCAAACGGCACAGTCTTACTTCGGCCAGTTCGGTACAGTCGGCCGCAAAGAAACTACTCGAAAAGGATCTTATCACCGAAATTAACAAGGTTTTTTCTGTAACCGACCGATTATTTGCCATGTGGATAAATAAATTATATGGGAAAAATCCGGATTTTTAATGTCGCTGCTCGGTATAATGTGATTTTTATAGACTGGTATTTGGTCGTAAGTCATCTGAAATAGTTGCCTTTGACTTTGTCGAAGGTACTCCGCCCCGACAAAACGCAAATAAAATTTGCTTTTGTGCGCGGCTTGTTCGTACCTTTGTTACGAAGTATGCCGAAACTCTATATCATAGCGGGTTGCAACGGTGCAGGGAAAACGACTGCATCCTATACCGTGTTGCCTGAAATGTTGGGATGCCGGGAGTTCGTCAATGCCGACGAAATAGCAAAGGGACTGTCGCCGTTCAATCCCGAAAGCGTTGCGATCGAGGCAGGACGGTTGATGCTGCAACGAATGGATGATCTTTTGTCCGAAGGCGAGGATTTTGCGTTTGAAACGACGTTGGCGACCCGTTCCTATGTGAAATTCGTGGAGCGGGCGCAGGCGAAAGGCTATTTTGTGACATTGCTATACTTTTGGTTGCCGACACCCGAACAGGCTATCGAGCGTGTTGCAACACGAGTAAGCGAGGGCGGGCACAATATTCCGTCGGATGTGATTCGGCGGCGTTATGCGAACGGCATCAAGAATTTAACGACCCTCTATACCCCGATTTGTGACTATTGGATAATCTATGATAATAGTGTTGCCGATGGTATTCACAAGGTTGCTTGGGGTGTCAAGGATGAAATAAAAGAGATTGTCGATCCGTTATCTTATCAAAAGATCGTAGGCTATGAGCGAGATTGAGATTAAGCAAATGCAGGAGAAAATCGATGCAGGCATTTTGCTTGCCCAAAAGCGTCTGATTGAAAAGACCAAGAAGGAGGACGGAGAACTGGTCGTCGTGCGCGACGGAAAGGTCGTGCGCATCAAGGCCCGTGATCTGAAATAGAAATTTTGGGTCGGTTGTCCGAATGAATAATCCCCGACATCCGCAAATGTCGGGGATTCACTTTTCAATTTTGATTGGGTAGGCGGACGGCGCGTGGAACACAGGTGGAACACGCGAAATCGCAATAACTCTCGATAATGGCAAGTTGCAACTCTTTGAACATGTGTAAAATCCGCTGGAATATAGTTTGTTAAATTTATTAGAAAAAGTAAAATTTAATTCTGAGGGGTTTGTTAGCCACAGCGATCAGGGCGACTTTGGACGGTTTTCCGTTGGCCTTTAATCGGATATAGCATTCCCGACAAGCCGCATTGTAACGCAAGGCAGTCCACGAGGCGACATAGAGCAAGGATCGCAAGTGTTCATCGCCATTTCGGTTTATATGTCCTTTGATATTTACGGATGTTCCGGATTGTTGATAGGTGGGACATATTCCGATGAAGCGTGACAGTTGCTTTGCATTGTCGAAGAAGGTAAATCCTCCGGTTGTAAGGATCAGTGCCGTAGCGAGCGTGATTCCGATCCCTCTGATAGATGTCAGGGCTTTTAGTTGCTTGTCAAACTCGGATGATGCGATATCGGCCAGTTTCGAACCGTATTGCTTCCCCCCCCCTGCTCGTCTGTAATCGTCAGCCTGTATGCGAGCGTCTGGTTTACGCCCTTTTTTATCAGTGCGGGGGTGTATTCCATGTCGCCCCTGGCGTCGCTCTTTGCCGGGATGTATACGTCGTGCAGGGCTCCCTCGTGCCAGGCTCCGCCGTCGCCGTAGCGGAAACTCGCCGCGTCGCCTTGCGTCACTTCGAGCTGCCCGGTAAAGGTGTGGTCGCTTCTGTTTCCGTTGCGCACGGAGAATTCTCCGTAGTCACCCGGTATGCAATAGGGACTCCGGGGCCATGAGCTGTAAAACTCGAAGAGGTAGCTTGTGATGCGGGTGTCTGTTTCGCTGTCGCTGAGGATCGTGATGTTGTAGGTGTGCGCCTCGTTGGGCAGCACGTCGAAATTCGTGGTCATGTTGCTCCCAAGGTAAACTACGAAGTCCACGACCTTGTTCTCTCCGCTTCGGCCGCGGATGCAGAGATAGGATGCGTACTTCGGAGCTTTGTCGGGGTTCTTCTGATCCTGCGAGGCTATGGAAGATACGTCGCCCTGACGGTTTGTGAGCATATAGAATATCCCGTTTGCGCGCTGGCTCCCGTCGGGGAATTTGCGGATCTCGGAGTCGTGGAATCCGGATGCGGGTTCTGTCGGTGCCGTGAGATCCGTTATCAGGTACTCCCTGTCGGGTATGGAGCATAACTGTACGGACGAGATCTCGATGTCTCCGGCGGCCGGGTCTACCGCGATGTTGTAGGCGATCTTCGCGGCATGGCGCTTCAGGGAGATCGGCAATACCTGTCCCGATCCGTCGATGGTGAAGGTGTCCGACCCGATCATTGTCAGCGTCCCTTCGTCCGTCGGGGCGGTTATGGCATATGACTGGAGCCTCGTGAGGGATAAATCCCCCATATCCTGATGTATGTTCGCTGCTACGTATATGCTGTATCGCCCCGGTGCGATGTCTATTTTGTGCGAAGCTCCCGAGGCGTATATGTGCTGCTTCAGCCCTCCGGTGTCGGAGTATATGAAGATGTTCACGTCGTCGATGTCGCTTTCGGCAATCGCCCTGGTAGTGTGTAGTTGCTCGGACAGCACTTCGAGCATGACGGATACCTCGTTCCCTTCCTTGGGGTCGGATGTCGAAGGCTGCTCGCATCCTGAGAGCCCGGGCAGCAGGAGCACTGTGAGAATGATTTTTGCAATATGTTTCATGGTTCTGAAATTTAAAAATTATCGGCGGCGGGCCTTTCACCCGCATTGCGCATCCGTACCGCACAATCCCATAGTTGCGTCCCTGTCCTGGAGTGAACGCGCCGTTCTGTTTTTTGAACTACGCCGATTTGAGGTTATCTGGTCATTGTTATGTCTGAGGGCAGGTAGTATTTCGTCGTTTGCGACTCGACGGATCTGTCGTTGTAATTGAACTTGAAGCCCGGGTTGTCGGCCGGGCGTATCGAGACGGAGAATTTTTCGTCGCAGCGCCAGAGGAATGTCGATTTCGTCGCCCCTTTGGGTATCGTCGGCATCCCGGCGGACTTCTGGCCTACGGGCGGGATCTTCGATGTGTCGAGCCTGTACTCCTCGTAGTAGAACTTCACCGGCTCGGATGCCTTGTAGTCGGCCGAATACTGCGTGCGGTAATCGTAGGCTACCTTCGGTACGGGACGTCCGCCTTCCATGACGAGATACTGAAATTCTATCCGGGCGATTCCCTGCCGGGTTATGGTCACAGTCCGGGGCTTGAGCCTGACCTCGATGTCGGTGATGCAGTCGCGCGCGAGTGTGAGCGCATAGGTCGCCTCGCCGGACAGGAGCTGCCCGGATGGGTCGTACCAGCCCTCGACCTCGAAGTTGAAGAGGTCTTCGTTTACGAGGGCGAGCGTCACCGTCTCGCCTTCAACGTTGTGCTCCCCGGCCCCGTCGATGGTGAAGCAGCCCTCGACGACGCTTGTCACGACGATGTTTTTCACGACGTCCATGTATGCGCGTGCTTTTGCCGACGCCTTCCCTGCCGCGATCTCGAATTCGAGAATCTGCTCGCCGATCTCTTCGGGTGCATACTCGAACGTCACGTCGGCATCTACGGGACAAGCCTGGCCGTTCACGGCGTTTCCGTTCAGGAATATCTTGCCTTTGCCCAGACTGACGGTCGGGGTTACGATGAATTTCCCGTCTGCGCCCGGAACACCTTGAATGTGGAGCTGCACCGGAATCCGGGCATCGGCCGCGGGGTTTACGATCTTCGCTTCGCAGACAGCTTCGGCCGCGATTTCTGATGGCGCTGTTACCGTGACCTTCAGGTCTTGCTGTTCGCTGACTTCGCCATCAGGTGACTTGGCCTGAAAACTTACGAGCAGATCTCCCGTTTGGGCCGGTGTAATCACGAGGCGCGCATTCCTGTCCGAGAGCTGCACCCATTGTCCCGATGTGTCCATGTCGCTTCCGTCGAGCGTGATTGCGGCCTGCCCCTGGCGGATAAACGCTGAGAGGGAGAAGTTGCCATCTACGCCTTCCTGAGAGACGGCCAGCGAGAGGCTTACGGCCTGTCCCAGTTCACAGACCGTTGCGACGGTAGACAGGGATAATTGCGGCTTCGGCTCGACGATCCGGTATTTCGACGGGGAGCATCCGGCCGATACGAACAGCGCCAATGCGTAAAATAAGGTCGTTCTCATGGTGTCGTCAGTTTGTTACGATGATCTCAAGAGTCTTGAATTGGGTGGTATATCCGTCCGTTGCCGAGAACTGGAGACGGTGCATGCCCCGCTCGGCGGCAGTGTAGTAGAGCGGCTGTTCGCTATTGGCCGGCACGGAGAACGCTTCGGCCGGGGTGACGGCCACGGCTCCGTACTGGAGCGTGCCGCTGCCTGCCAGTTGCGTGTAGGTTACGGGGATCGCCCCTGTCCATCCGGATTTTGTGAGGAGCATCGTCAGCTCGATCCGCTCGGTGACGGATGCCGTTTCGGGGTATTCGACTTCCAGTGCGAGTGCGGGACTCTTCTGAACGTTGAAGTTTATGAAGCTGCGGCCGGACTGCTCGCCCTCTTTGGTTTTGACCTCGAAGGATATGCGCAGCGGCCCGGCCAGCGTCGGCGTGAGCGTCAGGATCTCCGTAGTGTTGGACATCGACGTCCATGTGCCGTCGGTCGGGAGGTCGCTGCCCTGCATCGAGAGCTCGCAGGCCCCTTCGCTGAGTACGGCCGAGAGCTGAAATTCCCCGTCGTACCCCTGCTGCGAGACCTTGAGCTGGAGATACGCCGGCTGGTTGATGATGTAGACGTCCTGCAAGGCCGTCACTTCGAGCGTCGGCCGAGGCTCGGTGATCCGATATTCGGATTTTCCGCAACCGAAGGCTGCCATGGCCCAGAGGTATAGGAGTGTCGTTCTGAAAAGTTTCATAGGGTAGTCGT
>ERZ1694706.559-NODE-559-length-15193-cov-8.792575_pt1 | contig 15193 bp, 9 predicted proteins | sample MGYA00581716_ERZ1694706 | MGnify/ENA primary metagenome ERZ1694706 (study PRJEB42213, sample SAMN07424529) | human gut metagenome | biome: ENVO:00009003; feature: ENVO:2100002; material: ENVO:00002003 | host: Homo sapiens | place: USA | collected 2014 ... | reverse complement strand
GTTGTTGTTCCGGCCGCGGCTGTTGCCTTCGCGGCGTTCGGCGCCGTTGCCGTTGTTCGTATTGCCGTTGCGGGCTTCGTTGTTGTTGCCGTTGCGGGTGTCGCCGTTTTCGCCGGTCCGGTTTTCGCTGCCGGAGTTGCCTCTGCGGCCTCCGTTGTTGGCGTTGCGGTTTTCGCGGTTCTCTCCGTCACGGCGTTCGCCGTTGTTGCGGCGTTCCGGATTTCCGTTGCGGCCTTCGTTGTTGCGCCCCTCACTGCTGCGGCCTTCGCCATTGCGGGGACGGTCGTTGCGCCGCGGGCGGCGTTCCTGCTGCCGGCCCTGCTGATCGGGCTGTTCCTGCCGGCCTGCAGCCTGTTGTCCTGCTTCCTGCGAATCCTGTCCGTTCTGCCGGCCCCCTTTGCCGCGGCTCCGCTTGCTGCGGCGCTTGGCCTGATCGAAACGGGTGATGCTGTCCTCCTCCGAACGGTAGGTTGGCTCTTCGGCCGCCGGGGCTATGTCCTCGGCGGCTTGCAGCCGGTCTACCTTCTTGCCGGCGCGGTTCAGCGAGACGATCTCCCTGACGCGCGCGATGGAGAGCGTGGTGACGTTGACCATCGCATCCTTGCTCGACGAGAAGGTCATCGTGCCGGCCAGAATGTCGTTCTTGACCAGATAGTATTCGCCGTCCATGGCCTGCAGCGGTTCGCGCAGACGCGGGAACTCCTTGCGGGCGTCGACGTAGGTGTCGTACTCGTACATCATGCAGCACTTGAGCTTCGAGCATTGTCCGGCGAGTTTCTGGGGATTGAGCGAAATTTCCTGTACGCGGGCGGCGCCGGTCGTGACGCTCGAAAAACTCGACATCCACGATGCGCAGCACAACTCGCGTCCGCAGGCACCCAGTCCGCCGATGCGTCCCGCCTCCTGCCGCGCGCCGATCTGTTTCATCTCGATACGTATGTGGAACCGTTCTGCGAAGACCTTGATTAGTTCGCGGAAGTCCACGCGCTCGTCGGCGATATAGTAGAAAATGGCCTTGATCTTGTCGCCCTGATACTCCACGTCGCCGATCTTCATGTTGAGTCCCATGTCGGCCGCGATCTGGCGCGACGCGATCATCGTCTCGTGTTCCAGTTCGATGGCTTCCTGCCACTTCTCGATGTCGTAGGGCTTGGCTTTGCGGTATATCTTCTTGAATTCGCCGTTGAAGGGGTTGAATCCCGTGCGGCGCATCTGGCGCGCCACCAGATCGCCCGTGAGCGAGACGATGCCGATGTCGTGGCCGGGCGAAGCTTCGACCGCCACGATGTCGCCCCGCTTGAGCGGCAGGTTGTTGACATTCTGGTAGAATGCGCGGCGGGTGTTCTTGAAACGCACTTCGACGATGTCGGTCGGAAGGTTTTCGGGGTACTCTTCGAGCCATGCGGTCTCGTGGAGTTTGAAACATCCGTCGCAGAGTTTGGCTTCGCATTCCGAACCGCAGTTGCAGAAGGAGCAGCCGCGGCCTATTTCGGGTTTGAATGCTTTCGTATGTTGTTTTTCGGTATCCATGGAGGGTATAATTTGCGTAAAGATACGCAAAAATTCTGAATTTTTTAATTTTTAATTGCTGTTGAGGTACAAGCGTCGTATGCTGCGTCGTATGCGGAGGATCATCATCACGGCGGCGGCCGACAGACCGAACGAGAAGCCGAGGAAAAGTCCCGACGGACCCATGCCGAGCGTGAAGCCGAACAGGTAGCCCACGGGCAGGTTGAGCAGCCAGTAGGAGACGAAGGCGATCGGCATGATGATCTTCACGTCCTGAATGCCGCGCAGGATGCCTACCGAGACGTTCTGAATGCCGTCCGAAAGCTGGTACAGCGCGGCGAAGACCATCAGCTGCGAGGCGATGGCGATCACTTCGGCATTGGTGGTGAAGAAGGTCGGAATGACGTTGCGCATGGTGATGAAGACCAGCGCCGCGAAGGCGTTCCACGCCAGCACCAGATGATACGACGCCTTGGCCGCCAGCGACAGCTCGCCGATGTTGCGGGCGCCGTAGCAGTGCGACACGCGGATGGTGGTGGCGGCGCCGATCGACATGACAATCATGAAGGCGCAGTTGCCGATGGTGACGGCGATCTGGTTGGCGCTCATGGTCTCCTTGTTGAACCAGCCCATCATGATGCCGGTACCGACGAACGCCGAAGCTTCGAGAAACATCTGCATCGAGATCGGAAGTCCCATGTGCAGCAGTTTTTTCACCGTGGCCCACGAGTAGTTGCGGGGCGAGAATCCGTCGAGGTAGCCGCGGTAGCGCTCGCGGCTGTAGAAGTAGCCGACCATCAGGATCGGGGCGATGATGCGCGACAGCAGCGTGCCCAGACCCGCGCCCTCGGCGCCCATTTCGGGAAGCGAGAAGCGTCCGTAGATGAAGACCCAGTTGAAGCCGATGTTGGCCAGATTGGCGACGATCGTCACGACCATCTCGACCTTGGTGTTGCCCACGCCTTCGAGGAACTGCTTGAAGGCGAAGAAAAGCATCACGAACGGCATGCTGAAGACCAGCATACGGTAATAGGGGATGGCCGCATCGACCACGTCGACGGGCTGGCCGAGGCGGTACATGAGCGGGATGACGGAGTATTGGACGACCGCCATTGCGAATCCCAGCAGCGTGTAGAACAGGATGCCGTTCTGCAGCAGCCCCGCCGACTTCTCCCGGTCGCCCTGCGCGTAAAGCTCGCCCACGAGGGGTGTCATGCCCAGCGCGATGCCGATGGCGGCGATGAAGAGGATGAAGAATACCGAGCCGCCGAACGATACGGCGGCCAGCGGCACGGGGTCGCCGCCGCCGTAGCGGCCGACCATCAGGTTGTCGGCTACCTGCGTGAGAATCTGGCCCAGCTGCGTCAGTACGACGGGCAGGGCCAGTTTCAGATTGGACTTGTATTGATCTTTATAAGTCGAGAAACTGTACATTGCGTTCCGGATTTAGGATGCAAAGATAGCTAATTAACTCCGGATTGCAATCCGCAGCTCCGTCCGATACGAAAAATCCGCCCGGAAGGGGCGGATTTTCAGCTTCAGCAGGGGAGGACGATATCGATGCAGCAGCCTGCGCGGTATTCGGGGCAGACGCGGATTTCGCCTCCGAGCCGCGTGACGATCAGGCGGCAGAGATAGAGCCCGATGCCCGAACCCGGTTTGAAGGGGTCCACTTTGGCGAAGCGTTCGAATACCCACTCCCGCTTGTCGGGGTCGATGCCGATGCCGGTGTCGGCCACGCGGATGCGTAGTCTGCGTTTGCTGTCATCCTTCTTGCAGGAGAGCGTGACGGAGCCTGCGGCGGTGAATTTGGCGGCGTTCTGCAGCAGGTTGTCGATCACGCGGGTCATGTAGAAGACGTTGGTCGGAATGATGCAGGAACCTTCACCCCCCCCCTTGAAGATATACTCCACCTGCGGGTTGTTCGACTGCCGCTTCTGGTATTCCAGCCGTTCGGCGCATAGCAGGCCGATATCGGTGTCGGTCTGCGGCAGCGGCGCTTCGGAGCAGACAAGACTCGACAGTTCGAGCATGTTTTCCAGCAGGGTGGTCAGCGCGGTCGTGTTGGTCCATATCTGTTCGCGGAATTCGCGCCGCGTATGGGCGTCGAGGGTGTCATCGAGCAGCAGTTCCGAAAATCCGTTGATAGCGTTGAGCGGCGTGCGGATTTCGTGGCACATGGAGTTGATGAAGGCCGTTTTCATCTTTTCGCTCTCCGTGGCGCGGCGGCTCTGGCGGGTTATCTCTTGGTTGGCGTCGGTGAGCTGCCGCCTGATCTGTTTCAGCCGTCGGACCATGACGTATTGGTAGACGCTCCAGCCGACGAGCAGCAGCAGCAGCACCCCGCCGGCAAGCAGGGCGATGAATTTCATGCGGTTGGCCAGCCGGGATTTTTCAAGTTCCAGCTGTCCCACTTCGAACAGGGTCTGCATCTCGGCGAGGCTGTTCTGCGCCTCTTCCACGCGGTCGTTGTGGCGGATCGTATTGGATTCGCGCAGCGCTTCGAGGGCGTTTTTGTAGTCGCCCAGATGCTCGTAAAGCCACGACTGCACTGCGTATATGGAGGCGAAATCCGCTTTTGTGCCGTTGCGCTTGTAGACGGTTACGGCCGAGTCGATATAGGCCACGGCCCGCTCGTATTCCTCCATGTACTGGTAATAGCGGGCGCTGGTGCTGTAAATCTCGGCCAGATCGCCTCTGGCGCGGGCCAGCTCCATGCACTTCCCGTAATATTGGGTCGCCTTCTCTTTGGAGATAAGCTCGCGCAGATAGAGCATCTTCGAGTAGGCGCGCATCGTGTAGCCCGTCGTGTCGCGGTAGGGGCGTTCGAAGCGGTCGTCCATCGCCAGCCATGCGCGGTGCAGGTCGATACATTGCTGGATCTGCTTTTCGGCGCGTTTGTCTTTGCTGAGCATGTAGAGTTCGGAAAGCTCGTCGCGGCAGATCCGCTCCATGTGGAGACGCTCTTCCAACGGATAAGCTTCGAGTTTTTTCAATGCCTGCTCCACATAGGGGATCGCCTTGCCGATGTTGTCGTAGGCTTCGGTCGCCAGCGACGAGAAGTCTAGGGAGAGTCCCGTCAGGAATTCCCATTCGATGCGCTCTTCGGGCGAGAGTTCGTTGTGGATTTTGGTCTTGAGTCTGTCGAGTTCGTGTTTTACGGTTTCGACCGCATTGTTGTCGTTCATCAGCTTCCAGATGTAGTAGGCGTAGAGCGACGAGCGGAACAGGGCGTGGCGCGGTCCCGGAAGAATGCTGTCCGCAAGGGCGATGTATTTCTCGGCCCGCTGCGAGTCCCGGCCTGCGAATTTGCGTACCAGAAAGTCCAGCGCGTCCTTGCAGCCGTAGAGGTCTCCGGATTTCCGCGCTTCGGCGAGCGCCGCGTCCCAATAGGGCGCTGCGAGTTCGAGACTGTCTCCGCTCAGGTCGGCCAGCTGGACGTATATCCGTTCCCGGCCGACGGCATCGTGTGTCTTGGATAAAAGCCTGAGCAGGCTGTCGGCGTGTGACGGCCCGGCGGGCGCCGATATCGCGGCGAATGGAAACAAGGACATAATAAGCCCTGACGCAAGGGCTTTCAGGAGCATCTGACGCATGTCGGTGTTATGAAACTGTATTAAATCCGGACAAATTTAGTTGAAAAATAATCTTTCAGGCAATTATGGAATAAAAAAGTGGCGGAATAAGAAAAGAGACCGGTTTGAAACCGGTCTCTTTCAACGGGAAGATGGGAAATCGACCGTCTGTCATGCCACGCGTATCCGGACGCCGTGCGGCTTGCCCGATTCGACGACGACCGTGTCGCCTTCGTGCAACTTGCCGTCGATAATCAGGGTCGAGAGCGGTTCCTCGACGTTGTCCATCAGTGTGCGCTTGAGCGAACGTACGCCATAGCGCGATTCGTAGCCCATGGCTGCCAGACGGCGTTTGGCTCCGTCGGTGATCTTCACCTTGTAGCCCAGCCGGCGCGTGTGCTCGAAGAGTCCCTGCAGCTCCAGCTCGATGATCCGCTCCACGTCGGAGAGCTCCAGCGTGCGGAACAGCACGATGTCGTCGATGCGGTTGAGGAACTCCGGCGCAAAGGTCTGTTCGAGGGCTTTGCGGTACTCGCACTGCGGGGCGGCGACCGCCGTGGCGCTCTTCGAGACGGTGCTGTAACCCACCTGCACCGATTTCTGGACCACGTTGCGCGACCCGACGTTCGAGGTCATGATGATGATCGTGTTGCGGAAGTCCACCCTGCGGCCCGAACCGTCGGTGAGGTGTCCCTCGTCGAAGATCTGCAGCATGGAGTTGAAGACTTCGGGGTGCGCCTTCTCGATCTCGTCGAACAGCACCACGGAGTAGGGCTGGCGGCGGACCGCTTCGGTGAGCTGGCCGCCCTCGCCGTAACCGACGTATCCCGGAGGCGATCCGATCAGACGCGCGACATTGTGCTTCTCGCCGTATTCGCTCATGTCGATGCGGATCAGGCCCCGGTGCTCGTCGAACAGCCACTTCGAGACCTCCTTGGCCAGCAGGGTCTTGCCCACGCCCGTAGGACCCACGAAGAGGAAGACGCCGATCGGGCGGTTTTCGTCCTTGAGTCCGGCGCGCGAGCGGCGGATTGTGCGGGCGATCCTCTCCACGGCCTCCTGCTGTCCCACGACGCGGCGTGCGAGGTGGTCGTAGAGCATCTGCAGGCGCGTCATCTCGCCGCCCGATATCCGTTCGGCGGGAATACCCGTGATCGAGGTGATGACCTGCTGGATGTGTTCCGCAGTGACCTCTACGGGATTGGTCTCCAGTGACCGCTTCCACTCGGCTCTGGTTTCGCCAAGTTTGGAGCGGAGCGCGATTTCGCGCATCCGCGCCGAGGCGGCTTTTTCGTAGACCAGCGCTTCGACCGCTTCGCGGCGTTCGCGCTGCGCGTCGGTGAGCGCCGTCTCCATTTCGCGCAGCTCGGCCGGTTCGCGCGCCGACTGCAGGTGTATGCGCGAGCCAGCTTCGTCCATGACGTCGATGGCCTTGTCGGGGAAGAAGCGGTCGGTGATGTAGCGGCCCGTGAGGGTCACGCACGCCTGCAGGGCCTCCTCCGTATAGCGCACCTTGTGGTGGCGTTCGTAGTGGGGCGCGATGTTGCGCAGGATCTGGAGCGTCTGATCGGGCGTAGTAGGCTCCACTACGACCTTCTGGAAGCGGCGTTCGAGGGCCGAGTCGCTCTCGATGTTCTCGCGGTACTCGTCGAGCGTGCTGGCTCCGATGGTCTGCAGTTCGCCGCGCGCCAGCGCCGGTTTGAGGATGTTGGCCGTGTCGAGACTGCCCTGCGTCGAGCCTGCACCCACGATGGTGTGTATCTCGTCGATGAAGATGATCGTATCCTTGGCCTTGCGCAGTTCGTCGAGCAGCTGCTGCATGCGCTCCTCGAATTCGCCGCGGAATTTCGTGCCGGCCACCAGCGACGAGACGTCGAGCGAGAAGAGCGTCTTGTCGGCGATGGTGTAGGGCACTTCGCCGCGTGCGATGCGCAGGGCGAGTCCCTCGACGATGGCGCTCTTGCCCACGCCGGCTTCGCCGATCAGGATCGGGTTGTTCTTCTTGCGGCGCGAAAGAATCTGGACTACGCGCTCGATCTCCTGCTCGCGCCCCACGACGGGGTCGATTTTGCCTTCGCGGGCCATGCGCGTGAGGTTCACGCCGAATTTGTCGAGCAGGTGCGACGAGGTTTTCTCTTCGGGCTTGTTCTCTTCGTTGAAGTCGAGCATGTGCACCTGAATTTCAGTGCGGAAGTCGTCGCCCACGGCGAACTTCTTGAGGTCTTCGTCCACTACCGTACCCGTTACGCCGTACATTTCCAGTATGCGCGAGGTTGCCGTCGTGCGGTCGCCGACGATGGCCCGCAGCGCGTGGGCCGTCGAAACGCTCCGTGCGGCGCCCGAACAGGCCCGCAGCTCTTCGGTGAAGGCGCGGTAGAACTCTTCTGGGGATTGGGTCGTGCTCTGCTGCCCGGCGAGCATTTCGCGTTCGATGCGCAGGCGTATCTGGTAGAGTTCCCAGTCCTTGAGACGGGAGGATAAAAGCTGGTAGGCGAGCGATCCCTCCTCGCGGAGCAGTTCCAGCGTGAGAAAGTCTTTGAGCGAGTGGTCGAGACCGGCCTTGGTCGTATTAAATGCCGCCCGGGCTATGATAGCCTCGAGCGTCTTCGAGATCTTGATTTGCATGTTGCGTCGTCATAAAATTAATAATTTCAACTTCTGATTCTTCGACTAACTAACGACGTACATGTGGTAAATATTATGTTAAGTTATTCGGGCTTCCATATTCGGCTGTCTCTGAACGTCTTGCCCCTGAAAAAACACGGACCGTTTCGGGCAGAAACGGTCCGTATCGTGTTCAGAAAGGGTTTTTACTCTTTTACGCAGCGCATCGACATGCCTTGCGAACGGGCGTCCTTGCTCACTTTAAAGGTCCGTTTGCCGTTGACGATGAACATGTACTGGCCGTAGAGTTCGGGGTATTCCTCGATGTTGGCGCTGGCTTTTCCCGCGGTGCCGATCCACATGCCGCCGTAGGGATTCAGCTCCTGATGGTCGAGTCCGCCCGATGCGTAGACGCGCGTGCCGGCGGCGGGGAACCACTGGCCGTTTTGCGTGGCGCCGTGGTTGGTGTCGTCCCACGTCATGTCGGCGTAAACCAGCCACGCGTAGGGCGTATTTCCGTCCTTGTCGCAGGTCGGCACTTTGTAGCCGACGGGGCAGGGGTCGTAGATGGTTTTCTTGCCCGATACGCCGCCCCAGTAATCGTCGTTCGAAACGTCGGTCCAGTCTTTGGTCCGGTAGTCGTTCAGCACGATTTCCTGTCCGTATTCATCCGTTTCTCCGGTGAAATTGTAAGTCATGGCATAGAATACCGCCGGGTTGCGGAGCGACTTTGCGATCGTTCCGTGGTATTCGGCGCGGGTGCGCATTTTGGGAAGTTCTTCGTTGAGGATGTTGTAAATGGGGCGTTCGCCGTCCACCTGATAGCTGTAATCCTCGTTGATTATGGTGAACGTTCCGGCCGAGGTGAAGGGGTCTTTGCGTCCCCACTGGTAGATCATGCCGTGGCAGTCGAAGCTGTCGGGGGCGTTGGTCGTGGCGCCGACGTTGCGGTCCATGAAGGTCCATGTCGTGCCCGAAGCGTTGGCCGGGGTGGTGTAGAGCGATGCGGCGGGATCGTAGTCGGCGATCCACAGGTGCCAGCTCCAGAGTATCTCTCCGTCGGCGCCGCAGGCCGCGACGACGGCGTTGCCGCTTGTGCCCGGAGCGGTCACGGCGACGATTTTTTTCTCCTTGGAGACGTAATAGATGTCCTGAATCAGATTTTTGGCGTCTTGCCAGACGAGTTCGGCAGTGACGGGATCGCCGATGCTTTCGGTCGTGGAGTTGCCTTTGTACTGCGCGTCGAACACGACCGTGCCGCCCGGTTTTACGATGTAGCAGTTTGCGGTTCCGGCGGCGGAGAGATCGACCGCATTTTCGGGGACCTTTACCTCAGATTTCCCCCCCCCTCCTTTTCCGGGGTCGTCGTCGCTGCAGGCGGCAGTGATACACATGCTCAGGAGAGCTGCGAATTTGAAATAGGATTTTCTTATCATACCGATATTGGTTAAATAAATGATGATCCCCTACCCTTCGGGATCGAATCGGGTGTTCCGGGGACGCGGGTATGCCGGGCGACATCTGTAATTCCCCTGCGGTAGCAAGATGAATTGTACGGAATAACCCGGCCGTCCTCCATGCCTGTTTGCGCAGGATGTGGCCCAAATATAATAAATTTTTGCCGGAATATGCTTTTCGGACGTTAAAAGCGGCAAAGTATCCGATAATTATAATATATTTGTATATCCCATCAATCCCTCTTGAAAATGATAAAGTTCTTTTTTGCGTTCTTGTTTTTGTCTGCGGGCTGTGCGTGTATGGCTCAGGACCGGATTCACACCAAAGACGGCCGTGTGATCGAATGTAAGGTTTCCGATTCGAGCAACCGGGCCGGCAACGTTTTCTTTTTTCCTGCGGACGACCCCGAAACGTCGCATTTTATTCCCGTGACCCAAGTCGATTATCTTGAAATCGGCGATGAGCGGGTGGTGCGTACGCCGAACGACAAACTGAAACCGGCCGAGACCCGTTTCGGACTGAAGGCGCCCGCCTTGCCGCACATGCTGGGGGCGACGTACGATTTCCTTTCGAATACATATGTGCATACGCACGGGGCGACGGTATCGTATGCCTATTTTTTCGACGGCAGGAACGGCATTCATGCCGAGCTGGCCTATCGCAGTCTGGAGAGTGCTTCCGCTTCCGAAAGAAGAGCTGATCCGGGCACCTCTGTCGATATTTTCGCGGTGATTCCGCATTACGAGCGCCGTTTTTACATTCAGCGTATGGGATCGTTCTATTTCGTGCGCGGAGGTTTGGGCGTGAATGTCTATACGGCTTCGATTCTGACGGATGCCGGGAAGAGCCGCGAAGGCTTGGCGGCTCCGGTCGTCAGTCTTGCCTTGGGACTCGATTTCCGGGTGTCCCGCAACCTTTATCTGGAGGTTGCCGCGCGGTATATCGGTGATTTCGCCTCTTGGAATTTCGGATATGATTCCGAACCCTTGCTCGCTAACGAGGGCTTTTTCGGCGGGTTCTCTGTCGGATTGCGTTTCGGATTGGGCCGTTAGGCGGCGGACTTGTCAAGTAATAACAAAATATGCGGCGTCATCACGCCGCATATTTTATTCCCGTTCTGCTATCTCCGCGGCCATTCGCCGACCTCCATGTCGCGCATGTCGGCGCCGTCGAAGACCAGCCGCACGGCGGTGCGGACTTTGTGGAAACCGTACTCTCCGGCGGCGCCGGGATTGACGTGCAGCAGGTCGTAAACCGGGTCGTAGGCGACTTTGAGGATGTGCGAGTGTCCGGCGATGAAGAGTTTCGGGCGCAGGGACCGGATCTTCGCCACGGCACGCGGGTCGTAGCGGCGCGGGTAGCCGCCGATGTGGGTCATCAGGACCCGGACCCCTTCGCATTCGAACGAGAGGAAGTCGGGGTATACGCGGCGCGTAAGGCCGCCGTCGATGTTGCCCGATACGGCCCGCAGGGGCTTGAACGCGGCGATGGCGTCGGCCAGTTCGAGCGACCCGATGTCGCCCGCGTGCCAGATTTCATCGACGTCCTTGAGGAATTCCCGCAGCGTGTCGTCGAACGTGCCGTGCGTGTCGGATATGATGCCGATTTTTTTCATTTACTTGTATTTGTCGCGCCAGAGTTCGCGCATGCGTTCGGCGATTTTCGCTTCGGTCGCGTTGCCGGTGTTGGGCTCGTAGAATTTGGTACCCGCCAGCGTGTCGGGCAGAAACTCCTGCTCGGCGAAGTTGCCTGCGAAATCGTGGGCGTATTTGTAGCCTTTGCCGTAGCCCGCCTTGTCCATCAACTTGGTCGGGGCGTTGCGCAGGTGCAGCGGCACGGGGCGGTTGGTGGTGTCGTGTTCGACCAGCGACATGGCCTTGTTGATCGCCATGTAGGCCGAGTTGCTCTTGGGGCTGGTGGCGAGGTAGATCGTCGTCTCGGCCAGCGTGATGCGCGCTTCGGGCATGCCGATCTTGTGTACCGTGTCGAAGCAGGCGTTGGCCAGCAGCAGGGCGTTGGGGTTCGCAAGCCCGATGTCCTCCGAAGCGAGGATCACCAGCCGCCGGGCCAGAAAACGCGGCTCTTCGCCTCCGGCCAGCATGCGCGCGAGGTAGTAGATCGCGGCGTTGGGGTCGCTGCCCCGCACCGACTTGATGAAGGCCGAGATGACGTCGTAATGCTGTTCGCCGTTTTTGTCGTACAGCGCGATATTCTGCTGGAGACAGTCGGTGACGTACTGGTCGGTGATGGTCAGCTTGCCGTCGGTCGCCCCGGCGAGGATGTCGAGGATGTTGAGCAGTTTGCGGGCGTCGCCACCTGAGAATTTGAAGAGCGCGCCGGTCTGCCGGACTTCGACTTCGCGGGCCTTGAGTTCCGCGTCGGTCGTGAGCGCACGGTCCAGCAGCGTCTGCAGGTCCTTGTCCTCCATCGGGCGGAGAATGTAGACCTGACAGCGGCTCAGCAGCGGCGAGATCACTTCGAACGAGGGGTTTTCGGTCGTGGCGCCGATCAGCGTCACGGTGCCCTGCTCGACGGCGCCCAGCAACGAATCTTGCTGCGATTTGTTGAAGCGGTGGATTTCGTCGATGAACAGCAGCGGCGGCTTGGCGTCGAAGAAACGCTGTTTCTTGGCCGACTCGATCACCTCGCGCACGTCCTTCACGCCCGACGTGACGGCCGAAAGGGTGAAGAAGGGGCGTTCGAGCTGCGTGGCGACGATCTTCGCCAGCGTGGTCTTGCCCACGCCCGGAGGTCCCCACAGGATGAACGACGGCACGTTGCCCGTCTCGAAGAATTTGCGGAACACCCCGTTTTTACCCACGAGATGTTCCTGACCGATGTAATCGTCGATGGTTTTCGGGCGCAGGCGTTCGGCTAAGGGTGCTGACATGGTTCGAAATGTGTTTTGCGATTCAAAAATAGGTATTTTTCCCCGGATAGGCAAATGCGGTGCCGCGAAAAGCGGGGACGAAAAACGGAGCGCCGCGATCGAGCGGCGCCCCGTGGGTATCGTCGGTTCCGGATTCCGGTTATTTCGCGGCGGGTTTCACCAGCGAGAGGCACAACTCGTCCAGCTGGGCTTGGTCGATGCAGCCCGGTGCGTCGAGCATCACGTCGCGGCCGGCGTTGTTCTTCGGGAAGGCGATGTAGTCGCGGATCGAATCCGAGCCGCCGAACAGCGAACACAACCGGTCGAAGCCGAAGGCGAGACCGCCGTGAGGGGGCGCGCCGAACTTGAAGGCGTCCATCAGGAAGCCGAAGCGCACCTGAGCCTCTTCGGCCGTGAAGCCCAGCACCTCGAACATTTTGGCCTGCAGTTTCGAGTCGTGGATACGGATCGAACCGCCGCCGATCTCGGTGCCGTTGCAGACGAAGTCGTAGGCGTTGGCGCGTACGCGGCCGGGGTCGCTGTCTATATACTGTACGTCCTCCAGCTTGGGCGAGGTGAAGGGATGGTGCATGGCGTAATAGCGCTGCGTCTCGTCGTCCCACTCGAAGAGCGGGAAGTCCACGATCCAGAGCGGCGCGAACTTTTTCGGGTCGCGCAGTCCCAGCTGCTGGGCCACTTCCAGACGCAGGGCGCAGAGCTGCGTCAGCGTCTTGAACTTCTTGCCGCAGAGGATGAAGACCATGTCTCCGGCCTTGGCGCCGCAGCGGTCGGCCATCGCGCGGACCTCGTCGGGCGTGTAGAACTTGTCGATCGAAGACTTCACGCCGGACTCCTCGACGCGGATCCAGATCAGCCCCTTGGCGCCGATCTGCTGGCGCTTGACGAACTCCGTCAGGGCGTCGATCTGCTTGCGCGTGTAGACGGCGCAGCCCGCGGCGGCGAATCCGGTGACGTATTCGGCATCGTCGAAAACCGAAAAACCGTGGCCTTTCGCCAGATCGGTGATATCGGCGAACTCCATGCCGAAGCGCAGGTCGGGTTTGTCCGAACCGTATTTCTCCATCGCCTCGATCCACGGCATGCGGCGCAGCGGCTCGGTCAGTTCGATGTCCATCACCTCCTTGAACATGTGCTTGGCCCAGCGTTCGAAGATCTCCAGCACGTCCTCCTGCTCGACGAACGACATTTCGCAGTCGATCTGCGTGAATTCGGGCTGACGGTCGGCGCGCAGGTCCTCGTCGCGGAAGCAGCGCACGATCTGGAAATATTTGTCGTATCCGGCCACCATCAGCAGCTGCTTGAGGGTCTGCGGCGACTGGGGCAGGGCATAGAACTGGTTGGGACTCATGCGGCTGGGAACCACGAAGTCGCGGGCGCCTTCGGGCGTCGAGTTGACCAGATAGGGGGTTTCGATTTCGAGGAAGCCCTCCGAATCGAGGAAGCGGCGGATCTCCTGCGCCATCTTGTGCCGCAGGATCATGTTGCGCTGCAGGGGCGGACGCCGCAGGTCGAGATAGCGGTATTTCATGCGCAGGTCGTCGCCGCCGTCCGACGTCTCCTCGATGGTGAAGGGAGGAACTTCAGCCTCATGGAGCACGACCACCTTCTCGGCTGCCACCTCGATGTCGCCCGTGGCCATCTTGGGGTTCTTCGACGAACGCTCGACGACCTTGCCGGTCACCTGGACGACCCATTCGCGGCCCAGCCTGCAGGCCGTCTCGCGGGCTTCGGCGGGCGAGTGTTCCTCGACCACGATCTGCGTGATTCCGTAACGGTCCCTGAGGTCGATGAAGGTCATGGCGCCGAGGTTGCGGACTTTCTGCACCCACCCGGCTAAGGTGACGGTTCGGTTTACGTCGTCGGCTCTCAGACAGCCGCACGTATGGGTTCTGTACATAGGAAATATGGTTTTTTGTTCAATTTGTCCTTGTAACCCGCAAAGTTAAACAAAAGATGCGAAATAAGGAATCCCGGAAGATATTATTTGTGCTGCGGAGCAGTCGCAAAGAGTTTTTTGCGTATTTTTGCAAAAAAATCCCGCCCGTGGAAGATCAGAAAAAAAACGATGAAAAATTCATGCGTCTCGCACTAAACGAGGCGCGCAAAGCGTTACAGTTGCAGGAAGTGCCCATCGGCGCGGTGGTCGTGGCCGACGGCGCGGTCGTGGGACGCGGCCATAATCTGGTCGAGACGCTCTCCGATCCTACGGCCCATGCCGAGATGCAGGCGCTGACCGCCGCCGCATCCACCCTCGGCGGCAAATACCTGCAGGGCTGCACGCTGTACGTCACCGTCGAACCGTGCATCATGTGCGCCGGAGCCACAGGCTGGGCGCAGGTGGGCCGCGTGGTGTGGGGCGCCGACGACCCGAAGAAGGGTTACAGACGCTATTCGGAGACGGTGTTCCATCCTAAAACGACGGTGGTGCGGGGCGTGCTCGGCGAAGAATGCGAGGAGTTGATGACCTCTTTTTTCGCAGGTTTGCGCAATTAGATTTTGAAAAAAAAGAAAAAAAATATACTTTTGCGATCAACGTATCCGAAAACGGGTGCACGAACTGAAAAACTTTAAAAAACGGAATAGGCAATGAAAAAATTATTGGTATCGGTAATCGCGCTGCTGGCAACGGTGTCGCTTTCGGCGCAGGATCTTACGGCGGTGTATAACGAAGCTGCAGCAGCTTTCGGAAACAAGGACTTCGCGGGAGCCGCCGCAAAATTCGAAGAGGTAATCGACAAGGGCATGGACGACGAGACCGCCGCTTCGCTGGTGGCCATCGCCAAGACCACGCTTCCCAAATGCTACTTCATGCTGGGCGGCAGTGCACTGAAAACCAAGAATTACGAGGAGGCGCTGAAGAATTTCACCAAGTCGGCCGAGCTGTCGGAGCTTTACGGCGATATGAACCAGATGGCCAAATCGAACGGCTGGGTTGCCAAGATTTACCAGATACAGGGCGGCGACGCTTTCAACAACAAGGATTACGCGACCGCTTCGGAGATTTTCGCCAAGGGTTACGCCGCCGACCCCGACAATACGGGCATGGCGCTCAATCTGGCGATGAGCTACTGCGAAATGGCGATGAGCAGCGGCGACATGGCACAGTATGAGAAGGGTATCTGTCTCTTATACACATCTGACGCTGCCGACGATCGCA
>ERZ1694706.551-NODE-551-length-15404-cov-8.805785_pt1 | contig 15404 bp, 10 predicted proteins | sample MGYA00581716_ERZ1694706 | MGnify/ENA primary metagenome ERZ1694706 (study PRJEB42213, sample SAMN07424529) | human gut metagenome | biome: ENVO:00009003; feature: ENVO:2100002; material: ENVO:00002003 | host: Homo sapiens | place: USA | collected 2014 ... | reverse complement strand
CTACACTTATGCGATCGTCGGCAGCGTCAGATGTGTATAAGAGACAGGCTTATATATATGTAACGGAAAATTTTGGTTTTCAGGTCATATGCAATGCGCAATTAGCTGTTTGTGAATATAAACATATTACGAAAATAAAACGATCGGAGTGACTCTAATGGTAAATGTTAAGGATGTCCAGCTCGGCACAACAACGAGAAAGAGTTTTGCAAAAATCAATGAGGTTATGAAAATGCCTAACCTTATCGAAGTGCAGAAGAGTTCTTACCGTTGGTTTCTTGAAGAGGGTCTCAAAGAAGTATTCAAGGATATTGGTGAAATCAGTGATTACACAGGTAACCTTGTGCTTGATTTTGTTGACTTTTCAATTGACGACGAACCTAAGTATTCAATTGCACAGTGTAAGGCTCGTGACACCACTTATGCTCGTCCTTTAAAGGTCAGAGCAAGGCTTGTTAATAAAGAAACAGGCGAAATCAAAGAAAACACTATTTTTATGGGCGACCTTCCTTGGATGACAGATGCAGGCACATTTGTTATTAACGGTGCTGAAAGATGTATTGTATCCCAGCTTGTTCGTTCACCGGGTGTTTACTACAATATGGACCACGATAAAACAGGTAAGGAACTTTTCACTAATACTGTAATTCCTAACCGCGGTGCTTGGCTTGAATATGAAACAGATGCCAATGACCTTTTCTATGTTCGTATTGATAAAAACAGAAAGATTTATATTACAACATTCCTTCGTTCATTAGGTCTTGGCACAGATTCTGAAATCGTAGATTTCTTTGGTGAAGATGACAAGATTCTTGCAACAATTGACAAGGATACTACTAAAAATCAGGAAGAAGCTCTTCTTGAAGTTTATAAAAAGCTTCGTCCGGGTGAACCGCCTACACTTGAAACTGCACAGGCACATCTTGACGGTTTGTTCTTTGATGCTCACCGTTATGACCTTTCAAGAGTCGGCAGATATAAATATAATAAAAAGCTTTCATTAAGCGACAGGCTTAAAGACAGAGTTCTTACTCAGCCTATCATTTCACCACAGGGTGAATTCCTTGCAGATGCAGGCGAAAAAATCAGCGAAGAAAGAGCTGTTGAAATCGAAAATGCAGGTGTTATGGTTGCATATGTCGATGCAGACGGTAAGGAAGTTAAAATCGTATCTAACGGTATGGTTGATATTTACAAGTATGTTGATTTTGACTGCAAAGAACTTGGCATTCACGAAATGGTATCATATAGAGTTCTTTCCGAAATACTTGAAAAGTGCGGCGATGATGTTGATGCTCTTAAAGAAGAAATTGAAAGAAGAGCAGATGACCTCGTTCCAAAGCACATTACAACAGATGATATTTTTGCAAGTGTATCATATCTCATTAACCTTGCAAATGGTGTAGGTACTACTGATGATATTGACCATCTCGGTAACCGTAGAATCAGAGCTGTCGGCGAACTTCTTCAAAACCAGTTTAGAATCGGTTTTACAAGAATGGAAAGAGTTATTCGTGAGCGTATGACTCTTCAGGCACAAGATGATGACGGTGCTATTACACCGCAGGCGCTTATCAATATCCGCCCGGTAGTTGCTGCTATTAAAGAGTTCTTCGGTTCATCTCCGCTTTCACAGTTTATGGATCAAAATAACCCGCTTGCAGAACTTACACATAAGAGAAGACTTTCAGCTCTCGGTCCCGGCGGTCTTTCAAGAGACCGTGCAGGTTTCGAAGTTCGAGATGTACATTATACCCACTACGGTCGTATGTGTCCTATCGAAACACCTGAAGGTCCTAACATCGGTCTTATCTCTTATCTTGCTTGTTACAGCCGACTTAACGAATATGGCTTTATTGAAGCACCATATCGTAAGGTTGATAAGGAAACAGGCGTTGTTACTGACGAAGTAGTTTATATGACTGCTGATGTTGAAGATAATTATGTTGTTGCTCAGGCTAATGAACCTCTTGATGAAAACGGCAGATTTACAAATGCAAGAGTAACTTGCCGTTGCCGTGATGAATTCCTTACTCTTCCACCTGAAAGAGTAGATTATATGGATGTATCACCGAAGATGGTAGTTTCAGTTGCTACTGCAATGATTCCTTTCCTTGAAAACGATGACGCAAACCGTGCTCTTATGGGTGCTAACATGCAGCGTCAGGCAGTTCCTCTTCTTAAAACTGTTGCCCCTGTTGTCGGCACAGGTATGGAATATAAGGCAGCTTATGACTCAGGCGTAGTAGTAATCGCAAAGCGTGGCGGTACTGTTACAGCAGTTGATGCCGATACTATCGAAATCACTGTAAAGCCGGGCGAAGTTGATAAATACGAACTTGTTAAGTTCCAGGGTTCTAACCAAGGTACTTGTATTAACCAGCGTCCTATCGTTTCTCTTCATCAGAAGATTGAAGACGGACAGGTTATTGCCGATGGCCCTGCAACTTGTAACGGCGAAATTTCACTCGGTAAGAATGCACTTATCGGATTTATGACTTGGGAAGGTTATAACTACGAGGATGCTGTTCTTATTAACGAAAAGATTGTAAGAGATGATGTTTATACTTCAATCCATGTAGTTGAACATGAAGTTGAAGCTCGTGATACAAAGCTCGGCCCTGAAGAAATCACAAGGGATATTCCTAATGTAGGTGAAGACGCTCTTCGTGACCTTGATGAAGATGGTATTATCCGTGTCGGTGCAGAAGTACATTCGGGTGATATTCTTGTAGGTAAGGTTACACCAAAGGGTGAAACAGAGCTTACAGCTGAGGAAAGACTTTTAAGAGCAATCTTTGGTGAAAAGGCAAGAGAAGTAAGGGATACTTCAATGCGTATTCCTCACGGTGAATACGGTATCGTTGTTGATGTTAAGGTGTTTACCCGTGCAAACAGCGATGAACTTTCACCGGGTGTAAATAAAGTAGTAAGAGTTTATATTGCACAAAAGCGTAAAATCCAAGTCGGCGATAAGATGGCAGGCCGTCACGGTAACAAGGGTGTTGTTTCAAGAATTTTACCACAGGAAGATATGCCTTTCCTTCCTGACGGAAGACCTCTTGATATTGTTCTTAACCCTCTTGGTGTACCTTCCCGTATGAACATCGGTCAGGTACTTGAAGTTCATCTCGGCTATGCGGCTATGGCTCTCGGCTGGAAGATGATGACTCCTGTATTCGACGGTGCACACGAACAAGATATTCGTGATTGCCTTGAAGAAGCAAATATCGGCTACTACATTGATGAAAACGGCAAGAAGGTATTTGATGGTAAGACTGAACTTATCGACGGCCGTACCGGTGAAAAGTTTGATAACCGTATAACAGTAGGCTATATGTATTATCTTAAACTCCATCACCTTGTTGATGATAAGATTCACGCTCGTTCAACCGGTCCTTACAGCCTTGTAACCCAGCAGCCACTCGGCGGTAAAGCTCAGTTCGGTGGCCAGCGTTTCGGTGAAATGGAAGTTTGGGCACTTGAAGCTTACGGTGCAGCATATACACTTCAGGAAATTATGACTGTTAAATCTGATGATGTTGTAGGTCGTGTTAAGACTTATGAATCAATCGTTAAGGGCGAAAACATTCCGTCAGCCGGTACACCTGAATCATTTAAAGTTCTCTTTAAGGAATTGCAGGCTCTCGGCCTCGATACCAAGGTTCTTGATAAAGACGGTAATGAAATTGAACTTAAGCAAGATCTTGATGACGGTTCAGGAATTCAGCCGATTGACGAACAGGCATTTACAACCGTAAATGACTTTGAAGGTCAGGAAGGCTTCGGAGTAGAAAATGCAGAGAATGAGCAGGAAGCAGGTCAGTCAGATGGCTTTGATGATTTGTTTGCTGATAATGAAAGCGAGTCAGATGATGACTTCGGCTTCGATTTCGGTGACATTTCTTCAGACGATGAATAATTCTGATAAGACTTCCACAACTAACTAATACAAAGGAGTGCTTCCATATGGATAATTATGAAAACGAATTCAGTTCAATAAAAATCGGCCTTGCTTCACCGGAGCAGATTCGTGAATGGTCTTACGGCGAAGTTACAAAGCCTGAAACAATAAATTACAGAACTCTTAAACCTGAACGCGACGGTCTTTTCTGCGAAAAAATTTTCGGACCTATGAAAGACTGGGAATGTCATTGCGGCAAATATAAAAGAGTTCGCTATAAAGGAAAAGTCTGCGAGCGTTGTGGTGTTGAAATCACACGCTCAAAGGTTAGACGCGAGCGTATGGGTCATATCGAACTTGCAGCTCCCGTTTCACATATTTGGTATTTTAAGGGTATTCCGAGCAGACTCGGTCTTGTACTCGATATTAGCCCGAGATACCTTGAAAAAGTGCTTTATTTTGCACTTTATATTGTTACCGATCCCGGTGATACACCACTTGAAAAGATGCAGATTCTTAATGAAAAAGAATATGCGGAAATGAGAGAAAGATACGAAGACGATTTCAAAGCAGGTATGGGTGCCGAAGCAATTAAAGAGCTTCTTCAGGGTATTGATGTTGCTCAGCTTCGTGATGAACTCACAGCAGAACTTGAAGGCGCAACAGGTCAGAAGAGAGTAAGACTTCTTAAAAGACTTGATGTGGTTGATGCTTTCTATCACAGCGGAAACAAGCTTGAATGGATGATTCTTGATGCCATTCCTGTAATTCCGCCTGATATTCGCCCAATGGTTCAGCTTGACGGCGGTAGATTTGCCACATCTGACCTTAATGACCTTTACAGAAGAGTTATTAACCGTAACAATCGTCTTAAAAGGCTTCTTGAGCTTGGCGCTCCTGAAATCATTGTAAGAAATGAAAAGAGAATGCTTCAGGAATCGGTTGACGCACTTATTGATAACGGTCGTCGTGGCCGTCCTGTAACAGGCCCTAATAACAGACCTCTTAAATCTCTTTCAGATATGCTTAAAGGTAAGCAAGGTCGTTTCCGTCAAAACCTTCTCGGTAAGCGTGTTGACTATTCAGGCCGTTCCGTTATCGTTGTAGGTCCTGAACTTAAGATGCACCAGTGCGGTCTTCCTAAGGAAATGGCAATCGAACTTTTCAAACCGTTTGTTATGAAGCGTCTTGTTGAAACAGGTGTTGCTTCTAATATTAAATCAGCAAGAAAGATGGTTGAAAGAGCCAATAATCCTGCTGTTTGGGATAGCCTTGAAGTTGTTATTAAGGATCACCCGGTTATGTTAAACCGTGCCCCGACTCTTCACAGACTTGGTATTCAGGCGTTTGAGCCTGTTCTTGTAGAGGGTAGAGCAATTAAGCTTCACCCGCTTGCTTGTACTGCATTTAACGCTGACTTTGACGGTGACCAAATGGCTGTGCATGTTCCTCTTTCTGCCGAAGCACAGGCTGAAGCAAGAATGTTAATGCTTGCAGCTAATAACCTTCTTAAACCTTCAGACGGTAAGCCTGTTACTGTTCCTACTCAGGATATGGTTATTGGTTCATATTATCTTACAATGATTAAAGAGGGTGAACCTGGCCAGCCAAAGTTCTTTAAGGACGAAGCAAGAACACAGGAAGTAAGCTTTAAGGATGTTAAAGCTGATATAAATAAGGATTATGATGATCCTCGTGATTATGTTACTAACCCTGCAATTCTCTGCGAAATTTCTGAAGAAGAACTTGCACAAAAATATGGCTACTACCGTTCATACAAACTTTATAGGGATAAAGATGAAGCTATGATGGCATATCAAGAGGGTTCACTCGGTATGCATTCACCTGCTAAAATTCGTGTAACTCGTGAAGTTAACGGTGAAAGCAAGACAGCTATTATTACAACAATCGGTAGAATCATCTTTAATAACCCAATTCCGCAGGACCTCGGTTTTGTTGACAGAACTGACCCGGCTCATGAATTTGACCTTGAAGTTTCATTTGTAGTTAAAAAGAAACAGCTTGGCCAAATTGCTGAAAGATGTATCAATGTTCACGGTGTTTCAATCGCTTCTCGTGTTCTTGATTCTATTAAAGCACAGGGCTATAAGTATTCAACAGTTTCCGGTACAACTGTTGCTGTTTGTGACGCTCTTATTCCTGAAAAGAAGAAAGAATATCTTGCTGAAGCAGAAAAACGCGTTGATGAAATCACATATAACTATAACTATGGTCTTATTACTAATGAAGAGCGTTCTTCAGCAGTAATCAAAGCTTGGGAAGATTGTACAAATAAAGTGTCTAACGAGCTTACAAGTAACTTCGACGGTGCCCATAACCCAATTCACATGATGGTAGACTCCGGTGCGCGTGGTAGTACTTCACAGCTTCGTCAGCTTGCCGGTATGAGAGGTCTTATTGCTAATACAGCCGGTAAAACAATTGAAGTTCCTATTCGTGCTAACTACCGTGAAGGTCTTAATATTCTTGAATACTTCATTTCTTCTCGTGGTGCTCGTAAAGGTCTTGCCGATACAGCGCTTCGTACTGCAGACTCAGGTTACCTTACAAGGCGTCTTGTTGATGTATCACAGGATGTTATTATTCGTGATGATGATTGCGGATGCAACGACGGTATTGTTGTAAGCAAAATTATGGACGGTAACCGTGTACTTGAAACACTTGAAGAAAGACTTACAGGCAGATTTGTAGTTGAACCTATTGTTGACCCTAAGACTGGAGAAGTTCTTATGGAAACTGACAGAATGATGACTGCTGATGATGCTAAGCGTATTGCTGACGCAGGTATTGAATCAGTTAAAATTCGTTCACTTATCACTTGTAAATCACGCCACGGTGTTTGCCGCAAGTGCTATGGTGCAAACCTTGCATTTAACGAGCCGGTTCAGGTCGGTGAGGCTGTTGGTATTATCGCAGCACAGTCAATCGGTGAACCTGGTACACAGCTTACAATGAGAACATTCCATACCGGTGGTGTTGCCGGCGGTGCAGATATTACACAGGGTCTTCCTCGTGTAGAAGAACTTTTTGAAGCAAGAAAGCCAAAGCAACTTGCTATTCTTTCTGAAATCGAAGGTGATGTTCGATTTGAAGAAATCAAGAAGAGTCGCCATGTAATTGTTTATAATAAGGATACAGCAGAAGAAAAGAAATATCTTATTCCTTACGGTGCAAGACTTTGCGAAAATATCGTAGAGGGCGCACATATTAAAAAAGGTACAGAACTTACACTCGGTGCTGTAAATCCGCATGATGTTCTTGCTATCCTTGGCGAAGAAGCTGTTTATAATTACCTTATTAAAGAAGTTCAGTTTGCATATCGTACACAGGGTGTTGATATTAACGATAAGCATATCGAAGTTATTGTTCGTCAAATGCTTAAGAAATGCACTGTTGATGAATCAGGCGATACTGATCTTGTTGCAGGTACAATGGTTGATGTTTCAGCAGTTGATGAAGCAAATGATAAAATTGAAGCAAGAATTAAAGCCGGTGAAGAAAATCTTAAGAAGGCAACTTATATTCCTATTCTTATGGGTATCACAAAAGCTTCTCTTGCAACAGATTCATTCCTTTCGGCTGCATCATTCCAGGAAACAACAAGAGTTCTTACCGATGCTGCTATCAAAGGTAAGAGTGACCCTCTTATCGGTCTTAAGGAAAATGTTATTATCGGTAAACTTGTTCCGGCAGGTACCGGTATGGATGTATTCCGCAAGGTTGATGTTGTTCCAAGTTATTTTTCAGCAGAAAACAGCGATGAAATTTTAAATCTTGAACAATTGCAAGAACTCTTGACAAACACTATGCAGTAGTGGTATAATGCTAAATCGTGTGATAGGTGTTTGTGCAAATATTACAAACTTTATCCTTGATTTTTAGTGAATAATACAACATTTAGGGGCGAGCCTTGTGCTTGCCCCGAGATGTGCGTTTAATTGATATGCTGATTTTTCGGCATATGACTTATACGCACATTGCGTATAAATAATACTTGAAAGGAGATAAACTATTGCCTACCTTTAATCAGCTCGTAAGAACAGGTCGTAAGACTATCGAAAAGAAGTCAAAGACACCTGCACTTTTAAAGGGCTTAAACACTAAGAAAAATGTTGTTACAGATAACAACTCACCTCAAAAGCGTGGCGTTTGTACTGCTGTTAAGACAGCTACACCTAAGAAGCCTAACTCAGCTCTTCGTAAGATTGCCAGAGTTCGTCTTACAAACGGAATTGAAGTATCTGCTTACATTCCGGGCGTTGGTCATAACCTTCAGGAACACTCTGTTGTTATGATTCGTGGCGGTCGTGTTAAGGACCTTCCTGGTGTGCGTTACCACATCATCCGCGGTACACTTGATACACAGGGTGTTAATGGCAGAATGCAGAGCCGTTCTAAGTACGGTGCAAAGAAGCCAAAGGCTGCTAAGAAATAAGCCTTATTTTAATGGATAACAATAGTTTATATACCTATATATAAAGCGTATATGACCTTTTGTTGACTCCACGGAAAAACCGAGTACCTATGAACTCATTAAAAATTATGAAGGAGGGAAGCGAAGATGCCAAGAAGAGGCCAAATCGCTAAGCGTGATGTATTACCTGATCCGCTTTACAATTCAAAGCTTGTAACCAGACTTATCAACAGCATCATGCTTGATGGAAAGAAGGGCGTCGCTCAGAAGATTGTTTACGACGCATTCGACATCATTAAGGAAAAAACAGGCAACGAACCATTAGAAACTTTTGAAGCTGCAATGGAAAATGTAATGCCTGTACTCGAGGTAAAGGCACGCCGTGTAGGTGGTGCAACTTACCAGGTACCTCTCGAGGTTCGTCCTGAAAGAAGACAGACTTTAGGTCTTCGTTGGATTACTCTTTACGCTCGTCAGCGTTCAGAGAGAACTATGAGAGAGCGTCTTGCTGCTGAAATTATGGACGCTGTTAATAAGACAGGCGGAGCAGTTAAGAAGTGCGACGATACACACAAGATGGCAGAAGCAAACAAAGCATTTGCTCATTTCAGATATTGATAGGAGGGTATTATGTCAAGACAAGTATCTCTTGAGATGACAAGAAATATTGGCATTATGGCTCATATTGATGCAGGTAAAACTACAACCACCGAGCGTATTCTGTATTATACAGGTGTAAACCATAAGATTGGTGAAACACACGAAGGTGCTGCAACAATGGACTGGATGGAGCAGGAGCAGGAGCGTGGTATTACTATCACATCTGCTGCAACTACTTGTTTCTGGAAAAAGCATAGAATCAATATTATTGATACACCGGGTCACGTTGACTTCACAGTAGAAGTTCAGCGTTCACTTCGTGTACTTGACGGTTCAGTTACTGTTCTTTGTGCAAAGGGCGGTGTTGAACCGCAGTCTGAAACCGTTTGGCGTCAGGCTGATGAATATAAAGTACCTCGTATGATATTCGTTAATAAAATGGATATTATGGGTGCTGACTTTTACAGGGCACTTGATATGGTTAAAGACCGTTTCAAATGTAATGCTCTTCCTATCCAGCTTCCAATCGGAAGTGAGGATACTTTCGAAGGTATTATTGACCTTGTAGAAAACCATGCCGTTATCTATATCGATCCTGATAAAGAAAAGGGTATGAAATTTGAAATCAGAGAAATTCCTGATGATATGAAGGAACTTGCTGCTAAATACAGAACTGAACTTGTTGAACATGTAGCTGAAATGGATGAAGACCTCATGGAAAAATATTTCGAAGAGGGCGAAGATGCTATTACAGTTGATGAAATCAAGAAAGTTATTCGTAAATCTACCATTGCTAACTCAATGGTTCCTGTATGCTGCGGTACTGCATATCGTAATATGGGTGTTCAGCCACTCCTTGATGCAATTGTTGACTATATGCCGGCTCCTACCGATGTAGAGTCAATCAAGGGTGTAAATCCTGATACAGAGGAAGAAGAGTTCCGTCATTCTTCAGATGATGAACCGTTCTCAGCTCTTGCATTCAAGATTGCTACTGACCCGTTTGTTGGTAAGATTTGTTTCTTCCGTGTATATTCAGGTAAGATTGCTGCCGGTACTCCTTGCCTTAACTCTGTTAAGGACCAAAAGGAAAGAATGGGCAGAATCCTTCTTATGCACGCTAACCACAGAGAAGATATTCCTGTTGCATATTCAGGTGATATTGCTGCTGCTGTTGGTTTAAAGAACACAACAACCGGTGATACTCTTTGTGATGAAAACAATCCTATCGTCCTTGAATCAATGAATTTCCCTGACCCTGTTATCCGTGTAGCTATTGAGCCAAAGACTAAAGCAGGTCAGGAAAAGATGGGTATTGCTCTTGCAAAGCTTGCAGAAGAAGACCCAACATTTAAAGCATATACTGATGAAGAAACAGGACAAACTATTATCGCTGGTATGGGTGAACTTCATCTTGAGATTATTGTTGACCGTCTTCTTCGTGAGTTTAAGGTTGAAGCTAATGTAGGTGCTCCGCAGGTTGCTTATAAAGAAACCATCCAGAGCGAAAGTGCTTCTGACCTTAAGTATAAGAGACAGTCAGGTGGTTCAGGTCAGTACGGTCATGTTAAGATTCGTATTATGCCTAACCTTGATGAAAACGGCATCGGCAAGGGTTACGAATTCGTTAACCAAATTGTCGGCGGTGCTATTCCTAAGGAATATATCCCTGCTGTTGACGCCGGTATCCAGGGCGCTATGAAGAGCGGTATCCTTGCCGGTTATAATGTAGTTGATGTTCGTGTTGAACTTTATGATGGTTCTTATCACGAAGTTGACTCATCTGAAATGGCATTTAAGATTGCCGGTTCTATGGCATTTAAGGATGCTGCAAAGAAAGCTAATCCAATCATCCTTGAACCTATGATGAAGGTTACAGTAATCGTACCTGAAGAATATATGGGCGATGTAATCGGTGACCTTAACTCTCGTCGTGGTTTAATCAGAGGTATGGAAGACAGAGCAGGTGCTAAGCAGATTAACGCAAGAGTTCCGCTTTCAGAAATGTTTGGTTATGTTAACGACCTTCGTTCAAAAACTCAGGGCCGTGGCCAATACACAATGGAACCGGACGGTTATGAACCTGTTCCTAAGTCAATTAGTGAGTCTATCATTAGCGAAAGAGCTAAAAAAGACTAATTAGTTGCTTATAATTTATAAAAAACTCTTGATATTTCTATATTTATTTGATAGAATATCTTTGACAATTTTTCTATTGTAAATTTTAAGGAGGAAAATTCCAATGGCAAAAGAACATTTTAATCGTACCAAGCCACATGTAAATATTGGTACAATCGGTCACGTTGACCATGGTAAGACTACTCTTACTGCTGCTATCACAAAGTATCTTGCAAACAAGGGCTATGCAAAGTTTGAAGACTATGCAGATATCGATAAGGCTCCTGAAGAAAGAGAACGTGGTATCACAATTAACACAGCTCATGTTGAGTATGAAACTGACAAGCGTCACTATGCTCATGTTGACTGCCCGGGCCATGCTGACTATATCAAGAACATGATTACAGGTGCTGCTCAGATGGATGGTGCTATCCTTGTTATCGCTGCAACTGATGGTCCTATGGCTCAGACTAAAGAACACCTTCTCCTTGCTCGTCAGGTAGGCGTTCCAGCAATCATCGTATTCCTTAATAAGACTGACCAAGTTGATGACCCAGAACTCCTTGAACTCGTTGAAATGGAAGTTCGTGAAACTCTTGCTGAATATGAATTCGACGATGAGTGCCCAATCATCAAGGGTTCAGCTCTTAAGGCTCTCGAAGCTTCATCAAATGATGACCCAGCTTGCGACTGCATTAGGGAACTCATGGATGCAGTTGACTCTTATATCCCAACTCCTGACCGTAAGTCAGACCTTCCTTTCCTTATGCCTGTTGAAGATGTATTCACAATCACTGGTCGTGGTACAGTTGCAACCGGTAGAGTAGAAAGAGGTAAGCTTAATACTAACGATACAGTTGAAATGGTTGGTCTTCGTGACGAAATCCGTTCAACAGTATGTACAGGTATCGAAATGTTCAGAAAGATTCTTGACTATGCTGAAGCTGGTGACAACATCGGTTGTCTTCTTCGTGGTGTTCAGAGATCTGACATCGAGAGAGGTGAAGTTCTTGCCGCTCCTGGTTCAATCCACCCACACACAAAGTTCTCAGGTCAGGTTTATGTTCTTTCAAAGGACGAAGGTGGTCGTCATACTCCTTTCTTCAATAACTATCGTCCACAGTTCTATTTCAGAACAACTGACGTAACAGGTGTTATCACTCTTCCAGAAGGTACAGAGATGTGTATGCCTGGCGATAATGTAGTAATGAATGTTGAACTCATCACTCCAATCGCTATCGAAGAAGGTCTTCGTTTTGCTATCCGTGAAGGTGGTAGAACAGTAGGTTCAGGCGTTGTTACAGCTATCAACGAGTAATCTATACCTTACTTTTTAAATTAGAGGTTGTCGCTTCGGCGGCAACCTTTTTTTCTGTCTGTATTGATTTTTCTTTTTATTTAGAGTAATATATAATATATAGATTTTTGGAGTTGGTTTGTTTGAAAAACTTAGGATATTATAATGGTACTTATGATGAAATAGAAAAAATGCAAATTCCTATGCTTGACAGAGTGTGTTGGTTTGGCGATGGAATTTATGATGCAACTTATGCTCATAATCATAAAATTTTTGATTTACCTGCCCATCTTGATAGATTTTATAACAGTGCTAAACTATTGGATATAAATATGCCGATTGATAGAACGTCTTTGGAAAATCTGCTCCAAAACCTCGTTAATAAAGTTGACAGCGGTGATCAGTTTGTTTATATGCAGATTACCCGTGGCTTGGGGCTTCGTGAGCACGTTTATGAAGATGACATTAAAGCAAACCTTTGGATTACATTAACACCTGAGCATATATCCGATACTTATAAGCCTATTGATGTAATTACTTTTGAAGATAAACGCTTTCATTATTGCAATGTTAAAACTCTTAATTTAATTCCTTCTTGCCTTGCCGCAACTTCAGCTAAAAAAGCAGGCTGTAAAGAAGCTATTTTTCACCGCGGAAATATTGTTACTGAATGTGCCCATTCAAATGTTTCTATTTTTAAGGATGGAACGGTTATTACTCATCCGCTAAATGATGAAGTGTTGCCGGGTACTGCGCGTATTCGTTTGCTGTCTTTTGCGAAAAAACTTGGATATAAAACCGAGGAACGCGAATATACGCTTGATGAACTTAAAAATGCAGATGAAGTTGTAATTCATTCAACTGGATCATTTTGCATACCGGTTAAAACGGTTGATGGTATCACAGTCGGCGGTAAAGCCCCTGAGATGCTTAAAAATATTCAAGATGCACTTGTTGCTGATTTTGAAAAGCAATGCGCATTGGATTAGGAGATATTATGAAAAAATTTGTTTCAATTTTAATTGCTCTTTCTTTGGCAATTTCTTCACTGTTTGCATTTTCAATTAACGCTTATGCCAACAGCTTGAAAACTGCAGATCAAATAATGCTCGGCCAGTCAATTAACGCAACTGTTTCAAATGTTGATGATAATGCAAAAAACTATTGGTTTAAGTTCGATTGCCTTTCTTCAAATTATTATGACCTTTTAACTTCAAGCCAAGCGTTAACTTCTGCCGATGTTTTCTTAACTGTATATAACGCTGATAAAACAGTAATAAACTCAAATATTAACTCGAATACCGATTTGAATTTTAATACAACTACTTATTTTGAAGCCGGTAAAACATATTATTTTAAGTATGAAGTAAGTGACTCGTCATATAACTTCACTGCAAGCTTAAATATTCATAACCATAATTATATTTCAACTTTTGCAAAAGCTGTGGCAGATGATGACAGGGAAAATGCGATTGACGGATATGTTAAATATCGCTGTTCTTCCTGCGGTGATGAATACATTGCTCAAAATATTTTTGCACCTGTAAGCGTTTCACTTTCTTCTTTAAAAGTCGCTTATAACGGATATGAAAAATATAATAACATTACAGTTTATGATAAGCTCGGCAATGTCATTCCTGCAAGTGAATATGTTGTTACTTATGAAGATAATATACTTTGCGGAAAAGCTTGGGTGTATGTAAATTTCATCGGTAATAATTACAAGGGTGAGCTTACTTCTTGTTTTATTATCGTTCCCGCAAAGCCTACTACTGTATCACTGACTGCAAAGAAAAACAAAATCACTTTCAAATGGAATAAGGATACAACCGCATCCGGCTACGAAATACAATATTCAACTTCAAAGTCATTTTCTAAAAGCAAAACCAAATCGGTTACCGTTACTAAAAACTCAACTAAATCAAAAACATTTTCGAAATTATTAAAAAAGAAAAAGTATTATGTCAGAATCAGAGCATATAAAACTATTGACGGTGTTAAGCAATTTGGTTCTTGGTCAAAGAAAATGAGCGTTAAAACAAAAAAATAAGAGTTAAGCGTAATTACCTATAAAAGAGCAAGCAAATATTTGTCTGCTCTTTTATGTTTTCTATTTCAATTTTAGGTAACTTATGATATAATAAATTTATGTATAATTATGAACGATTGTCAGACGACATAAAGATTGCTGTTAGCTCTGACCACACTTTCGGAACTGATGCTGTTTTGCTTTCCGATTTTGCTAAAATAAAAGCGAGAGATAAGGCTCTCGATATGGGAACAGGCTGCGGAATCATTCCTTTTTTGTGGTTAAGAAATGAAAAAATAAATAATGTATCGTGCCTTGATATTCAAAAAAATGCATACGAGCAGGTGTGCCATTCAATAGAACTAAACGGTGTGCAAAGCAGAATAAAAGCTTATAACTGCGATTTGCGAAAAATAAACGAAGTTTTCGGCGCAGAGCAGTTTTCACTTGTTACAATGAATCCGCCGTATAAACCTGTCGGAACAGGGATAGAATCTTTGGGTGAAAGTGCGCGCATTGCAAGGCACGAAGTTTGCTGTAATATTGAAGATGCTTGCAAGGCTGCTTCATATCTGCTGAAATATGCCGGCAGGTTTTGTATGTGCCACAGGCCTGAAAGGCTTGTTGATACGCTTGAACTTATGCGTAAATATAAGATTGAACCTAAAAGGCTGCGCTTTGTGCAGGATAAAACAGGGGAGCAACCTTTTTTATTTTTAGTTCAGGGGCAAAAGGGGGCAAAACCTTTTTTGAGAGTTGAGCCGCAGTTAATTATTAAAAAGGATAATGGCAAATTTACACCGGAAATGCTTGATATTTACGGTTCATATGCCGACGGTTATGATAAATGAGCGGAATATTATATGTTGTAGGTACTCCTATCGGCAATTTAAGCGACTTTTCACCAAGAGCGGTGGAAACACTTGCAAAAGTTGATTTTATTGCTGCCGAGGATACAAGGGTAACACTTAAATCTGTCTCTTATACACATCTGACGCTGCCGACGATCGCATAAGTGTAG
>ERZ1694706.489-NODE-489-length-16395-cov-19.988188_pt1 | contig 16395 bp, 10 predicted proteins | sample MGYA00581716_ERZ1694706 | MGnify/ENA primary metagenome ERZ1694706 (study PRJEB42213, sample SAMN07424529) | human gut metagenome | biome: ENVO:00009003; feature: ENVO:2100002; material: ENVO:00002003 | host: Homo sapiens | place: USA | collected 2014 ... | reverse complement strand
AAAGCTCCCCCTTTCGGGGGAGCTGGCATCGCGCCAGCGATGACTGAGAGGGTTTTGAGAAAGGAGGTTTTTCCATGTACGAAGCCTTACTCAAGGCCACCCCGGAATATCAGAAGGTCGCCGCAAGCTTTGGCTCCGCAGGGCCGGCGGCGCTGTTCGGCTTGCCGCCCGCAGGCAGGACGCTGTTGTATGCCGCCCTGCAAAAAGACCTTGACCGGGTGCTCTGCATCGTGACCCCCGGCGAAGCCGAGGCCACCCACTTTGCGGACGACCTCAAGGCGCTGGGGCTTACCGCTGCGGTGTTCCCGCCCCGGGACTTTATGCTGCGCCCGGTGGAGGGTGCAGGCCGTGAGTACGAGTACCGCCGCCTTTCGGTGCTGGGCGCACTGGCGGGCGGGCGGCTGCAGGCCGTCTGCGTGCCCGCCGAAGCGCTTTTGCAGTACACCGTGCCCCGGGCGGAATTTATCCAGAACACCCTCACCTTAAAGCCCGGCATGGTGTATAACCGTGAAGCACTGGTGGCGCGGCTGTTTGCCGCCGGGTATGTGCGCCGCAGTCAGGTGGACGGCCCGGGGCAGTTCAGCGTGCGCGGCGATATCGTGGATATCTACGCGCCGGATATGCGTCAGCCCGCCCGCGTGGAGTACTGGGACGACGAGATCGACTCCATGTCCTCCTTTGACCTGCTGACCCAGCGGCGGGACGGCGCACTGGAAAAAATATACCTTTCCCCTGCCCGCGAGGTGCTGTTCGGCAGCACCGCCAAGACCGCCGAGGCGCTGCGCAGCGCCATCAAAAAGTCGCGCGGCAAGCACCGCACCGCGCTGGAAAAGGCCACCGAAGCCGATCTTTCCCAGCTGGATTCCGGCCTGATGCCGGAGGCCATGGATAAATATTACGGCATCCGCTACCCCGCCCCCGCCACACTGCTGGACCATCTGGACGCGCCGCTGTTCATTCTGGACGAAGTGGGCGGCATCCGGGATGCCCAAAAGGCCACTGAGTTCCGCCGCAGCGAGGAGATGACCGGGCTGCTGGAGGAGGGCGTGCTCTGCCCCGGGCTGGATGTGCTGTACCAGACCATGGACGATCTTGTCATTGCCGCCCAGAGCAGCAGCACCCTGCTGTGCGAGAATTTTCTGCGCGGGATGAACGAGTTCAAACTGAAAGACCTCATCAACGCCGAGGCCTTTGCCGCCCCCAACTGGAACGGCGACCTTGCCTCCCTGCGGGAGGACTTAGACCCGCTCATCGCCCAAGGCTACGCCGTCACCCTGTTTGCCGGTACCCCCAAGGGCGCAGCCGCCCTGACCCGCGACCTTGCCGACAAGGGCTATGCCGTGAGCATGAGCCGGGATGTGCGCCCCGCCAAGGGTATTTTGCAGGTACTGCCCGGGCATCTGACTGCCGGGTGCACCTTCCCCTTTGCCCATGCGGCGGTGCTTTCCAGCCGCCGCCACGGGCTGGACGAGGAAGCCGCCGCCGAGGCCAAAAAGCGCAAGAAGAACAAAAACGCCCTGTCCAGCCTTTCAGACATCAAGCCCGGGGACTATGTGGTGCACCAGAGCCACGGCATCGGGATGTACGCCGGTATCCAGCGGCTGGAAGTGCAGGGCGCTACCAAGGACTACCTCAAGGTGCAGTATTCCGGCTCCGACGTGCTGTATGTGCCGGTGACCCAGCTGGATCTGCTCAGCCGCTACACCGCCCCCGGCGATGAGGAAAAGGTAAAGCTGGCAAAGCTGGGCGGTACCGAGTGGCAGCGCACCCGCGCCAAGGTGAAAAAGGCCACCGAGGAGATGGCGCAGGAGCTGATCGAGCTTTACGCCCGCCGCCGTCAGGCCACGGGCTACGCCTTCCCGCCGGACGGCGACTGGCAGCGGGACTTTGAGACCCGCTTTGACTACGACGAAACCGACGACCAGCTGCACGCCACCGCCGAGATCAAGCAGGACATGGAAAAGGGCTACCCCATGGATCGTCTGCTCTGCGGCGATGTGGGCGTGGGCAAGACTGAAGTGGCGCTGCGCGCCGCCTTCAAGTGCATCATGGGCGGCAAGCAATGCGCCCTGCTGGCGCCCACCACCCTGCTGGCGTGGCAGCACTACAACACCCTGCTCTCCCGCATGGAGGCTTTTCCGGTGAAGATCGGGATGCTGTCCCGCTTCCGCACCGCAAAGCAGCAAAAGGAGACCCTGCGCGGCTTACAGGCCGGCAGCGTGGATATCGTGGTGGGCACCCACCGGCTGCTCTCCAAGGACGTGAAGTTCCACGACCTCGGCCTTGTCATCATCGACGAGGAGCAGCGCTTCGGCGTGAAGCACAAGGAAAAGCTGAAGGAAAACTTCATCGGGGTGGATATGCTCACCCTGTCGGCCACCCCCATTCCCCGCACATTGAACATGGCAATGAGCGGCATCCGGGATCTTTCCACCATCGAGCAGCCTCCCATCGAGCGCCAGCCGGTGGAAACCTTTGTGCTGGAATATAACGACGTTATCCTTGCCGAAGCCATGAAGAAGGAGCTTGCCCGGGGCGGGCAGGTGTACTACCTGCACAACCGGGTGGACAACATTGAAGCCTGCGCCGCCCATGTCAGCCAGATGGTGCCGGGTGCGCGGGTGGGCATCGCCCACGGCAAGATGACCGAGGAGGAGCTGAACCCCGTGTGGCAACACCTGCTGAACGGCGAGATCGACATTCTGGTCTGCACCACCCTCATTGAGACCGGCATTGATGTGCGCAACTGCAACACCCTCATCATTGAGGACGCCGACCGCATGGGTCTGGCGCAGCTGTACCAGATCCGCGGGCGGGTGGGGCGCTCCGGCCGCAAGGCCTACGCCTACTTCACCTTCCGCCGGGACAAGACCCTGACTGATATCGCCCAGAAGCGGCTTTCCGCCATCCGGGAATTCACCGCTTTTGGCTCGGGCTTCCGCATCGCCATGCGGGATCTGCAAATTCGCGGCGCGGGCAGTCTGCTGGGGCATAGCCAGCACGGCCACATGGAAGCCGTGGGCTACGACCTCTACGTTAAAATGCTGGGACAGGCCATTGCCCGAGCGCGGGGCGAGCCCGTCCAGCGGGACAAGAGCGATTGCCTTGTGGACCTGCGGGTGGACGCCTTTATCCCGGAAAAGTATATCCCGGACGGCGCGGGCCGCATCGAAGCCTACAAGCGTATTGCCGCCATCCAGACCCCGGAGGACGCCGCCGATGTGCTGGACGAGCTTATCGACCGCTACGGCGACCCGCCGCCCTCGGTGAGCGATCTGGTCAACGTCTCCCTTGTCCGCGTACAGGCCGCTGCCGTGGGCGTGTACGAGGTGACCCAGAAGAAGGATACGCTCGTGCTGAATCTGGAAACGCTGGACCTTGCCATGATCCGCGGCCTGTTACAGGCTTTCAATGGCCGGGTCACCGCCGGGGCGGGCACAAAGCCCTATCTCTCGGTGGTATTACAGCCGGACGAAAAGCCGCTGGAACTGCTGCAAAGCATCCTGAAAGCAATGGCAGATATCCTGACCGACACCGAACGCAAAAAAGCTCCCCAAACAGGGGGAGCTGGCACGCACAAGCGTGACTGAGCAGGTTTTATAAAAACAAACAAGGAGCAAAACGCATGAAAAAGAAACTGCTTGCGCTGGTATGCGCACTTGCACTGACCGTCAGCCTTGTGGGCTGTGCACTCTCCACCCCGGACACCGTAGGCAAGATCGGCGATTTTGAGGTGACCAGCGGCCTGTATCTGCTGGCGCAGTACGATGCCTACCAGCAGGCTGCGCAGCTGGCAGGCTCTGAGCAGGACACCAGCAAGGTAAAGTCCTTCCTCAAGGCCACCATCACCACCGATGCCGACACCGGCGAGACCGCCGTGGTAAAGGACTATGTGGCGCAAAAGACCCTTGAGACCCTGCAGACCCTTGCCGCCGTGGATGCCCGCTTTGCCGAACTGGGCGGTGAGCTGACCGAGGAGCAGAAGTCTGCCGCCGACAGCTACGCCCAGCAGCTGATGGACAACTACGGCGATGCCTACACCGCCAACGGCATCGGGCTGGAGACCTTGAAGCTGTTCCAGCAGCTGCAATACAAGCACACCCTGCTGCTGGATCTTGTCTACGGCAAGGACGGCGAGACCCCTGTGGAGGACGGCGAGCTGACCGAACATCTGGACAGCACCATGTACGAGATCGGTTTTATCACCGTGCCCCTGTACAACACCAGCACCTTCGCTTTTGCCAGCGACGACCAGAAGGCCGAGATGCTCTCCCTTGCCCAGAAGGCTGCGGACAGCTACAACGCCAACGCTCCGGAGGACACCTCCAGCCAGCTGACCGTCTTTAACAGCATTGCAAGCAGCGCACTGACCGGAATCTGCGCTGTGCTGGATGCAGAGGTTCCCTCCACCAGCACCCTGCAGACCGACCTGCTGAGTGAAAGCGACCTGACCGATGCCTTTACGCAGGAAGGTGCAGCCGACACCCTGCGCGGCCTTGCCTATGGGCAGGCAGCCGCCATCCAGTACTCCGGCTATGCCCTGATGCTGGCCGTCCGTCTGGACCCGCTGGGCGTTTCCACGCTGGATGCTCTGCGCAGCCAGATCCTGAGCGACCTGAAGGGCGAGGAGCTGGACGACGCCCTTGCCGCCTACGGTGCTCAGCTGGATAACAGCCTGAGTAGCTCTGCCATGAGCAAGCTGCCCGCCGCCAAGATCGTGAACGACACCAGCGCCAACAGCTAATGGCTTTGTAAAAACAACACGCCCGGGTTTTCCACATCCTTTCTGCGGAAGGTGGAAAACCCGGGCGTTGTTTTTATTTTATTACTTTTGCAAACTCTGCGGCAAGGGCTGCGTTCACCGAACGGACGGCGTTGGCGTCCGGCTTGATGGCGGTGCGGTCGTAGGTGAACAGACCATTCACCTCGTCCTCCACGTCGGTCAACTGGGTGTATACCAGCGCCGAAAGCCCCTTTTGCAGCTGCGGCAGCACCGTGCCCAGCTGCAATTTTTTGTACCGGGCAGTCAGCTCCTCCCGGCTTTTGGCCGTGCCGTAGCCGTAGGTCTTGCGGGGCGGCTCGTGCCCCGGCATAGGCCATGCAATACCGCCGTACTCGCTCAACGCCACGGTACGGGTCTGCGGGCGCACCCGCAGGGGGTAAAAGTAGTTGTGCAGGGAGTATACATCCCCGCCACCCTGATCGTACCAGCCGCTGGCTTCGTCCACAAGGCGGGTGTCGTCCAGTGCGCGGATGGCCTGCACTGCCCCGGCGGCATCGTACTGTCCCCAGCCCTCATTGAAGGGCACCCAGCAGCCCACGCAGGGGTGACAGCGCAGCGCCTGCACCGTATCTTCCAGCTCCCGGCGGTATTCTTCCCGGCTGCTTTCGCTGCCCCGGCTCAGCAGCCCCCACAGCGCCGCCTTGTCCGGCAGGCGGCGCATAAGCGGCTGCAAAACATTGGTCAGGTAGGTGACGAACCACAGGTTATACTTGCTGCCGCCGTTGACCATATCCTGCCAGACTACAAGCCCCAGCCTGTCGCAGTGGTAGTACCAGCGCTGCGGCTCGATCTTTGCGTGCTTGCGCAGCAGGTTGTAGCCCAGCGCCTTTACCTCGCTCAGCTCCCGTTCCACCGCCGCATCCGAGGGCGGGGTGTACAGTCCCTCCGGCCAGTAGCCCTGATCCAGCAGGCCGTTGAGCAGGATAGGCTTATCGTTCAGGCAAAAGCGCAGCACGCCCCTTGCGTCCGGTGTGCAGCTCCACTTGCGCAGGGCAAAGTAGCTGTGCACGGTGTCGAACTGCTCTTCCTCTCCCTGCGTAGTGCCCACGGTCAAATCGTACAAAAAGGGCGTGTCCGGGCTCCATGGGAAGAAATACTCGCCCGCAATATGCAGCGTCACCTCACCGTCCTGGCCGGCCTCGTCGCCGCCCCAGTCCTCGGCAATGGTCACGCCCCCGGCGCGCACTACAGCCCACAGGTTCGCCGCGCCGCCGGGTGCAGAGGTATGGGCTTTCACGGTCACGGTGCGGGCATCGTAGTCCGGCGTAACGGTGAGAGATTGAATGTAATTTTCCGGCACGCGCTCCAGCCAGACGGTCTGCCAGATGCCGCTCTGCGCGGGGTAGAACATCCCGCCGGGCTGCAAGGTCTGTTTGCCCCGCGCCTGTATGCCGTGGCCGGTGGGGTCCTGCACCGCCACCCACAGGCTGTTGCGGCCTGTGCCGTTGAGCTGCGCGGTGATATCCAGCGTAAAGGGCCAGTAGCCGCCCCGGTGACCGCCCACCAGATGGCCGTTCACCTGCACGGCACAGGCGTAGTCCACTGCACCGAAGTGCAGCAGCACCCGTCCACCCGTCCCGGCGGGCGGCGCAAAGTACCGGTGGTAGTGCAGCCACTGCCCGGGCTGCAATGTGCGCCCCACCCCGGAGGCGCGGCACTCCGGCGCGTAGGGCACTAAGATCTCACCGTCCCAGCCCGCCGGGCGCTGTGCCGAGGCGGTGATGGCGTACTGCCACGGGCCGTTCAGGTTCTCGTAGCTGTCCCGGCGCATGGCGGGGCGGGGATATTCCGTCAAAGGATGCATACACTCACCAGCCTTTTCTACTCGTTTGCTCCATTCTAGCACAGCCCGGGGCGTTTGTATACCGGGGAGCGGACGATTTTCACGGGAGAGGTCACAGCGGGAAATAGCAGACACAATGGGAAACAAGCAGAAAAAACTCATGGAGCGGAACCCCATTCTTTACATCAAGGAATAAAAATGCTATAATAATCATAGGATAAGGTTGCATTTGAAGTAGAGAATGTGCTGCTACACGCCCATTGGGCCAAAAGAAATGTGGGAAGGGGCACACCCACCAAATGCCAATCGATGGGGAACGGTTTCAACGCCGTTCCCCGTTCCTGTTCATAGGCCTGTTTAACCACGATGCGCACCACGCACCGTGGTTTTTTCTTTTCTATAATATAAAAGAGAGCCGCCACACGGCGGCATGGCTGTGCGGCGGCTTTGTGAGAAGGTTGGAAATTGCTTAGTTCTCGGCCAGATTACCGGTATAAAGCTGGTAATACTTGCCCTTTTTGGCGATCAGCTCATCGTGACTGCCGCGCTCGATGATGCGGCCCTGTTCCAGCACCACGATGCAGTCTGCATTGCGGACGGTGGACAGGCGGTGCGCGATGACAAAGCTGGTACGGCCGTACATCAGGCCGTCCATGCCGCGCTGCACCAGCGCCTCGGTGCGGGTATCAATGGAGGAGGTCGCCTCGTCCAGGATCAGCACCGGGGGATCAGCAACGGCTGCGCGGGCAATGGCAAGCAGCTGACGCTGTCCCTGCGAGAGGTTGGCGCCATCGCCGGTCAGCATGGTGTTGTAGCCCTCCGGCAGGCGCTTGATAAAGCCATCGGCGTTGGCAAGGCGGGCGGCGGCGATGCACTCTTCATCGGTGGCCTCCAACCGGCCGTAGCGGATGTTCTCCATCACCGTGCCGGTGAACAGGTGGGTGTCCTGCAGCACGATGCCCAGCGAGCGGCGCAGGTCGGCTTTTTTGATCTTGTGGATGTTGATGCCGTCGTAGCGGATCTTGCCGTCCTGAATATCGTAGAAGCGGTTGATCAGGTTGGTAATGGTAGTCTTGCCCGCACCGGTAGAGCCGACAAAGGCGATCTTCTGTCCCGGACGGCCATACAGGTTGATGTCATGCAGCACCGTCTTTTCCGGCACATAGCCAAAGTCTACGTCCGTAAAGGTGATATCGCCCGCCAGCTTGTGGTAGGTGGTAGTGCCGTCGTGGTGGGGGTGCTTCCACGCCCACAGGCCGGTGCGCTCGGCAGTTTCCACCAGCTGGTCGTTGCGGTCGTACTTGGCATTTACCAGCGTCACATAGCCCTCGTCGGTCTCGCTGGGCTCATCCATCATCTTGAAGATGCGCTCGGCACCAGCCAGTGCCATAATGACGCTGTTGGCCTGCATGGACACCTGACTGATGGGCATATTGAAGCCCTTGTTCAGGCTGAGGAAAGCCACCACGGTTCCAAGGGTCATGCCGCCAACGCCGCCCACGGCCATGGCTGCGCCTACCAGTGCACAGATGGCGTAGCTGATGTTGCCCAGCTGGGCATTGACCGGCATCATGATGTTGGAGAAGCTGTTGGCCTGCTTGGCGCTTTCCTTCAGCTGGTCGTTCAACTCACGGAAGCCGGCAAGGGTCTGCTGCTCGTGGGTGAACACCTTGACCACCTTCTGGCCCTCCATCATCTCCTCGATGTAACCGTTCACCTTGCCCAGATCCCGCTGCTGCTGGATGAAGTACTTGGAGGAGCTTTTTGCGATCTGCTTGGAGCAGAACAGCATCAGCGCCACCATGAGCATGGTAACGATGGTCAGCTGCCAGCTGAGCATACACATGCTGAAAAACACCGATACGATGGTGATGACGCTGGACACCAGCTGCGGGATGCTCTGGCTGAGCATCTGGCGCAGGGTATCCACATCATTGGTGTACACGGACATGATATCGCCGTGGGGATGGGTGTCAAAATACCGGATGGGCAGGCTTTCCATGTGGGTGAACAGCTTGGTGCGCAGATTGCGCAGCGTGCCCTGCGTTACGTTGACCATAATGCGGGCGTTGGCCCATGCGGCCAGAATGCCCACAAGGTAGATGCAGCACATCCGCACCAATGCACCCGCCAGCGGTGCAAAGCTGGGGTTCTGCTGGCGGGTCATGGGCACGATGTAATCGTCCATCAAAGTCTGCAAGAACAGGCTGGCCTGCACATTGGCCAGCGCGCTGACCACGATGCAGACAAGCACAAGGATGCAGTGGGGCAGATAGTTGCGGAACACTTCATCCATGATGCGCTTCAGCAGCTTGCCCGGGTTTTCTACCTTGGGGCGCGGCCCCCGTGCGCCCCGCGGGCCGGGGCCATGTACTTCTTTTACTGCCATTACTGCGCACCTCCCTGCTTGTCAAAATCGCCGCCGCCCTGCGTCTGGCTGTTGTAGACCTCCTGATAGATGGCGTTGGTCGCCAGCAGCTCTGCGTGGGTGCCCAGACCGTTGATCTGACCGTTCTCCAGCACCAGAATGCGGTCTGCATCCTGCACCGAGGAAATGCGCTGTGCAATGATGATCTTGGTCGTGCCGGGAATCTCCTCCCGGAAGGCCTTGCGGATCTTGGCATCGGTCGCGGTATCCACGGCGCTGGTGGAGTCGTCCAAGATCAGCACCTTGGGCTTGCGCAGCAGGGCGCGGGCGATGGTCAGGCGCTGCTTCTGGCCGCCGGACACGTTGGAGCCCCCCTGTTCGATCCATGTATTGTACTTATCCGGGAAGCGCTGGATGAATTCATCCGCGCAGGCCAGCTTTGCCATGCGGATGCACTCTTCCTCGGTGGCGTTGGCATCGCCCCAGCGGAGGTTATCCAGAATAGTGCCGCTGAACAGCACGTTCTTCTGCAGCACCATGGAGACCTCGCGGCGCAGCACGTCAAGGTTATAATCCCGCACGTCCACACCGCCCACACGCACGGTGCCGCTTTCGGCATCGTACAGGCGGGGGATCAGCTGCACCAGACTGGATTTTGCACTGCCGGTGCCGCCGATGATGCCCAGCGTCTCGCCGGGCCGGATGGTAAAGCTGATATCGTTCAGCACCGGCTGGCCGCTGCCGTGCTTATACTTGAAGGTAACGTGGTCAAACTGGATGCTGCCGTCTGCCACCTGTTGCACCGGCTGCTTTGCCGGGGGCAGGTCGGTGTGCTCGTCCAGCACCTCCACGATACGCTTGGCAGAAGCGGCGGACATGGCGATCATGACAAAGGCCATGCTCAGCATCATCAGTGCCATAAGGATGTTCATGATATAGCCGAACAGGGCATTCAGCTGGCCGGTGGTAATAGCACCGTGCAGCACATATTTTGCGCCGAACCAGCTCAGCGCGATGTTGCAGCCGTACACCGCCACCAGCATGGCGGGGTTATTGAAGCTCAGGCGGCTTTCCGCGTTGACAAACTGCTTATACAGGCTCTCGCAGGCGGCGGTGTATTTTTCGTTCTCAAAGCCCTCGCGCACAAAGCTTTTGACCACGCGGATGGCAGAGACATTCTCCTGCACCGAGGCGTTGAGGTTATCGTAGTTCTTGAACACCCGGTCAAAGATGTGGAAGGTGGGGATCATGATGGCAGCCAGCACCGCCACCAGAAAGGCCATTGCCACCACGAACACCAGCGACAGCGGGCCGCCGATGACCACAGCCATGAACACTGCAAACACCAGATGCACCGGGGCGCGCACGCACATGCGCAGGATCATCTGGAAGGCGTTCTGCACGTTGGTCACGTCGGTGGTCATGCGGGTGACAAGACCCGCCGTGGAGAATTTGTCGATGTTGGAAAAAGAGTAATGCTGGATATTTTCATACATGGCATCGCGCAGATTTCCGGCAAAGCCGGTGGATGCCTCGGCGGCGTATTTGCCGGCCAGAACGCCCAGCGCCAGCGCGACCACAGCCACCAGAAAGGTGAGCAGGCCGTACTTGAGGATGGCGTTCATATCGCCCTTTTCAATGCCCTGATCGATGATAAAGGCCATGATGGTGGGCAGCAGCACATCCATAATGGCTTCCAGAGCCGCAAAGAGCGGTGTCTTGATCGAGGCGGCTTTATACTCGCCCAGATGCGACACAAGCTTTTTGATCATCTGAGTTCCCTCCTATTTAAATTTATTTGTTCGGTACGAAACAATTTTATACAAAACAATTTAAATGTCAATAGCTTTCGAAAAATGTTCATAATTGCTAATTTAACAAGTCCTTTTTCGGCGCTTTGACGGAAAACGGCGTTATTTCAACGCTTCCCGCAACTTGTTCAGCAGCCGCAGCAGCTCTGCGTTCTCCTCCTCGGTCAGCAGTCCGGCCACATAATCGTCGGTCTGGTGGAAGGAAAGCAGGGTCTTTTCGTGCCGTTGGATGCCCTCCTCGGTCAAAACCAGCTGCTTGAGCCGGGCGTCCTGCGGCACGCTCTGCCGCCGGATGTAGCCTTTGCGCTCCATCAGCTGCAAAATGTTCGTCACCGTGGAGCGGGTGATGGAAAACTCCCGCTCAATGTCCCGCTGGAACACCGGCTCGTCCCGGTGGCGGTAGAGATACTCGATGATCCACCCGTGCATAGGGGTGGTCTGCTCTACCCCATTGGCGCGGGAAAACTGGTTCAGCCTGCGGAAGATCAGGTTATCCACCCGGCGCAGCTGGGCGGGAATGACCTGCGGCCCATCCCACGGCGGGTCCAGCTTGCAGTGCTCTTCAATAGGGTGCTGTGTACACATAATGGTTTTCCTCTGTTTCGGTCAAATTGTTTGATGTGAAACTGTTTGATACAATACATATATTACTCATCTCCCTGCTCAATGTCAAGGGGCAGGGTGCAAAAAAGGCCGCTGCGGAAAATTTTCCGCAGCAGCCTTGATTTTTATGGATACGGTGTACGCTTACAGCTTTTTGCCGGTCAACAGCTCGTAAGCCTCCAGATACTTGGCAATGGTCTTGTCAATGACATCCTGCGGCAGGTCGTAGTTGCTGTCGGGGTTGGCCTTCAGCCAGTCGCGCACGAACTGCTTGTCGAAGGAGGGCTGGCTGTGACCCGGCTCGTAGCCCTCCAGCGGCCAGAAGCGGGAGGAGTCCGGGGTCAGCATCTCATCGCCCAGCACCACGTTGCCGTCCTCGTCCAGACCAAACTCGAACTTGGTGTCAGCAATGATGATGCCGCGGGACAGTGCATACTCGGCGCACTTCTTGTACAGGGCAATGGTGTAGTCGCGCAGCTTGGTGGCGTACTCCAGACCGTGACCGGGGAACTGCTTCTCCAGCACGTCGATGCTCTGCTCGTAGGAGATGTTCTCGTCGTGGTCGCCGATCTCTGCCTTGGTGGAGGGGGTGTAGATGGGCTCGGGCAGCTTATCGGACTCCTGCAGGCCCTCGGGCAGCTGGATGCCGCACACCTTGCCGGTCTTTTGGTAGCTTGCCCAGCCGCTGCCGGTAATGTAGCCGCGCACAATGCACTCGATGGGCAGCATGGTCAGCTTGCGGCACATCATGCTGTTGCCGGTGAACTGGGGCTGGCGGAAGAACTCCGGCATATCCTGCACATCCACGCTCAACATGTGGTTGGGCAGCAGATCGCGGGTGTAATCGAACCAGAACTTGCTCATCTGGGTGAGCACGGTGCCCTTTTTGGTGACCTTGTTTTTCAGGATGACGTCAAACGCAGAAATGCGGTCGGTGGCAACCATGATCAGGCTGTCGCCATTGTCGTAGATCTCGCGGACCTTGCCTTCTTTGATGGGTTTGAACTCTGTCATAATCAAACACTCCATTTTTCCATGTTCTCAGCAGCGCAGCAGCGCGGCACAGTTCTTACCCTATTATTCTACCATACTGCCGCGCGGTTTAAAAGGAACAGAATAAAAGAAAAACGGGCAAGTTTTGTGTTTTTATCGTGAAAAGTGCGCAAAAAACCGCAGGAAATTTCGGCGTTTTGACGATAAAAGTCGTACTTTATCCCCAAATACACCCACCTTTGCAAAATGCAGTCATGGACAATCGCCGCCGGTTGCGGTATCATAGTAGTATGAGTATATCTGCGCTCCGCAGGGGCGCAAAAGTAAACAGGGAGGTAAAGAGTATGGGCAAATTTCCTAAAGGTTTTTTGTGGGGCGGCGCTACCGCCGCCAACCAGTGCGAGGGTGCATGGCAGGCAGACGGCAAGGGTCTGGCAACGGTGGACGTGACCCCCTTCGGCCCGGACCGTTTTCCGGTGGCAACGGGCGATATGGAAATGCTGGGCTGCGATGACGCACATTTCTACCCCAGCCACGAGGCCATTGACCTGTATCACCATTATAAAGAGGATATCGCCCTGTTTGCAGAGATGGGCTTCAAGTGCTTCCGGCTGTCCATTGCATGGACCCGCATCCTGCCCAACGGCGATGACGCCCAGCCCAACGAGGCAGGACTGGCCTTCTACGACAGCATTTTTGACGAGTGCCATAAGTACGGCATCGAGCCGCTGGTCACCATCTGCCACTTTGACACTCCCATTGCCCTCATCAAAAAATACGGCGGCTGGAAAGACCGCCGCATGGTGGACGCCTACGTCCACTACTGCGAGGTGCTGTTCGACCGCTTCAAAGGCAAGGTGAAGTACTGGCTCACCTTTAATGAGATCAACATGCTGCTGCACCTGTCCTTTACCGGCGCAGGGCTGGTGTTCTACCCCGGCGAAAATGTGGAGCAGGTCAAGTATCAGGCCGCCCATCACGAGCTGGTGGCCAGCGCAAAGGCGGTAAAGCTGGCACACGAAAAAATGCCGGACGCCATGGTGGGCTGTATGCTGGCGGCAGGGCAGTTCTACCCCCGCACCTGCGCCCCGGAGGATGTGCGGGCGGCGCAGGAGGCAGACCGGGACAACTACTTCTTTACCGATGTACAGGTGCGCGGCGCTTACCCCGTGTGGGCTAAAAAGCGGATGGAGCGCGCCGGGGTGCAGCTGCACACACAGCCCGAGGACGACCGCACGCTGCGGGAGGGCACGGTGGATTTTGTATCCTTCAGCTACTATTCCAGCCGCTGCATCACGGTGGATAAGGAGCTGATGGCGGCAGAGAATGCGGAAGGCAACGCCGTGTCTGCATCGGTGAAGAACCCCTACCTGAAAGTCAGCGAGTGGGGCTGGGCCATCGACCCGGTGGGTCTGCGGGTGACCCTGAACACCATTTACGACCGGTACGAAAAGCCCATGTTCATCGTGGAAAACGGTCTGGGCGCGGTGGATACCGTAGAGCCGGACGGCTCCATCCACGACAGCTACCGCATCGACTATCTGCGGGCGCACATCGAAGAGATGGAAAAGGCCATCAACGAGGACGGTCTGCCCCTGATGGGCTACACCACATGGGGGCCCATCGACCTTGTAAGCGCCTCCACCGGCGAGATGAAAAAGCGGTACGGCTTTATCTATGTGGACAAGGACAACGACGGCAACGGCACCCTTGCCCGCAGCCGGAAGGACAGCTTTTACTGGTATAAAAAGGTCATTGCCTCGGACGGCGAGGACTTGGCTTGAGCAAGCGCCCCGGCACTGTTTGCGGTATGGCAGCGCCGGGGCGTAAACGTGTGAGGACGAACCGATAACGGAGAAAATTTATGACACCACAGATCATTGCACACCGCGGTGCTTCCTATCTTGCACCGGAAAACACCCTGACAGCCTTTAAAAAAGCCATGGAAATTGGCGCGGACGGCGTAGAGATGGACGTACAGCAGACCATTGACGCCGGGCTTGTGATCCACCACGACTATATGATCGATCTGCACACGGATATTTCCGGCAAGATCTACGATATGACCATGGGCGATTTAAAGGAGCTGGATTTCGGCAGCTGGAAGGACGCCATCTATCAGGACGAAAAGATCGCCACCCTGCAGGAAGCCATGGAGCTGTGCAGGCAGATGCCGGGATGCACCGTGCATCTGGAACTGAAATCCACCATGGACAACGACCCGGACTTTGTGCCCCGGGTGCTGGAAGTGCTGCGGCAGACGGAGATGGTAGAGCAGGTGATCCTTGTTTCCTTCAACCACGCGCTGCTGCGGCAGGCTAAGCAGCTGCTGCCCGAACTGCGGGTGGGTGCGCTGGTATACGGCGAGCTGGAAAGCATGCTGCTGCCGCCACCCATCATCTGGAAGGATCTGGGACTGACCAACGGCATGGACGACATGGAAGCCATGGATGCCGCCCTGCCGGAGAGCGCAGCCGACGAGGAAAATTGCAGCTGGATGACCCGCTGGATGACCGATAAGGTAAGTATGCTGCGGGCAAATTTCCCCGGCGAGAGCCTGAACGAGATCTACAAAAACCTGATGGCGCAGCGGGATCTGCCCGGCTATATCCGCAGTCTGGACTTTGTGCCGGAGTGGGTCAGCTGCGAGTACCACACCGCCTACAAAAACGCCGGTTTCATTGACAAACTGCACGAAATGGGCATCAAGGTGTCTTTGTGGACGGTGGATACGGAAGATTCCGTCCGCAGCCTGCTGCGCACCAGCGCCGATGTCTACATCACCAACCGCCCCGACCGTGTGCGGGAGTGGATGGAAAAGGAACAGGCGGCGACCGCCCCAACAGAAACCGCCACGGCAGAGTCTGCCCCCACTGCTGAAGCAGACGCCGGGACAGCCGCCGCAGAGTAAGTCAGCTTGGAATAAGCACAAATAACCCCAACAAAAAAGAGATAGGCTTTCCCGAAAGGGATCGCCTATCTCTTTTTGCATTCATTTTATTCTGCTGCTTCGGTCAGCACAAAGGTCAGCTCTGCGGTGACGGCGCATTTGCCGTCCACCCATGCCGAGGCCTTGCCTACGCCCACAGCGCCGTGCTGCTGCACCAGCTCGCAGTGGAGGGTGAGCACGTCCCCGGGGGTGACCTGCTTGCGGAAGCGGGCACTCTTGATGCCGCCGAACAGCGCCAGCTTGCCCTTGTTTTCCGGCAGGCTCAGTGCCGCCACAGCACCGGTCTGTGCCAGCGCCTCCAGCAGCAGCACGCCGGGCATGACCGGCTGCGCCGGGAAGTGGCCGTTGAAAAATTCCTCGTTGCGGGTGACGCACTTGCGGCCGATGGCCCACTGCCCCGGCTCGTAGTCCAGAACACGGTCCACGAGGGCAAAGGGGTAGCGGTGGGGCAGAATTTCTGCGATCTGCACACTGCTCAGGGTGTTGGCGTTTTCACGCACGGTACGGGGCTCTGCCATGGGTCAGCCCTCCCATCTGCGCAGGGCGATGCAGGCGTTGTGGCCACCAAAGCCCAAGCTGTTGCTCAGCGCATACTGCATTTCCTGCTGCCGCCCGGTGTTGGGCACATAATCCAGATCACACTCCGGGTCAGGCTGAGCGTAGTGGATGGTGGGCGGTGCAAACTGATCCCGCAGTGCCAGCGCGGTAAACACGGCTTCAATGCCGCCCGCACCGCCCAGCAGATGGCCGGTCATGCTCTTGGTGCTGACCACGGTCATCTCCTTGGCGTGTGCGCCGAACACTGCGTGGATGGCAGCAGTCTCGCAGGCATCGTTCATGTGGGTGCCGGTGCCGTGAGCGTTGATGTGGTCCACCTGCTCCGGTGCAAGTCCGGCATCCGCCAGGGTCAGCTTCATGCAGTCGATGGCACCTGCGCCGCCGGGAGCCGGGGCGGTAAAGTGGTAGGCGTCGCAGTTGGCACCGTAGCCCACCACCTCGGCGTAGATGTGTGCCCCGCGCGCTCTTGCGTGCTCCAACTCCTCCAGCACCAGCACACCGCTGCCCTCGCCCATGACAAAGCCGCCGCGGCGGGCGTCAAAGGGC
>ERZ1694706.410-NODE-410-length-18058-cov-9.068711_pt1 | contig 18058 bp, 20 predicted proteins | sample MGYA00581716_ERZ1694706 | MGnify/ENA primary metagenome ERZ1694706 (study PRJEB42213, sample SAMN07424529) | human gut metagenome | biome: ENVO:00009003; feature: ENVO:2100002; material: ENVO:00002003 | host: Homo sapiens | place: USA | collected 2014 ... | reverse complement strand
TACACTTATGCGATCGTCGGCAGCGTCAGATGTGTATAAGAGACAGGATAGAAATCAATTCGTGTAATCGGATCCGGCAGCTCTCCGGAATAGTCTCCGGTCAGCTTTGCAAGATAGGTTTCCGCTGCACTTTCCGGCTGTGTCAAATCATATGCCATACCATCCACCTTCCTTTATGCTGTTGTGCTTTCAAATGCTTCGATTTTCTCCAGCAGTTCTGCCAATCGGCTGTCTGCCCCAGGCAGATCACCGTCATACTCTCCCGCAGTCTTAGCAAGATACGTTTCCAATACATTCATGTTAAACCGCCATTTCATACTGTCGGCTGTCCTCCGGTGCTGTCACTTGTTGCACTCGCCGCAGATGTAAGCACCGACCATGCAGACCATGCACCGGAAGCCAAGCTTCTCATATAAATTTTATTGTTATGCGGATAAAATGCAACTTGGAATTTTGCCGAAGCTGAAATACAGCTTGCAAGCAACAAGAATGGATAGCCCGCAACGGGTGTGTTTGTGCAGGTGTTTTTCGTGTCTGCATAGTACAGCGAGAACAATTCCATTGCTAAACTGTCCAGATTTTCTGTTGTCAGTTGTGTGGATATTGTGCCAGCAAAGTTGACGCTATCCAGTAACGTACGCACGCCCTGCCATATGCCGCCTGCGCCCTGCTTATTCCATCGTAGATCCCCGGCAGCTTCCATGTCAGAATATATAATCATCCCTCGCCTATTGCCGTCATCATACCCATTTCTGTGGCGTGTAGATATGATGTTATAGTACGTGCTGCTCGATGTATTTTTATATGTCCCGATAAACGATTTACACGAGGGCACTTGATCAATCATTGCCGCATTTGCTTCCATGGTACCGCCGGCAACAACAGTAGGCGATGCGCTGCTTGATTTGGTGACGCTGACGATGATCTCTGTTTGATTGGCTGCGGTGTCGAGGTCGCCGGTCATTACACCGCCGGACACAGGCAAATACGTCGATGGGATATCGTCTAATTTCTTTTTGTCTCCCGCCGTCAGTAAGCCATCTTGGCTTTCTGTGGCAGCTGCGGGAATATCATCCAGTAAAGCAACCGTACCAGATTTGTCTTGAAATTCAACAATTGCATACGTGCTACTACCAGTGTATTTTCGAAATTCAGCTCCGCTTTTAAGGCTAAAGATTTTGTTTGCTCCAACTTCATTGAAGGTGACTATGCTCCCAAAACTATTCGCAAATTCTACCTGAATATCTCTTATGCAAACTAGTTCACTTTCAGTTGGCGTTCCCTTTACAGGATCACATCCTGCCCAAATCAATCCGCCAGAGTACGTTGGAGCACGATTACCAATTGTATATGGTTGTGACCAAGGAGATACAACTGGATTAGTGGATATCTTTTTCTTCTTACCACTGCTATCTTCAAAAGTGACATAATAATCATTCGAAGGGCGTGACACATCGCATATTGCTGTCGTTTGTGTGCTTTGTAACTCCTGCACCTCAGCTTCAAGCTGTTCCACCTTTTCAATGACCGTTTCCGCCTTAGAGCCATCTACAGACTTTAAGATTTCAATCTCCACCGGCGTTCCGATGACGTCGAGCTTGCTTTTCAGCACAATCCACTTGCTGTCGATGGTATAATCATCAATCGGAGTAAGCTTCATGCCATTCACATAGACATTCACAACGTCAAGCGCATCATTGTACTGCGGTATCTGGATCGGCACACGCTCTGTTATACCAGTAGTCACATATTTTTGCGTATACCGACGGATAAGCGTTGATGTGGCAACCGTTTCTTTGATTTTATTAAACCATGCCCAAAAAGCACTGTCATACTGCGCAAAAAGCTCTGTTGTGTCGATCTGATCGATCAACCCTGTAACCCAGCCGCATACATCTTTTTTCGGGCGCTCGTCGGTGATCTTCGCTTGTGTGATTTCAGTTACGCCTGCACCTACATAAATCTGTGCGAGAGAGAGTTCCCATGTACCGCCATCTTCACGAGTCAGAGCAGGCGCAGCGGGTGTTTTGGCAGTCGTGCCACGCTTTACAGCAATCTCAATGTTTCGCTTCGCCTCCTGCGGGTTGAGACGCAGTACAACTCTGTCAATACGGTTAAGTGCCACATCGGCAGCTGCCAAAGTCAGCAAATAAGGCGAATTGTTGTCAATCCACTTGCAGTTGATGAATCCCCATCCCGCATTTACCTGCACTGTCATGCTCTGCGATGCCTGTACTTGCATATTGTCCGATGGTGTTGCAAAAACGCCGTTGGAAATCAGTTTGAGATAATAATTTGAGATGTCATCCGCATCATACTGCCGGTCATGGTTCACCGAATTAAAAAAGCCAAACTTTACTGCCATTTTATCAACTCCATTCTGAAAAGGTCGGAACTATCTTGTAGCCGTTTTCATCCTCGACCTCTGTAATTTCTGTTACAATCGCTGTTCCTTTGATACCATATTCATTAACAACTGACACTTTATCGCCTAAGTTGTAATCAACACCGTAGCGATACTGATTCACATCCAGCATCTCACCAGAAAACTCAACGGTTTCTTTGGTGCTCTCCAATTCTTCTGCGCCCTGCATGCCGAGTAAAATCTGATAGTCTGCCGGTGATAGCGTTTCCTCTGCGTTGCTTGATGTTGTTCGTGCATCCACCCACAGTTCCCTCAGATACAGCCCCTCACGGTGTACCAGCGTTTGCTTCACGATTACACGATCTTTTCCCTCCCCCTCTCCGGCAACATACACAGCATTATACAAGGATGTGGTGTCTCTTGTGTATTCTGTTTTCCCAAGGTTTTCAAATTGCGGAGAGAAGATAACCGGTGGTACAAGTGTTTGCTGGGTACTTCGATTTGTCCCCTTATACAGCTCAAAAACGATTCTGCCGCCAACAAAACGGCATCTGAACCCGTATTCATTTGCTTGGCAAATTTCTTTGATTGTCGTAAAGAGATTCTTTCCAGTTACCTGCTTGTCAATTTTTTCCGAAAACCCATTTGTATTGCCGAGAGAAAAGATATCAATTTTTCGATTCGAATCGCTTGGAGAGATGATATTTTCCGTGAGAAGCTTTCGAATACAATTTTCTGCCGTGCCTGTAAAGCTTGTTTGTTTCGGCACAATCCTGCGCTCTATAATGCTGTCGATAGACCTACCGGTAATCGTTAGATAGTCGCCGTTCTCATCATCCGTTGTCAATGACATCTTTTCAAAAATCATCGCATTCTCATCATCTCCTGCTCTTGTCAATATCGTCTGGTCGGTGAAAAGTTCCAGAAGCTTCCGAGATGCTGGGACATACAATTCAAACTCTCCTGCATCTACAAATCGCTGCACCCATATCACGGAGGATGAATAATCAATGAGCGCTGTTTTCTGATATATTCCATTGATGTACTGCCACACATAAAGTACCATCATACTCCTCCATACAAAATTGACGTTGCAAACTTGATTCTCACGTCGTCAGCGCCGCCCTTTGACCGAAATGTAAAATCATTATCCCCAAGAGCAAGGCGAAACCAACTTGAATTAGATGTCACATAATTTAGCATGTTAATCGTTTCACCGCTTCGCTTCATCGACACACCCATTTTGCCTGATACAGTGCTGATCGTTACTTCATCACCAGCGATAAAGTTATAATCAAACCCGAATAGTTCTCCGGTCGTCATGTTGTATATTTTAAGATCGCTTACCGCATCTGATATCTCAACAGTGATCACACATCCGCACTCCACATCACCGTCATTTTTGATGGTGCATAAAGGTGTGGAAAGTATCTCCGAAAACGGAATAGGCGTAGAAATGGCAAACGGGAACTCAAAAAGTTTTGTGATGCGGGACAACTCATGATATAGCACCTCAAGGCTTTCCCAAAAAGGTCTAGGGCATATGAGTGATATCTGCATCTGTTCTCTTTGCACAAAGAGGTCTGCTTCCATCGCCTCTACATATCCAGTTATTTTCACATTGCGATTTGCATTGGAAAAATAAATGATGCACGGCGATTTCTGCGGAAACATTTTGTACAAGCGTTGGCGATTCCCCTCAATATCGCCATTGAACACAACCGTTAAGACAATGTTTCTTTGATCCACTCTAGCAGAGTTGTAAAAAGTCCCATCCATCCCACCGCCTACGCTTGTGTTTATCAATGATTTCGGTGGAGTAAGTCCGTCTACATGTACGATGGCATAATTTTTGGTATCATGAGTAAGCTCAAAGATTTCACCTCTGGCATTCTCAACTTTTAAGCAAAACATTATGCATCACCTCTTGCTCTAAGCAGGTTCTTGGTTTGTCTGTACAATTCGTATCTAGACAGTGCTTTCGGACTGTTGTTATACTGTGTGAAATTATACGCAGTTCCACCATGTGTGCCGGATTGATAGCCTCTGCCAAATCCGCCCATCTCTTTTGCAAGCAACGATGCGATTTTTTTCAAACCCGCTTTGTTCTTTTCAAGCGGCAGAACTGCTTCTTCACCATCTTCACCAATCTGCGCCAACGTCGCCTTGTTTACGATACCGCCCTTTGCAAGCTGCGGAATCTGTGGCACATCAAACCGAGAAATCAGCCCATCAAAAGGATGGATTCCTGCAATCGACACGTTCCGGATGGTATCCAAAGCATCGTTGATCGCATTAAACGGAATCGCAATGACATGATTGATGCCATTGATAATCGCATTGACGGTATTCTTAAATGCTTCTTCAATGCCATCGACAATGCCGGTAAACACTTCACCGCCGGTGGAAAATACATCCTTAACTGCTTGCCATGCTTGCGAGAACTTATCTTTGAACCAATCCGCAATGTGCGAGAAAACATTCTTAATTCCCGTCCATGCATCTGATGCACCATTCTTCAGGTTATTCCACATGTCTGTAAACACATTTTTTACTGGTTTTACAATCCTTGTGTCAAACCAATTTGTTACCGCACTCCAAATGCTCTTGATGCGGTTCCATGTATTCGATGCGCCCTCTCTAAGCTTTTCCCACATGGCAGTAAAGAGCTTTTTGACAGGCTCTATGACATTCTCGCTAAACCAGCTTGTCACCGTTATCCAAATTGCAACAATGCCATTCCATAACGATTCCGCCCCGGATTTTATCGATTCCCATGCAGTTGTAAATGCTGTTACTACTGGATCAATAACATTTGTCTTGAACCAGCTTGAAACAGTTGTCCAAACGGCAATGATACCATCCCATAATGCCGACATATTGGTTTTAAAATTATCGATTGCAGTGGTTATCTTGTCCGCAATCGGCTGGATGACATTATCGTGGAACCAATCCTTTACAACTCCGAACACTGTTTTGATCAGAATCCAACAGCCTTCTGCGAGCTGCCCAATGATTTCAAACGCTGTGCGGAAGAAATCTACTACAGACTGGAAAAAATCTTTGATGGGCTGAAATACATTGTCATTCACCCAGTTTGCTGCCGTTTTAAATGCGTTCTTTAAATCTTCCCATTTATCTTTGATTGGCTGGCACACGTGATCTTGGAACCAATCACCGATAGACTGGAACACGCCCTTGATTTTATCAAGAGCCTTTGAAAACGCTCCGCCAAAGAACTCGTCAATATTTGCGAAGATTTGCTTGATGCTATCCCAGACGTCGGAGAAGAACTCTCCGACACGTCCAAATATCTTTTTGATTTCCTCCCACGCTCCGGAAAAATCTCCGGAAAACACATCCTTTACAACAGCGAAAATGGATTTGATATTTTCCCAGATTGTTTTGAAATATTTTACAACGACATTCCAAACAACCTTAATGTTTTTCCATGCCATCTTAAAATATCCAGAAACGACCTTGGCAACAACGGAGAAAACCTTTTTGATTCCGTCCCAAATCGCTTCGAAGTATGGCTTTACCTTGTCCCACACTTCCTTGATTTTATCCCACGCAGCAGCAAAGAAATTTTTGATTGCCTCCCATGCTGTTCCGCAAACATCTTTGATTTTCTCCCAAAGGTTCATCCAAAACTCTCGGAATCCATCACACTTGTTCCACAGAACAACAAAGATTGCAATAAGTGCTGCAATCGCTGCAACAATAAGTCCAACAGGGTTAAGACTCATAATAACGTTTAGTGCTGCCTGTGCGATGCCAACGGACTTTATCACGCCAATCAGTGTTGTAAAAGCTGTGATAATGCCTTGGATGATTGTAACCGCCTTGAACGCCACAAATGCAGCAGCTATGCCGGCTATTGCAGCAAGCACTTCATTCCTGTGGTCAATAATCCAGCCAAACCCTGCTTCGATTGCAGGAAAGACCTTATCAATCAGAAAAGAGAAGGCATTTTTGACGGCAGTTGCAATTGGTGTAAGCATGGAAACAATGCTGTCTTTGTGATCAACTACATAGTCAATGCCATTTTTAATTTTTGGCAGAACTGTTGTGATCAGAAAAGTGAATGCCGCCTGTACAAGTCCTGCAATTGGTTTGATCGCAGACTGAATACTGTCCTTGTGGTCAACCACGAAAGTAACGCCGTCTACAATTTTCGGAATAACTGTATTGATCAGGAATGAAAAACCAGTGTCAACCGCAGACTCCACCTTCGAAAAATCCGCCTTTTGCACAAGCTCCACGATTTTTTCGACGACTTGCGCAAATCCTGCTCTGATTTTTGTTGTGATCGGCTCAATAGTCTGCCCTAGATTTGCCGTGGCTTTTTCATAATCCGCTTCTGCATTGTTGGCATCCACAATGGATTTGTTTGTGTCTTGCCACGCTTTTCCGGCAGAAGCAAGCCCCATGCTTGCAAAAGTGCTTGTCACAATGTTTGCACGTTCTGTCTGGTCACTGCAAGCTGCAAGCGCAGCACTGTACGCATCCTCGATGTTCCCAGAATCATCCATCTCAGTGTTAAAAGCCGCAAGCGCATTTTGATTGCGGCTAAGTACATCTCTGTATTGATCCGCTGACATCTGCGCCCAGTTTAGCGCATCTGCAAAAGTACCAGTAACCTGTCCAACTTTAATCGTTTCATTCGTTGCCTCTGCAAGTCCATCAATCGGGATACTATCTCCATACTTTGCCCAAGCACCGATAACACTGTTTGTCAGGTCCTTTAACTGACTTTGCTCTATCCCAATTGCTTGCAAGTTTGCAGTAGTCGTGGCAGCGCTTTGTGTGTCTCCGAGCACGCCATTCAGCTGCTTAAAAGTCTCTGCGGTTTCTTCTGTTGAATATCCTGCACGTTCGGAAGAGTTCTGCAAGCTCCCCATAATTGTGCGATATTCCCGTGTTTCTGCACCAAGGCTTGCTACACTGCTAATTGCATTTCCGATGGCAGATGTGAGATTTGACAAGGTGTTCCCGATAAATGTGGCAATTGCGCCTTTCGCAACAGAAAAGCCCTGCCCCATTTCTTTCGCAGCTTCACTGATGCCACTTCCCATCTTCTTCGCAGCGTCGTCAATCCCGCCACTCATTTTTTTCATCGCTTCTGCGTAGTCATCAGATGATTTTTTCGAATCTTCTAACTCGTCACGTACGCTTTTGAGTTCTGATTTTAACGACTTTGCTTCTGTAGATGTTCTACCATACTGCTGAACAGCCTGTTTATATTCAGCGGTAAGCTCTTCTTGTCTCTTTTTCAGGTACTCTGATGTCTTTTTGAGTTCTTCAAGAGATGTCTTGTACTGTTCCAGTTGGTGCTCTGCAGATTTTATGGCAGAATCCTGATTCAAGATTTTCAGCTTTAAATCATCTGCCGCTTTCGCATTGCGTTCCTGTGCCTTTTGGGCATTTGCAAGCTGCGTGGCATACTTTTTTGCCTCATTGCTTGTTTCCCCATAGGTCTGTACAGCTTCATTGTATTTTTGGGTGAGGTCTTCGATAACACTCTTCCCAGTTCCTTGTGCCTTTGTCAGCCGTTCCAGCTGCTGCCGCAGCAGATCAAGCTTCTTCTTTTCTGCTTCAATTACCGACTCCTGCTGCCTGATCTTCGCCGTCAGACCATCTGCATTCTTCGACCAGTCATCCATGCCAGCGGAAGCGTTTTTGAATTCAGCAGCAGCTGTTTTTATTGATCGATTTGCTTCTGCAATTCCCTTTTTCAAGTCAGAGATATCGACTCGGAATTTCGCAGTATAATTCTCTTCTGCCAAATTGCTTCACCCCCTTAGCACCAGTCATCATTTTGCGCTGGTCTTCTGATCACACCGTTTTTTTGAACACATTCCTGCTTCCCTTTTCGTTTGTTTTGATCATAGAGCCGTTTATACACAGCCAAAACATCATGGAAGCTCTGTGTGCGTACCCGAAACGGATCAAGCGCAGGAAATCGATCACACAAGTTTGTGTTTAGGTCAAAAAGCAGTTGGTATAATGTCTCGGGCGTTGGCTCGCCCGCTGTTAGTTTTTTTCGCCACCGCTTACAGCCGAGCCAAGTTCAACTTCCGCATAATGATAGAGACCACGGAATACCTCGATCAGATTTTGGATGTGCGTATGACGAATTTCCTCATCTGTCACGCCATCAAAAATCTCTTTTAGGAAGGGCTTCAACTGCTTAGATGCCTTTACGATCATTACGCCAATATCAGCCTTAGACTCCATGTGTTCGAAGTCCAGCACATCCAACACATCTTCGATCAAGCCGAAAGAGAAGTCCACGGTTTCTGCCTCATACGTCTTCTCCACTTTCTTTCCGGAATAAATTTTCAATGTAAGTTTCATTTTTGTGTACCTCCATTTATAGATTATGTATTGCGGGGAGAAGCCCCCGCATAAGACTTAGACAGACTTCTTCAGTGCAGAAATCGTGTCAGGCGTCTGAACCTTATCAAAGAACTTTGTCAGATCGCACTTGCCATCTCGCTCATCGAGTACAACAGCCTTTGCACGCTTATTATCCTTTTTAAATACTGTGATCGTCTTGATTCCAGTAAAGGTAAGCTCCTGATTGTTTGTATCTGTTCCGTCGTTTTCCGTTTCGCTGGTTTCATCGGGGATGCTGAATGTACCTTTGAGACGCCATACATAGCGATATGTGCCATCCGTCAGTTTGAGACGATACCCAAGTGCAAAGTATCTATCCTCGGCGTCACCATCGATAAAAGCACCCGTTTCCTCGTCTACCGTCTTGCCAATCAGCTTTGCCAGCTTGATCAGCGAGAGCACGGGAACAGTCAGCGTCACTTCGTCAGAACCCTCAGAACGGATGTTCAGCATGGCCGTGTTGTCATAAAAATGTGTTTCTGTCGAGTTATCAACCGTCTTGGACACAGTTGCGACAGGGGCAAGTACTTCAACTGCGCCTGCTGTGTACTCGTTTTCCTTGTCATCTGCCGTGACTTCTGCGATCACAAGATTATCGCAGCCACGAAATTCAACGACCTTACCACTGATCTTAGAGTCAGCCATTAAGATTCCTCCTCATATTCTTCCAGTTTATATGTTGTAAAGTAAGCTCCTGTATGTGTTGGGCGATCTACGGAAATGTCATGTGCTTTTCCATCCATAACCCAACCATGGGATTTCAAAAGTTTTCTTGCCTGCTCCGGTACTTCTTCTACTTTCTGCGGGTCATCTGAGTAAAAGTACACCCAAAATCCCCATGCACAGCGTGATGCGTCATTGTTGTAAAACGCCTTTTCTGGATTGTTAAAATTCCAGAATGTGAAAAAGCTCCCCGGATACGGTTCATCCTTGTTTAAGCTGCCTTGTAAAAATGCTGGATAGCCAATGCTTTCAAGCAACTCCACCAGCTCTGCTTTCACTCACCCATCGCCTCCTCAATTGCTTTATCAAACACCTGCTTTTGCAGTTTTTTGATCTGCTTCTTTGTCTGCTTTCCATACACAGCGTCATAGAGCTTCTTATCCGGCGCAATGCACGGCTGCCCATGCAACTGTGTACCATACATCAGAAAGATAGAGGGCAATCCACCGGTTTTGATGTCAAAACCAACCCTGACTTCTGCAGTAGTATCCGTCCACTCCACCTCGTGGTTTTGGATGATGGATTGCTCTGTCTCATGCGTTTGGTTATGCGGAATGATAGCAGCACTGACGTTGGATTCGATGATTTCTGCGGATTGCTTCAACGCTTTTTCGGTAGCAGTACGCACATCGCCGCCAAGCTCTTTCAGCTTCCCTTGCAGCATCTCATATCCATCAAAGGCAAGTGTCAGCGTATTCTTTGCCACATCAAGCACCTCCCTTTACTCGTTCCACCTTAAACGTGCAAAATTGATTTCCCATATCCGCATTTTCCGGTTCTGAGATGACTTCATATACTTTCCCATCTTCACGGAGCAGCCGACAGTTCGCCGCAATATCCGGTCGATACCACGTTGTGATTTGCGCCGTATCCACAATGGACACGACACCGTTCACGGTCGACTCTGTTCCCCCGTAAGTTTTCCAGTTTACAAAGATAATCTCCCCATCGCTCGGATACATCTTTTTTGCAACGCCATTGTATTTCTTGTAGGCTGGGACAAGCAGCTTTACTGCGGTGCGGAGTTCATTGATTGCACTTGGACGGTACATGTCACGTCACCGCCTTACTGCAAAGTGCTCTCTGCGTTACACCATCATAGAAGTATGGCGACAGCTTGCCATCTCCGGAAGAGTTGTTCCATAAATCGGCAACTCCTCTTGCAATAAGCCCGACAGACGCAGAGATCATGTCATCACTCACGCCAGCGTGCTGCATATAGCAAACAACTTCATCAATATACAGTGAGATCGTGTTATCCAGAAACACACCGGTTATTCCTAGCGCGGATTTGACTCTTTCCAAAATTTCTGCATCTGCCATTTCTCATGCTCCTTACTTTGCGGACTTGACCAGCTTTACAAGACTGTGCCGGTCAATAACAGCACCGTCCACAGACATGACAGCCTTCGTGCGATGGTCTTCATTATCCCAGTCAATCTTGGACTGGATACCCAGATCATAGCTGGTATTCAGCACATAATCAGACGGGTCAAACAAGAATGCCACCACCTTGTCTGTAGCAATCGTGTCCTCGGTGTAGCTCTCCATGTAATCACCGCACAGCAATACATCTCTGCCAAGCAGTGTGCGTTCTGCCTTGCCATTGATGCCGTAGTTGATGCGTGCAATCGGCTGACCAACACTGTCTGTCATAGACACAAAAGCCATGTATGTTTTCTTGGTCATAAACCATACAGCACCATTCTCATACTGCTGTTCCAGTTCTGCTTCCATGTCACACAGTGTCTGATAATCCAGATGACCATTCTTGCCGGCTGCAATCTTGACTGCCTTATCCGGAGATGTACTCTCATTTGCGTTGTACAGAATGCCCTTCGGGTTTCCGGATGTGCCGTCATCGGAAGATACGATCTTTCCTTCAATTGCTTTCACCATCGCTTCGGCTACCTGCTTTACAAACAGTGCTTCAAACGCAGAAATGGTCTGTACTGTGACTTCCTGCGTCATGCCAATCTCGCAGCGCAGCTTGAATGCGCCAAATACAATTGCCCCAAGAGTGCTCTTCTTCTGCACGGAAGAACCCTGACCCTCGCCGACCCAAGAAGCGGTAGGCTTGACGCTGTCTACCGGAATCTTCTGACCAACAGGAAAGCTTGTCCGTGTGATTCTCGGAAGAATCATGCCAATTGCATCAATTTTTTCAATGATCGAAGTGACGAGGTTCTCAGGAATTGCATTCGAAGTGTCAGACGTTGCTGTTGCATCACGCATTTCCTGAGGAATCGGAGTGCCACGGGTTACAAAGTTCGCAAACGCAACACGCTTTTCAATATTATCCTCCTTGGGAATCACACTGCGTGTGCCATAAGAGCCAAGTGCGATTGCTCTTGCATTTCCGTCATTAGTATCCTGGCTGCTTGCACTGTTTCCTGCGCCATCGCCCTTGTCCTTGTCATCATCCTTATCATCCAGCTGTTCCAGCTGGGTCTTGGCATCGTTCAATTCTTTCAGGACCTGCTCCAATGTTTCGCCAAGAGAACGCAGCTCATTCACATCGTTCGACGCTTTAGAGCGCTCGTGCAAATTGTTGATTTTTTCCTGCTTCTCCTTGATAATCTTTTTTAGATATTCTCTAAAAGTCATCTTCTTGCCTCCATAAAAAAGTTTTCAAGTCTCTTTCTTTCCAATTCGATTGCATCAGTGTCCACTGATTTTGCACGTTTTCCGCTATCCAGCGCATTTCTGGCATTCTCCAACGCCTTTTTGTCACGTGCTTGTATCTCAGTATCTTCATACGCCGGAAAAGTTACGGCAGATACTTCAACAACGGTACTTATCGCTCGGATATGCCGTGTCGGCTTATCCGAATCAAGGTCGTCCCATGTGTCCGAGTCAACGGCAAACATAAAAGACATCCCAGAAATATCGCCACGCTGCACAGCAGAGTACAACGCTCTTGCTTCTGCATTGTTTTCAATATCCAGATCAACACGAATTTTCATGCCATCTTTATCAACCGAAAGCTGCATGGTGGAGTTGTCATTGTTCCTCCTGCTGCGTGCCAGCGGTATTTTACTTGTATCGTGATTGACAAGGAAGCGCACATCCGTAAGGTCTGCATGATCTAGCGCCCCTCTGTCAATAACCTCGAAGAAATCAAAAAGATCCGTTTTGGATTCGTACACAATAGGAGTTCCAGTAATGATTGCTCCATGCTTCTCATCCTGCTCTGCACGTACCTCAAACGCATAATTTCTGCGAAGCATCTCTTTTTTAACTTTCCCCATCTTCATCACCCTCCTGTATTGCTCCGACGCCAAGGTTCTGCATTTGATAATCATTCACAATGCTTGTGTCAATGTAGTTCAGCGACTGTTTTCTTTTTCCGTTGAGTTCTGGCAAAGGACGCATACCAAACATCACACGAATTTCGTTATCATATGCCGCCCCTCGATCGCCAAGAATTTTTGCAAGTTCAAGTTTTTGCGTGGTTGTCATAAAGATCAGCTCTTCCGCATAGAAAACAATCTTGTTTCCATATCCAAGATTTTCACGGCTTGAAAAAATTCCTTTTGTAAAACATTGCCCAAGCTTTATGACGATCGGTTCAAGCGTCTTTTGATAAAATGCCTCATATTGCTCCTTTGTGTAATCTCCGGTTAAAATGCAAAGAGGAACGCCAAAATTCCGTAAAATTTTTTCATCAATAAACTTCAAAGTGTCTGGGTCAACGACTTGGAGATTTCTTTGAATCGGAATAAACTCTGATTTTAAATCAGTTCCAAGGATGCCGTTTTCCGAATTTTTCAGCTTTTTTTCAAATTCCTTGATGGAATTTTCGGCAGTTCCATCATCGATGATTGTGTTATACTTCACAATACCATTCACAGCGAAACTGCTTTTTAATGCTTTCCCGACACCCTGCAAAAGAATATGATTCAGTTTCAGTGTTTCAAGCAGAGAACTGTGATCTGGCTGACCAAGTTCGTTGCCTCCCATGTAATCATTCACTGAGAAATTAAGCCGAATGTGAATCAAATCATCATATCGGATAAAGTCGGATACATAGCCATTGTTAAAATGAAACTTTATCAGAAGATTGCCTGTTGGGTCTTCGAAAAAGCTTACTGTACTTGGTTGAATGGGATAAAGTGCTGTAAGCTTTCCGTTTTCCCTGACTGGCAAAATAAAGCTGTTATAATTCAAGAAGAGATTCCATGCGATCTTTTCCAAAAAGTCAGAGGTCGACATGATCTCATTTGGCTTATCAAGCACATCCTGAATGCTACTGTCCTGCGGGATACTGTCTACGCCACCAACAATTCGGACGTGTGTTGGATTGAGCTTCGAGATTTCCCGCACGATACACGAGATCGCCTGCTGCACCACATCCGAAGCATAAATGTTGTTTCCGAACTGCGAAAAAATGGGAGCTTGTCCGTTCATCATTCGGGCATACAAAGCATTGCGCTTCTTTTCCTCGTACTTTTTCTTAAAATTATCAAACAGCCCCATTTCATCACCTCATTACATCGCTTCTATACCGCCGATACATCTCGTATGCGATAATCAGCGTGACAGCTCCATCGATTCTCTTCGACGGCTGCCCGTCCACTTTTACAGCTTGTACGTTCCCAAGGTTGTCCATCTCCATGGCTGCATTCCCAAGGCACCAAGCATCAATTTCATTCTGATTGTAATTCACATTTCTTGCTTTCAGATCAGCCTCGCATAGTTTCATTGCATTCGACAGTGTCAGCTTGTTTTGCAGCACAAGTTCGCTTTCAAAACCATACTCTTCCATGCGACGCAAAAACTCTTTTGAAAAGCGAACGTCATATCCGCATTTGTAAAGCCGAAATCCATACTCTTTGTATAGCTGGAAAAACCAGTCTGCAACGAGTGTCAGGTCTATGTCATTGCCATCACATATTGTGAGAAGCCCTTGCTTTGCCCATTCTTTATACTTTGCTCCTGCTTCTGTATCGTCTGAATTTTCCAGCTTGCTTTCCGGTATCCAATAGTGAGAATGGATGTACTTGGTTTTCATTCCTTTTTTGCAGATCAGGATTTTTGCGCTTGTCATATCCGTGGTTTCTGACAAGTCAACCGCTCCCAAGCACAACGCATTGCGGAATGTTTCTAAATCATAAACTGCCTCATACTTATAATCCTCAACGCCAAGCCAAGCCTGCACGCTGTTTTGCTTGAAATTGAAATCTTTGGACAGCACAAAGATTCTGTCGCTCTTGCTTTTGCGTGCCATATCAATCTGGGTGCGAAGATAATCCCATTTCTTGACGGTTCCGAGCGATGGATTTGATTTCTGCCAGCTTCGCTCATCCGCCCATACCTCCTGCTCGCTGTCCTGCGTATAAAGCCATGGCAAAAGACGTTCGGCAGCAACTCCGGTATCCTCCCCATGAATCACTCGCCTGCAATCTCTCAAAATCTCATCCAAAGCTCCGTCTACAACGAAGCCCTCTGTTGTAATGATAATAAGCTTCGGATTGTCTTTCAGACTCTGTGACTGCTCTATCGATTTCAAAATAATGTTCGTTTTCATTTCATGAACTTCGTCCACTACAGCAAAATCGATGTTACGCCCTTCCTTGTTTCTTGTTCTGTCAGACAGCTTAAAAATCTTGGAGTTTGTCGCAAGGATACGAATGCATCGCTGATTTTTCCGTGTATCTTGCTGATTTGGGTCAATCATCAAGCGCATTGTGTCGATGGCATCGTAAAGAATAGATGCCTGAGAATCATCATTGCTGGAACAAACAAGATCGGCACCCTCATTGCCCACGATCGATTCTGTCAAGGTCAATCCGGAGCAGGTTTCACTCTTTGTGTTTTTTCTGCCGATCAGCAACACGATTTTCTGAAAACGATCGATGTGTCTTTCAAACCCAGAGGGATCGATATACGTTTTATCAACAAATTTAAAACTATAAACCACTTCGATAAGCGCTTTTTGCCACTTCATGAGTTTCATCGGCTTCCCGTAAAAAGGAGACTTTGTGAGCCGGATGCAGTTTTCCATAAAGTCTATTCGTGTTTCTGCATCTGTGGTGTCATATATATACCGAGGGTTTCTCATATCGGTGATGAGATTATCAAGTTCTGTGATAAGTTCAGCACCTGCAATTATTTCGCCACTCCCGATTGCTTCTCGGTATTCTAGTAGGTAATTAGACATTATTTTTTCTCATCTGATTCAGATACTGCCGCAGTGGTGATTCCTCTGTTTCATCGCATTTTCCAATCGCACTCAAAACAATCTTGATACAGTTATTGTATTGCTGCAATAACACTTTGTATTGCCTCGCCGCACATGTTTCTCTGTGCTGATTTTGGTTTTTGGGATTTGTTTCAATAAAAGGGAGCTGTTTCAGCTGTTCCAGCTTCAGTTCCAGAAAAACGATTTCGCCGATCAGTTCGGATACGACCGTTCTCACAGATTCCTCCAAATCGTCTGCCAGTTTCCGCAATTCTTCTTCTCTTGTCACGCCAACCCCTCACTTTTCAAAATTTCAGAAAAAACTTTTGGAAAAATCTCAAAAATTCACTTTCTGCGAAAATTACGTATTCCCTATGCAATCCCCTTTGGGCATTTTTTCAGCTGGGTAGGGGGGAGTATTTTTCAAACCAATCTTGGATATACTGTGTTTCTGCACCAGCCGCTTTTGCACGAACCAAGCATGTTTCCATCGGTGTATCAATGAACACTGATTTATTAACACCAAGCACCTCTGCCGTCCGTTCTCTTTGTCCGCTTGATGGAAATCCTCCAATGATATACGCACTGTGCCACCTGCCACGCCGTACTTTGACCATATCTATCAGGCAATCATACAAGCCGAATACATTATCTGTCAGTGCTCTCGGCTTCCCATTTCCATGGCGAATAGACTGCCACAATCTGTCGTAACTTACAATGATATCACTGTCATCTGCAACCCCATCAACCCATGTATGCTTACCTGCATACGGAGCGCCATATACAAGGTACACTTGCTTGACTACGCCATGCGGTTTGCCTCCAAATCCAAATCTCTTGTGTATCTCATTATGACACCTAAAATGCACAAAGATGATATTATCTGGATTCAGAGATACCATGCTGTCATCAACATTGAGCAACGTGAGTTCTTGCTTGTGGTGTGCAATGCAATCATAAGCTTTTACGATTGGCTTACCACAATGCGCACAGATCACAAACCCATCCGCAGATGCACGATCTATGCGCAACTGTTTGACAAACGCTTCCCACTTTTTCGACTTATAGAACGCTTGCAACTTATCCATCAAATTGCCACCGTCCCATCTGTGCACACGACTTGATCTCCATTGAAATATGCGTTGCTATTCCAGCCGGCGGAAAGCGTTATCTTTTTCCACTCTGCCATTGTCCCCGTATACCTGAGAGTCGGAGCGCTTGACACTTGCCCTGCATGATACTTTGTGCCAGCACCAAGAAACGCATTTGCCCCGATGCTTTTAACTTGTCTTCCAATTGTGATCGAATTTGTCCAATCACCAGTAAAAGCCGCATCACCAATTGTGGTACAATTGACAGATAAAGAAACCGGAGAGGAACTTTCAAATGCAACTGCTCCAGTATTCACTGCTCCAACTCCATCTGCTACAACCACTTCATTTACACCATTGATACTATATATCGGTGTGTATGAGGAGAGGTTGTCGTATTCATCTGTGTTTCCAGTTCCGCTTATTTCAAGCTTACCGCTACAGTATAACGTCCATTTCAGCGTGCCAGCTGCATTCATTGTTCCCTGTTCTACAGCAACTCGACCTTCCAGTTCACTGATTCTGCTCAGGATGGTATTTTGCGTATCCTTGATGTTTTGCATTTCAAGCACAAGCGCAGACAAATCCTCCAAGCATTTGTTTTCTTTCACACCATATACAGACACAATATCACCTCTTTACCATCCGCTTGACTCTGCGATTTCCCGCCGGAGTTGCAATTCTTTTTCTTTCATTTCCAGAGCCTGCGGGTCATTTGCCCAATTTTCCGAATCGTAGTTTTTTAGGCACAAGTTAAGCGCCGCAACATCCGGCAAAGCTTGCCGTTCTGTTTCCTCTTCATACTCGCACACAGCACCAGTTTCGTCTTTTTTCTTGTATCGCTTCTTTTCTGTGTAGGTGAAACCGATTGCTCTTTTCACAATCGCACCTCTAAGCTGTAAAATCAACGCCTGCCGCCCATTTTTTATAAGCTCCGCAAATTCCTTTTTTTCCGCTTTGTATCTGTAAAAAGTAGAGCACGCAATACCGAGATTATCGGCAATTTGCTTTTCGGTAGCTCCACTTTGCAGCCACTCACGAATTTCCGGGAATCTCGGCTTCACCGTTGTTTCGTACAAGCATTTTCGCCCACGTTTCTTCATGCGTGTTCCACCACCTTTTTATACAGCTATTGTACACTGTTTTCAGGAATGACACCATAGAACAGTTTGTGCCTTTTTTGTGCCGTAAATGTGCGAAAAGAGCGCTGCCGACAGACGGAATACCCTGCCAACAACGCTCTTACCCTACATACCATAGCTGTCTCTTATACACATCTGACGCTGCCGACGA
>ERZ1694706.408-NODE-408-length-18087-cov-14.136868_pt1 | contig 18087 bp, 17 predicted proteins | sample MGYA00581716_ERZ1694706 | MGnify/ENA primary metagenome ERZ1694706 (study PRJEB42213, sample SAMN07424529) | human gut metagenome | biome: ENVO:00009003; feature: ENVO:2100002; material: ENVO:00002003 | host: Homo sapiens | place: USA | collected 2014 ... | reverse complement strand
GCGTGGCGGAAGGATCGGGGGAGGAAGGGGCGTGAGAGGAGGAATCGGTCATGGGGAGCGTAGGGGCTGGGGTTAATCCACCGGGTGGGATTGCTTGAAGTCGGCGAGTTTGGCGGCGTAGGCGTTATACTGGTATTGCAGGGCGTGGAATTCCTGCTTACGCTGCGCCAGGGTATTGCGCAGGTCTTCAATGTCGAAGCACAGGTGCTCGAAGTCGCGGCGCTTGGAAGGCAGAATGTCCATATCCTTCACCGTGAAGGGAGTCCGGATTTTTCCGGGATTGGAAAGCCGCTTCTGAAGATCGTAATTCACGCGTGCGTCGTGGGATTCCGCCTGCCTGATTTCCTGGTCCGTCTGGGCCAGGGCTTCCTTCATCTGCTGGAGTTGTGCGTGGAGCTGCTGGTGTTCCGTTGTGGATCCTCCCGTAATCAGGGAGGTCAGGGCCGTGTTCGTGCTGTTGTCGCACGCGGAGAGGGCCAGTACAAGCGCCAGTGCCGGAAAGGCTGGCCTGGTGAATCGCACGATATTGAACATGCCGGGGATTATGCCCTTGATCGGGGGGAAAAGTCAAACTGTTCATGCGCCTGCAAAACAATGATTTTGCTCGCATAAAACGCGCGTGCGGCTACAATGCCCCCGGCATGATGCAATTATCGGAGATAGGAGGCCATCTGACGGCCAGGACCGGGATTGACGATTTGATGGAGGATTTGTTCAAGGCCCTCCATTCCGGAGATCCCGGCCTGTGCCAGTTGAACGGGGGGAGCCCCGCCGTGATTCCGGAAGTGACGGAATTGTGGCGGCGCAGCATGACGGAACTGGTCCGGGACGGGCGGTTTGACGTGCTTGTGGGCCATTACGCCCATCCGGGCGGCGACCCCGCCTTTATCCGCGCCCTGGCCGGCTTCCTCAATGACCGCTGCGGCTGGAACCTGAAGCCGGAGAACATCGCCATCACCCAGGGCGGCCAGATGGCCTGTTTCACGCTTTTCAACATGCTCGCCGGTCCCTGTGCGGAAGGCGGCATCCGTGAAATTCTCTTTCCTCTTTGCCCCGATTATGTGGGCTACCAGTCCCAGTCTTTATGCGGCGGCGTGATGTTCCGCGGCCTTCGCCCCGGAATCCGCATGCTGGACGAACATTTGTTCAAGTACGTGATTGACTTCGACCGCCTGGACATCCGCCCGGAAACGGCCGCCGTCTGCATGTCCCGCCCCACGAATCCGACGGGCAACGTGGTGACGGACGAGGAGCTGGACCGCCTGCGGGCGTTGACTTCCCGCGCCGGAGTGCCGCTGATGATCGACAACGCGTACGGCGCGCCGCTGCCCAACATCTGTTTTGTTCCGGTCAAGCCCGTTTGGGACGAGAACATGATTTTGACCATGAGCCTTTCCAAGATTGGACTGCCCGGCACGCGCACCGGGATCGTGATCGCCCGGCCGGACATCATCCGCGCCGTGGTCAGCATGGTTACGACTTCCTCCCTGTGCCCCAACAATCTGGGGCAGGCGCTGGTGACTCCCTACCTGGAGGATGGCACGCTGGAGCGCGTTTGCCGTGAGACCCTGACGCCGTTTTACCGGAGCAGGGCGGAATGGGCCCTGTCCCTGCTGCCGGAACTTTTCGGGGAAGAGATTCCCTGGCGCGTGCACAAGAGCGAAGGGGCCATGTTCCTGTGGCTGTGGTTCGAGGGGCTCCCCATCACCTGCCAGGAACTGTATGAACGTTGCAAGGCCCGCGGCTGCTTCGTGAATCCGGGCCATCATTTCTTCTTTGCCCTGCCGGAGGGCGGGGAACCGTGGCCCCACAGGCATGAGTGCATACGCATCAGCTTCACCCAGACGGAGGAACTGCTGCGCAAGGGACTTTCCATCGTGGCTGACGAAGTGAAGCGCGCCTATACCCATTCTTCTTAACCCAATCCGAAATCGCAATCCATGAACAGCATGACCGGCTTCGGCAGAGCCGTTGCCCAGACAGACCGTTACAACATTCCGGTTGAAATATCCGGAGTCAACCGCAAGCAGACGGAAATAGCCGTCAACGTGCCGCGCAACTGCGCGGAATGGGACGCCCCCGTGCGCTCCATCGTGCAGGGGAGCGTTTCCCGCGGCCGCGTGGGCGTTTCCGTCTCCCTGGAACGGACGGAGGAAGCGGGCGGCTCCCTCCAATTGGACGAAAGGAAGCTGGCCTCCCTGGTGGGGCTGCTGAACCGCGCCTCCGATCTGGCGGCCCGGCCCATGACGTTGCAGGCGTCCGACCTGCTGAGGCTGGACATCATCGCCTCCGAGGCGGAAGCCGCGCTTTCCCCGGAGGAAGCATGGCCTGCGGTGGAAGAGGCCCTCAGGGCGGCCCTGAAAGATTTCCTCGCCATGCGCGCGGCGGAGGGCGCCAACCTGAAGGCGGATGTGCTCGGCAAGCTGGAAACCCTGGAAAAGTACCGGAACAGGATCGCGGAACACGCTCCTTCCGTTCCCGTCAGGCTGCGGGAAGCCATGCTCAAGCGCCTGGCGGAAGCGGACCTTTCCGTCTCCGCGGATGACGAGCGCATCATCCGGGAAGTGGCCCTGTTTGCGGACAAGTGCGACATTTCCGAGGAGATCACGCGCCTTTCCTCCCACTTTGACCAATTCCGCACCCTGTGCGATTCTTCCGCCCCCGCCGGAAGGCCGTTGGACTTCCTTTGCCAGGAGATTTTCCGGGAATTCAACACCATCGGTTCCAAGGCGAACGACTCCACGCTGTCCCATCTGGTAGTGGCCGCCAAGACGGAACTGGAAAAAATCAGGGAACAGGTTCAGAACATCGAATAACAGCCATGAAACAGCATTTGGGAACTTTGCTGGTGGTTTCCGGTCCCTCCGGTTCCGGGAAGACGACTTTATGCCGCCGGGCGACGGAAAACGGACTGTGCGTGTACAGCATTTCCTGCACGACCCGCCAGCCCAGGCCGGGAGAGGTGAACGGCGTGGACTACCACTTCCTGACACCCTCCGAATTCGCCGCCAGGGTGGAGAAGGGGGATTTCCTGGAATATGCGGAGGTGCACGGCAATCGCTACGGCACGCTGAAGGCGGACATTCTGGACCTTCTGGAACAGGGGAAGACCGTGGTGATGGATATCGACGTGCAGGGGGCGGCCCAGGTCCGCGCGTGCCGGGAGGGCATTCTTCCCCTCTGCTATGCGGATGTTTATATTTACGTGCCGCAAGAGGAGCTGAAAAACCGCCTCTGCGGGAGGCAGACGGATGGTGATGAAACCATCTCCCTGCGTCTGCGGAATGCCGCGCAGGAAGACGCCTGCCTGCCGCAGTACCAGTACTGCCTGGTTTCCTCCGACCGGGAGGCGGATTACGCCGCCTTTTCCGCCCTGATCAAGTGCCAGTCCATGCGCGTGGGACTGATGCGGGAGTAAACCCTCCGTTAAGGAAAGCTGGCGGAAACGGGCGGCTTTTTAGATCCAAAAGCCGGCATGATGCAAACGCATATCATATCCTTTTCTGGAAGGGGGCGCGGGTGCATGGAGCGTGTTTTTCCGTGACTTTGACCTTTCCTCGGCATGGACCCTGAGGAAGGCGTCTGAAAAAATAAAAGCCTTCAACGGATTGAAGGCTTGGATGCTTTTTTTACCGGAATGGCCTTTTTTCTATTTAAGCGGGTACAGCCAGCCGATAGAGCAGGTGAAGATGATCCAGAGCAGGAGGTTGAGAGGGAGGCCGACTTTCACGAAGTCTTTGAATTTATAGCCGCCCGCGTTGTACACGTACGTGTTGGTCTGGTAGCCGATGGGGGTGGAGAAACTGGCGCTGGCGCCGAACATGACGGCCAGAATGAAGGGGAGGGGGTTGGCGTCGAATTGCAGGGCCATTTCATAGGACAGCGGTCCCATGACGGCGGCCACGGCGTTGTTGGAGATCATTTCCGTCAGGATGGAGCACAGCAGGTACAGGCCGGAGATGGCGAACAGGCAGCCCATCGGACCCATGGTGTCCACCACGCCGAAGGCGATGGCCTTGGCAAGTCCCGTCTTGCTCATGGCTTCCCCCACGCAGAGCATCCCCAGGATCAGGAAGATGATGCCCCAGTCCACGGACTGGTAGGCTTCCTTCGGCTTGATGCAGCCGGAGATGACGACGATCAGGGCGCCGATGAAGGCCAGGTAGAAGGGATTGAAGCGTGCGAAGAATTTGAAGAATTCCCCGTACTGCTCAAAGGAGCCGAGCAGGCCGATGAAGATGAAGATGCCCATGGCCAGAATGGCCCAGCCCTGCTTGCTGCGGTTGTGGGCGTCCGCCGAACGCTGGCTGAGGGGAATGATGCGCTGCTTGGTGAGGATGCGGTTCATGCCTTCCTGCGGGCCTTCCAGCAGCAGGGTGTCCCCGGCAATCAGCTTGGTGTCCGACCCCATGTCCGTGATGTTCCTGCCCTGCCTGTGGATGGCGAGCACGAAGATGTTGAACCGCTGGCGCAGTTTGAGTTCCGCCAGGGACTGCCCGGCGAATTCGGAGTTGTTGGCGATCATGCCTTCCACGATTTGCACGTCGCGCTGTTCCATGGCTTCCAGCCCGCGGCTGTCGTCCCAGCCCAGGTCCACGCCTTTGGCCTCCCGGACCTGGTTGACTTTTCTGGCGTTGCACAGGAACAGGACGCGGTCGCCTTCTTCCAACGTGATGTGCTGCAGTTCCTCCTGCATGGAGAAGCCCCTGCGGCGCACTTCCACGATTTTCGTCCCCAGCAGTTCGGACTGCATCAGGTCCACGGCGGTGGTTCCGATGTGGGAGGAGCCGGCGGGAATCCGGACCTGGAGCAGGAAGTCGCGCTGGATGCCGCCGGGAAGCATGGTGGAGAGGGTGGGGCGGGAAGGCAGCCACTTGCGGCCTATCGTCCACAGGTAAAGCAGCCCAGCCGCCGCATAGATGAGGCCCATGGGAGCCACGGTGAACATCTGGATGCCTTCAAAACCCAGCTTTTGAACCTGCCCCAGCACGACCACGTTCGTGGACGTGCCCACGACGGAGCAGGTGCCCCCCAGGATGGTGGCGTAGGAGAGGGGGATGAGCAGCTTGGAAGCGGCGATGTTGTGGTCGCGGCAGAAGGCCAGGACGATGGGCATCAGGATGACGACCACCGGCGTGTTGTTGACGAAGGGGGATACCGCGAACGCGCCCAGCGTGATGACCAGCAGGGCGGCGAATTCCCTGCCTTTGGCCACTTTGTTGAATAGCTTGGAGAGGTCGCCGATAAGGCCCGTGCGTTCCAGGGAGGCGCTCAGGATGAACATGCATACGACCGTCAGGGGGCCGCTGTTGGCAAAGCTGGACAGCACGTCTCCCGTCGTCAGGATTCCCGTGAGCATCAGGACGGCGGTTCCGGCCAGGGCCGTGATTTCCACCGGGAGCCATTCCCTGATGAAGCTGATGAACAGGAGGATGAGAAGGATGCCTACAATCCATTGCTGGGTGGCGGCGGAGTCCAGCCAGCCTGTGATGGAGGCGAGGTCGATGTTGGAAAACGGCATGTCGTGACGGGTGGTTTGACGGATAGGGAGCGCAACTCTCCTACTTTCACGGGGCCGTTCTGTCAAGCCGCAATAATTTTCCGGAAAGGGTTTGAAATGGGCCCTGTCCTTCCTTATGGTGAGTGCGCCGCATGGATTCTCCCATAGTCACAAGGTTTGCTCCCAGCCCTACCGGATTCCTGCATTTGGGGCATGCGCTGGCCGCATGGGAGGCCCGTTCCCTGGCGGACCGCTTTTCCGGCAGGTGCGTGTTGAGGATGGAGGACATCGACCAGACCCGCAGCCGTCCGGAGTTTGTCCAGGCTATTCTGGAGGACCTGGATTGGCTGGGAATCCGTTTTGACGGGCCGATGATGGTCCAGTCCTCGCGTTTCGGCTCCTATGAACACGCATTGCAAGTGCTGAAGGACCGCGGGGTGCTGTACCCGTGCTTTTGCACGCGCAGGGAGATTGCCGAAGAGGTGGCCGCCATGGGCGCCGCTCCGCAGGAGGGCGGGACCGTGGATGTTTATCCCGGCACTTGCCTCAAACTGGACAAGGTGCGGAGAAAGGAACTGATGAAGTCCGGCAAGCCGTTTTCATGGCGGCTGGACTGCCGCGCCGCGGCCCGGATCACCGGTCCGCTTGTCTGGCGGGACATGCGGTTCGGAGAGCAGGTGTGCCGCCCGGAGGAGCTCGGCGACGTGATTCTGGGACGCAAGGATTGCCCAGCAAGCTACCATGTTGCCGTGGTGGTGGATGACGCGGCCCAGGGCGTGACCCATGTGAGCCGCGGGGAGGATTTGCTGCCCGTAACCGGAATTCACCGCACGCTCCAGGCGCTGCTGGGTCTTCCCGTGCCGCAGTGGTACCACCACCGGCTGGTGAGGGACGCTTCCGGCAGGAGGCTGGCCAAGAGGGACCGGAGCATGAGCCTGCGGGAGATGCGCGCCGCAGGCATGCGCCCGGAAGATATTTTCCGCATGATGCGGGAGAGGTAGGAACGTTTCAGGCGTTTTTCCCGCGTTTTCCCAAGCAGAGCATGCAGGAATAAGCCGCCGCCAGAGTCAGCAGGGCCAGGGAGGCCAGATGGACCAGCAGATTTCCCTGGATCAGGGGGACGAGGAAAGTGTGCGGAAGTTTTCCCATGGCCGCCAGCGCCTCGGGAAGGAAGATGAAAAGATTCTGGGAGGCCAGGCAAATGGCCGTGAAGGCCAGGGCCGCCCCCAGCGTGAAGCGGATGGGCGGAAGGAGGGGCTCCAGCATGCCGCGTGCGGAGCGTTTGCAGAACGGTGCGGCGCATGCCAGCAGTCCGATGACGGCCAGGGGCGCGAGCAGGGCGGCGGAGGGAAGAGTCTGCCATTTCATCCATGCCGCGAGGGGCGACACGGAGATGAGCATGCCCGCACTTTTCGTAAAAAGAGCGGGGAGGGCGGCGGAGGATGAAGGAGCGGGGTGCATGTCCGTCAGTCCGGCCAGACGTTGCCGGGAGTGCTGCCCTGGGTGATGACCACTTCCTGGCCGATTTTCAGCGTGAAATTGGGCGTGACTTCCTGCTGGACTTCCACCAGTTCATTCGTGTCCTTCAGCTTTACGCGCACGCGGATCATTTTGGTGGCTTCCACCCGGCCGTCCACGATGGAACCGGTGGCGGAGGCCAGCTTGGAGGTGCCCATGCCGATGATGCCGGGCGTGACGGCTTCCGCCGCGGTTCCCGCCATGTTGGCGAAGGTGCCGTCATCCGTGGAGGTAAGCACGTTGATTTCCTTGATGCGGACGACGTTGCCCAGCTTGATCGTCGTCACCTTTCCGGTGGCGATTTCCAGGGTGCTTTTTTGCGTGCAGGAGAAGAGTACGGGAAGAATGAGGAGAACGGGAGCGAGTTTGAGAGGATTCATGATACGTCTTTTACTACGTTGGGGCGGAGCGGCGTTTTTCAGAGTCCGGGTAAAATTGTGTAAGTGGCCAGGTACAGGATCAGATGGACGGAGGAGAGGGCCAGGAGCCTGTTCATGCTCTTGTCCGCCGGCGTTTTGCGGATGAGCAGCATCAGGTAGCCTCCCAGCAGGATGGCGGGAATCCACATCCACCACAGGCGGGACAGGTCCAGATGCAGGGCCCGGCAGGAAGTGGGCAGCGTGATGTAGGCAGCCACGATGAACGCCTGGGCCATGGCGCGCGCCTTTCTTTCCCCCAGGCGGACGGCCAGGGTGCGCTTTCCGGTGGTCTGGTCCTCCTTCCTGTCCCGGATGTTGTTGACGGAGATCATGACGGCGCAGAGCAGGCCGCACTGGATTCCCAGGACGATTCCGGCGTTGTACACCGCCAGGGAGTCCACCAGCGTGCCGGGGACTACAGGGGCCGTGCCTATCTGCACCAGAATGGTGCCCAGGACGGCCACCAGCCCGAAGAAGAGGATGACGAACGCTTCCCCCAGCCCCTTGTACGCCAGCGGCCACGGGCCGCCCGTATAGCCGTAGGAGAAATAGAGGGAGGGAATGCCGATGGCGATGATGGGCCACCCGCGCAGTTCAATGAGGGGAAGGGCCAGAAGGCATGCCGCCGCCAGGAACAAGCCGCCGAAGAGCATGACCGCCCGGTGGGACAGCGCCCCGCTGGCCGTCATGCGGACGGGGCCGGCGCGGCGTTCCGTGTCCGCGTGTTTCGCGTGGTCGATGGCGTCGTTGAAAAAATTGCAGGCTATCTGGATGCACAGGCAGGAAGCGAAGGTCAGCAGCGCCAGCCGCACGTCCCAGTGGCCTGTCAGCTTCTGCACGACCATGCAGCCCGCCCATACCGGAATCAGGGAGGCGGTGAGCGTTTTTGGGCGTGCCGCCAGAAAAGCGGAAGTAATGATGTTCATGAAAGAGCGGGAAAGGAGTCTCCGGAATTATCTGAGAATGGGACCGAGGTTGCGGAGGGTTTCCTTGATGAGGGAGACATGCCACTGGCCGGGGGCCGCCTCCCGGTCCCCCAGGTAGCCGTACACCAGGCAGGAGCCCAGCTGGGAGTAAAGCAGACGGGAGACGGGGCCCATCGGGCCCATGCCCATCACGGCAATGGGGCCTTTCGGCTTCTTGAAGAGCTGGACTCCGGTCTGAATGTCGCCCGCGACGCAGGGGGTGAAGGCGAATTTGACGATGTCCGCCCTGTAGGCGCGGGCCTTCTTTTCCTGTTCCCGCAGGTAGTCCACGCCCGGCGTGATTTGAAAGTCATGGGTGGAGCCGATGACGAGGATGCCGCGGTCGGCGGCTTCCATGACCAGTTCTCTGCCGTGGCGCATGGACTTGATTTCAATGTCGATGGCCGTGGCGTAAGGCATGTACGCGCGGAGCAGGGAGAAGCGCTCCTCTTCCGGCATGCGGCGCAGACCGCCTTCCTCATGGCAGCGGACGGTGACCAGCAGAGGCATGTCCGGCCTGAATTCCATGACCTGTTCCGGCGCGAGCTCCGCGGGCAGCGCATCCACGCGCAGTTCCACCCAGTCGCACTGGTCTTTCAAATCCTTACCTTTAAGCGTTTTCCAGACCTCCCAGGAGGTGATGGACGCCACTACGTTGGGCGGGTAGGTTTGATGTTCACGTAAAATCTGCTGCATGCTTCCTACTATCCCAACAAAGAAAGGAAGGTCAATCTTCTATTAGTGACATTCATCCATTTGAAGGGCCTGCCGGAAGCGTTGCCGGGAATGAGGGGAAACCCCTTCCGGACGGTGCGGCGGATTGTTGTTCTTATGGCCGGAATGAACGAGCCCGTCCGGAGGCGTTCCGGCTGGCGTCCGGATTCATGAAGCGGGGGCGGGTGATACGGCGGGAGATGTTCTCAGGGATGTCTTGTCCGGGGACGGGAAGTCCGCCGGAACAGTCCCATCCACCGGCTTTCCGGCCAGCCAGTCCAGGGCGCGGAAAAGCAGGGTCTGAAATCCGGCGCACTGCACGCCTTTAAGAGCGGGGTCTCCGGGCCAGACGTGCCCCAGCGTGGAGGTGTACACTCTTCCCTTGCCGTACCGTACCGCCCATTCGATCGGGAAATTGAGTCCCGTGGCGGGTTCCCGCGCGTAGGAGAGCACTTGCACCTGTTTGGCGGGGCCGCGCGTGTACCGGTACACTTCTATGTCCGCCGCCCTCCATTGGCGCGGCAGTCCCGCGTGCATGGGGTGGTCGCCCAGGCGCGTCACCAGCGCGTCAATCCGCGCTCCGTGGGAGGTAGGGCCTCCTTCACCCGGCGGCAGACGGAGCACGGAGCCGTCATCGGTGACGATCAGGGAGGTTCCGTAATCCCGGGGCCGCCATCCCAGCCCGATCATGCGGTTGTATTCCGTCCATTGGGGAAAGGCGTTGTTGGCGGAGTGGAAGGCCAGCATTCCCCCGCCTTCCTTCAGATACTGCTCCAGAGATTTTTTGGCTGTTGCCCCCCATTCGGGGCCCTGTGTTCCTCCGTTCGTGTTTTGGATTACTACGTCGTAATTCCTGAATTCCGGATTCCATGCTTCGCGTTCCTCCTGAGGAGCGCCTGCGGGGAAAGTGCTGACGTCCACGGAATAGCCCCCGTGCCTTGCCAGCAGTTCGGTCAGGCAGGCCGTCGTGCGTTTCCAGTCGTGGTTGGAGAAGCCGTCCACAATCAGCACGCGCGTCTGCTCCCCTCCTGCCGCGGCAAAAGCCGTCAGGGCCGTCATGAGGATGATCAGGGGAAGAAGTTTCCATTTCATCCGGGCAATCTATCCCGCGTGCGGCAAAAGTCAAATTCGCTTTCCTGCAGGGAATAAAAATGCCCCGGACCTTTCGGGAAGGTCCGGGGCGTGGTCCGCAAATGCCGCGGAGGCGGCTTGCGGGGGTGGATCAGTTTGCCCCTTCGTCGCAAAGAATCTTGACGAAGCCTTCTTCCTGGAGGCGCGTGGCGCCGCAGGCGAATTTGGCGCGGATCTGGAGCGCCTCTTCCATGTCGTCGCGCACGGAAAGCTTCACCTTGAAGTCGTTCCAGATGCCGAACTGGGCCTTGCTCTTGACCCAGGCCAGACAGGAGCGGGTGCCGTTCTCCGCCTTCGGCAGGCGCTGTGTGCGGATGAACTTGAATCCCATGAAGGAGTCTATCTTACCTTCCACCAGCGCCTTGACGTTGTTGAAGTCATAACTGCTGACCTCCGTTTCCCGCAGCAGGCTCATGATTTGGGAGCTGGTCACCGCGATGACCAGCTGGTCGCCGAATTGCGGGGCGTCCTGGTTCCATGCCTCGTTTTCCTCAAAGAGCTGGAGCGCGGCGCGCAGCTTGGCTACGGTGAGGTTGCTGCTGGCCTTGGAGCCGCTGTCCACATGGTCCACGGGAATCTGCTGGCTTTCCTTGAAGGGAACGGCGGTCATGCCGTCCTCGCCCACATAGTTCGTGTCCAGGAAGCCGGAGATCATCACGTCGTCCATGCGGCGTCCCGCGGCGGCCTGGAGGCCCTCAATGGTCTTGCTGACCGGAAGGTCCATGTCGCCCAGGCGCGTGGCGTCGAATTCATCGTAGCCGATGGCCTTGGTGAAGGTGCGCGGACGCATGGAGCGGCGCGTGGTGGGAGCCTCGTTCAGGACGGTCTGGCCTACGCGGGTCGTCTTTTCCGTGAAGTCCAGAACGCCGAACTGGTCCAGAAAGACCACCTTGCCGCTCAAGTCGCGCATGACGCTGACGTATTTGTCCAGCCGGGAGGCGTGCTGTTGAAGCAGGGTGCCCCATTTTTTGGTGTACTTGACCTGATAATTGTCTGTGATTGTTACTGCCATATTCGTAAATGAAATGATGTTTGAGTGCGGGAGCGGCATCATGGATTGGCGTGTCCGGTATGAGCGGAGCGGTCCTGCCGCGGAGGGGTGCGGCCTTGTCCCCGTGCGGGGATTGCGCGGCCGGTCCCATCCTGCGAAAACGGATATGGCCCATGTAAAAAAACGGCGCACCACGGCGGAACCGTGATGCGCTGAAAAAGGAAGCGGGAGTTTTCCGCTCCCTGCGTTTACATGATGATCTGGTGGGGGCGCGTGGCGTGGTCCGGTCCGAACAGCGCCAGCATGCGGCCCGTCTGCCCCTTTTCCACGCGGTAGGAGTAGAAGCGCCTGGTGTCCGCGGCGGTATCCAGCCCGGAGTCATGGATCTGTTCTTCCAGCACTCCTTCATTGAGAAGCTGGGCCTTGATGGCCGTGGGAATGTCCTCCTCGTAATGCGGAGGCCGTATGCAGGGGGAAATGACGGCGATCAGGTTCGCGGGATCGACGCCCAGGAATTTTTTCATGGACTTGATCGTATTGGAGATGATGTTGCCGGCGGTTCCCGCCTTGCCGGAGTGGATCAGGGCGCGGTGGCAGTTTTCCTTGTCGTACAGCCAGACGGCGGCGCAGTCCGCCACGTAGATGGCGAGCACGCAGTCGGAAACGCCGGAGCACAGGAGGCCGTCCACGCCTTCCACGGGATAGTTGGAGCCGATGTCTCCCACCAGCGCCACCCTGGTGCCGTGCACCTGCTCGGCGCGGCGCAGGTCCTTCCACCTCCATCCGAGAGCTTCCACCTCCGCTTTGTGGTACGGTTCCAGCCGTTCCAGGACGGTCTGGCGGTCTCCGGTGACATCCACCCCCGGTATTCTTTCAATAAACTGGACGATTTCTCCGGGGTAGGACTGGATGGGTTTGAGGAATGCGGGCGTTTCCATCATAGTGGTTGGTAAATGTCGTTGGGCACATCTTGTCTTTTTGTATAACCTAGTCGAGCAAAATCGGAGCAAAATGTCACGGAGGCCCTCCGGTGACTGAGAAAAGGTTTTTTTCCGCGTTTCCAGGATGGTATGAGCAATTCATGTTGAGAAAATACTCTTCACTTTCAGCTTTTTTTACGGGCATGGCCGTCATGGTGCTTTCCCTGGCGCCCGCGTGGGGGCAGGGGGCGGCTCCGGACGCCGGGCAGCTTTTGAAAAGGGTCCGCCAGGCGGCCACCCTCCAGGAAAACAAGGACGTCAAGGGCCAGATCCGCAAGCGCAGCGTGAAGGTGCCTTTTTCCATGAGCCTGCGCGGCAATTTGATTGCCTTTCAGTACCAGCAGGGCGGAGTAGCGAACAGGTTCGACCTGAAATTCAGGGACCGCGGCCAGGAAATCCTTTCCTGGAAGAACGGCCGGCCGGGAGTTCTGCCGGTGGCCCAGTATTCCGTGCCCATCGCGGGAACGGACGTGACGTATGAAGACCTTTCCATGCGCTACCTGTACTGGCCTGCCGCCAAGGTCGTGAGGGACGACGCTGCCAGTACGGTGAAGGGCAGGGATTGCTGGATTGTCCAGATCCCGAACCCCAATCCCAAGGTGGGGCAGTACGCCTGGGTGCGCGTCTGGATTGACAAGGAAAACGGGGCCATGTGGCAGATGGACGGCATCGACGGCCGCGGAGAGCTGGCCAAAAGGTTCATGATTGATTCCGTGATGAAGCTCAAGGACGGTTCCTGGTTCTTCAAGCGGATGAAGGTGGAAGTGCGCGATCCGTCCAATCCCAGGAAGACGGTTTCCGTCAGCTACATTGACATGGAGAATCCGTGACAGGCCGTCTGCGCCCTCTTTTCCCATTCGTTCTTTATTGGAGTTCATGCCGCATTCATGGATGATTTAGGACGTGACAAGAAGACCCGATCAGCGTACACCGTGCAAAAACCTGTTATGAAGAAACGTTTATTCCTTACATGCGCCGTGATTATCGGTCTTTCCGCCTGTTCCTCCCGTCAGGACCAGGATGGCCGGATGGCCGGAAATTCCGCTTCCGCCGGAACGGCGCTGGCTCCCGTCACCGCTCCGGGAAAGAAGCCGGACCGCCCTGTGGTGAAGCTGCCGGAAAAGTCCGTTCCCGTGCCGTCCGTGAGCCCGTCCTACAACGATGTTCCCCTGGCTCCGCGCATTCCGGGCGCCACGGTGAACCGCGTGGCCGTACCGGACAAGGTGGTTGCCCTCACTTTTGACGACGGCCCCCACGGAACGCTGACTCCCAAGGTGCTGGATATTCTGCGCAACAATAACGTAAAAGGTACTTTCTTCATGCAGGGCTGCAATGTGACGGCCCATCCCCAGGTGGTGCGCCGCATGGTCAATGAAGGCCATGAAGTGGGGAACCATACCTGGAACCATGCTTATCTGAGCAAGGTATCCCGCGAGAAGGCGGAAGACCAGCTTCAGCGGACCAATGAAGCCATCCGCAACGCCTGCGGCATAATCCCCGTGGTCATGCGCCCCCCCGGCGGTTATACGAATGCGGGGGTGGCTTCCTGGGCGCGGCAGCGCTTCGGGTTCACCACCATCATGTGGGACGTGGATACGAACGACTGGCGCAAGCCCGGCTCCGCCGTGGTGGCCGCCCGTGCCGTGAACGGGGCCAAACCCGGCTCCATTATCCTCGTGCATGACATCCATGCTTCTACCGTAGCGGCCGTTGACGCCATCGTGAAGGGACTGAAAAACCGCGGGTATGAGCTTGTGACCGTTTCCGAACTGCTGCGCCGCGGCCGCACCGCTTCCCGCCAGGCTTCCCCGGTGCAGCCTCTGTCTCCTGCCGTTCCTGCCGCTCCCGTTTCTCCTGTAACGCCGGGAATGGAGACCGTTCCCAGTCCCGTCCCTGCCGCTCCGGCTTCCGTTCCAGTGGAGACGATGGCCGGCATGTAAGGCTTGCCTGCCGCTTCCCTTTTCAACCCGGTCCCCTAAGGGAGACCGGGTTTTTTATTGCGGCGGCGCCGCGCTTTCCGGCATTTGGCGGGCGGAACCGGATCATCCGGCGGTACACGCACAGAAGGCTTGACCTGCCGGCGAAATTCTCCAAAATCCCTTGCCGTATTACTCACACCCAATCCGGATTGAAATGTCTATGAATCTCCTGGCATCTGCCGATACTCTCCCCGCGGCCGGCGGCATGTCCCCGTCTCTCGCGTTTATTTACGATCTCTTCAACAACCCTCTGTTCATTTTCGTAGGCGGCCTGGTTCTGCTGGGCGTGTTTTTTTGGTACCTGGGTTCCGACCAGGACAAGGTCAAGCGCAATGCCGGGACTTTCTTCATCATCGGCATCGCGTCCTTTTCCCTCTTTTCCCTTTTCCAGCAGGGACTGAAATACGGCATTGACATTGCCGGGGGCGTCTCCTTCACGCTGAGCGTGGAACCGAACATCGGGGACGACGGCAAGCCGATTCCGCTGACCAACGAGGCCATGGAACAGGCGTGCGCCATCCTGACGGACCGCCTGAACAGCACCGGAGCCAACGACGTCATCATCCGCCCCAAGAAGAAGGATGACCTGAACCTGATTGAAGTTCAAATTCCCGCCGCGGACCCCGCCAAGCGCGAGGAAACCAAGTCCATCCTGACCAAGGTGGCCAAGCTCCAGATTCTGCCCGTCCACCCCCGCAACTATGAACTGGTGGCGGAAGGCCGCGTGCGCGTTCCCGGCTACAGGCTGTATGAATACACGTTCAAGAACGGAAAGGGAGAGGATGTTACGGAAAAGCTTTTCCTGGAGAAACGTGAATCCCTGACGGGCAAGGACATCGTCCATGCGGGCGTGGACCTCTCCCGCCCCACGGAAGTGGCGGTCACCCTGAGCAACGACGGCGCGGACAAGATGTACAACCTGACTTCCCGCATGGAGCTCAACCGTGACCGCATGGCCGTCGTCCTGGATGACGTGGTCAAGAGCGCCCCCACCGTGCAGGCCGTTCTTTCCAAGAGCTTCGTGATTACCGGCCTGGACGGCCCCGGCGAGGCGGAAGCCCTGACGAAGGTCCTTTCCAACCCGCTGACCAACAAGCTCAACTTTGAATCCGCCAGCGAAATCTCCGCGTCCCTGGGCCATACGGCCCTGCTTCAGGGGGAATACGCCGGCATCACGGGCCTGATCCTGTGCTTCATCATGATGATCATCTACTACCGCTTTGCCGGTCTGGTGGCCATCGTGGGGCTGACGATTAACGCCCTGCTTCTGCTGGGCGCCATGTCCATCTTCGGCTTTGAACTGACGCTACCGGGCATTGCGGGTATCGTGCTCACCCTGGGCGTGGCGGTGGACGCCAACGTGCTTATTTACGAGCGTCTCCGGGAAGAAAAGGAAGCGGGCCGCCCCTTCCGCGTGGCTATCCGCAACTCCTTTGACAAGGCCTTTTCCGCCATTTTCGACTCCAACATCACCTCCCTCATTACGGCCGTCATCCTGTACTGGATGGCTACGGGCACCATCAAGGGATTTGCCGTTACCCTGACGGTGGGCGTCATCACCTCCATGATCGGGGCCATTCTCGTCACCCGCGTGCTGTTCTACTGGGCGGACACGATCGGCATCATGAAAGACGTCAAGTTCCTGAACCTCTTCAAGCGCAAGAGCAACATCAACTTCATGGGCCAGCGCGGCTGGTCCTGCTCCATTTCCGCCATTCTGCTGGTCATCTGCATCGTGGTGGGCGCCATGAAGGGCAAGGACTGCCTGGGCATGGACTTCACCGGCGGTTCCTCCATCTCCTACCTGGTCAACAAGGGGGACGTTTCCGTCAAGGAGGCGGAAAATGTGGTCAACAAGCTGGCCCTGACGCAGAAGGCTACCGTGCAGGAAGTGGCTGAATCCACGGACAGCAGCAAAGTGAATATCCTGGTCAACTTTTCCGACAACGCCCAGGATAAGGCGGAAATCACCTCCGCCCTGAAGAAATCCTTCCCGGTGCTGGACAACGCGCCGTTCAGTGAGGAAACCATCGGCCAGTCCATGGGGTACGACACGCTGATCACATCCGCATGGGCCCTGTTCTTCGGTATTCTGGGCATCATGATCTACCTGACGGTGCGGTTTGAATGGACCTTCGCCATCGGGGCCGTGATCGCCCTGACGCACGACGTCCTGCTGGTGCTGGGGCTGGTGATCATCAGCGGCACGGAATTGAACGTGATCCACATCGGCGCCCTGCTGACGGTGGCGGGCTATTCCATCAATGACAAGATCATCGTGTTCGACCGCATCCGCGAGTACATACGCTATGCGGACCCGAACGACAGTGCGGAGCAAATCATGAACGAGGCCATCAACCAGACGCTCTCCCGTACCTTGCTGACCTCTCTTTCCACGCTCGCCGTGCTGGTCTGCCTGTACTTCTTCGGCGGCCCTTCCATGGAAGACTTTGCCTGGACGATTTCCGCCGGTATCCTGATCGGTACGTATTCTTCCATCTTCATCGCTTCTCCGGCGGCGCTCCTCTTCTCCAAAAAGCATGGGCTGCATGCGGAAGTCAAGCAGGCCATGAAGGCCGGAGCCTGATTCGGTATTCTGATGGGTTGAATTTACGCCGGGGAAAGGCCATGCCTTCCCCGGCTTTTTAGTGTCCCGGAAGGGAAGAACCCGGCTTTCCATACAGCAGGGGAGAGATTGACAGCATGGAAGGAAATGGGCGGAGGATTCTTCCGACAGCTTCCCTGGCTCTGGCATCCCTCCTTTCCAATGGCACGCGGCAGGGCGTTTCCCCGTGTTTTTCCGGCTAAAAGAAACCCCGCCTGCCGTGAGGCAGACGGGGCCGTATCTCTGTTTTCTCTCTTTTGCTGTGCGGGTAGATTTATTCGCCTTCTTCAGCCGGGGCCGGTGCGGGCGGAGGCGCGTTATTGCCGCGGGCTGCCTTTCTGGCTTCCCTGCGTGCGGCGCGGCGTGCTTCCAGAGCCTTGTCGGCGTCAGCCTTGAGCTGCGTCATTTCAGCTTCATTCAGCTTGCCGTCCTTGTCGGCATCGTACTTTTCTTCGATCAGCATCCAGCCGGCCATCATGATGGGGGCGCGGTTGGGATCAAGCTGGGGACGGGGACCGTCCGGGCGGTTGCCGCGGGGTCCGCGGTCACCGTCGCCGCGGCGGCCTTCACCTCCCTGGCGTCCTTCCGGCCCCCTGGGGGGACGGGGAGCTTCCGAGCGGGGGCCTCCCTGGCGGCGCGGGCCGTCCGCCATCGGGCCGCGGGGGCCGCGTCCGCGGTCGCCGGCTTCAGGACCTCTGGGGCCTCTGGGGCCGCGGTCCTTCATGTCTCCCATGCGTTTGGCGGCTTCCGGGTGTTCCTTGGCCCATTCCTCCCGCATGGCCTTCTTTTCCTCGTCGGAAAGCTTGCCGTCGCCGTCCTTGTCGAACTTCTTCAGAATTTCCGCTTTACGGGCTTCCTGGCGGGCCTTCATTTCCTCCATGCGCTTGGCGGCTTCCGGATTATCCTTGGCCCATTCTTCCCGCATGGCTTTTCTTTCCTCTGCGGAGAGCTTGCCATCGCCGTCCTTGTCAAATTTCTTCAGGATGGCGGCTTTCTTGGCTTCCTGGGCTTTTTGCAGGTCGGCCTGCAGAACGGCTATTTCCTCATCGGAGAGCTTGCCATCCTTATCGGTGTCATACTTGGCCATGACAAGTTCTTCCCCGATGATCATCATGCCGGGGTTGATTTGTCTGAGCTGGAGTTCCCTCTGGTCGGAGCGGGGACCCTGGCGGCGGGGGCCGTCGCCCCTGTGGCGCGGTCCCTGCCTCATTTCCGGGGCCGGCTGGCCGTCCGGAGCTCCGGGCATATCCGGGGCTGTCTCTTATACACATCTGACGCTGCCGAC
>ERZ1694706.406-NODE-406-length-18126-cov-13.821869_pt1 | contig 18126 bp, 16 predicted proteins | sample MGYA00581716_ERZ1694706 | MGnify/ENA primary metagenome ERZ1694706 (study PRJEB42213, sample SAMN07424529) | human gut metagenome | biome: ENVO:00009003; feature: ENVO:2100002; material: ENVO:00002003 | host: Homo sapiens | place: USA | collected 2014 ... | reverse complement strand
CACCGAGATGCCGCCGTGGGTGGCACCGATCTTCACGTTCAGGTGGGGATAGCCAATGGAGTTGCGCACCTGCTCAAAGGCACGGCCGGCGGCGAACATGGCAAAGCTGGAAACAAAGGGCACGTAGCCCATGGTGGACAGGCCCGCAGCCACGCCCATCATGTTTTCCTCGGCAATGCCGCAGTCAAAGTGGCGATCCGGGTAAGCCTTGCGGAACATACCGGTCTTGGTGGCAGCAGCAAGGTCTGCGTCCAGCACCACCAGATCCTCGTGGCCTTCGGCGGCCAGCTCCTTCAGGGTGTTGCCGTAGCTTTCACGGGTAGCGATCTTCTTCACATCTGCCATCTTAGTTTTCCTCCTGCTCCAGCGCGGCGTATGCGGCGTTCAGTTCCTCAATTGCGATCTTGTACTCGTCATCGTTGGGGCCCTTGCCGTGCCAGTCCACAGAGTTTGTCATATAGGAAACGCCCTTGCCCTTTGTGGTGTCCATGATGATGCAGGTGGGCTTTGCAGTCTCTGCATGGAATGCCTGCATGGCGGCTTCGATCTGGTCGTAGTCGTGGCCGTCGATGGTGACAACATTGAAGTTGAAGGCCTTCAGCTTCTCTTCCAGCGGGGCGCTGTTCATCACGGTCTCGGTGGTGCCGTCGATCTGCAGGTGGTTGCGGTCCAGCACAACGCACAGGTTGGAAAGGCCGTAGTGTGCGGCAAACATGAAGGCTTCCCAGCACTCGCCCTCTTCCACCTCGCCGTCGCCCAGGATGGTGTAGACGTTGATGGGCTTACCGGCGTGCTTGGCACCCAGTGCCATGCCGCAGGCGGCAGACACGCCCTGACCCAGACTGCCGGTGGACATATCCACGCCCGGGGTCTCGTTCATGTTGGGGTGGCCCTGCAGATAGCTGCCGATCTTACGCAGGGTCTTAAGGTCTTCCACCGGGAAATAGCCGCGCTCTGCCAGCGCTGCATACAGTGCCGGTGCTGCATGGCCCTTGGACAGCACCAGACGGTCGCGGTCGGCCTTCTTGGGGTCCTTCGGGTCAATGTTCATTTCCACGAAATAGAGGTAGCTCAGCAGCTCGGCGATATCCAGACTGCCGCCCGGATGGCCGCACTTTGCGCTGTGCGTGCCCTCGATCACGCCCATGCGGATGTGGCAGGCGTGCTTGGCCAGAGTAAGTTTTTCTGCATTTGTCATGATGGTCCTCCCGTATGAACCTCAGATTTGCACATGTTCAAAAAAGCCTTTCGTCAGCGCCGGTGCAGTCCTGCTGCCCGCAGCGCGCTCTTTTTCAAGTTTATATTAGCTATTCTATGCAAAAAGGTCAAGCTTCTTCATGCAAAATGTACACACGCGGGGAAATATTCATTGAAATTTGCCGCTTTTTGGTTAAATTGCAGGCTTTTTGCCGTATCTTGACAAAGCCAGAGGCATCTGCTATATTTTTCACAGATTCCGGTACGAAGCCGGGTGTGCGGACAGAAGCCCGTGTTCTCCATCCTGATGGAGCATTTTATCCACCGCTGCGCTTACGCAGCGATGCAGCGCAAAGCCCACGGGGGGCCTTTGCGTTCTGCCATCTTATTTTTTTACAGACGCCACGAAGGGGTCTGCCGTTGGCTTGTAAGCCGGGCAGACCCCTTTTTTTGTCTGGCCAAAGGAGGAAGCTTTTTATGAAAACGAACCCCCATTCCACCACCCGCAGCCTCGTGCTGGCTGCACTGTTCCTTGCACTGGCCTTTGTGCTGCCCATGATTACCGGCCATGTGCCGCAGGTGGGCAACATGCTGTGCCCGATGCACTTTCCCATTCTGCTGTGCGGCTTTGTGCTGGGCGGCCCATGGGGCCTTGCCGTGGGCTTCATTGCTCCGCTGGTGCGGTCGGTGCTGTTCGGCATGCCGCCGATGTTCCCCATCGCCATTGCCATGGCCTTTGAACTGGCCGCCTACGGCCTTGTGTCCGGCGTGCTCTGGCACAAGGTGAAGCACACCGTGCCCATGATGTACGCTTCTCTTGTCACCGCCATGGTGGCAGGCCGTTTGGTCTGGGGTGCAGTACGCTTTGTGCTGGCCGGCCTGACCGGTTCCAGCTTCCCGTTCAGCGCGTTTTTGTCCGGTGCACTGCTCACCGCTGTGCCGGGCATCGTGGCTCAGCTGGTGCTCATCCCGCTGATTCTGATTGCTCTGCAGAAGGCAAAGTTTATGGACTGAGTTCCCGATACGCAAAAAGGGCTGTTGCCAAACTCCTTCCGACATCGCTTACGCGATGCCACCTCCCTCAATGAGGGAGGCTTCACAGCTTACCGTCATGTCAGGCTCCCTCCGTGAGGGAGCTGGCGCGGCGAAGCCGTGACTGAGGGAGTTCTTGGCAACAGCCCTTTTCTATATTTTTAAATTTTTCAGTTCTTCTTACCGGTCAGGAACTCCGGCAGGGGCTTGCCCTGCTTGCTCCACTGATGATACTCGGCGGTGGCAGCGAACTCCACGTCACCGGCAGAGTTCAGGGCAGTCTCAACAGAGTCCTGCACCACGCCGATGATGAAGCCGACACCCACCATCTGCATGGCGACATCGTTGGAGATGCCGAACAGGGAGCAGGCCATGGGGATCAGCAGCAGGGAACCGCCGGCCACGCCGGAAGCACCGCAGGCACCCAGAGCGCTCATAGCGCTCAGCACGATGGCTGCAGGCAGAGACACCTGAATGCCCAAGGTGTTAGCAGCGGCCAGCGTCATGATGGTGATGGTGATGGCGGCACCGTCCATGTTGATGGTGGCGCCCAGCGGGATGGAGACGGAGTACATATCCTTGTCCAGACCCAGCTTTTCGCACAGGGCCATGTTCACGGGGATGTTGGCGGCGGAGCTGCGGGTGAAGAAGGCGGTCAGGCCGGACTCACGCAGGCAGCGGAACACCAGCGGATAGGGGTTGCAGCCCAGATAGATAAACATGATGAAGGGGGAGACGATGAGGGCCATGAACAGCATGGTGCCCACCAGCAGGGCCAGCAGCTTGCCGTACTGGGTAAAGATGGCAAGGCCGTTGCCGGAAACATTGGTGTAGACCAGGCCCATGATGCCGAAGGGTGCCAGATTGATGATCCAGCGCACGATCTGGGAGACCGCATCGGCGGTGTTTGCCATAAAGGTCTTGGTGGTGTCAGAGCCGATCTTCTTCATGGCCACGCCGAACATGCAGGCCCAGAACAGGATGCCGATGTAGTTGCCGCTCATGATGGCACTGACGGGGTTTGCCACAAAGTTGGTGAGCAGAGTGCCCATCACTTCGCCCAGACCCTGCGGCACCACGTCCGACTGGGCAGCGTCTGCCAGCACGACCGTGACCGGGAACATAAAGCTGGTCACCACTGCGATGGCCGCAGCCAGAAAGGTGGTGAGCATGTACAGCCAGATGACCGTGCCGAAGCGGCGGTCCAGCTTGGAAGAGCCCTGTGCCAGAGCACTTGCCACAATCACGAACACCAGCACCGGGGCGATGCCCTTCAGCGCGCCAACGAACAGGTTGCCCAGTTCACCCACCCAGCCTGCACCGGGGGCCACCAGAGCCAGCACCGCACCGATGAACAGGCCGATCAGAATGCGAATGATCAGGCTGATGCCGTTGTAGCGGGCAACTGCCTTATTCAACGTTTTCATATAGACACTCCTCTTTCCTATTGTACGCCAATGGCGTACAGCTTCCTGTCTCTTACACAAGGACGGGTGTTATTATAGCACATACGGCAGAGAAATGAAAGCGTTTTCAGACATTTTTCGTTCACAAATTTGCATTCAGGTCGGTGCCCATGGGGGTTTTCCGTTGATCTGTATTTGTAGCAAGGACAGGTTTGCTTTTCAGGAAAAATAAAAGGGGCTGTTGCGCAAGGATAAAATCCAGTGCAACAGCTCCAGAGGTTTTTGTATTTTTATGCTTCCAGCGGCTGGGTGGGGGCAAGCTTCTGGTAGGCAAAGCGGGGCGAGCCGTCTGCCACATGGATGACACCGCAGCGGGTAAAGCCGTTCTTTTCCAGCAGATGCTGCATGATCTTGTTGTCGGCGTGGGTGTCGGCACGCAGGCTCTGGCAGTGCTCCATGCTCCAGTCCAGCACGGCCGATGCCACGCCCTTGTGCTTTCCGGCCGATGCCAGACGGTGCACCGTGCCATAGGGCAGGGTATCGTCCAGCCACTGGCCGTCCTCAATGGCGGCGTAGGTGGGGTCTACCCCCAGAATAAATGCAAACACGGCCTCGATCTGGCCGTTGACCACATAGAGGAACAACCGGTTCGAGTCGATATCCTCCTCCAGCAGTTCCTGCGGCGGGAAATTATCCCCCCACTGGGTCGGGTTGCCAGATGCCTTCATGACTGCACGTGCATGGGCATAGATCTTCAGGATCTGGGGCAGATCCCCTCTCACTGCTCCACGAAACATTCATTCCACCTCGTCTTTTCTGCGCTGCGCTCGGTCCGGCACAGCACTTTGAGAATTGTTCTTATTGTACTACAAATTACCATAAAAATCCAGTTCCCGCACCAAAGTACCTTAAAATGCTCCAAAACGGCAAAAAGCAGGGGCTGCTGCACTTTCGGCTAAAACGATGTGCAGCAGTCCCTGCTTTTAAAGCAAGTACCTTATGCGCTGGCGCGGCCATGGCCGGTGCGCACCAGCCGGTATTCCCGCGGGCTGAGACCATACCGCTCGTGGAACAGGCGGTAGAAATAGCTGGTGTTCTCGTAGCCCACCAGAGAAATGATCTGCTGGATGTTCATGTCGCTGCGGCGCAGCATGCGGGCAGCGGTCTCCATACGGTGCTTTTGCAGCAATTCCTTATAGGTGCGTCCGGTCTGGGCACGCACGCACTCGCTGACATATGCCAGCGAAACGCCGTACTCCCGTGCCACGTTGGAAAGGCTTGCTTCGCGGTAATTCTGGGTGATCTCTTTGAGTGCCGCCTGCACCAGTGCTTCGCGGCTGACCGTTCCGGCCCTGACTTCCGGCAGGATAAGATTCGTCTGTGTCATCTGCGTTTCCTCCGTAAAGGGTGCGGCGGGCGGGGACTGGGGGATGTCGGACGCCCGCCGCACAGGGAATGGCGGCTCCTGCCGCCCTACACCTCAGATACGAACCGACGCACCGGAATATTGCAGAAAGCTAAAAAATTTTTAGTCAATTTTCGTTGTAGGAGTCAGCCCCCTCTCAGTCACGCCTAACGGCGTGCCAGCTCCCCCGAAGGGGGAGCTTTATCGGCACGAACCGGTAGATGCTTAAAAGCTCCCTCCTTCGGGGGAGCTGGCGAACGCAGTGAGCCTGAGAGGGTTTTCGTCCTGCAGAAAAAGACCGCTTCCGCACCGGGCAGAAACGGCCTTTTTCAGGAGAAATAAAGAAAACACGAACCCTCAAAAATGAGGAAGGGAAATGCTCAGAACATGCTCTCGTCCTTATAGCGGCCGGTGCGCACGAACTGCACCCACTCGGCCACATTCACGGCGTGGTCGCCGATGCGCTCCAGATACTTAATGACCATCAGCAGGTCCAGCGCTGCGTCCACCTTGCCGGGATCTTCGGCGATCTCCTGCGCCAGCTGATGCTTGATGGCGTTGAAGTCGTAATCCACCTCGTCGTCTGCGGCGATCACCCTGCGGGCGGCATTTTCGTCCTCTGCCGTCAGGGCGGCAAGGGCATCCAGGATCATCTGGTGGGCCTTTTTGCCCATGGCAATGGCCTGACTTACCGCCGGGTCGCCCTCTTTGCGGACGGTGACAAGGTGGGGGATGATCTCGGCGATGTCGGCGGCATGGTCGCCGATGCGCTCAATATCCGTGACCACCTTCATGGCGGTGGAGATGCGGCGCAGATCGCCTGCCACCGGCTGCTGACGCAGCAGCAACGTCATGCAGCGGTGCTCGATATCCCGCTCCATATTGTTGATGCGGGCATCCCCCTTCACGATGGCCGCAGCTGCATCGGCATCAGCAACGCAGAGCGCTTCCAAAGCGTTCTCCACGGCATCGGCAGAGTTGCGGCCCATTTCGGTCAGCGAATTTTTCAGCGATTCCAAATCGGTGTCGTACTGTTTACGGATACTCATAGCTGTTTCCTCCTTTAACCGAACCGACCGGAAATGTAGTCCTCGGTGCGTTTATCCTGCGGTGCGCTGAAGATCTGGGCCGTGGGGCCCACTTCCACCAGCTCGCCCAGCAGGAAGAAGGCGGTGCGGTCGCTGATACGGGCCGCCTGCTGCATGTTGTGGGTAACGATGACCACCGTGTAGTTCTTCTTCAGTTCACTCATCAGCTCCTCCACCTTCATGGTGGAGCCGGGGTCCAATGCGCTGGTAGGCTCGTCCATCAGCAGCACTTCGGGCTTCACCGCCAGTGCGCGTGCGATGCACAGACGCTGCTGCTGTCCGCCGGAAAGGCCCAGCGCGCTCTTTTTCAGGCGGTCCTTCACCTCGTCCCACAGGGCCGCGCCCCGCAGCGAGCTTTCCACCAGCTCGTCCAGCTCAGCCTTATTGCGCACGCCGTGCAGCTTGGGGCCGTAGGTGATGTTGTCGTAAATGCTCATGGGGAAGGGATTGGCCTTCTGGAACACCATGCCCACCCGGCGGCGCAGGTCGGTAAGCTGCATTTCCCGGGCAAAAATATCCTCGCCCTTCAGCCGCACATCGCCCTCGATGCGCACATTCGGCACAAGGTCGTTCATGCGGTTGAGGGTCTTTAAAAAGGTGGACTTTCCGCAGCCGGAAGGGCCGATGAGCGCGGTGATCTCCCGCTCGCCCACGTCCAGCGAGATGCCTTTCAGCGCCTTGAAGTCGCCGTACCAGAGGTTCAGGTCTTTTGCCGATATCACCGGCACATTCGTGTTTTCCATAGAATACCTCATTGTTGAATTGGAACAAACCCTCTCAGTCACGCCTGACGGCGTGCCAGCTCCCCCGAAGGGGGAGCTTTTGATCATCTGCCGGTCAGCACCACTCTAGCTCCCCCTTTGGGGGAGCTGGCATTGCGCAGCAATGACTGAGAGGGTTTCTTCTCTTTTTACTGTTTCTGTTTCAGCTTGGTCTTTGCCAGCCGCGCCGCAAGGTTGATGGCCAGCACCAGCACCAGCAGCACCGCGCCGATGCCCCATGCGGAATCAAAATCGCCGTCCTCAAAGGCACGCAGGTACAGCAGCACCGACAGGGTGGCACCGTTGGAGGTGTAGGCTTTGGCCACGCTCTTGGCAATGACCTCTGCGGCACCGGCGGTGAAAAGCAGGGCGGCACTTTCGCCCACGATGCGGCCCACAGCCAGAATGCAGCCGGTCACGATGCCGTCGATGCTGCAGGGCAGCACGATGGTGCGGATGATGTGCCACTTGCCTGCACCCAAGCCCATGGCACCCTCCCGGTAGCCCTGCGGCACCGTCTTGAGGGATTCCTGCGTGGTGCGGATGATGGTGGGCAGGTTCATGACCACCAGCGTGAGTGAACCGGACAGCAGACAGGTCTGGAAGCCCAGCGCCTGACTGAACACCAGCATGCCCACCAGACCGTAGATGATGCTGGGGATGCCCGCCAGCGTTTCGTTGGTGAACTCGATGACCTCGATGAGCCGCCGGTTGGAGGCATACTCGGTCAGGTAGACCGACGCGCCCACGCCCAGAGGCAGTACGATCAGTAATGTCAGCACAATGACATACAGTGTGTTGAGGATGGCAGGCAGGATGCCGTCGGTCTTTTTCAGCACACTGGCAGTGGTGGAAAGGAATTTCCAGCTGATGTGGGGGATGCCCCGCACCAGCACCATGCCGATGATACCGGCCACCAGAACCATCACCAGAACGGCGCTGGCCCAGACCAGTGCGGTCATCACCCGGTTCCACATCTGACGGGAAGGCGAAAGGCCCTTATTCATCCCGGCTTCCTCCCTTCAGCACAACGTTCAGCACAACATTGATGATCATGATAAAGACGAACAGCACCAGCGCGATGCTGAACAGCGCCTGCCGCTGCAGACCGCCGGCATAGCTCATCTCCTTGGCGATGGCGGTGGTCAGGAATGTGACGCTGCGGAAGGGACTGTCCGGCATGTTGGGGCTGTTGCCTGCCACCATCATCACCGCCATGGCCTCACCGATGGCACGGCCGATGCCCAGCACAACGCCTGCGGCAATGCCGCTTTTGGCAGCCGGAATGCTGATTTTGAACCATGTTTCGGTGTCGGTGGCACCCAGTGCCAGACTGCCCTGCTCATACTCCGGCGGCACGGCGTTCAGTGCCGTGACCGACACGGACACGATGCTGGGCAAAATCATGATGGAAAGCACCACGATAGCGCTCAGCAGGCAGGCACCGGAAGCCTTGCCGAAGGTCTTTGCCACGGCGGGCACCAGCACCTGCATGCCCAGCAGGCCGAACACCACGCTGGGGATGCCGGACAGCAGCTCGATGGCGGTGACCACCACGGTGCGCAGCTTGGGGTCGGCGGCCTTGGAGAGGAACACCGCCGTCAGCAGGCCGATGGGCACACCGATGATGGCAGCGCCCAGCGTGCCGTAGATGCTGGACAGGATAAAGGGCAGGATGCCGAACAGCGGCTGGGCCGCCGTGGAGGCCCACTTTGTGCCGAACAGGAATTGGAACAGGCCGATCTTGTGGATGGCCGGCACGCCGGAGATCACCATGTACACCGAGATGAGCACCACGCAGCCCACAGCCAGCATACCGCACAGGAAGAAGATGAAGTTCATCACCGCTTCCAGCCATTCGGCGGGGGTGCGGGGCAACCGCATCCGGCTCAGATAGGATTTTTTGTTCATAGCTGAAATCCTTTATAAAAGCCGCGTCGGCCCGCAGAAACGGCAGCCCGACGCGGCGGGGTATTTTGTGAACGGCCTCGCCCTCTAACCGTTACTCGTTCACCGGCACAGCGCCTGCGGTGCGGATGAGGTCGGCTGCGTCCTTGCTGGTGGCAAAGTCCACAAAGGCCTGTGCTTGCTCCGACAGGGTCACGCTCTTGTTGGTGACGAACACGAAGGGACGCTGAATCTTGTAGCTGCCGTCCTTGACGGTGTCCTCGCTGCACTCCACACTCTCCACAGTGACCATGGCGACGGTGTCGCCCACAGCGGACAGGGAAGCGTAGCCGACGGCCAGAGGATTGGCCTCCACAGCGCTGATGACAGCGCCGGTAGCGGTCAGCTCCTGTGCGTACTTGCAGCTGTCCTTCACGTCCACGATGCTCTCAAAGCCATCTCGGGTGCCGGAACCGGCCTCGCGGCCCACCAGAACGATCTCGCCGTCGTCGCCGCCCACATCCTTCCAGTTGGTGATCTCGCCGGTGAACATCTGCTTCAGCTGGTCCACGGTCAGGTCTGCCACCTTGCTGGCCTTGTTGACAACGATGGCGATGCCGTCCAGCGCCACGACAGTGCCGTCCACGTCGTTCTTCTCGTCGTCCTTCAGGGCGCGGGAGGACAGGCCGATGTCCAGCGTCTTATCGGTAGCACCGGTGATGCCTGCGCCGGAACCGGTGGGGTCGTAGCTGACGGTGACACCCGGCTCCACCTCGGCAAAGCCCTCGGTCAGGGCAGCGATGACGTTCTTCATAGAGGTAGAACCGCCGGTAGCCACATTGCCGGACAGGGTGCCTGCAGCGGTCTCAGCAGCGGCAGAAGAAGAGGTGGGCTCCGCAGCAGAGGATGCCACAGTGGAAGAGGCTGCGCCGCCGCAGGCGGTCAGAGCCATAGCCGCAGCAGCAGCGCCGCAGACAGTGATAAACGAACGACGAGTGATCTTTTTCATAACCCTTTTCCTCCAATAAATGCCGAAATGCAGTTCCGGCCGATGTTTTCTTGTTTCTATGTGTTTTCCTTGGGAACGGCCTTATTGTACCGCACCGCCGTGTGCGCTGCGACCATGTACGCGCAAAATGGAGGTAAAGCTTTTGCACAGGCTCCGGCGGCTGTGTCAAGCCTGCGTAAAGCCGGTATGAAAAGCCTGTACTCAAATTTTACAAACAGGATAAATATGCCGAAAATGCCATTTTCCGGCTGGGCAAAACGACAAAAAGCCCCGGGCACTCTTTCAAAGAATGCTCGGGGCAAAAGGGTCTGCGGGTCAAACCGTGGTAAGGGAAGGCAGAGTCTTGGTGGCTGCATAGCCGCCATTCTTCTTGACAAGGAACAGCGTCTCGCTGATGCCGTTGATGACGATCTTCAGCACCGCAGGCTGACCATTCCGGTAAGCTTCCTTGATTTCTGCATCGGGGAAGTTCAGCCTCAGATCTTTTTCCTCTGTGGCAAAGGGCTTGCCCAACAGCGTGTCGGAGACAAAGAAAGTCCCGGCGGGGGATACCTGCTTCAGCTTTGCTTCGCCCACGAAAGCTTGGAACATGTCGCCGTACTGTCCGCCCTGCCAGCTGCCGCCGCCGGCGTCATAGCGCAGTCTCACCTTGCCGGTGATGGCACCCTTGTCCGTGCCGGATTCCGTGCCCAGATCCACATCCAGACCAAAGACCTTCACGGTGAAGGGTCCGATCTGGACCTCGTCGTCTGCCAGCTGACCGCTGCCGCCGCAGCCGACCAGCACGCCGGACAAAGAGATTGCTGCAGCCGCAGCTGCTGCGCTCTTCATAAAGGTACGCCGGGTCATTTTTTCTGCCATAATATTGCCCTCCTCTAAAAGCGTTTTTCTGTGTTTTTAGCGTACCACTTTTTGGGAGTCTGTCAACAAAAATATGACAAAAAGGCGCTCTGTACACATAATTTGCACAGAGCGCCTTCTGCTCAGCAGTATTTTGTTCCGTCCGGGCAGTAGAACTGCACGTACTTCTGCCACTCGGTCTCGCTGATGGTGCGGCGGTAGCAGTCCACCAGGGCATCCACGGCCTGCCGGTCCGCAAAGGTACCGGCACCCGGGCAGTCCAGCACCAGAATGCGGAACCATGCATCAAACAGGTGCTCGGTGAAGCCGGTGTCCCGCGCGCCGCACCGGGAGTAAAAGCCCAGCCGCCGCACAGCCATAGCTTCGTCCTCTGCCTTATCCGGGCATTCGGCCTCAATGAGGATGGCCTGCGCACCGCGCTCGTGCTGCGGCAGATCGACCAGCAGCTGCGCGCCCAGCCCTGCAGCACGGTATTCCGGCAGCACGGCAAAGTAATCCAGCTGGCTCACCCTGCTGCCTGCCGGGCGCACCATGAGCAGGTACGCCGCCAGTGTTTCGCCGTCGAACACGCCCCATGTGTGGGCGGTGCCGTCCGCTTCGCTGTTCAGGATCATGCTCAGGGGCTTTAGCTCCGTGGGCGGAAAGTCCCGCCGCATTTCGTCCAGATAGACCCGCGTCAGTTCTTTTTCATTCAGTTTCCGCCAGCTGTACACTTTGCTCATGGTTTTTCCTCCCGTATCTGCCTTTTGAACCAGTATAGCACACTCCGCGCGGGAACGCAAAAAGCCGCCGGGAGCGGCAGGCTCTGCCCTTCTCCCGGCGGCTTTTATGGGAATGCAGGAGCAACCAGTCTCCCGCACAAACTCCGTTCAGAATGCTGTGTGCGTTACAGCATCTTCTTCAGCTCGTCGTACACGAACTGAACCTTGGTGCCGATGATCACCTGGCAAGCGTTCTTGCTGGGGCGGATGACACCGGCAGCACCAGCGGCCTTGACAGCCTTCTCGTCCACCTTGGCGTTATCCTTGACCTCAAAGCGCAGACGGGTTGCGCAGTAACCAACTTCCTTCACGTTCTCCTTGCCGCCGACAGCAGCCAGAACAGCGGAAGCGACTTCGGTATAGTTGTTGTTTGCCAGAACGACCTTCTTCTCGGCCTCTTCGTCCTCGTCCTCACGGCCGGGGGTCTTCAGGTCGAACTTGGTGATGGCAAAGTAGAACACTGCGTAGAACACCACGAAGGCTGCGATGCCCAGAGGAATGATCATCCAAGTCTTGGCAGCTGCGGGCAGGGAAGCGGAGAACACCAGGTCGGTGGCACCTGCGGAGAAGCAGAAGCCGGCACGGAAACCGGAGTAGTAGGTGATGACGGTAAAGATGCCGTACAGAGCAGCGTACACAACGTACAGGGGGAAGCACAGGAACATGAAGCCGAACTCGAAGGGCTCGGTAACGCCGCAGACGAATGCGCAGATTGCAGCGGAGACGACCAGACCAATAGCAGCTTTCTTGTTCTTAGCGGTCTTGACCATAGCCAGAGCAGCACCGGCAATACCGAACATCATGCAGGGGAAGAAGCCGGACATGTACATGCCAAGGCTCCAGCCCACATCAGCGCTGGTCTCACCTGCCCAGAAGTGGGTCAGGTCGCCCAGACCGATGGTGTCGAACCAGAACACGTTGTTCAGAGCGTGGTGCAGACCGGTGGGGATGAGCAGACGGTTCAGGAAGGCGTAGATGCCGGCGCCGATGCCGTCCATGCCAGCGATGCCGTTGCCGATTGCGACCAGAGCGTCGAAGATGACGGGCCAGACGAACAGCAGAACAACGGACACCAGAATGGAGATCAGACCGGTAGCGATTGCAACGAAGCGCTTGCCGGAGAAGAATGCCAGCCAGTCAGGCAGCTGGATATCCTTGAACTTGTTGTAGCAGGCAGCGCCCACAACAGCGGCCAGAATGCCGATGAAGGAGTTGCCGGCGACCTTCTGGAAGGCGATGTAAGTAGCAGTGCCTTCTTCCAGGTGACGGACCATGCCGACCACACCGGGGTTCAGCAGCTGCTGCATCATCAGGAAGCTGACCAGACCGGCCAGACCTGCGGTGCCGTCGTTGTCTGCAAGGCCGACAGCGGCACCAATGGCAAACAGCCATGCCATGTTATCGATCAGAGCGCCGCCTGCCTTGACCAGCAGGAAGCCAACGGTGTAAGCTGCGCCGGAAGTTGCTGCACCGGGAACGCCCATAACGCCCGGAGCAAGGGCATAACCAAGACCCATCAGGATGCCGCAGATCGGCAGGACCGCGACGGGAAGCATCAAAGCTTTGCCCAGTTTCTGGAGATACTTCATCATAAAGCACATTCCTCCTTAAGAAATGTTTGTGTTTACAGACGCCTCTGGTTGCAGGCCGTCCATAATTCCGTAATAGAATAGTAACATATTTCCGCAAAAAAAGAAAGTCCCTTTCGCCTTTTTTCTATCAAAATGCATCAAAAGTCCTCATTTGGCAGTTTTTCAGTCGATAATTTTTGGGTTTTCCGCACAAGGGTCGTCTTTGTGTTGAAAATTCTTTTCTTTTTACGTACATTTTGCCCAAAGGCTTGCATCCCACAGCCGAATCGGGTACTATACTATTATAAAGAACATGCGCCCTCTCAGGCCGCTTCGCGTCCAGCTCTCCCAAAGGGAGAGCCCTTGGCAAAACCGCAAACTTTGCATGGACTGCCAAAGCCTCCCACTTTGGGGGAGGTGGCATTGCGCAAGCAATGACGGAGAGGGCGAGGATGCAAAATAAAAGGAGACAGCATTATGGAATGGACTGATATCCGCCTGACCGTGGCCAAGGCCGACGCTGACAACGCCGAAGCCGTTGCCACCATGATCGCCGAGGGCGGCATCTATATCGAAGACTACAGCGACATCGAGCAGCAGGTGGCCGAGATCGCCCATGTGGATCTGATCGAGCAGGAGCTGCTGGACAAGCCCCGCGATACCGTTATCATCCATATGTATCTGGAGCCGGGCGCTTCCCCCGTGGAAACGCTGGCCCTCATTGCTGCCCGCATGGAAGCTGCAAACATCGCCTACACCGTGGAGACCGAGGGCGTGGAGCAGGAGGACTGGCAGAACGGCTGGCGCAAGTATTATCACCCCCTGGAAATCGGTAAACGGCTGGCGGTGGTGCCCTCGTGGCAGCAGTACGACACCGACCGGGTAAAGCTGATCCTTGACCCGGGCCTTGCCTTCGGCACCGGCGGCCACGAGACCACCAGCCTGTGCATGGAAGCGCTGGACGAGCGGGTGACCGGCGGCGAGCGGGTGCTGGACATCGGCACCGGCAGCGGCATCCTTGCCATTGCGGCGCTGAAGCTGGGCGCTGCTGTGGCCGAGGGCGTGGACATCGACCCTGTGGCCGTGCGCACCGCAGGCGAGAACGCCGCGTTGAACGGTGTGCAGGACAAGCTGACCGTGCTGGTGGGCGACCTTTCCGATAAGGCCAGCGGCAAATACGATATCATCACCGCCAACATCGTGGCCAACGCCATTCTCAGTCTGGCACCGGCTGTGCCGGGCCTGATGGCGGAGGGTGCCACCTTTATTGCCAGCGGCATCATCGACAGCCGCAAGGACGAAGTGATCGCCGGGCTGGAAAAAGCCGGCCTTGCCGTTGTGGAAGTGAAGGAGAAGCGCGGCTGGGAGTGCATCGTCTGCAAGAAAGCGTAATTACAGAAGCTTTCATGATTTCTTTCAGCTGGCTTGCCCTCTCCGTCACCTTCGGTGCCACCTCTCCCAAAGGGAGAGGCCTTGGCAAAGAGATGAAGTTTGCGTGGACTGCCAAGGGCTCCCACTTTGAGGAAAGACTTCCCCCGGCCGGGGGAAGATGTCACCGTAGGTGACAAAAGGGGGAATCTGGATTTGCGAAGCAAAGACTGAGAGGGCGAGGACGTTTAAGGAGAACCACTATGCCGCACCGTTATTTTACCACCGAGATCTCTGACGGCACCGCCACCCTGCGCGGGGCCGATGCCCACCATCTTGCCCGTGTGATGCGCGCAAGGCTGGGCGATACTGTCATTCTATGCGACGGCAACGCCGTGGAATACACCGCCACCATCACCGGCTTTGGCGATGAGTGTGTGGAGTTCCGGGTGGAGCCGGGCTATCCCAGCGCCGCCGAACCCAGCGTGGAGGTCACTCTGCTGGCCGGCTACCCCAAGCAGGACAAGCTGGAGCAGATCATCAAGCACGGCGTGGAGCTGGGCGCAGCCCACATCGTGCCCTTCTTCAGCCGGTATTGCGTGGCCGCGCCCAAAAAAGAGGAGCAGAAGAACGAGCGCTACAACCGTATTGCGGTGGAAGCCGCCAAGCAGTGCGGCCGCGGTGTTCTGCCGGATGTGGCCCTGCCGCTGGCAAACTTCGGGGCCGTGTGCCGCACCTTTGCACAGTACGACCTTGTGCTGTTCTGCTACGAGTGCGGCGGCGCGCCCCTGCGCGACCTGCTGGCCGCAGCAAAGCCCGCCGATGGTGAAAAACTGAAAATCGCCATCGTGACCGGAGCCGAGGGCGGCTTTGCCGCCGAGGAAGCCGAAATGGCCGCAAAGGCCGGTGCCAGAACGGTGGGCCTTGGCCCCCGCATCCTGCGGTGCGAGACCGCCCCGCTGGCCGTGCTTGCTTCGGTAATGACCCTGACGGGGAATCTGGAATAATGCTTTGTGCTGCCCGGCAGCGCCTGCGGGCCTTCCGGACAGCAACAAGGGGCCGCTCCCGGAAAGGAGCGGCCCCTTGTTTTTTTATTGTTCCGCTGTGCAGACGCAGGGCAGATCAGTCAATGAGACCCTTGTCCTTTGCATTCTGCCAGGTAAGGCAGACGCGCAGCTTGCTGACCGGGAAGCACGGATGGAACTTGTTGTTGTCCTCGTCGAACTTCATCAGCTCCTGCTCCACCATCCAGTGTGCAGCCTTCTGGGCATCGGTGTCGTCGGCGTCAATGTCCGCATACAGGTTCTCATCGGTCATGTTCTGCGGCTCCGGCTTGCCTGCGCGCTCCCAGACCAGCTCTGCCAGCTCGATGCGGTTGGAAGGCAGGGGGAGGCCCTGCATGTTCATCAGACGGTAGATGCCGGTGCCGGTCTCATAGGCACCCAGGATTACAGCGCCGCCGATGATAACACCGGGCAGGACGGGGTCCACCGGATCTACCGGGTTCACCGGGTCTACCGGCTCCACGGGGTCCACGACGTTGTACTCGGCTCTGACCTTCACGTCGCCTTCGGGCATATCAAAGGTCGCCGTGGTCTGGTTCTCCTTCCAATTGGGGAGCGAGTCATGCGGGTCACTCTGTACAACGCCGTTCACGGTCACGGTCCAGCCTGCGAACTCCAGTCCATCGCCGTCATGCGCGGTCAGGGTGACCGGGGTGCCTTTGGCGATCTCGTCATTGGGGGCAAGCTCGATGACATCGTCCCCCTTCTTGATCGTTGCCGTGGCACCCTCGGCAGTCAGGGTGTAGCCGGGTTCCAGGTTGGTCAGGTAATAATAGTGCTGTGCCTTGTCATACGCCACGCGGTAGTCATTCTGGCCCACAAGGTTCAGCTTGTTTGCATTGCCTGCGACCGTGAGCTGACGGCCTTCTTCCGGGTCGGCAACCTTGATGGTGGCTTGGGTGGTAAAGGTATCGCTGATGGTGATCTCCTTGTCGGACTCGAGGTAAATATCGCTCTCGTTATTCTCAAACGTGGCGCTCTTCAGCTCTGCGGAGGTGCTGCTGTCCGGACCGAGATAAATGCCGTATTTGCTGTTTTTGATCGTGCAGTTCTCAACGACCAGCTTGCCGCCGTCCCCATATTCATAATGGTAATACGACCCTGCCGGTTCGCCCGAAGAAATGGCAGCATTGTCACCCATGCACTCCACAGTGGCACCATTGACGCTCAATGTGCCGCCGTTCCATACCTTCAGTGCAGGGGACTTGCAATCAGAATACTCGTTGGTGTTGGTATAAGTACCGCCGAAAAGGTTGGCGGTGGCATCAATCACAAACACATCGCAGTAGGTTCCGGTGACATCAGCATTTGTGACGTTCAGCGTTGCACCTTTGGCGGCGCGCAGCGTCGGACGGTCTTTGTATACCTGGACGCCCTCATTGCTGGAGTAAGAGCCGCCGACGACATTGACCCAACTGTTGACGGCGTTCAGGACCCAGCCCGCGCCAGAGGCTGTCACACCATTGAAGGACGAGTTGGTGGAATTCTGAATCAGAAACGTCGAGCTGGTGCTATCGTGGCAGTTGTAGGTGCCGCCTTCGACGGTCACATTGGCTCCCTTATCTGTTTCAATAGCACGCTCGACGGCGTACATGGTGAGATTGTCAAACGTCCAGTTGCCGCCGCACAGATAGCATGCGGCGACACGGCCACACTGCTCGTTATAGGTGCCGCCGTGAAGCACTGCGGTGCCCGTGAAGGTGTTTTCGGCATAGAAGCAGCGGCTGTAGTTCCGGCCCTCTGCCGTCTTGATGGTCTGCCCCTCAGCGTTGACGGTCACGCTCTTGGCGTTGCGGACTGTAATAAAGTTCGCACAGTCGTCTCTATTCCCACCCTTATCAAAGGTCGTTTCTCCGGTGACGTTGATGACCACATCCTCGTCCTCAGCGTCGATCACGATCCCCTCTGTATAGGTACCGCTCATGGAATAAACCTTGCCATGATCTGCAATGAAATCCTTGTTGATGGTCGTCGCGCTGTCGGTGGGCAGGGGATACCCCTCTCCGGAGGGCTCTGCAGACGCATCGGAATTTTCCTGTGCGCTCACAGTGCGTTCAAATTCTGTACTTCCCTCCAGAGCAAATGCGCTCACGGGAAGGACAGAGGTCATCATGCAGCCTGCAAGTACCGCACTGATGAGCCGTGTGCCAAACTTCTTCATAAAGATGACTCCTCTCTCGTTTTTTTCGTGCATGCAAGCTTTTTTCGCCTGCCCGCACGTTTTAAACATTTAAAGTATAGCACTTCTGCAACAAGGCGCAATCTTCATTCTGTACGAACCTTTTGGACCCCCCCGTTTTTTCGTGCGTTCTGTAAAAAAATGGAAGAGAGAATGCTTTTGCAGCCGCAGAAAAAACAGCCCGGAACGACCCACAGATCGTTCCGGGCTGCTGTGTCAAAAATGGTTTGGAGCGTCAGAGCTCCAGCAGGGCCTTCTTCACGTTCAAAAGGTTCTGCGGGCTCACCGAGAAGCTGCGCAGGCCCAGCTGCAAATACTGCACCGTGTTGGCCGGGTTGCCCACCGCAAGGCCGCAGATGGTCACCGGCACATTGCGCACCTTTGCGGCATCCAGCACCATAGTGATGAGCTTTTTCATGGCCTTGCTGGCCGGGCGGTAGTAGTGCTCCGCGCTGGCAAGCTCACGGTCTGCCGCGTGGGTATACTGGGTCAGGTCGTTGGTGCCGACCACAAGAAAATCGACCCCGTGCTCTACAA
>ERZ1694706.398-NODE-398-length-18227-cov-14.920922_pt1 | contig 18227 bp, 14 predicted proteins | sample MGYA00581716_ERZ1694706 | MGnify/ENA primary metagenome ERZ1694706 (study PRJEB42213, sample SAMN07424529) | human gut metagenome | biome: ENVO:00009003; feature: ENVO:2100002; material: ENVO:00002003 | host: Homo sapiens | place: USA | collected 2014 ... | reverse complement strand
ACACATTCGTGTACTGGTTCTTTTTTGTCTCCGCGCGGGATTTGAACAGGGCGGCGGTGCGAAGCACCGCAAACAAAGCCATAGTATGGCTTTGTTTAGCCCGCGGGTCCCACCGGCTAGGAATGTCTAACAAGGTGCATGCTGCTAGGAGCAGCGGGATCTGCAACCCGAAAAGTTTTGACTTGTGTTCTAAATATGATATACTGGAAAAGCAAAGCCATATTTGGCTGCAGAACGGACAAAAAAGCGAGGAAAAACAGAAACTATGCAGGAAATAAAAAAGAAAAAACGGGCGGTCGCGCTTTTTGTGATCGTTCTGATCTGCCTTTGCGGCTGGTGGGCTGTGCGGAAAGAGGGGTTCTTTCTGGATGAGATCTACTCCTACGGCCTTTCAAACAGCAGCTATGCGCCGTTTTTGAATTGGTATTATAATGGTGAGCATTCGTTTGATGGAAATCTCCCGGAAGCAGTTTTTGAACAACAGGATTTTGTGAATTATATTTCGGTTCAGAAAAATGATCGCTTCAACTATGCGTCGGTCTACTATAATCAGACGCAGGACATTCATCCGCCGCTGTTCTACTTTTTGCTGCACACGGTGTGCTCATTATTTCCGGGCAGCTTTACAAAATGGACGGGTCTTGGGATGAATTTTGTGCTGCTGGGCGGCACGCTGGCAGCGCTGTATGCGCTGGGCATGGAGCTGTTTGCAGACTGGAAAAAAGCATTGTTCGTCTGTGCATTGTATGCGTTCAACCGTGAAATGATCTCGAATGTGACGATGGTGCGCATGTATATGCTCATGACCTTGCTGACGATCCTGCTTGCGCTGCTGGTGGCAAAGTCTCTTCGCAGGCCGTCTGTGCCCAAATATCTTCTGATCGGTGTAACCATCTATCTTGGCATGATGACCCAGTATTTCTTTGTGGTCTATGCCTTCCTGCTGTGCGCAGCATATGACCTTTACCTGATGTTCCGGCGCGAATGGAAAAATGCTGCTGCATTTTCGCTTCCGGCACTTGCGGGCGTTGGCGGAATGCTGCTCACCTTTCCGTGCTGGTATGCACAGCTGCACTCGCAGAATACGAACTCACTGGATGCTACAACGCGCAATCTTTTTGATCTGGCGCAGTACCCCAAAGGCCCGCTGGAGCTGATCGGCTGGAGCATTGTCGGTTTTGCTGTAGGCGCAGGCATTATGGCCGTGCTGGTCCTGACGAAGCTGGGGCAGCGCTGGCTGCCGGGCAAGTTGCGCGGCACTACGCTGATCCCCGGGGATGTCAAGCTGATCACGGTCCCGGCGCTTGCTGCATTTCTGGTTATCGCGGTGATCTCGCCGTATAAGTCGCTGCGGTATGTGTACCATCTGCAACCGCTGGAAGCGCTGTTTTGTGGCTGCGGCCTTTTCTCCATTCTGGATACGCTGCGTGCAGGCACCAGAAAGCGCATTCTGCAGATCGTGTGCCTTGCAATGGTCGTGCTTGCATTTGTGATCGAGCCGGAGCGCATGTACAGCGGTACTTATAAGATAGACAAAGAACTGGAACAATACAGTCAGGCCGCCTGCGTGGATATTACCGGGGACCTTGGCAGTTTCACTTCCGGCGTGCAGGAGCTTCTCAAATTTCAGGAGGTCTGTGTGGTGCCGGACGATTCCAGTGAGCTGCTGGTGCAGTATAACACCGGCGAAAATGATACGCTTGTGCTGTTCATTGGAGGCCGGGGGCTGTGGCAGTTCGTGACGGCAGAACAGGTGGAGCAGATCACGGCCCAGAACATGGAAACTGCGTGGAACGTTGCCCGACAGGGCGGCTATGAGGATGTTTCGCTGCTGGCAACGCAGGAGTTTGAACAGATCTTTGTTTTGAAAAAGTGAACGCTTTGCGGCACAGCAGAAGGGAAAACTGCCTTTTTTGCGCGTGCTATATCGTTTTAAGGTAAAGTGTGCTAGAATAGTACCATCAACGATTCAGGAGGGTATCCCATGCTCAAACGACTGCGCAAAGCGCATCCGATCTTATTCTGCGTTCTGGCAGAAGTGGTCTTTCTGGCAAGCCTGTTCGTAACAGATCTTGTCTTTACCATTGCATTGGTTCTTTTTCGGGCGGATTTTGCGTCCATTGATACATACCTCTACAGCACTCTGCAGGAGCTGGTGGGGGCCATGGTGGCAGTGCTGTTTCTGGTACGGACAGACCGTGCTGGGCTGCTGCGCCGCCGCGGCAGCGGCTTTTTCAATGGCCTGCTGGTGGGCATGTACCCGCTGGTGTTCATTGGCTACAATGCCTTTGGTTCGCTGGTGCTGGGCCGGCCGGAGAACGGCGTGCTGCAGCCTGCGGCACGCATCTGCACCTTCCTTGTCAGCATGGCCATGGTGGGTGTGGCCGAGGAATTCATCTTCCGCGGTGTCATTGCCCAGACCCTGCTGGAGCACTTTGGCACCAGCCGCGCCGGTGTGTGGAAGGCCTGCCTTTTGTCCGGTGTGCTGTTTGGTGCGGCGCACCTGACCAATATCCTCAGTTCAGCACCCTTCGGTGTGCTGATGCAGTGCGTGTTTGCAGCATCGCTGGGCACTCTTTTTGCGGCGATCTACTTCCGCACCGGCAATTTGTGGGTGACGGTATTCCTGCACGGTGCCATGGATATTTCGTCCATGCTCATCGGTGGGCTGTACGGCACCACTACCGTGGCCGATGCGGTGAGCGGCTACGATGCATCCATGCTGCTTTCGGTGCTGCTGTATCTGATCCCCACCGCAGTTCTGCTGCGCAAAAAGAAGTTGCCGGAGGTACAGCTGTACTGGCACCAGTACGTAAAAAAATAAAGGCAGGATGCAAAAAATATCCTTGCATTTTGCACAGGGTTCTGGTATACTGTATCTGTTACCGTGGTACGGGGTTGGGAGTATGCCCGCTTTTTGGGAATGCCGTTTCCCGCCGCTGTTCCATTGGCACATAAAATTTTATAAAGAGGTATGTAACTATGAACAAGCAGGAAGTTATGGCCAAAGTCGCTCTGACCGAGAAGGACACTGGCTCCCCCGAGGTTCAGGTCGCTCTGCTGACCGCTCACATCAACGAGCTGAACGAGCACCTGAAGAAGAACCCTAACGATCACCACAGCCGCCGCGGTCTGCTGAAGATGGTTGGCCGTCGCCGCAATCTGCTGGCTTATCTCCAGAAGAAGGACATCGAGCGTTACCGTGCTCTGATCGCAACTCTGGGTCTGCGTAAGTAATTTAAACAGAGGGCAGGTACCGCAAAGGTGCCTGCCTTTTGCTTTTGTATACAAATGGCAGCGGCTGCGTATTGCAGCAGTAAATCGAACGCCTGTGCCCCGAATGCTTTTTCATGGCGCGGGCGGCTTACATCAACGGCAGAGATATTCCCCCGGTGGGGGAAATATCTCAAACAAAACCGGATGTGAACGGCACGGACGCTGGATTTATTGCTATGATGCGCGTGCCACCGCCTTTTGGATAGAAAAAATCCGAAAAAACAAGGAGGCAAAAACAATGGCAATTGAATTTGGTTCCCGCAGAGAGACCTTTGAGAATTTCAAGGTCTACGAAACCATGCTGGCAGGCCGCCCGTTCAAGGTCGAGATGGGCAAGATGTGCGGCCTGTCCAACGCCAGCGCCATGATCCGCTACGGCGAGACCTGCGTTCTGTGCAATGTGGTCATGAGCCCCAAGCCCCGCGAAGGCGTGGATTTCTTCCCCCTGAACGTGGAGTATGAGGAAAAGCTCTACGCCGCAGGCCGCATCCCCGGCAGCTTTATGCGCCGTGAAGGCCGCCCCGGTGAGCGCGCCATCCTGACCAGCCGCGTGGTGGACCGCCCCATGCGCCCACTGTTCCCCAAGGAAATGCGCAACGACGTGTGCATCACCATGACCGTCATGAGTCTGGACCCCGACTGCAGCCCTGAGATCGCCGGTATGATCGGTGCTTCTCTGGTCACTGCCGTGTCCGACATCCCGTGGAACGGCCCCATCGGCGGCGTGCAGGTGGGTCTGGTGGACGGCGAGATCGTGCTGAACCCCACGCAGGAGCAGCGCAAGGTGAGCGACCTTGCCCTGACCGTTGCCGCCACCATGGATAAGATCGTCATGATCGAGGCCGGTGCCAACGAGGTGGACGAGGACACCATGCTGAACGCCATCAAGGCCGCTCACGTGGAGATCAAAAAGACCATTGAGTTCATCAACCGCATCGTGGCCGAGCGCGGTAAGCCGAAGATCGATTTTCAGGTGGTGGGTCTGGATATGGACGTGTTCCACGCCATCCAGAACAAGTATCTGGACGACTTCAAGGCCGCTATGGACACCGACGACAAGAATGTGCGCGATGCCGCTCTGCTGCCCATCATGGACAAGATCGCCGAGGAGTACCCCGACCTGACCGCTGCAGACCTTGATCTGGTCAGCTACAAGATGCAGAAGTTCGTGGTGCGCCGCTGGCTGCTGGACGAGGGCAAGCGCGTGGACGGCCGCGGCATCAACGAGATCCGCCCGCTGGCTGCCGAAGTGGGCATCCTGCCCCGCGTGCACGGCTCCGGCATGTTCACCCGCGGCCAGACGCAGGTGCTCACCACCTGCACTCTGGGCGGCACCAAGGACAACCAGCTCATGGACGACCTGACCGACGAGCAGACCAAGCGCTATATCCATCACTACAACTTCCCGCCGTACTCTGTGGGCGAGGCCCGCGCACCGCGCAGCCCCGGCCGCCGCGAGATCGGCCATGGCGCACTGGCAGAGCGTGCTCTGGTGCCCGTGCTGCCCTCTCTGGAAGAGTTCCCCTACACCATCCGCTGCGTGTCTGAGGTGCTCTCCTCCAACGGTTCCACCTCTCAGGCATCCATCTGCGGCTCTACGCTGGCCCTGATGGATGCAGGCGTGCCCATCAAGGCACCCGTTGCCGGCATTTCCTGTGGTCTGATCACCGAGGGCGACCGCTGGATGACCATGCTGGACATTCAGGGCGTGGAGGACTTCCACGGCGACATGGACTTCAAGGTGGGCGGCACCCGCAAGGGCATCACCGCCATCCAGATGGACATCAAGATCGATGGTCTGACCTACGACATCATTGCTGAGGCTTTCGAGAAGTGCCGCAAGGGCCGCCTGTATATTCTGGACGAGATCATCAAGCCGGTGATCGCAGAGCCCCGCCATGAGCTGAGCCGCTACGCACCCAAGATGTTCAGCATGATGATCCCCACCGATAAGATCAAGGACGTGATCGGTAAGGGCGGCAAGGTCATTCAGGACATCTGCGCTACCTGCAACTGCAAGATCGACGTGCAGGAGGACGGCCATGTGTTCGTCTCTGCTGTGGATCAGGAGGACGCAAAGCGCGCCATCTTTACCATCAAGACCATTGTGGAGGACCCCGAGATCGGTGCCATCTACAAGGGTAAAGTGACCCGCCTGATGAACTTTGGTGCCTTCGTTGAGATCGCACCGGGCAAGGAAGGTCTGGTTCACATCTCCAAGCTGGACACCAAGCGTGTGGAGCGCGTGGAGGATGTGGTGGCTGTGGGCGATGCCATCGTGGTCAAGGTGACCGACATCGACCAGCAGGGCCGCATCAACCTGAGCCGCCGCGACGCCATTCTGGCTCTGGAAGCCAAGCGCGCCGAGCAGCAGGCACAGCAGCAGTAAACCCTGACTGCATAAAAGAAACCGAAAAAGAGGACCCGATGCATCTGCATCGGGTCCTCTTTGTTGTATCAGAAGGAAATTATACTGTGCGGTATTTGCGATCCAGCGCCCAGCCGAATGCAAACAGCACCACACCGCTGACAGCCAGCACCGGCACGGGCCAGTTCAGCTGACCGGTCTGCGGCAGACCGCTCATTGCCGGGTTATCCGGGTGGCCCGGCAGAACGGGGCTGTCTGGATTACCGGGTGCTGCCGGATGGCCCGGGTGGCCCGGAGCCACGGGATTGTCCGGATGGCCCGGAGCCACGGGATTGTCCGGATTACCGGGAGAGACCGGGTTATCCGGGTTGTCCGGCGGGGTAGGCGTATCAGGATAATCGGGCGTAGGCGGGGTAGGGGGCGTAGGCGGCGTGTCCGGCTTGGTGGGGGTGTAAGCACCCACCTTGGGGCTGGCATCCACCGCATAATTCCACTTGCCATCCTCCGCCATGGGCAGAGAGACAAGGAACGGATTGATCGGCTCATAGCCCTTGGAAGCCTCGGTCTGCACGATCAGATACAGGCCCAGCTCCAGACCACGGAAGGTCACGTTGCCGTCCGCATCAATGGTCTTCGTAGTGCCCTCGGCGCTTTGGGGCAGATACTCCTGCAGCTGGGCCGCAAGGGTGCTGTCGGTCAAATCACCCAGCGCAATGCCGCAGCCGTAGAAATCGCCGCAGTATTCGTAGCTCAGGTTGCCGTTTTGGCGCTTTACCTCGGCCACACGGTACAAAGTGAGCTTGCCGCCGCTCAGCGCCTTATCGTTGGCGCTGTCGTACAGCGTAACGCGGATGGTGCCGGTAGTGGGATTGCCGCTGCTGTCCACCAGCTTGATGTTTGCGCTGGTGGCAAGGGCAGGCAGCGCACTTGTTACCAGAAGGCACAGCACCAAAAGCAGGGCCGCAGCGTGCTTTTTGAGATCAGTGCGTTTCATGTTTTTCACCTCTTGTAGATTTGCGTTTGCGGTTGGAGAACAGCAGCCAGAGCAGCAGCACCAGCAGCAGGGGCAGTGCCATGATGGGAGCTGTGATGATCGGTTCGATCTTGATGGCATCGGCTGTTACACGGATGTGCTTGAGCTTGTCCGGCGTTTCGATGCGCCGTCCCCGCACCAGAAGGCGGTGGGAGTTGATGCCGTAGGGGGTGCAGGTCATCAGGGTGACGTAATCCTTGCCGTCCACCACCTTCAGGTTGTCGGTCTCGGTGGGCAGTACAATGGAGATCTGGTCCACCTCATAGGTCAGCACCCGGTCCAGCACCGTGATGGTGAAGGTGTCGCCCACTTCCAGCTGGTCCAGATTGGTGAACAGCTTGGCGCTGGGCAGGCCGCGGTGAGCCGAAATGACCGCGTGGGTGCTCTCGCCGCCCACCGGCAGGCTGGTGCCCTCCAAGTGACCTGCCGCCACCTGCAGCACGCCATCGCTGGTGCCGTGGTAGATGGGCAGCTCCACACCGATCTTTTCAATGGTGATGTAGCCCATAATGCCGGTGCCGGTGACATCCAGCGTGGCGTTGTAGCTGGTGAACCGGTCGGCATGGAACAGCGCGTCCGGGTCGGCGGCGATCTGCGCATTGAACGCATCTGCCGCCTCGAAATAGGCGCTGTAGTCGGCATCGGTCAGATTGTCCACATCCTCGGCATAGGTGGCCACAGCACGGGACTGATGCAGCTGGTTGACGTAATCGCTGAGGGTGGGGTATAACATCACGGATAGACCCACGAAAAAGACGAGGATCAGGATGATGGTGCTTTTGTTCTTTTTCATGGGCTACTCCCTAATGTTATAAGGATAGGAGCGGGGGCCTTGCGGCCCCTTTGCTCCGGGTTCTGGGGGAAAATGGAGCTTACTTGTTCTCCATGCGCTTCTTGGTGACCAGCAGAACGATGGCCGCAACCATCAGGCCGCCGCCGACCACATAGAACAGGGTAGTGCCGATGCCGCCGGTGGAGGGCAGGGTAATGCCGCCGGCTTTTATGTTGACGATATCATTCGTCAGGTTGGAGCCTTCAAGATTAACCTGATCATTTCTGGAGTGGTCTGCTTTGATGGTCACTGGGATTACTTTGCAGGCACTGTAACCGTCAGGAGTTTTGGTCTCCTTCAGGTAGTAGGTGCCAGCGTCCAGACCCTTGACATTGAACTGACCATGTTCGTCAGAGAACATCTCATCGCCAGCATCCGTTCCAAAGTAGGGGGAGTAAGTGCCGTCAGTAGTATTCTTCTTGAGCTTGATCTCCTGTTCCTCAGTGCAATCTTTATTGCTGTACAGACGGAAGCCGGCGCCCGCCAACACATTATTCGGGTTATCATCATCGTGATACTTGGTGTTGTTCAGCTGGTAGGTGAACACATAGACTTCGCTTTTGGGAGTGGTGCCCCAGTAATCGCCGGGTCTGGGGTTATTAGAGTACTGGAGCTGTACGCTGTTTTTGTTTTCGGTAGAGCCACTTCTAGTATTGACATAGGCTTTGTCGTTCAGGTGTGCAGTATAGGTGACCGTAATAGTAGCGCCGTCATTCAAATCAAGCCCTTCGGCACAGGTCTTGACATCAGGAATTTTTACCACAAAAGAGTTTTGACTTTCAGTAATGGTATACTTCGAAGTATCGTTGGTGATATCATAGGTGTGGCCATTGGAATTAATGACTACACTATCGAGTTTGTCATAAGTAATGCCCTCGGACAGAGTATCTTTGAAGCAAACAGCGTACGTATCATAGTAATCGTAAGCATGGTCGGTGCTTGCGGGCAAGGTAGCGGTCAGCTTGAACTGGAACTTTTCATTGATCGCATGGTCAGCGCTGGAACCAAAAACTCCTGTGCTGGTGCCATCCTGATTGTCGAAATTGTCGAAAACCTCCTTCTTAACAGAGGGCTTTTCGGCCTTAGGCGTAATTGGAACGTTCCAGTTTGCGTGGGTAACCATCAGCAGGAAGGAATTGTAGGCATGATCGAAATCGCCAGGATTAAATGGGGTAGTATCAACGACCAGATAATAACCTGCCTCGTCAAAATGGATGTGATCGCTACCACCACCACCTTTAACGGCGGGTTCCGGGGTTGCATTGGCATCCGGGTAGAGATAGTGGCATACAACGCGCGCAAAAGCGATGCTGTTAGCATCGGAATCGTCCCATTTGCTGATAACCTCAAGAACCTTCTGAGCAGTGTTAGCGTCGGTAGCGTCGATAAACTGAAACTGAGTGCCAAGGGTAGAATCTGCTTTCAATTGGTCCAGAAAAGCGGCAGGATTATCAGCGATGTTGCTGCCCCACGTAACGTTGGAAATCTTAAAGTCTTTAATATCATTACCCTCAACATCACCCTTGAAGATCTGGAAAGCGCTGAAAGAGTGCCATGTGGTGATGTCCCCCTCAGTGCCTGCAAACGCCGGGATCGCCATGGCGCACACCATGGCAACTGCCAGCAGTGCGGCCAGCAGCTTTTTGATTACTTTCTTCATCATGATTTGCGAAAGTCTCCTTTCAAGTTTTTCTGATTCCTATTTTCAGGGTCTGCTTCCGGCGCAGAATCAATTTTGCCGCCGTGTCAGGAAGGATGCAGGCTTTTTAACGTGCCCTCCTTTCGCGTCTGCGCTTTCTGCAAACCCCGCACACCAGAGCGGCAAGCATCAGCGCGCCGCCACCTGCTGTATACAGTTTGGTACCGGCCCCGCCGGTAGAGGGAAGTTCGTAGTCGGACGGAACGGCCTGACTGGTGATCACAAGGCTGTCGGTTTTTACCGACTCTTCGGCATCATCGCTGATGGTCGTGTCCAGAATCTTGATGTTATTGATTACTTCACCGTCAACAGCCGTTTCGCCAACGTCCTTCAGCTTGACGGTGTAGCAGATAGAATAGGTGCCTGCGGCAATGGGGGAACCGGCAGAACCCAAGGTGATCTTGCGCTCACCATTATCATCTTCCCAAGTGATGCGGAGCGTTGTATCGTCTTCTTTCATGCTGAGCTGGAGCGAGTCTTCGACATATTCGGCGGTTACGCCGGTGGGCAGGGTCATGCTGTCCGCAAGCGTCAGCGGGCCGGCCTGTTCGTTCCTGACCACAAGCGTAACAGTGTAATCCAGGTAGGCATCGCTGCCATCGTGGCGCGGGCCCTTCACGCTCTGGTTAAGGTCATAGTTCTTATCGTCTTTTTTATCCTCATCGGGGGTTTCATCCGGGTTGATGGTGATATCAAGGGCGTAATCTTTGTTGACCTCGATCTGATTAAAGCCGCTGCTGGTGACCTCGCTCTGGTTCCACTGGAAATTGAAGGCAACGTTGCTGGTGACCTTGGCATCGGAAGTATCCGCGCCTGCGGCTTCCGCTTCTTTCTGCTTGATATAGTTTTGGTCGTACCGCAGCACGGCGTACCAGCAGCCGTCATTCCCCTTGAGCAGCTGGTAGCTGCCGCAGGTGTCATAATTGCCGGTATCTTCCAGTTTGCCGGAGATAAGCTCATCGTTCAGCACATCAAAGCTTTTGGGCAGCTTAACATGGACAAAGTAGTCGTTTTCCTGGATCGCTTTGGCCGGGATATCTGTGACGGTAAGGCTGCTGTGCAGAGGCTCCGAAATGGTGGTGACGTTGGTATCCTCGTATTCAGTGCCATTCTTGCGCTGCACCTTCAGAGCAGTGAGGTAATCCAGTGCATCCAGACCTTTGATGGTGGTAATGGCATCTGCGTCATCTTCAACTTTGTAATCCGGCGTAGCCACGCCGTAATCGGCCTGTTGCGCATTTGCCACAGACACCAGCGTTGTCACCTGCGAAGCATTCAGCGTGACTTTAGCCACCTTGCCGTCCACATCGCCGGAGATCACGGTCAGGGTGCCGAAATCTTCGTCCACATCGCTCACGATGCCAACGGTGCTGGCATCCACGGTGTATTCCTCAATGTGGGGCGCGGTGTCGGTGGTGGCCGCAGCATCCATGGAGAGCAGGGCAATGTCGGCATCGGCGGAATCATCCTGCACCTGCAACGGCTGGCTTTCCGCGGCCACAGCCTTGGTCACGGTGCCATTGTAAATGACGATATCACCGGGCATTGCGGCATCAGACGGCAGATCACCGTCAAAATCCATGGCATAGCCGCTGCCGGTCTCTTCGTTGTACAGCGCGCTGCGCAGCTGGCTGTGCAAAGACAGCACGCTGGAAACCTGCGGGATAGCGCTCTGGGGGATATCGGCATATTTCAGGCAGTAGGAAAGGAACATCACGTCCCATGGGCCGTAGTCGTTGCCGTAGTCGTTGCCGTAGCGGGTGTAGTGGCGCACGGTCTCGCCGTCGGCATCGTCCAGCTGGAAGTTGCGCTCGCTCTGCTCATAGCCCAGCTGGCTCTCGGCTACGGCCAGCAGGTCGTCGGCCCAGTTGCCGCTCAGCGTGGTGCCGGTCTGTGCCAGCCATTCGTCCTCGTCCTGCGTGCCGTCCAGCGGGTCGGACAGGCAGTTCACCGTGTGGTGATGCTCCGGCAGGCCGCAGACCAGCACTTCCTCGTAGCAGGCATCGGTGTGGTGGTGCACCGGGGTCTCGATCACAGGATCGACCACCACGGGCTTTGCGGCCACCGGCTCCTCAAACAGGGCCACCGGGTCATAATCGGGGTTCACTTCTTCTACAAGCTCACCCTCTTCCAGACCGCACACCAGCTCATAGGTGGTGGTGTAGCAGCTGTCGTCGTGGGTGTGCTCGAACAGCTCACAGATCAGGCTGCCGTCCTCAGGGTCAAAGCAGTCGTCGGTGTGCTCGTGCTCTTCTTCCAGGCAGGTCAGCTCCTGCACTTCCTGGTAGCAGTCGTCGGTGTGCTCATGGGGCACAAAGATGTACTCCGGCTCTGCGGAATGGGCTGCAATGCCGGGATCATCCGCATCCACGCCGAACGCATCATCATCCATGTCGAATGTATCATTAAAAGACATGCCGTCGTCCGTCATGGTGGCGTTCCAGTCCTCCGGTTCGCCTTCCTCATAGCCGCACACCAGCTGCTTTTCATAGCAGGCAGCGGTGTGCTCGTGCTCCAACTCGCCGCACAGATATTCGGCCGTTTTGGCAATGCCCACGCCGTGCAGCTGCCAGTTCACGAACAGGCTGGTGGTAAGCGCCAGTGCCAGCAGCAACGCAGTATAGCGTCTGGCGCGCTGGTGGTTCCGACGGAACTTTTTCTGATATTCTTTCACAATATCCCGCATGATTCCTAAACCTCCTTAGTGGATCAACGAGAAGTTGGACAAGGGCCATACCCGCAAAAAAACCTTGCCTACGATCTGACTTTTTTCCACACAGCCGATCACACTGCTGCGGCTGTCAATGGAGGTGGCTCGATGGTCACCCAGTACGAAATACCGGTTTTCCGGCACCTGATAGGGAAATTTGATGTCGCATTCGCCCAGAGCAAGTTCATCTACATATGGCTCATCCAGCGTCTGGCCGTTCACAGTGACCACACCGTCCTCGTCCAGTTCGATCACATCACCGGGCAGGCCGATGATGCGCTTGAGCAGAAGCTTGTTCTGCCAGTAAAATCCGCAAAGGTCGCCGGTCTTCATGTCGCTGCCCTTGACCAGCAGAATGATGTCCCGGTCCTGCAGAGTGGGGTTCATGCTGTCGCCGGAGACCTGCAGCACCGGCAGAAACAGGGTGGCCAGCAGCACGGCAACGGCCGCGACCACCAGCAGCGTGTAGACCGTGCTGCGAAGCACCCGCATATAACGGCTGCGGTAGGCCAGACGTTCGCGCTCTGCTTCCACCTCTGCTATGGATGGAATGGGCGTGAACCTGATCTTTTGCTCTTTCATTTGGCACGCTCCTCCGGCAGGAATTCCGTGCTGTGATAGCCGTCCAGCAGTTCGCTGGCCCGGCGGTCAAAAGCGGCCCGGCGCTGCTGGATCTCCTGCTGCGTCCGGGCAAGCATTGCCTCGCAGTCCGCTTCGGTCTGGGCGCGCTTGCGTGCGGCGGCTTCCGTTTCCGCGTCGCACTGCTGCTGGGTGCGGGCCTTCAGGTTCGCAGCCTCGGTCTGTGCCTGTGCAAGGATCTGCTGGGCTTCGGCTTCCGCCTGAGCGCGCAGAGCGCTGGCAGCGGCATCGGTGTTTTTGTTTGCTGCGAGCACCGATGCAACGTATTCATCAGCCGCAGCCTGCGCCGCTTCAAACACCTTGTTCAGCTCCAGTGCAGCCTGCGCAATGGAACCTGCGTTTTCAATATGGATCTGCCGTTCCTGCAGCTGGGCAGACAGGGCAGCGTTTTCTGCCCGGAGCTGGTCCTCGCTCTGCTTGAGCGCCAGAATGATCTCGACTAATTCGGTGCGGCGCATGTGCCGCAGTTCACGGTCTGGCATAATGATCGATTTCTCCCGCAAAAAGTGGTCGGATTGGGCGAACGAAAACTTTCGACAAATACGAAAATTTTCGCACCACAAAACCACATTTGATATATCAGTTTTCGGCGTGAAAGCGCCAGTTTGATGAATGACCTTCCACCTTATATGTTAGCACAGTATGCGTAACAAAAGCGTAACAAAAATGCCTTTTCCGTGCATTTTTTTGCCAAAGCCAAAGAAAAATTGTTTCTTTTGATGTAAACGATTAAAATGCGTTAAAAACAAAAAGAACTGTCCCCACAACGGAGACAGTTCTTGAAAAACAGATGAAAATAGAAGCCGGATCAGAAGCTCTTCAGCAGATCGCCCAGAGTCAGGAAGGACTGGTAGATCACGTTGACATTGTTGATGATGGAGCTTGCACCGGAGAAGATGCGGGCAATGGCGTTGAACACCTTACCGACATTCAGGAAGCTGTTGTAAGCGTCGCGGGCACCACCGTCCAGATAGACCATTTCCTCTTCGCTGATGGAGGCATAGTTTGCAGGCAGTTTCATAGTAGACATGGAGATTTTCCTTTCTATTGATAAAATTGATACAGTGTGTGGAAAGACTTAAATAAAGGCAGCCACGGCCAGCGTGGTGATCAGAGCACCGGCTACCGTCAGAACGCTCAAAATCGGGCCGTCATCGTATTCCTGCGCGGTCTGTTCCGGCTGAGCGGGCGTGGATGTGCTGGTGGAAGTGGTGGCATTTTTCACGGTCCAGTGTGCGTACACAGTGGTATCACCGGTAAACACCGTAGAGGTGCTGATTTTTGTGCCGCCCACCGGCTCGGTATACCAGCCGTCAAAGGTGTAGCCTTCCAGCGTAGGCTGCGCGGGCAGGGCACTGAGTTTGCCGCTCAGATTGGTGGTGACTGCCACAGCGGAGCTGCTGCCGCCCATGGCATCCAAACCAATGGTGTAGACCTGCGAATCCTTGTCTTCTGCGGCAAAGGCAGAGGGCAGTGCACAGCAGAGCAGTGCAGCGCTGAGCAGACCGAGGACCAGTATTTTCAAGATCTTTTTCATATGACTCCTCGCTTTCCTGACGAATTGGGATGTGGTGCCTGCCGGGAACGGAAACACCAGAACAGACCTCGATGTCCCCGCCATGAGGCAGTAGACGAAAAAGCCGGGAAGAGGAGGTTTATTCAATCCTATATTTACCACATATAGTGTAACAAAAGCGCAACAAAATGGGCGTATTCTGTTGTTATGATGAAAAAATTGGTTTTTCACAAATTGCAGGCTGCAAAAGGCGGCACAGAGCCGCCGCAAAAGCGGAAAAGTGGAACCTTCCCCTTGTGGAAAAACAAAGAATATGGTATAATATCTTGCACGATGCGCCATCGCCAAGCGGTAAGGCAGGGGACTTTGACTCCCCCATCGTAGGTTCGACTCCTGCTGGCGCAACCAAAAGCCCCGTCATCCTGAAAAGGCTGACGGGGCTTTTTGCATCACTTTTCCACAAAATGCGGCTGAACGGTGCAAAGCTCAGCGGCGGCGGATCTTTCTGGTGGGCTTGCGACGGTTCCAGTTGTTCAAAAGGACCCACGCAAAGTAGATGATGATGGAAATAATACTCAATGTTATTACAACTTTGAGGTACAGACTGCCTAAGAACTCCTGAAAACGCGCCACAGTGAACAGCAGCGGGTTGCGGCTGACATCCTGCCCGGCGATCAGGTCCACCACGCCAATGGTCTCACCGGCAAGCTTCAGCTCCACGGTACCCACCACATCGCCCTGCTGGACAGGGGCACACACGGAATCCGGCAGGTGGAAATATTTCTGGGTCACGCTGCCGTCGCCGGTGGAAGGCAGCAGGGTCATCATGCTGTCGGCGGGATACAGCTGCAGGGAGCTGGTATCGGAGGAATACTTCACCGGGATCTCGGCCAGCGTAAGGTCGGTGTCCAGCGCGGCCTGAATGGAAAAGCTGTCGAACACCCAGTCCATCAGCTTCACGGTCTCGCACAGGGCCGGGCGACGGTTGGCGTAGCCGAAATCGTCGCAGGTGTCCGGGCTTTGCATCACGCAGAAAATATAGGTGGCACCATCCTTATTGGCCCATGAAACATAGCTCTGATTGCCACTGTCGCTTTTGAATGCGGTCACATCGCACATGCCGCCCTGCATGGCGCTGCGGTAGTATTTGCCGCCGCTGGATTTGCTCAGCGCGGCGTTCTGGCTGACCAGAACAGACGAAGAACGGTGTTTTTCTTTGGCGGGCATGGTAAAGCTGGGCGCACCGGAAACCTCCACAAAGGCATCAAAGCTCATCAGATAGCGCAGGATCAGGTACATATCCACGGCACAGGTCACGTTGCCGCTGTCGATGCCGCAGGCATCCGTCCATGTGCTGCCGGTGGTGCCGATGCGCTGGGACAGGGTGTTCATCTGGCTCACCCAGCCCGCGAGGTCGCCGCCGGAAAGGGCATAGGCAAGGCCCATGGCGGCTTCGTTGGCGTTGCGGGTCAGCATGGCGTACATGGCTTCGCGGTAGGTAAAGGTCTCGTTGGAGCGCATATCGGCGTTGTTCGTGTTATAAACGTAATCCGAGATGGCAAAGGGCATCTGGAAGGTGTCGTCCAGATGGTCGGCATAGTTGGTCAGCAGCAGGGCAATGGTCATGTACTTTGTCAGACCACCGGCGGATACCTGCTTTGTGCTGTCCTTATCATAGACAATGATATTGGTATCAGTGTTGACGATATAGGCACTCTGTGCCTGCACCTGATAGACCGGGGTGGGGTCGAACATAGCCCCGGCGGGCAGCACAAGGCAGCTGAACAGGACAGCGAACGACAAAACCAGCGCAAAAATACGTTTCATGTGGACAATTCCTTTAAAAAGCGATAATATAAAACAACAGGCAGCACGGCACAAGCGCCGTGCGCCGGGTAAGAACGAGATCACAGCGGAAGGCTGTATTCTTTATAATAACAGGTTTGGCGGGGTGTGACAAGGCTTATTGTGCCGATTTCACATCCGGTCAGGGAGGACAGGAATGGTATATCTGACAGGGGACACCCACGGCGACATCGACCGCTTCAAGCACGGCAAGCTGCGCTGGCTGGGCAAACGGGATACCGTGGTGGTACTGGGCGACTTTGGCTTTGTGTGGGACGGCAGCAAGGAGGAACAGAAAAAGCTGGATTGGCTGCGCAAGCGCCCGTATACCCTGCTGTTTCTGGACGGCAGCCACGAAAACTACGACCTTTTAAAGCAGTATCCCACCGAGGAACGCTTTGGCGGGAAGGTGCAGGCACTGGGTGGCAATGTGTACCATGTGTGCCGCGGCAGTGTGCTGGAATTGGAGAATAAAAAATACCTGTGCTTTGGCGGTGCGGAAAGCCAGGATGTGGAGGATCGGGAACCCGGTGTGAACTGGTGGAGGGAAGAAATGCCTTCGGAGGAGGAATACGCCTTTTGTGAGGAGAACCTTGCAGCGTGCGATTACAAAGTGGATTATGTGCTGACCCACGATGCGCCAAGCAGATTTTTGGATTTTACCGCCCTTGCCAGCGGCGAGACCAACCAGCTGCACAGCTTTCTGGATAAAATTTTGTTGAAGCTGACCTACGACAAGTGGTTTTTTGGCTGCTACCATAAGGATACCCAGCTTTCCACCAAAAGCCGCTGCGTGTTCTGCGATGTGATAAGCATGGGCGAACGGCACGCAAAGCGTTCCGTTCGATAACAGGGGCCGCTGCACCAGCCGTGCAGCGGCTTTTGCATTTGCTGTTGCTTGTGCGCAAAAAACTCCGGATCAGTTCATGGCTCCGGCTTTCTCGAACATCTGCTGCACATGCTGTTCCAGCAGTGCGTGCTCCGGCGCTTCCAGCAGCGGGTCGTCGGCCAGCATGGCAACGGCTTCCGCCTGTGCAGCGTGCAGGGTGCGGGTGTCGTTCATCAGGTCGGCGATCTGCAGGGTGGGCAGGCCGTGCTGGCGGCTGCCGAAAAAGTCGCCGGGGCCGCGGGTCTCCAGATCGTACTGCGCCACCGCAAAGCCGTCCGTGGTGCTGCACAAAAATTTCAGCCGCTTTTGTACGTTTTCGCTTTGGTTGTCGCTGACAAGGAAGCACCAGCTCTCCGCTGCACCGCGTCCCACGCGGCCGCGCAGCTGATGCAGGGCGCTCAGACCGTAGCGCTCTGCGTTTTCGATCACCATTACGCTGGCATTGGGCACATCCACACCCACCTCAATGACGGTGGTGGACACCAGTGCGTCCAGCCGTCCGGCTTTGAAGTCCTCCATCACGGCAGCTTTCTCCTTGGGTTTGAGCTTGCCGTGCATCAGGCCTACCCGGCGCTCCGGCAGCAGGGCTTTGGCAATGTCCTCGTAGTAGCTCTTAACGGCGTTCAGCCCGCCATCCGGTGTGTCCTCGATGGCCGGGCATACCAGATACACCTGCCGCCCGCGCCCGATCTCCTGATCGAGAAAATGGTAGAGGTCGCGCCGCTTTTTGCCGGTGATGCAGCGGGTCTTGACCGGTGTGCGGCCCGGCGGCAGCTCGTCCAGAATGGAGATGTCCAAATCGCCGTAGATGAGCAGGCCCAGCGTGCGGGGAATGGGCGTTGCGCTCATCACCAGCAGGTGCGGATTCGCGGCCTTTTCGGCCAGCATTCCGCGCTGCCGTACCCCAAAGCGGTGCTGCTCGTCGATCACGGCAAGACCCAGCCGGGCAAATTCTACGCCTTCGCTGAGGATGGCGTGGGTGCCCACCACAAGGTCGGCTTCGTCGTTCCGGATGGCGGCAAGGGTGGTGCGGCGTGCAGCGGCCTTCATGCCGCCGGTCAGCAGGGCCACCCGCATCCCGAAGGGGGCAAGCATCCGGTTCAGGCCTTCGGCGTGCTGGGTGGCCAGAATTTCTGTCGGGGCCAGCAGCGCGGCCTGATACCCCGCCCGGATGCAGGCCCAGATGGCGGCAGCCGCCACCAGCGTTTTGCCGCTGCCCACATCGCCCTGCAAAAGGCGGTTCATGGAAGTCTCGCCCGCCATGTCGGCCAGAATCTCGCTCACGGCCCGGCGCTGGGCTCCGGTGGGGGAAAAGGGCAGGCTGGCCCAGAACAGGGACGGGTCGGCAAGCTGCATGGGCGCACCGGTGGCACTGTCTCTTATACACATCTGACGCTGCCGACGATCGCATAAGTGTAGA
>ERZ1694706.377-NODE-377-length-19056-cov-11.827799_pt1 | contig 19056 bp, 13 predicted proteins | sample MGYA00581716_ERZ1694706 | MGnify/ENA primary metagenome ERZ1694706 (study PRJEB42213, sample SAMN07424529) | human gut metagenome | biome: ENVO:00009003; feature: ENVO:2100002; material: ENVO:00002003 | host: Homo sapiens | place: USA | collected 2014 ... | reverse complement strand
TTTCCAATATGTCCCACGACATCCGCACCCCCATGAACGCCATCATCGGCTTTACCACGCTGGCACTCAGCAACATTGACGATAAAGACCGGGTGAAGGATTATCTTGCCAAGACCCTCGCTTCCAGCAATCATCTACTTTCCCTTATCAACGATGTGCTGGATATGAGCCGCATCGAAAGCGGAAAGATCCATCTGGAAGAAGTGGAAGTCAACCTTTCGGATGTGCTGCACGACCTGAAAACCATCGTCAGCGGGCAGATCTACGCAAAGCAGCTGGAGCTTTATATGGATGCCATGGATGTGACCGATGAGGACGTCTACTGCGATAAGACCCGGCTGAATCAGGTACTGCTGAACCTGCTGTCCAACGCCATCAAGTTCACCCCGGCGGGCGGCACGGTCTCGGTGCGGGTGCGGCAGCTTGCCGGAGCGGTGCGCGGCTGCGGGCAGTACGAGTTCCGCGTCAAGGACAACGGCATCGGCATGAGCCAAGAGTTCGCCAAAAAGATTTTTGAGCCGTTTGAGCGGGAGCGCACCTCCACGGTAAGCCGGATCCAGGGCACCGGCCTTGGCATGGCTATTACCAAAAACATCGTGGATATGATGAGCGGCACCATCGAGGTGCAGACGGCGCAGGGCAAGGGCAGCGAGTTTATCATTCGCGTGCCCATGCGTGCGCAGGCAGAGCACCGTCCGGTGGAAAAGATCACCGAACTGGAAGGCCTGAAGGCACTGGTGGTGGATGACGATTTCAACACCTGCGACAGCGTGACAAAGATGCTGGTCAAGGTGGGCATGCGTGCCGAGTGGACCCTTTCCGGCAAGGAAGCGGTGCTGCGTGCACGGCAGTCCATCGAAATGAGCGACGCCTACCACGCCTATATCATCGACTGGCGCTTGCCGGATATGAACGGCATCGAGGTCACCCGCCAGATCCGCAGCCTGAACAATGATACGCCCATCATCATCCTGACCGCCTACGACTGGTCCGACATTGAGGTGGAGGCAAAGGCTGCCGGTGTGACTGCCTTCTGCTCCAAGCCCATGTTCATGTCCGACCTGCGCGAGACCCTGATGAGCGCCATCGGCCAGGCACAGACGGATGCGGCGCAGGAGCTTCTGCCGAAAAAGAACACCAACTTCAAGGGCAGGCACATCCTGCTGGTAGAGGACAACGAGCTGAACCGTGAGATCGCGCAGGAGATCCTGTGCGAGTACGGCTTCCGGGTCGATACGGCGGAAAACGGTGCCGTGGCGGTGGAAAAGGTAAGCACTGCCGCACCGGGCAGCTATGATCTGGTGCTGATGGATGTGCAGATGCCGGTGATGGACGGCTATACCGCCACCCGGCAGATCCGCGCACTGGGCGACCCTGCACTGGCAAAGATCCCGATCCTTGCCATGACTGCCAACGCATTCGATGAAGACCGCCGCAATGCCTTGGAAAGCGGCATGACCGGCTTTTTGTCCAAACCCATCGTGATCGGCGACCTTGTGCAGGAGCTGCGCAAGATCCTGTGACCAACTCATCATTGACAAACCTACATTGTGAACTCAAGGAGCCTGTCCCCAAAAAGCATAAAAATGCGTATAACGCCCTATGAAATGGTGTCACGGGGCGTTTTATTTTGTCTTGTTTTGTGGGCGATGTTGCGGTTTATGTTGCGGTTTTGCGAAAACTTGCGAGACTAAATAAAAAAATCCTACGAAATTACGATTCTAAACGTAAATTCGTAGGATTTTTGGAGCTACTGACCTGATTCGAACAGGCGACCTGCTCATTACGAGTGAGCTGCTCTACCAGCTGAGCCACAGTAGCAGATAAAATTTTCTTGCATGTTCTGCAACGAGAAATATTCTATCATACTTCCTGTGCGCTGTCAAGATTTGATTTTGCGGCAGAACAGGTGCAAATAGTCTGTGACACAAAAATATAACTGCTCTCCGAGAAAAAACTCGAAGAGCAGCCTTGCACACAAGAAAAATCAGTTGAACAGCTTACGGCCGATCCAGATGCAGATGCAGGCACCCACAACGGAAACGAGGATCTCACCCACGATGCCGGTAGCGCTCAGACCAATCAGGCCGAACACGATGCTGCCTACAAAACCGCCCAGAATGCCCAGCACGATATTGCGCACGGTGGAAGTTTCGCTGCCCATAATGCGGCCGGCGATGTAACCAGCCAGAGCGCCGATCAGCAGACTGAAAATAAAACCAAACATAATATTCTACCTCCTGAATTTTAAAGCTCTGCGCTCTGCCCGGCGGTTTCCCGGGCAAAGCGGCAAATATCCTTCAAACAACATTTTTCGCATTCTGGTTTGCGCGCATTGCACACTGCCCGACCATGCATCACAAAGCGGTGGCACAGGTCGCTGCCTTCTTCCGGAGGAACGATCTTCCACAGGGCCATTTCCACCTTCTGCGGTTCCTTGATGCCGTCCACAAGGCCGATCTTGTTGCACAGCCGGATGCAGTGGGTGTCTGTTACGATAGCAGGCTTGCCAAACACATCGCCCATGATAAGGTTTGCGCTCTTGCGGCCTACGCCGGGCAGGGCGAGCAGCTCCTCAAAGGTGGTGGGCACCTGACAACCGTATTTATCGCGCAGCACCCGCATACAGGCGGAGATGTCCCGCGCTTTGGAGTGTCCCAACCCGCAGGGCTTGACGATGGCTTCAATGTCTTCGGGTTCCGCAGCAGCCAGCGCAGCAACATTGGGATATTTGGCAAACAGGTCTTCCACCACAATGTTCACGCGGGCATCGGTGCACTGGGCTGCCAGACGCACGCTGACCAGAAGCTGCCAGGCGTGGTCATAATCCAATGTACAGCCGGCATCTGGGTATTCTTTTTTTAACCGGTCGATCACTTCCAGCGCCAGCGCCTTTTTTGCAGTAAGGTCTTCTGGTGCTTTTTTGCGAACAGGCATTTCATCCACTCCTATCGACAAAAGCTGATACGATAATACCATGTTTTGCGTTTTTTGTAAACTGCGGGCAAAAATTATCTGAGAATGATTTTCAGATAAAACCTTGCTCTTACTGCCAAAATGCGATATACTATAGAAAAATGCTGGGGGGGAATCGCGCCTCGGTACGGGAGGAGGAAAACACGATGAACGAACCACTGGCACAGCGTCTGCGGCCCAAAACACTGGCAGATGTCTGCGGTCAGCAGCATCTGCTGGCACCGGGCAGGGTGTTCCGCCGTACCATCGAGAGCGGACGCATCCCGAACATGATCTTCTACGGCCCGTCCGGTACCGGAAAAACGACGGTGGCACGCATCATTGCAGAAAACAGCGGTATGACGCTGCATAAGCTCAATGGCACTTCCTGCGGCACCGGGGACATCAAGGCGGTGCTCAAGGATATCGGCACGCTGGCAGGTGCGGGAGGCATCCTGCTGTATCTGGACGAGATCCAGTATCTGAACAAAAAACAGCAGCAGAGCCTGCTGGAATGCATTGAGGACGGCTCGGTGACGCTCATTGCATCCACCACCGAAAATCCATACTTCTACATTTATAATGCGCTGCTGTCCCGCTGTACGGTGTTTGAGTTCAAATCACTTTCGGCAGCGGATGTGGAGCGTGGGGTGCATAATGCACTGAAAAAGCTTTCGGAAGGGGAGAGCACAAAGGTCTGCATGGACGAAGATGCCTGTGCCTACCTTGCCGAGAGCGCAGGCGGCGACCTGCGCAAGGCGCTGGGCTGTCTTGATTTTGCGGTGACGGCAGCTCCCATTGAGGATGGGGAAAAGCACATTACGCTGGAAATGATCCAGCAGGTCACCCGCCGCACTGCCATGCGGTATGACCGGGAGGGCGATGACCACTACGACATCGTGTCAGCCTACCAGAAGTCCATGCGCGGCTCCGACCCGGATGCGGCGCTGCATTATCTGGCCCGTCTGCTGGAAGCAGGAGATCTGCCCTCGGCCTGCCGTCGCCTGATGGTATGTGCCTGCGAGGATGTGGGCCTTGCCTATCCACAGATCATCCCCATTGTGAAGGCGGCAATTGATGCCGCCAACATGGTGGGCCTGCCGGAAGCACGGCTCCCGCTGGCAGATGCCGTCATTCTGGTGGCCACCAGTCCCAAGTCCAACAGTGCCCATGATGCCATCAACGCGGCCATTGCGGATGTGCAGGCGGGCCGTACCGGGCCGATCCCGCGCCAACTGCAGAACAAGCACTACGACGGTGAGGATGCTCTGGTGAAGGGCCAGAACTACAAATACGCCCATGACTACGACCATCACTGGGTGGAACAGCAATACCTGCCAGATGCCATCAAGGACGTGAAATATTACACCTTTGGCGATAACAAAAATGAGCAGGCGGCCCGTGCCTACTGGGCAAAGATCAAGGGCGAAGAGAACGTCTGAACAAGACCTTTTGTATGAGGAGAAAGCAAAGGAGAAGTTATGCGATATTCCAAACAGCGCGAGCTGGTCATGCAGACGGTGCAGAACCTGTGCGACCACCCCACCGCCGAGGAAATTTATGATGCTGCGGTCAAGGAATGCCCGGGCCTGAGCCTTGGCACCGTATACCGTAACCTGAATAGTCTGGTGGATGCGGGCCGGGTGCGCCGGGTGTCCATTCCAGGCAAGGCTGACCGCTTTGACCACACGCTGCCCTGGCACAGCCATCTGTACTGCACCGTGTGCGGCAGCGTGACCGATGCCGAGGTGGACGAAAAGCAGGTAATGAAGCTGGTGAAAAACCAGAAGGGCCATGTGCAGGACTGCGCTGTTGTGCTGATCGGCGTATGCGAGGCCTGCTGCGAGAAGCAGGTGCAGGAAAACGCCCACTGAACCATAAAATTTGCACGGAACCTCTTGCCCGGAGCGTATAAACAGGGTATACTATAGAGAAGGCTCTTTTCAGAAAGTGCAAGTAGATTTTCGCCGCACAGGGCGCTTCGGCCCGGCGGAGAAGGATGGTTTGATTGGAATACATTAGTTTTGAACATAATAACATTGCCGCTGAGCTGGTAAAGCAGGCCTATGATACGCCGCCGCTGGCCTTTGTGCACAGCTATGGCTGTCAGCAGAACGTGAACGACGGTGAGCGGATCAAGGGCGTGCTGATGGACATCGGCTATGGCCTGTGCGATAAGCCCGAGGATGCAGACCTGATCCTCTTCAACACCTGCGCCGTGCGTGAGCATGCCGAGCAGCGTGTGTTCGGCAACGTAGGTGCCCTGAAGGGACTCAAGGAAAAAAAGCATGATCTCATCATCGGCCTGTGCGGATGCATGGCCAACCAGAAGCACGTGGTAGAAAAGCTGCGCCAGAGCTATCCTTACGTTGACCTTGTGTTTGGCGTGGACGGCATCGACACCCTGCCGCAGCTCATTGCCCAGAAGCTGCAGAAGCATAAGCGTGTGCTGATGGAGCCCGCCCAGCGCCCGGTCATCGTGGAGAATATCCCCATCCGGCGTGAGAGCGAGTTCCGCGCATGGCTGCCCATCATGTACGGCTGCGACAACTTCTGCACCTACTGCATCGTGCCTTATGTGCGCGGCCGCGAAAAGAGCCGCAAGCCCGGTGATATCCTTGCCGAGTTCCGCGGTCTTGTGGAGGCAGGCTATAAGGAGATCACATTGCTGGGACAGAACGTCAACAGCTACGGCAAGGGTCTGGAAGAAAAGGTGGACTTTTCTGATCTGCTCAACCTGCTGTGCACGGTGCCCGGCGATTATCACATCCGCTTTATGACCAGCCACCCCAAGGATGCCAGCCACAAGCTGATCGACACCATTGCCGCCCAGCCGAAGCTGTGCAAGCACCTGCACCTGCCGGTGCAGTGCGGCTCCGATGAACTGCTGAAGAAGATGAACCGCCACTACACGGTGGAGCAGTACATGGAGCTGATCGAATACGCTCGCAAAACGGTGCCCGGCATCACCTTTTCCAGTGACATCATCGTTGGCTTCCCCGGCGAGACCGAAGCGGACTTTGTAAAGACGCTGGAACTGGTGCAGAAGGTGGGCTATATGCAGCTGTTCACCTTTATCTATTCCAAGCGCACCGGCACCAAGGCTGCCGAAATGCCGGACCCCACCCCCCGCAAGGAAAAGACCGACCGCATGACCCGCCTGCTCAAGCTGCAGGACGAGATCGCCATGGCGCTGGTCAAGGCGCAGGTTGGCCAGACTGTGAAGGTACTGGTAGAGGGCTTTGGCCGCAATGAGGGCACCCTCTCCGGCCGTCTGGACAACAACCTGACGGTGGAGTTCACGGCAGACGCTTCCCTGATGGGCAGCTATGCCAACGTACATCTCACGGGCGCACGGGCGACTGTGCTGCTGGGTGAGCTTGCCTGAGTGATTCCGGGGCAGTGCCCCTGAACGTATAAATAAGAAGGAGACCATTCAAATGGATTGCATTGATCTTTTCAAGCGCGCAGCCGTTGCGCTGCAGACCGATAGCCGCTACCTCGTTCTGGATCAGACCCGCAAGGCAAACGATAAGGACGAAGAGCTGCAGAACCTGATCGGCGAGTTCAACCTCGCCCGCATGGATCTGAACAATGAGATCGGCAAGAGCGAGCGCAACGATGCCCGCATCGCCGAACTGAACGAAAAGGTGAACAGCCTGTACGGCCAGATCATGGGCAACGAGGGCATGGTGGCTTACAACGAGGCCAAGCGTGACTGCGAGAACCTCGTGAACTATATCGATGCCATCATCAACACTGCCATGAATGGCGGCGACCCCATGACGGTACAGGAGCCTTCTGCTTCCTGCACCGGCAGCTGCTCCACCTGCGGCGGCTGCCACTAAAACCGGCAAAAACAAAACGCGGCTGTGCAAAACAGACCGCGTTTTGTTTGCAAAAGCGGTTACAAGCCGCAAACTTGTGCACAGAACCATAGAACGGGAGAGAGGGTAAACCATGGCAGAGCTGTCGCCCATGATGCAGCAATATCTTGAGATCAAAAAACAACATAAGGACGAAATTCTGTTTTACCGCATCGGCGATTTTTATGAGATGTTCTTTGACGATGCCCTGACGGCATCCAAGGAACTGGACCTGACCCTGACCGGCAAGCAGTGCGGCATGGAAGAGCGGGCACCCATGTGCGGCGTGCCCTTCCACAGCTACGAGGGATATGTGGCGCGGCTGATCGCCAAGGGCTACAAAGTAGCCATCTGTGAGCAGGTGGAAGACCCGGCCAAGGCCAAGGGCCTTGTCAAGCGGGACATCATCCGCGTGGTCACACCCGGCACGGTCATTGAGAGCAGTATGCTGCAGGATGACCGCAATAACTACATTGCCAGTATCTTCCTCAAAGGAAAGAAAGCAGGTTTGTGCTTTGCGGATGTCTCTACCGGTACGGCCCATATCACAGAGCTGAATGCAGACAAGATCGCCCCGGCGGTCATTACGGAGCTGTGCCGCTACCATCCCAGCGAAGTGCTGATGAATCCGGGTCTGCTGGACTGCCGCGAGGTGACGGCGTACATCAAAAAGAATATGACTTGTTCGGTGGAGCTGATCGAAGAGGAGCGCTATGCACCGGGCCTTGTGGCGGCATCGCTGGAAAACCAGTTTGGCCGTGACTGGGCGCAGGCCACCGGCATTGCAGCGGACGGCCTTGTGCGCTTTGCCATGGCGGCACTGCTGGAATATCTGCACGATACCCAGATCAAGGGCGTGGAACGTCTGAAAACGGTCATAACCTATAATAAGGCCCAGTTCATGCGTCTTTCGCCCGTGACCCGCGCCAATCTGGAGCTGACCGAGACGCTGCGCGGCCGCGAAAAGCGGGGCACGCTGCTCTGGGTGCTGGATAAGACCAGTACATCCATGGGCAAGCGTATGCTGCGCAGCTGGATCGAGCAGCCGCTTATTTCCAGTGCACTCATCAACCACCGCCTGAACGCTGTGGAGAGCCTTGTCAAGCAGACCATGGCCCGCGGCGACCTGACCGAAGAGCTGGGTTACATTGCGGATATGGAACGCCTGATGACCCGCACGGTTTACGGCTCTGCCACACCCAAGGAGATCTATACGCTGGCCCAGACCTGCGACCGGCTGCCCGGCCTGCGCAGGCTGGCTGAGGCCTGCGGCTGCCCGGAGCTTGCTGAACTGGCAGTACAGATCGATCCGTTGGAGGACATCAAGGCCCGTATTTATGCGGCGGTGGACCCGGAAGCGCCCTCTACCCTCAAGGATGGCGGTGTCATTGCCAAAGGCTACCATGCCGAAGTGGACGAGCTGCGTTCCATCCGCGACAATACCAAGGGCGTTCTGGCGCAGCTGGAAGCCCGCCTGCGGCAGGAGACCGGCATCCCCAAGCTGAAGATCGGCTATAACCATGTGTTTGGCTACTTCATCGAGGTAAGCAACTCCTATAAGAACATGGTGCCGGAGACCTACATCCGCAAGCAGACCCTGACTTCCGGCGAACGCTACATCACGCAGGAACTGAAGGAGCTGGAAAGCAAGATCTTAGGTGCCCACGAACGGCTCATCACGCTGGAGCACCGCCTGTTCAGCGAACTGCTGGAAAGCATTAGCGCTCAGCTGGACCGCATCCAGCGCACGGCCAATGCGGTGGCCCAGCTGGATGTGCTCACGGCGCTGGCGCAGGTGGCAGCGGAAAACAACTACTGCCGTCCCATCGTGGACGACAGTGACGAGCTGACCATCACCGAGGGCCGTCACCCTGTGGTGGAGCAGATGCTGAAAGGCAGCCTGTTTGTGCCCAATGATACCACCCTGAACTGCGGTGCAGACCGCTGCCTGATCATCACCGGCCCTAACATGGCAGGTAAATCCACGTACATGCGCCAGAATGCACTGATCGCGCTGATGGCGCAGATCGGCTCCTTTGTACCGGCTTCCAGCTGCCATGTGGGTGTGGTGGATGCCATTTTCACTCGCATCGGTGCGTCGGACGACCTGTCTGCCGGTCAGTCCACCTTTATGGTGGAGATGACCGAGGTAGCGGAGATCCTGAAAAATGCCACCGCCAAAAGCCTTGTGGTGCTGGACGAGATCGGCCGCGGCACTTCCACCTTTGACGGTATGAGCATTGCCCGCGCCGTAGTGGAGCACATTGCAGACCCCGCCAAGGGCCTTGGCTGCAAGACTCTGTTTGCCACCCACTACCACGAGCTGACCGAGCTGGAAGGCGGCGTGGACGGCGTAAAAAACTACAATATTGCAGTAAAAAAACGCGGCGAGGACATCACCTTCCTGCGCCGCATCGTGCGCGGCCCGGCGGATGACAGCTACGGCATCGAGGTGGCAAAGCTGGCAGGTCTGCCCGGCAGCGTGACCCGCCGCGCCCATGAGGTGCTGCGCACGCTGGAAGCAACTGCACCTAAAAATAAAGTAGAGCAGATGGATTTTGATGCCCTGCAGGAGTATAACTCTCCGGCTGTGCCCAGCGAGATGATGGACAAGCTGGAAGCTCTGGATGTGGAAACACTCACCCCCATTGAGGCTTTGAACTTCCTCTACGAGCTGAAAAAGACCCTGAAGGGCAGCCTGAACAGATGAAACTGCTCTACCTGACCCAGACCATACAAGGAGGGAAAACACCATGGCAGTGATCCATGTTCTGGATAAGCACACAGCCGAGCTGATCGCAGCCGGTGAGGTGGTCGAGCGTCCGGCATCCGTTGTTAAGGAGCTGCTGGAAAACTCCATTGATGCCGGTGCCACGCAGGTGACCGTCAGCATTGAATCCGGCGGCGTCAAGCTGATCGAGATCAGCGATAACGGCACCGGCATCGAGGCAGAATATATCTCCACGGCGTTTATCCGCCACGCCACCAGCAAAATTGAAACACCGGACGATCTGACCAACATCCATACGCTTGGCTTCCGCGGTGAAGCACTGGCATCCATTGCCAGCGTGGCCCGTGTAGAGCTGACCACCCGAACAGAGGTGGACGAGTTTGCCACGGTCTACCGCATTGAGGGCGGGGAAGAGGTCTCCCGTGAGCCGGGTGCCAGAGCTGTGGGCACCACCATCCGGGTAAAGGATCTGTTTTACAACACGCCTGCCCGCATGAAGTTCCTCAAAAAGGACTCCTCCGAGGGCACCTTTGTGTCGGATACAGTTACCCATGTAGCGCTCAGCCACCCGGAAGTCAGCGTCAAGTTCATCCGTGAGGGCAAGCTGCAGTATGTCACGCCCGGCGACGGCCAGCTGCGCGGTGCAGCCTATGCGGTGCTGGGCCGGGAGTTCAGCCGGGACCTCATTGAGCTGAAAAATCAGGAGGGCGTGTACCGCATCACCGGTCTGATTACCCCGCCCAAAAGCTGCCGCGCCAGCCGAAGTATGCAGCATTTTTACATCAATGGCCGCTATGTGCGCAACCGCACCATGATGGCCGGTATGGAGATGGCGTTCAAGGGGACCATGATGCAGGGCAAGTTCCCGGGCGGCATTCTGCTGCTGGAAATGCCGGCCGACCTTGTGGATGTCAATGTGCATCCGGCCAAGATCGAAGCCCGCTTTGCCCGCGAAAATGATGTTTTTGATGTGGTGTATCATGCCGTCAAGCTGGCATTGGCTCAGCCCGGCACTGGTGAACGGCTTTTTACCTTTGAAGCAGACAAAGAAGAAAAAGCTGAAAATTCAAAAAAAGACGCTGATATAATCAAAAATGACGTAAAGAATAATAACTTTACAGGGCTTTCTGCGATCATTCGGGGACAGGCAGACCCGGGCGTTCTGCCACAGCAGCACTGGGAACCGGCAAAACCCGCCGCAGCACCGCAGCAGCCTGCCCCGGCTGCTGCAATGCAAATACCGACAGCACCCAGTGTGCCGCGCTGGAAAGGCAGTGCTCAGAACGAGGATATGCTGGATCCGTTCGTGACCCTTCACAGCCCGAAGCTGGAAACGACAAAGGCACCAGAGCCGTTCCGTGCGGCGGCAAGTGAAACGCAGCTGGATGTGAAACCGGAATTTGGTGAGACAAAACTGCATTCGCCTCAGGACCATATGGCAGCGTGGAACCCTGCGCAGGAAGCACCGAAGGAAGAACCTGAGAGTGCACCCTGTGCAGAAACAGAACCGGATGCGCCGGAAGCGGCAGAACAGAAAACTGTACTGGCCGAGCCGGAGCAGATGAACTTTGATCCGACGGCGGATCAGCCGGAACCGCTGCGCTATGTGGGCGAGGTGTTCAGAACATATATCCTTGCAGAACGCGGCGACGAGCTGTGCCTGATCGATAAACACGCTGCCCACGAGCGCCAGCTGTACGAAAAACTGGCCGCGAACTATGGCAATGTGCCCAGCCAGATGCTGCTGGAGCCTGCTGCCATCGACCTTGCTGCGGAGGAAAAGCAGGCCCTGCTGGATAACATTCCTCTGCTGGAAAATGCGGGCCTTGAGATCGCGGACTTTGGCGGCAATACCGTGGTGCTGCGCGCGGTGCCCGCAGATGTGGAGCCGCAGAATGCGGAAAGCCTGCTGGTGGAGATCGCAAATAAGCTGCTCAAGGGCGGCCATGATGCGCTGAACGAGCACACCGAGTGGGTGCTGCATTCTATCTCCTGCCGTGCGGCCATCAAGGCGGGGGACAAGTCCTCGCCGCAGGAACTGCTGGCGCTGGCCGAAAAGATCCTTTCCGGCGAGGTGCCGCCGTTCTGCCCGCATGGCCGCCCCTGCGTACTCAAATTGACCCGGAAGGAGCTGGAAAAGCAGTTTGGACGCATCGTATAAACATCCCGTGGTGGCCGTCGTCGGCCCTACCGCAACCGGAAAGACGGCGCTGGGCGTAGAACTTGCAAAACATTTTTCCGGCGAGGTCATCAGCTGTGATTCCATGCAGATCTATAAAGGTCTGGACATAGGCACGGCAAAGGTGACACCGGAGGAGACCTGCGGTATCCCGCATCACGGCGTGGATATCCTTACGCCGGACAAGGCTTTCAGCGTGGCAGACTTTACCGCCATGGCCGGAAAGCTGGAAGAAGAGATCTCTGCCCGGAAGAAGCTGCCCATCCTTGTGGGCGGCACAGGGCTGTATGTTCAGAGCTTTCTGTATGGGGTGCGCTTTACAGAGGAAAAAGCACCTGCCGGTCTGCGGGAGCAGCTGGCGGCGGAACTGGCTGCAAAAGGCGGTGCTGCCATGTACGAAGAACTGAAGCAGGCCGACCCGGAAGCTGCTGCGGCTATCCACCCGAACAATCAGGTGCGGGTGCTGCGCGCACTTGAACATTATCGTGCCACCGGCAAAAAGCTGAGCGAACAGAAGGCGGAGTCTCTCCCGCCGGAGCGGCCCTACCGCAGCCTGATCCTCGGTCTGGATTTCCCAGAGCGCGCGGTACTTTACCGCCGCATTGACCTGCGTGTGGACAAAATGCTGGAAGCGGGCCTTATAAAGGAAGCGGAGCATGTCTGGCAGAACCGGGAAAGCTTCCGCACGGCAGCGCAGGCCATCGGATACAAGGAGTTCTTTCCGTATTTTGAGCAGACGGCTCCACTGGAAGCCTGCACGGAAAAGCTCAAGCAGGCGTCCCGCAACTATGCCAAGCGCCAGCTGACCTGGTTCCGCCATATGGACGATGTGGTCTGGCTGGATGCCGGTGCACCGGATGCAGTGCAGACTGCCATCCGCAAAACTAGCGAATTTTTAGCGAAAGGATGATCGATATGCCGGATGAGACCCAGAAGGAACGCCATGCGCCGCATGTGCTTACAACTCTGGCAGGCGTGCTGATCGCGTTTCTGCTGCTGGCAGCAATTTATGTGGTGTATCAGGCCGCACATATCCTGTTCCCGCAGAATGTTTATGAGACTGCGCTGCCTGCGGTCATTTCGGATACGGTGGAAGCCGACGGAGTTCTGCTGTTCGACGAAAGCTATGTGGCAGGCAGCGGAAACCTTGGATATCTTGCTGCCGACGGCGAGCGCGTTTCAGCGGGCACCGCAGTGGCAGAGGTGTACAGCAACGCTTCGCAGGCTTCGCTGCGCCTGCAGCTGAACCAGCTGAATGATCAGATCGACCTGCTGCAGAAATCGCAGAACACTTCTGCGCTGCAGCTGGATACCCTTTTAAAAGAACGTTCTTCTGCGCTGTATGACCTGCTGGATACGCTAGACGACAGCGATTATGAAGCGGTGGATGATGATGCCAATGCCTACCTGCTGGCCCAGAACAAGCTCTGGGTGGTAACGGGCGAAGCTGCAAACTTTACCGATCAGATCACTGCGCTGGTCCAGCAGTCCCAGAGCGTGCAGGCGCAGCTGGGCAGCCCGGCGCAGATCACTGCACCGCAGACCGGCTATTTTGTGCGCTCTTCCAGCAGCGGACGGCTCAATGCCAGTGCCGATGATATCCTTGCACTGAACGCACAGGAGCTGCAGGGCTATCTGCAGTCCGACCCAGTGTTGGCACTGGACGGCTGCGCCGGTAAGATCGTGGCAGGGTTCACATGGCGCTATGTGGGCGTGTGCACTGCAAAGCAGGGCGAAAAGCTGCTGGGTCAGAACGGCAAGCCGCTGAGCACAGCGGTGGAGATCAGCTTCCCGGGTCAGGTGGAGAACAGCCTCAAGGCCACCGTCACCGAGGTGGAGATCGATCAGGACAGCGGCCTTGCCCGCTTTGTGCTTGCCTGCAACTCCATCAACGGCGATGTGCTTTGCCTGAACCGGGCTGCAGCACGCATCTCGGTAGGAGAGCGCAGCGGCCTGCGGGTGCCTGCTGCGGCTGTGCACTATTTAAAAGAGGATGGCACCGAGGCACAAACGCAGGGCGAAAACTACATTCCCGGTGTGTACGTGAAACTTGGCAACATTGCCCGCTTCTGCCCGATCGACCCGGTGGACGCAGACCATCCCCTCATCACGGACGGCGATTACATCCTTGTTCTGCCCGAAGGGACCGAGGGCTCGGTCAGCAAGGTGAGGCTTTATGACGAAATAATCGTTTCCGGACAAAATTTGTATGATGGAAAGCTTTTGTAGTTATTGACATCTGAGGCAAAAAATCCGATAATAGATAAAGCTATTATTTGCATCTATTTGCAAAGAACGCCAGGCAGCGCCATGCTGCCCGAATGAAAGGAGCAGATTGTATGTCTTTGCTTGACAGCATTAAGAAAGGTCTGTTTGACCAGGAAGACGATTACGAGGATCAGTACATTGACGATGGCCCCCAGATGGTAAACAATAACAATGGCATCGGCCTTGGTGCTGACGACGAAAATGAAGAGCCTGTTGAGGGTGCCAAGAAGAACGGCAAGGTGGTCAACATCAATGCCACCACTCAGCTCAAGGTCGTTCTGGTCAAGCCTGAGCGTTTTGAGGATGCCAGTACCATTGCTGACCACCTGAACAACAAGCGCACCGTGGTGCTCAATCTGGAGTCCACCAACAAGGAAGTGTCCCGCCGTCTGGTGGACTTCCTGTCCGGTGTTGCATATGCAAACAATGGTCAGATCAAGCGCGTGGCCAACAGCACCTTCATCATCACTCCGTACAACGTGGATATCATGGGCGATCTGCTGGACGAGCTGGAGAACAATGGCGCGTTCTATTGATCCGCAGCCCAAGGCGGCGCGCGGGTTCATCCCTGCGCGTACCGATGAAGAACGCTATCTCATGCGCCATATCGAGGACTTGGCCCACACGGCCTTTTCCCGGGACATTGCGCGGTATTCGGCTTTCCTGAGTGACCGCGAGCAAGACTTGGCCCGCGCGGCACTGGGCCGTGCCGGTGTGCAGGAGGGCTTCCGGTTTGAGGGCGGCTGGCTGAATGCGGAGCGCAGGGTGCTCTGTATCGAGCCGGAGTACAGCTGCGGCGAAGCACCCATCTGCTGTGTGCGGCTGCAATGCTGTGCACAGGCGGGGGCTGCGCTGCCCGCCCACAAGGATTACCTGGGCAGTCTGATGGGCCTTGAGCTGCGGCGCGAGGCGCTGGGAGATATCGTTCTGCCGGAGGATCAGCCGGGCACAGCTTATGTGTTTGCGCTGGAACCGGCAGCACAGCTGATCTGCCGGGAACTGTTTCAGGCTGGACACACGGAGCTGACCACGGAACTGCTGACGCTGGACGAGGTGCCGCAGTTTCCGCAGGCGGAGCGTGAGATGCACAGTGCAACGGTATCGTCCCTGCGGCTGGACGCTGTGCTGGCAGCTATGCTGCACTGCAGCCGAGGACAGGCTTCGGAACTGATCGAGGCGGGCAGGGTGGAGATCAACCACCTGCCGGCGGATAAACCTCATGCGCAGGTATATGAGGGCGATGTGTTCACGGTGCGCGGCAAGGGCCGCTTCAACCTGACTGCACTGCCCGGCAAAAGCAGAAAAGATCGGTCAATCATCGAATTTTTTCAATATTAAAAGCAACGGGAGGAAATGACTATGCTGACTCCGCAGGATGTCCGTTCTGTGCAATTTGAGAAAAACCTCCGCGGCTACCGCACAGAGGACGTAGACCGTTTTCTGGATAAGGTGGAAGAACAGCTGCGGGACGACGATGCGCAGGCGGAACAGCTTCGCAAGCAGATTGCGGACCTGACTGCTGAAAACCAGAAGCTGCACGATGAACTGAAGAGCTTTGAGGCAGATGGTGAAATGCTCAAGAGCGCGCTGATCAATGCACAGCGCATGGGCGAAAATGTCATCCGCGAAGCAAACCAGAAAGCAGAAGAGATCATCCATCGTGCAAATCTGCGCGGTGATGATATCATCCGCGATGCCAACGAACTGCTGCAGAAGGCAAACGACCGTGCAGACGAGATCGAGAACGAAGCAAACGAGAAGCGCCTTGCAGAGGAGCGCGAGTATGACCGCGTGCGTCTGGAAGTGACCCGCTTCAAGTCTGACGTGCTCAACCTGTACCGCAGCCATGTGGAGTCGCTGAGCCGTCTGCCGGAATTCCAGAAGGAAACGGCTGCACAGGATGCCGAACAGGCAGAGCCTGCTGCAGAGGAAAGTGAGCCTGCCGCTGCAGCCCAGCCGCAGGCAGCGGACGTGCAGGAGCCGGAAGCAGAGCCTGCACAGCCCGCACAGGAAGATGCAGAACCTGCTGCCGTTGTTGAAAATGACGACGACAAGGCAGCTGACAGCAGCGAGGATTTCTGGGAAAAGGATGAGAGCCAGCTCAAGCTGGACCCGCCGCCCGCGTCTCCTGCTGATTTTAAGCCGGACGAGCCGGACTACGATGCTTTTCAGGGCGTCAAGTTCAGCGAGTAAGGCAACCCCATAAGGAAATATAGAGGAGAGTGTAAACCATTGGCTAAGAACAAATCGCAGTACGATAGTACTCTGAACCTGCCCAAGACCCTGTTTGAAATGCGTGCCGGCCTGCCCAAGAAGGAGCCGGTCATGCTGAAGGATTGGGACGACAACGACCTGTACAATCAGCTCATGAAGCACAACGAGGGCAAGCCGCAGTTCATCCTGCACGACGGCCCTCCGTACGCAAACGGTAATATCCACATGGGTACTGCCCTGAACAAGATCATCAAGGATATCATTATCCGCGATAAGAACATGGAGGGTTTCCAGGCTCCCTATGTGCCCGGCTTTGATACCCACGGCCTGCCAATCGAGCTGAAGGCTCTGTCCTCCGTCGGTGATAAGAAGAAGGACATTTCCAAGCTGGAACTGCGCCAGATCTGCGAAAAGTTTGCTACTGAGCACATCGATATCATGAGCGACCAGTTCAAGCGTCTGGGCGTTATCGGCGATTTCGAGCATCCGTATCTGACCCTGAAGCCTGAGTTCGAGGCACGCCAGATCGAGATTTTTGGCGAGATGGCAAAGAAGGGCTACATCTACAAGGGCCTGAAGCCCGTGTACTGGTGCCCGGACTGCCGCACGGCTCTGGCAGAGGCCGAGATCGAGTACGGCGAGGACGACTGCGATTCCATCTTCGTGCGTTTCCACGTCTCTCAGGACCCCAACGGTGTGCTGGCAAAGCACGGCATCCCGATGGACAAGACCTACTTCGTCATCTGGACCACCACCACTTGGACTCTGCCCGCTAACGAGGCGATCTGCCTGAACGGCCAGTTCGAGTACTCCTTCGTCAAGATCGGCGATGAGTTCCACATCATGGCCACCGAACTGGTCAAGAGCGTCATGGATGCCTGCCACATCGAGAACTACGAGATCGTGGGTGAGCCAGTCTCCGGTGCCGAGTTTGAGCTGATGCGCTACAACCACGTCTACCTGCCCAAGGAGGGCTGGGTCATTCTGGGCGATCACGTCACGCTGGAAAGCGGTTCCGGCTGTGTCCATACCGCAGGCGGCCACGGTGTGGACGACTTCAACGTCTGCCAGAAGTATCCGCAGGTGCCCATCACCGTCCCCGTGGACGATGGCGGCTATCTGACCGAGCTGGCCGGTAAGTATGCAGGTCAGCGCGTGTGGGCTGCCAACAAGACCATTCTGGCCGATTTGACCGAGTCCGGTGCTGTCATGGGTCAGGTGCACATCAAGCATCAGTACCCGCACTGCTGGCGCTGCCATCACCCCATCATCTTCCGTGCAACGGAACAGTGGTTCTGCTCCATCGCAAAGTTCCGCGAGGATGTCTACAAGGCCATCGACACCGTTACCTGGATGCCGGATTGGGGCCATGACCGCATGAAGGGCATGGTGCGCGACCGCAACGACTGGTGCATCAGCCGCCAGCGCACCTGGGGTGTGCCCATTCCCGCATTCTATTGCAAGAAGTGCGGCACCTACCACATCACCGATGCCACCATCAAGGCTGTCAGCGACCTGTTCCGCAAGGAAGGTTCCGATGCATGGTATAAGTACGAAGCCGAGCAGATCATCCCCGCAGGCGAAGTGTGCGAAAAGTGCGGTGCTTCCGAGTGGACCAAGGACACCGACATCATGGATGTCTGGTTCGACTCCGGCTCCACCCACGCCGCTGTGCTGGAGGAGCGTCCGGAACTGCGCTTCCCGGCTGATATGTATATGGAGGGCGGCGACCAGTTCCGCGGCTGGTTCCAGTCCAGCCTGCTGACCAGCGTTGCAAGCAAGGGCTGCGCACCCTATAAGTCCGTGCTGTGCCACGGCTGGGTGGTGGACGAGCAGGGCAAGCAGATGCACAAGAGCGCCGGCAACGGCGTGGAGCCCAGCGAGATCATCAAGGACTACGGCGCTGATATCATCCGTCTGTGGGTGGCTTCTTCCGACTACACCGTGGATGTGCGTGCCGGCAAGAACATCTTCAAGCAGCTGAGCGAGGCTTACCGCAAGATCCGCAACACCGCTCGCTTCATTCTGGGCAATCTGGACGGCTTTGATCCCAACACCGACTGTGTGGCTGACGATCAGCTGCAGGAGATCGACCGCTGGGCACTGGCTGCTCTGGATGACTTGATGGTCAACACCAGCGCAGGCTACGCTGTGTACGACTTCAACAAGGTCTACCATGCAGTGTACAACTTCTGCGTTGTTGCAATGTCCAACTTCTATTTGGATGTGACCAAGGATCGCCTGTACTGCACCAACGGCGCAGGCCGCAAGGCTGCTCAGACCACCATGTATAAGATCCTGGTGGCTCTGGACAAGATCATTGCGCCCATCCTGTGCTTCACCAGTCAGGAGATCTGGGACTTCATGCCCAAGACCGAGGGCATGAACAAGTACGTTGTCTTTGAGGAGATGCCCAAGGCTGGCCAGTATGCCGCCGATGAGGCCTTCAAGGCAAAGTGGGCTCAGCTGATCGCCGTCCGTGACGAGGTGAAGAAGGTTCTGGAGCAGGCCCGTGCCGAAAAGGTCATCGGTGCTTCTCTGGAGGCTGCCGTCACCCTGTACTGCAATGACGCGGTGTATGATCTGCTGAACAGCATCCCCATGGACGAGCTGGCCGACCTGATGATCGTCTCTCAGGTAGAGCTGGTCAAGGGCGAAGGCGACGCTGCAAGTGCTGTCGAGGGCCTGGGCGTTGCTGCTGCACATGCCACCGGCGAAAAGTGCGAGCGCTGCTGGAAGTATTCTTCTTCCATCGGCAGCCATGCCGCACATCCCACCCTGTGCGCACGCTGCGCCAGCGTTGTGGAAGCCTAAAATTTATCAGAAACACGATCGTTTTTGAG
>ERZ1694706.376-NODE-376-length-19059-cov-8.921227_pt1 | contig 19059 bp, 13 predicted proteins | sample MGYA00581716_ERZ1694706 | MGnify/ENA primary metagenome ERZ1694706 (study PRJEB42213, sample SAMN07424529) | human gut metagenome | biome: ENVO:00009003; feature: ENVO:2100002; material: ENVO:00002003 | host: Homo sapiens | place: USA | collected 2014 ... | reverse complement strand
GCCGTATAGGGCGAACTGCTGACCACGACGGGACTCGAAAGGTCGAGTCCGAGGTATTTTGCTTTCATAAAAAGAGCTTTTTATAGTTACTAATCGCTTTCACGGCCGGGACGGACCCGGCTCAGGCGGCTGTTCGGCACAGCCCCGCCGCAGCGGATTAAACGAACGGAATCTTCACCACTTCGGCGCGGAGGGGTTTCTCGCGCACGACGACGGCGATTTCCGTACCCGCCTTGGCGTATTCGGACGTCACGTAGCCCAGTCCGAAACCGACCTTCATGCAGGGCGACATCGTACCCGAAGTGACATGGCCGATCCGCGTGCCGTCGGGCGCGGCGATCTCGTAGCCGTGGCGCGGAATGCCGCGGTCGATCATCTTGAATCCCACCAGCCTGCGGGTCACGCCCTCGGCCTTCTGCTTCTCCAGCAGGGGGCGGTCGATGAACTCCTTGCCCTCGGCGAATTTGGTGATCCAGCCCAGTCCGCCTTCGAGCGGCGAGGTGGTGTCGTCGATGTCGTTGCCGTAGAGGCAGAAGCCCTTCTCCAGACGCAGCGTATCGCGCGCGCCCAGACCGATATTCTTGAGTCCGAACTCTTCGCCGGCCTCCCAGAGCGCTTTCCAGAGTTTGTCGCCGTCTTCGTTGGCCGCGTAAATCTCGCAGCCGCCCGATCCCGTATAGCCCGTGATCGAAAGGATGGCGTCGCAGCCTGCGACCTTCATCTTTTTGAAGGTGTAATACTCCATCTCCTCGACCGGCTCGTCGCACATCTTCTGCACGATCTTCATGGCCAGAGGTCCCTGCACGGCGAGCTGGCAGATTTCGTCCGAAGCGTTGTAAAGCTCCTTGCCGTGGCCTGCCTCCATGCCGAACGCCCGGCCCTGTTCGCAGATGTGGTTCCAGTCCTTTTCGATGTTGGCGGCATTGACGCAGAGCATGTAGGTCTCGGCATCGACCCGGTAGACGAGGATGTCGTCCACGATACCGCCCCGGCCGTTGGGCATGCAGGTATACTGCACCTTGCCGTCGTAAAGTTTCGACACGTCGTTGGTCGTGATGCGCTGCAGCAGGTCGAGGGCCTTGGGTCCCTTGACCCAGATTTCGCCCATGTGGCTCACGTCGAAGACGCCGGCGCCGCCGCGGACGGCCATGTGCTCGTCGTTGATGCCCGTGAACTCGATGGGCATATTGTATCCCGCGAATTCGGCCATTTTAGCCCCCGCGGCAATGTGGTACTTGGTGAATGCAGTGGTTTTCATATCAGGATTTTAAGGTTTTATTCGCGGCGTTTGACACCCAGACGCGGACAGCGGTGGAACTCCTTCGTCCGGTCGAACAGGTAGCGGTAGGTGGTGTGCATCTTGTGGCGCGTGGCGCAGACGTAGCTTTCGATCATGCGGTTCATCACCGGATTGAAGTCGCCCACCCATGCGAACTCGATGGTCTTGTAGTGGTTGCGCGGCGTGCGCATGTATTTTTCGAGGATGAAGCGCATCATGCCCGACTCGACGCCCTTGCCGTGGAATTCGGGCGCGATGCCGAAGATGATGCCGAAAATGCGGTCGCTGGCCTTGCGGACCTTCAGGTCCCAGAGCATCCGCAGCTTCTGAATGAGTCCGAATTTGCCGTTGAACTTGCCGATGATGCGGTTCAGGTCGGGGACCATGATGAAGAAACCGATCGGCTCGTCGTTGAAATAGGCGAAGAAGATGATCTCCGGGTCGATGATCGGCTTCATCGTCTCCATGATCTTCATCGCCTCCTCCTGCGTCATGGGCTTCACGCCCGAAAAGAGCGACCACGCCTTATTATATATGATGCGGAAGTTCTCGGCCTCCTCCTCGATGCGCGACATGTCGATCTGGCGGAAACCGTAGCCCGGCGTCGAGAAGAGACGCTTGGCCCGGTCGTGGACCATGGCGTTCACGTCGTCGTCGTAGATTTTCCAGATGTAGGTGTTCTGGTTGAAGTAGTTCCGGAATCCGTAGTTCTCGAACAACTCCTTGTAATAAGGCGGGTTGTAGGGGTTCTCGTACAGCGGCTGGAACTCGTAGCCCTCGACCAGCAGGCCCCACCACGCGTCGCGCTGTCCGAAATTGATCGGGCCGTCCATCGCCTCCATGCCGCGGCTGGCCAGCCACATGCGCGAAGCGTCGAACATCAGGTCGGCGACCTGCTGGTCGTCGATCGACTCGAAAAATCCGCAGCCGCCCGTGGGCTGCTCTTCGAGTGCGGCCTTCTCGCGGTTGTAGAACGCCGCGATGCGCCCCACGACCTCGCCGGCACGGTTGCGCACCACCCAGCGGACGGCTTCGCCGTCGGCGAACTGCTCGTTGCGGGCCGGATCGAAAACCTTGCGGATATCGGTATCCAGCGGGCAGACCCAGTTGCGGTTGCCCTTGTAAATCTTCTTGGGGAGGTCGAGCCACTCGCGTTCGAGCGCGGGCGTGACGACCTCCTGAAGCACGTATTTGTCACTGTTCATTCATGCATGTTTTTTATAGACCAGAACAAAGATAGAAATAAAAAACGAAAATGGAATGAAACGGGCGGGAAAGTCGCAAAGCCGCAGACCCGTACGCGGCGGCCGGTTCGCTTGTCCGCAAGGAAAAATTGTTTATCTTTGTGGAAACTGCGTCCGCACAATCCCCCGATCCCCATGGCAACAGACTACAGCGAATTCGGCTGGAGCGATGCTCAGCCCGCATTCTACCACGAACTCCTCTGCAAATACATCGAGCGGCTGCTCCCGGCCGACGGCACCCCGATTCTGGACGTGGGCTGCGGCAACGGCTTCACCGCAAATTATCTGGCCGGCAAGGGCTACGACGTTTACGGCATCGACGCATCGCGGCAGGGCATAGCCATCGCCAATCGGACGGGGGGGGGAATCCCGGCCGTTTCTTCGTCTGCGACGTAACGACGGGCGAGCTGCCGCCCGAACTGCGGAAGATCCCCTTCAGGACCGTGATCTCGATGGAGGTCATCGAGCACCTTTACAGCCCGCGGACATTCGCCGCCTTCGTCCGCAGCATCCTCGAAGCCAACGGCGGCGGACGTTTCATACTCACCACGCCTTACCACGGGTACCTGAAAAACCTCTCGATAGCCCTCGCCGGCAAAGCGGACCGCCACTACAGCGCATTGTGGGAGGGCGGCCATATCAAATTCTGGTCCCGCAGGACGCTCGCCATCCTGCTGCGGGAAGCCGGGTTCCGCAACATGGCCTTCACCGGCGCGGGGCGCATCCCGTACCTGTGGCGGCACATGGTGTTCAGCGCCGAAGCGCCGGCGGCCGCGGAAGTCCGGGCCTGCGACCCGGCTGCGGAACCGTGAAAACCCCGCTGCCGTTCCGGCCGGCGGAGCCGTACGGAGACAGATGCCGCCGAAACAGCGCGGAAACGGCACAGAGGCAGCACAGGGTATGGTACGGAAGCAGTACGGGGTACGGCACGGAAGCAGCACGGAGACGGCAGGGTGGCGGCACGGAGGTAAAAACGCACGGTTTCTCATTTCGCGGATTTTTTTCTATTTTTGTTAAAACAAATCAGGCGACACGATGAACAAGAATCTCGAACAATCCCTTTCGGACGGAAACAGGCCCCAGTACCGCTTCATGAAATACCGCATCCACAAAATCCTGCTGGTCTGCTGCAGCTACGACGGGTATATTCTCGAAGAAGACGGACATATCGAGTCGCAGATCAATCAGGAGTACCTCGACCTGAACATGTCGAACCCGCCGTCATTCACACGCGTCAGCTCGACGCGCGAGGCGCTGGACCTGCTCGGACGCGACGATTCGTTCGACTTCATCCTGACGATGTACAACGTGGGGGAACTGGACGTCTTCACGTTCGCCAAGATCGTCAAGGAGCGCCATCCGCAGATTCCCGTGGCGCTGCTCACCTCCTTCTCGAAAGACATCTACCGCCGCATCGAGGAGCAGGACCGTTCGGGACTCGACTACATCTTCGGCTGGCACGGCAACACCGACCTGATCATGGCGATCATCAAGCTGGTCGAGGACAAGATGAACGCCGAGGAGGATATCGTCGAGGGCGGCGTGCAGGCCATTCTGCTGGTCGAGGACTCGATCCGCTTCTACTCGACCTACCTGCCCGAACTCTACAAACTGATCCTGCTGCAGAACACCGAATTCCTGAAGGACGCCCTCAACGAACAGCAGCAGATCCTGCGCAAACGCGCACGCCCCAAGATCCTGCTCGCCACCAACTACGAGGAGGCCGTGGAGCTTTACGACCGTTACAAGAAGAACATGCTGGGCGTGATTTCCGACGTGGGGTTCGTACTCCACCGCAACGACCCGCCCGAAAGCGAGAAGCGCGACGCCGGCATCGACCTCTGCCGCCGCATCAAGGAGGACAACCCGCTGATGCCCGTACTGCTGCAGTCGTCGCAGACCGAATTCGAGGCGCAGGCCCGCGGGCTGGGAGCCGGATTCATCGCCAAGAATTCGAAAACGCTGCTCTCGCAGCTGCACGAATATATCGCCAAGGAGTTCGCATTCGGCGACTTCCTCTTCAAGGACCCCGATACGGGAGCCGTCATCGGCCGCGCCAAGGATCTGGCGCAGATGCAGGAGATGATCGCCACGATTCCCGACAAGGCGTTCGAATACCACACCTCGCAGAACCACCTCTCGAAATGGCTCTACTCGCGGGGGCTCTTCCCGCTGGCCGCGGCCATCCGCCGGGGCAACAAGAGCCAGTTCGCCACCACCGAAGAACACCGCCAGCGCATCGTGAACCTCATCAAGGACTACCGCATCCTGCTCGGACAGGGCGTGGTGGCGCGCTTCGACACCGAGACCTACAGCGATGCGGTGGCTTTCGCCCGCATCGGCGAAGGGTCGCTCGGCGGCAAGGCCCGCGGTCTGGCGTTCATGAACTCGATGCTGCTCAAGCACCGCCAGTACGACAAGCACGACAACCTGCGCATCATGATTCCCCGCTCGGTGGTGATCGCAACGGACTATTTCGACGAATTCATCCGCAACAACGGACTCAAATACATCATTTCGCAGGAGTTTTCGGACGAGGAGATTCTCTCGGAGTTCGTCAGTTCGACGATTCCCGTCAAACTGCAGCGCGAGCTGAAAGCCTACATCAAGACCGTCAGTACGCCGCTGGCCGTGCGGTCGTCGTCGAAGCTGGAGGATTCGCACTACCAGCCGTTCGCCGGCATCTACTCGACCTACATGATCCCCTATGTGGACAACGAGGACCAGATGCTGCGTCTGCTGCTCAAGGCGGTCAAGAGCGTATACGCCTCGGTCTACTTCGCATCGTCGAGGGCCTACCTCTCCTCGTCGCAGAACCTGATCTCGGAGGAGAAGATGGCCGTCATCATACAGGAGGTGTGCGGCACGGAGCAGAACGGACTTTTCTTCCCGACCTTTTCGGGCGTGGCGCGTTCGATCAACTACTACCCCATCGGCGACGAAGCTCCCGAAGACGGCGTGTGCAACGTCGCCATGGGACTGGGCAAGCTGGTCGTGGACGGAGGGCGCACGCTGCGCTTCTCGCCCCGCTATCCGCAGAAGGTGCTCCAGACCTCGACGCCCGAACTGGCGCTGCGCGACACGCAGAACGAAGTGCTGGCCCTGAGCCTGCAGCCCGAAGAGTTCCGCACGTCGATCGACGACGCGGTGAACCTGCGGCGGCTCGACATCGCCCAGATCGCCGAGCTGCGCAATTCGCGCTTCGTATGCTCGGTGTGGGACCGCGAGAACGAGCGCATCTCGGACAGCCCCTTCGACCGGGGCCGCAAAGTCATAACGTTCAACAACATACTGAAATACAACACCTTCCCGCTGGCGGAGATCGTCACCGACATCCTGCACATGGGCGCCGAGGAGATGCGCTGCCCCGTGGAGGTCGAATTCGCCGTCAATATGGACGTAGCGCCGGGGGAGCAGCAGATTTTCAACCTGCTGCAAATCCGCCCGATCATCGACAATCAGGACAACCGGCCGATCGACTGGAGCGCGGTGGACACCTCCGATGCGCTGGTCTACGGCGAGAACGCCCTCGGCATCGGCATGATGAGCGACATCTCGGACGTCATCTACATCAAAAGCGGCACGTTCAGTTCGCTTTCGACCGAGAAGATCGCCGACGAACTGCTGGAGCTGAACCGCCGCATGCGCGACGAAAAACGCTCCTACATACTCGTCGGTCCCGGCCGCTGGGGTTCGTCGGATCCGTTCCTCGGCGTACCCGTCAAGTGGAACCACATCTCCGAAGCCAAGGTGATCGTCGAATGCGGCATCGAGAAATTCGACGTCGAGCCGTCGCAGGGCACGCACTTCTTCCAGAACGTCACCTCGCTGGGCGTGGGTTACCTGACGATCAGCCCCTTCTGCGGCGACGGCGTATTCCGCGAAGAGACGCTCGACAAATGCGCCGCGATCTACGAAGGCAGCTTCCTGCGGCAGGTGCGTTTCGAGCGTCCGCTGTGGGTCTGCATCGACGGCCGCTCGAACAAAGGCATCGTCAAAGAGACGCCGGACGAAGCGCGGGAAAAATAGCCCGCAGCGCACCGATACGACATTTTCCGGAGAAAAGGAGAAATAAATAACGAATTTTCGGAAAAAATCATGTTGCAGTTACAATTTATAAGAAATAGTTTTATATTTGTAATAAAGAAACAACCTTTAAAACTTCAGGCAATATGAACGTAAACAAATTAATGGCGGAACTTGAGCGCAAGCATCCCGGCGAAAGCGAATACCTGCAGGCCGTGCGCGAAGTTCTCATGACGGTAGAGGAAACCTACAACCAGCATCCGGAATTCGAGGCCAACCGTATCGCAGAGCGCATCGTGGAGCCTGACCGCAGTTTTACCTTCAAGGTGGTCTGGGTAGACGACAAGGGCGAGGTGCAGGTCAATACCGGTTACCGCGTGCAGTTCAACAACGCGATCGGTCCCTACAAGGGAGGTCTGCGTTTCCACCCCTCGGTGAATCCCTCGATCCTGAAATTCCTCGGTTTCGAGCAGATTTTCAAGAATGCGCTGACGACGCTTCCGATGGGCGGCGCCAAGGGCGGCTCGGACTTCAACCCCAAAGGCAAGTCGGACCGCGAGGTAATGCGCTTCTGCCAAGCCTTCATGGTCGAACTGTGGCGTCATATCGGTCCCGAAACAGACGTTCCGGCCGGTGATATCGGCGTGGGCGGCCGCGAAATCGGCTACCTTTACGGCATGTACCGCAAGCTGGCGCGCGAGAATACGGGCGTACTGACCGGCAAGGGCATGACTTACGGCGGTTCGCTGATTCGTCCCGAAGCGACGGGCTTCGGCGCGGTTTACTTCCTGCGCCAGATGCTCGAAAAGGCAGGCATGGACATCAAAGGCCAGACCATCGCCATATCGGGCTTCGGCAACGTGGCGTGGGGTGCGGCGACGAAGGCGACCGAGCTGGGCGCCAAGGTCGTGACGATTTCGGGCCCCGACGGCTACATCTACGATCCCGAAGGTCTCGACGCCGAAAAGATCGCCTACATGCTCGAACTGCGCGCTTCGAACAACGACGTGGTCGAGCCTTACGTCCATAAGTTCCCGAACGCGCAATTCTTCGCCGGCAAGAAACCGTGGGAGGTCAAGGTGGACATCGCCATGCCCTGCGCCACGCAGAACGAGCTGGACGGCGAGGACGCCAAGAAACTGCTGGCCAACGGCGTGAAGATCGTGGCCGAAGTCTCGAACATGGGCTGCCGCCCCGAAGCGATCGACGCCTTCATCGCGGCGAAAATCCCCTACGGACCGGGCAAGGCCGTCAATGCGGGCGGCGTAGCGACGTCGGGACTCGAAATGAGCCAGAACTCGCAGAAATACAACTGGACGGCCGAGGAGGTCGATGCCAAGCTGCATCAGATCATGTCGTCGATCCACCACGCATGTCTGGAATACGGCACCGAGAAGGACGGCTTCATCAACTACATGAAGGGCGCCAACATCGCGGGCTTCATGAAAGTCGCCAAGTCGATGGTCGAGCAGGGTGTGCTGTAAATTAACTGCCTAATAAAAGAGACCGAAAATGAAAATCATTTTCGGTCTCTTTATTTTCCCCCTCCCGTCACTTCACGCACCTGCCTCCCAAATATTCCGCACCGCAGTTTTCACATTCAAGCCCGGTTTTCGCCCCGGTCAATGTCCATGAAATATACCCCTTATCACACTGGCCCGGGAGAAAGGGGTATATCATATACAATCCTGACGGATTACAGGGCTGTTTTTTCGGCGAAACGCAAAAATATCCGGAACACAAAAGCGAATCCCCAGCCGTGATTCGCGTCCATATTTTAGGGGATTCAAGATCTCAGAACATCGCACTTACGGCCATGCCCAGCGTCAGTTTGTGCATCGCTACGCAGGAAGAGGAAACGAGCGGCGGAGCGACGTCGTAGTCGGCTGTAAAGCGCACGCTCAGATTGCGATTGACCAGATAGGTGGACGAAAAGCCCGTTCCGACCGTAAATCCGCCCCGGCCTTCGATCCTGTAGCCGGAAGTAGTGTAAGGTTTATAATGCTCATAACCGCAGAGAAGCTTCGAGCCGATGCGCCAGCGCGTCGAGAGCGGATAGGAAAAATAGGGACCTGCCGTCACGGAACAGCACTCGAATTCATCGTTCTGCGGGACGCCGTTTACGTTCATTTCCAGATTCGTCACCGCAAACCGCCCACCCACGCCGACATAGGGCGAGGCGAACCATGCACCCTGCACGCCGACCGTCGGTCCGACTTTGAAATCGGTGTGCATCCCCGCATAAGGCGTATAGGAGCCGGGAATGACCGTCAGCCCGACGGAAAACCCGACGAACGACGGATGCCGGTAGCGGTCGAAAACGACGTATGTTTCGCGGACCTTAAGCCCCTTCTCCTTGAATATCAGATCGGCGAGGAAATAGCCGAATTCGGTGGCGAGGATGCCGATACCCGCGCCTACCATGACGTCGCTCATCCAGTGGCGGTTGTTCAGTTGCCGCGTAACGCCCGTGAGGGTCGCCAGCGTATAGCCGCCGATGCTGTACCACGGACTGCGGTGCCCGTATTCCTTATGCAGCATCGTCGCCGTCATAAAGGCGGTCGCCGTATGGCCGGAAGGGAACGAATTGCGCGTGGAGCCATCGGGACGCATCACGCGGAAGGAGTACTTCAGCGAATTGACCGCCGCGGCCATCAGCCCGGCGGAGAAAGCGTCGGAGACCAGCATGCGTCCCCACGAGCTGCGGCTTTCGACGCCGCAGACCTTCATCCCGACCAGCAGGGCTGCGGGCGCATATTGCAGGTAATCGTCGTAATCGTGGTGGAACGACCTGACGTAACCGTTGCGCAGACGGCGGAAGTCGGTATCGTAAAGCGACACCACGGCTCCGCCCAGAATCAGCGGCACGGCGACGAAGGTCATGCGGTAACCTTTGGTCGAAGTCCGGCGGTCCACATACTGCGAGAAAGAACTTTCCGCCGCAGGGATCAGACACTCGTTGCCCAGACTGTCTTTAATCTGCGCCGAGACAGGACCGGAAATCAGGAACACCGCCGACAGACAAAGCAAAAAAGATCTCTTCATCCAGAGCCAGTCGTTCAACGTTTTCGCCGCAGGGCACGAATCGCTTCGCCGCCGATAGCCAGCAGCGAGGTGCAGCCGATGACGGCCGCCCATTCGCGCCACGCAAGCGGCTCGGTGCGGAACACCTCGCCGCCGAACTCAACGATGAGCACCTGTCCCGCGGCGATGGCCAGCAGGATGAGGAAAAACTCACGGCACCCGCGCAGGCAGGTAAAGACCGAATGGCGCGTCTCGAAGCCTTTGGCGTTGAACATGTTCCAGAACTGCAGGAAAACGAACGTCGAGAAGAAAAGCGTCAGCTGGCGCACGGTGAGTCCGCCTGCGGTGATCGTCCACCAGAAGAGCATGCCCAGCAGGACGGCGACCATGATGCCGCCGCAGATGAAGAGCGTGCGGGCCATGCCGGGCGTAATGATGAACTCGTCGCGCGGACGGGGTTTTTCGAGCATCACTTCGGGATTGGGCGGCAGCGAGGCCATCGCCATCGCCGCAAAGGTGTCCATGATGATATTGACCCAGAGAATCTGCACCACCGTCAGCGGCATGTCGGTGCCGAAAACCGCGCCGACGAAGCAGATCACGATCGCCGCGAAGTTGATCGTCAGCTGGAAAAGCACGAAACGCTGGATGTTGCGGTAAAGCGAGCGGCCCCACATGACGGCCGTCGCGATCGAAGCGAACGAATCGTCGAGCAGCGTGATGTCGCTGGCGTCCTTGGCAACGGAGGTGCCCGATCCCATCGAAAGCCCCACATTGGCGAAGTTGAGCGCCGGAGCGTCGTTCGTACCGTCGCCCGTCACGGCCACCACCTCGCCGCACTGCTGCAACAGGCGCACGAGCCGCTGTTTGTCGAGCGGCCGGGCGCGCGACATGATCTTCAGCTCCCGCACGCGTCCGAGCAGCTCATCGTCGCTCATCGCCGCGAACTCCGTACCGGTCATGTGGTTGCGGTCGTTGTCGCGGGCGTCGTCCCACAAGCCGATCTGGCGGGCGATCTCGCGCGCCGTGGCAGGGGTGTCGCCCGTAACGATCTTGACGTCTATCCCGGCGTTCAGGCAGCGCCGCACGGCGTCGGGGACATCCTCGCGCACCGGATCGGAGATAGCCGCCACACCCGAAAAATGCAGCTGCGACGCCGCTACGGCACGCAGACAGTCGTCCTCGGCGGTTTCGGCCCACGCCACGGCGAGCGTACGCATCGCGCGGCCCTGAAACCCGGCCAGCTGCTCGGCGACCTGCGTATCCTTGCCGTCGGGAGCGCACATGGCGCGCACGATTTCGGGCGCACCCTTGACGCAGACGATCCGGCGGCCCGAAACGCCGCTTTCGATGATCGTCGCCATATATTTGCGTTCGGTCGAGAAGGTAAGCCGGTCGACGATCTTCGCCTCCGAGCGCAGGGGTTCGTAATCCTCGCCCTGCGAGCGCATCCACTCCAGCAGGGCGCCCTCGGTCGGGTTGCCTATAACGGCGCCCGAAGCGTCGAGGAAAGCCGTGGAGTTGGCGGCCACGATCTCGGCGAAATCATGCGCCGGAAGCGCATCGTAACGCACCAGTTCCTGCACGTGCATCCGGTTCTGGGTCAACGTGCCGGTCTTGTCGGTGCAGATGACCGTCACGGCGCCCATCGTTTCGCAGGCGTGCATGCGCCGCACGAGGTTGTTGGTCTTGAGCATGCGCCGCATGGACATCGCCAGCGACAGCGTAATGCTCATCGGAAGTCCTTCGGGAACGGCCATCACGATGATGGCCACCGAGACCATGAAAATGTGCAGCACCTGCTGCGATATTTCGAGCCAGTCGCGCTCGAACAACCCACCGACGAAGACCGCCTTGCCGAGCATGACGCAGAAAATAGCGACCGCAAGCGCAATGCCGGCCCGGCCGATGAGTTTCGAGAGGCGCGTCAGCTGGCGGTTGAGCGGCGTCTGCTCGTCGCTCTGGACGGTCGCCTGCTCCGTGACGCGGCCCGCTTCGGTCGCATCACCCACGGCCGTCGCAACCAGAACGCCGTAACCGTCCGCCACGGTCGTACCGCGCAGTGCGACGTTCGAAGGATAGGTCGCTTCGGAATCGAAATGCGCCTCGTCGACGGTTTTATCCACCTCCAGTTCGCCCGTGAGGGTCGATTCGTTGATGCGCAGCGACACAGCTTCGACCAGCTCGCCGTCCGCGGGCACGGTTTCGCCGCTTTCGATATAGACCACGTCGCCCACGACCACGTCGCGGCGGGGAATCTCGCGGATCGAGCCGTCGCGCATCACCTTGACCGGAATATCGTCGTTGACCTGATTCAGCCGGCGGAAACGCCGCATGGCGTCCCACTCGAACCAGAACCCGACGCAGGTCGCCAGAATAATGGCGCATATGATGCCGATCGACTCGGTGAAATCCTTGTGAACGGACCCGATGGCAAGCGACAGCACCGCGGCCAGCAGCAGAATGCGGATGATCGGGTCCTTGAACTTCTCGACGAAAAGCTTCCATGCCGAATCGTCTTTGGGCGGCGTGATGACGTTGTCGCCATGCGTCCGCCGGCTGTCTGCGGCCTCTTGCGAGGATAAACCTTTGGGATTGTAACGGATCATTGGTATGCAGTATTTAATTCAGGGAAAACTGCCGCGTCGAAGCGTCGAGCCGCACGGCGATGAACAACAAAATGGTAAACGCAATAAGCGACGAACCGCCGTAGCTCATGAACGGCAACGGAATGCCCATCACGGGCATCAGGCCGATGGTCATGCCCACGTTCACCAGCACGTGGAACAACAGGATCGCGGCCACGCAGTAGCAGTAAATCCGGCCGAAAGGCTCCTGCTGCCGTTCGCCCATGCGCATCAGGCGCAGGATCAGCATGCAGAGCAGGGCCAGCACGACCATCGTCCCCAGAAAGCCCCACTCTTCGCCGACCGTACAGAAGATGAAGTCGGTATGCCGTTCGGGCACGAAGCCGTACTTGATCTGCGTGCCTTCGAGGAATCCCTTGCCCCAGAACCCGCCCGAACCGATGGCGATTTTCGACTGATTGACGTTGTAGTCCGTGCCGAGGGGATCGCTGATGATGCCCAGAAAACTCAGAATGCGGTCGCGCTGGTGCTGTTTGAGAATCGAATTGAAGATATAGTCGGTGGTGGGGAGGAAGATCATCATGCAGAGAAAAAGCCCCACGGTAATCAGGGTGCTGCTCAGGTTCATGCGGAAGGCATAGACGAGCACGCAGACCAGCGACAGCAGCGTCACGGTCAGCAGGCAGGCGTGCAGGTCCATCACGCCGGGCGCGACGAGCGCCATCGTCATGCAGAGCAGGATGCTCGCCAGCGCCAGCGACGCCAGATAGATCAGGCGCGAGCGCCACTCCCCGGTCATCATCGCTTCGGAGAGCGTGCAGACCAGAATGATCGACACGAGCAGCGTCATGGGCGAAAGCAGGAACGACACGATGAACAGCGCGGCGATCAGCAGCACCGGGATGCAGAGCCACTTGTTGAGTCCCTCACGGTAAAGCACGAAGAGGAACGAGCCCAGTACGATACCCGAACCGGTGTCATTCTGCAGGATGATGATGAAGAGCGGAATGCAGATCACCACGCCCACCTTGAAGAGGTCGCCCGGACGGTTGATCGAGAAGGAGTAGGCGCTCATCACGCGGGCCAGCGCGAGAGCCGTGGCGATCTTCACGAATTCGACGGGCTGCAGGCGGAACGAACCGAATTCGAACCACGCCTTGGCGCCATTCACCTCGCGGCCGAACAACAGCGCGCCCAGCAACAGCGCCAATCCCGCGAAATAGGCCGGATAGGCGAACATATGGTAGAACCGTTCGTCGAGCAGCAGCACCACGAGCGCCGTGGTCCACGCCACGCCGATCCACATCAGCTGCTTCATGTAGAAGTGCGAGAAGGAGAAGATATCGGCCGTGCCCTCGTCGTACGACGCCGAGGTGATCGACACCCACCCCGCCAGCACGATCAGCACGTACAGCAGGACCGTCCAGAGGTCCACTCCGTAAAAGATACTATGGCGGTTAGCGGTCATACGAAGGGTAATAGATGTTCATATTCTTGATATGCTCCAGCAGGGCCGGACGGCGGATCGTGTCGGTCAGGTAGTACTCCTCCAGCAGACTGGCGATCGGCAGGGCCGCCGAAGCGCCGAAACCGCCGTTTTCGACATAGACCGAAATGGCGATCTTCGGATTGTCCTTGGGCGCGAACGAGAGGAAGGTCGAGTGGTCGCGGCCGCGGGGATTCTCGGCCGTACCGGTCTTGCCGCAGACATCGAGTCCTTCCAGACGCGCCGCCGTGGAGGTGCCGCCGACGTTGACGCCCCGCCACATGCCGTCGACGATCGGTTCGAAGTGCTTGGGATCGACCTTGGTATAGTGGCGTTCGTAAAAACGGCGGTCGAGCGAATCCTGCCCCTCGATCTTCTTGACGATATGCGGAATGTAGTAGTAGCCCCGGTTGGCGACGATGGCTGCGAGATTGGCCAGCTGCAAGGGCGTACAGCCCAGCGCATCCTGACCGATGGCCAGCGAAATGACCGTCAGCGAATTCCACGAACCCCTGTACTGGCGGTCGTAGTACGAGCGGTCGGGCACGTAGCCGTTGCCCTCGTCGAGGAAGTCGGAGCCGAGTTTGCGGCCGAAACCGAAACTCTCGACATACTCTTTCCAGACGTCGTAGCCGTCTTTCACGCTCTCGTATTTGCGGTTGTCGAGAATGTCGCGGAAGACATAGCAGAAATAGGCGTTGCACGAGGTCGCCACGGCGAAGCGCAGGTCCAGCGGCGAAGCGTGGGCGTGGCATTTCATGCGCCGGCGGCCGACCTGATAGCCTTCGTGGCAGACGTGCAGGTCCGAGGGCCTGAGCACGCCCTCCTGCAGCCCGATCAGGCCCTGCACGAGCTTGAAGGTCGATCCCGGCGGGTATTTGGCCTTCACGGCACGGCTGAAAAGCGGATGCCGCTTGTTGTAGATCATCTTCATGTAGTTGTTGCCGCGCTCCCGGCCGACCAGTTCGTCGGGATCGTACGTCGGCGAGGAGACCATCATCAGGATCTCGCCCGTCGAGGGTTCGATCGCCACGGCCGCCCCGACCTTGCCGCGCATCAGCTCCTCGCCCAGCAGCTGCAGGCGGGCGTCGATCGTGCTGACGAGGTAGCGCCCCGGTTCGGGCAGCGAGTCGTAAACGCCGTTCATATAGGAACCCTTGATCGCCCCGTGGGTGTCGATCTCCTGAATCTTCACGCCCTTCTTGCCTTTAAGCAGGGGTTCGTAAGCCGACTCCACGCCGCTCATACCCACGTAATCGCCGGACTTGTAGTCCGGGTGGCGCTTCAGGAAATCGGCGTTCACCTCGCCCACGAATCCCAGCAGGTTGCCGCCCACCTTGCGGGGATAACGGCGGACCGTACGGTAGACGGCATAGAATCCCCGGAAGTTGCATTCGTCGAAACGCAGCTTGTCTTCCTTGGAGATATAGCTCGTCACCACGCGGGGCGCACGGGGGCGCATCCGGGCATTGGCAAGCTCCTTTTCGAGCTTTTCGCGCGAAAGGCCCAGCACCTCGCACATGCGCAGGGTGTCGAAGCCCTTCTTGTCGATCTCGCTGTAGATCACCATCAGGTCATAGCACTCGCGGCTCTGGACCAGATACTCCCCGTTGCGGTCGAAGACTTCGCCGCGCGGCGGATACTGCACCACATGGCGCAGCACGTTGGCTTTGGCCAGTTCGTTGTAGCGCGAGTCGACAAGCTGGATATAGGCCAGACGGCCGCCGATCAGCAGGAAGACGAAGAGCACCACGCACTGCAGGGTGCGCATCCGGACGAATCCTTCGGAGTCTCTCATACGCGCACGGGAAGTTTTGCGGTGAAAATACGGGCGATAATCCAGATAAAGGCCACCGACACGGCGCCGCTGACGACGATACGCACCAATGTACGCACGAGGTGCATCCACGAAAGGGCCTCAAGCGAGAAGAATACGGCATGGTGCAGGAGCACCAGCACGATCAGGTAATTCAGGAATACGCGCCGTCCGAGCCGCCCGGCGCAGGGGACGCCGCCTTCGCGGAGATCGTCACGGGTATACAGCGTCCGCAGGAGCGCCGGACGCACGAAGGCGACAAGCAGCGTGGCAATGGTGTTCACGCCCGCGGCTCCCATGGCGAAATCCATCGTCACGCCCATGGCCAGTCCCGATGCGAGCAGCACCACGGGCGGCGTATCCAGCGGCAGCAGGGCGACGAACGCCACGTAGACGAGCGGATTGAGGTAGATGCTGATCGACAGGTTGTCGAACAGAAAGACCTGCAAAAGCACCGTCACGACGAAGAGCGAAATGTATGGAAGCGTTCTGTGCATTTAGTTCAGCCGGGTATGTTGTTCTACTTTTTCACTGTTCTGCAAATCGCGGATTTCGGTCAGGTCGCGGTTCTCGACCAGAATCACATCCGTCAGGCGCGACATTTCGGCCGCCAGCCGCACGCGCACCTTGAAAGCCGTGCGGGTTTCGTTCAGCTCGGCGCTTTCAACCCAGCCGATCAGCACGTCGGCGGGAAAATACTGCGAGAAGCCCGTGGTCACGACCTCTTGTCCGGGCTGCGGATCGGCGTACTTCGACAGTTCGTCCAGCACCACGGTGTGAGGGTCGGCGCCGTCCCAGTAGATCGAACCGAAATAATCGGAGCCCACCAACTTGCCGCTGGCGCGGAACGAGGTGTTGAGCACCGACATCGCCACCGAATAGCGCTCCGTGCAGTCGACCACATAGCCCGCCATCGAGCCGTCGGACGCCAGCAGCGCCATCTCCTCGGCCACTCCGTCGCGGCGGCCGCGGTTGAGAACGACGAGGTTCTGCGCACGGTTGACCGTATTCGAAGCCACCGAGGCGGTGATGACGCGGTATTTCGAGATTCCGACGTCCTGCATGTAGCTGTCCAGCCGCGCGGCGGTCTCGGCCTCCTCGTACACGGCCAGCCGCTCTTTCATCTCGGCCATGTGCGCGAGCAGGTCGCGGTTCTCGCGTCCGAGCGAAAAGTAATGCCGGATGCCCGCGAACATGCCGTGCACGCCGCCGACCACCTGATTCGAACGCGCCAGCAGCCGGGCCTGCGTGTAGTAGGTCGAGTGGGCGTAATAGCTGACGGCTATCGCTTCGAGCACGACGAACAGCACCATGACATAGATGCTTCGGATAAACTCTAAGAGCTTGCGCACGGTTTCTCGTTAATTTAAGATTGCGGACACTATGCCCGCAATCCGTATTCATTTATTCACCTCTCACCTCCGGCCCGGCCGGAGTGCGTTACAACTATTTCATTAAGAACGAGAAGCGGTTGATGTTCTTCAGCGCGATGCCCGTACCGCGCGCAATGGCGCGCAGGGGGTCTTCGGCGATGTGGAACGGGATGCCGGTTTTCTCGTTCAGACGCCGGTCCAGCCCCTTGATCAGGGCGCCGCCGCCGGCCAGATAGATGCCGTTCTTCACGATGTCGGCATACAGTTCGGGCGGCATCGATTCGAGCACCTTCATCAGCGCGGCATCGATCTTCGTGAGCGACTTTTCGAGCGCATAGGCGATCTCGCTGTAGCTGAGCGACACGGTCTGGGGCAGGGCCGTCAGCATGTTGGGACCCGTCACCACGAAGTCTTCGGGCTCCTCGTCCAGATCGGAGACGGCCGCACCGATCGAACACTTGATGGCTTCGGCCGTACGTTCGCCGATACGGATATTGTGCTGCTGGCGCACGTAACTCTGAATGTCGTTGGTGAAGACGTCGCCGGCGGTGTTGATCGACTCGGAGCAGACGATGCCGCCCAGCGAGATGCAGGCGATCTCCGACGTGCCGCCGCCGATGTCGATGACCATGTTGCCTTCCGGAGCCTCGACGTCGAGACCGGCGCCCAGCGCCGCGGCCATCGGCTCGTAGATCATGTAGACCTCGCGGCCGCCGGCATGCTCGGCGGAGTCGCGCACGGCGCGGATTTCGACGTTGGTCGAACCCGACGGGATGCAGATCACCATACGCAGCGAGGGGGCGAAGAGACCGCCCGAAGTCTTGACTTTCTTGATCATGCCGCGCAGCATCAGCTCCGTGGCGTTGAAATCGGCGATCACGCCGTCCTTCAGCGGCCGGATCGTCTTGATGTTAGGGTTGGTCTTCTCGTGCATCTGGCGCGCCTGATGGCCGATGGCCACGACCTTGCCCGTATGCACGTCGAGCGCCACGATCGACGGTTCATCGACCACGACCTTGCCGTTGTAGATTATCAGCGTGTTGGCCGTACCGAGGTCGATGGCCAGCTCCTGTGTCAGTGAAAAAATTCCCATAGTGCTACACCCAACTGTTATATTTCCTTAATTATTTTATAATCAACGTTCTGTATCTCGCCCGGCCTAACCTCCCGCCGGGGCTTCCGCCGTAAGGCGACATATCCGGACAAAGGTAACAAAAAGCGAGGGATATTTTTACATTTTTTTATTATTTTTTTTGATTACATTTGTAGACCGAAACAATCGATCCGTACATGGAATACAAAATCGGAAAAGAGGCCCGCTGCGCCGTGATCGGCTACGGCAGCTGGGCGACGGCCATCGTGGGGCTGCTCGCCGCGAACGAAGCCCGCGTAGGCTGGTACGTCCGCAATCCCGAAGTGCTCGAAGGACTGCTCGGCGAAGGCCGCAACCCCCGCTATCTGAGCGACGTGGAGTTCGACCGCCGGCGCATCGCCCCCTCCGACGACCTCGACGAGGTGGTCCGCGAAGCCGACATCGTCATTCTGGCCACTCCGTCGGCCTACCTCAAGACGTTCCTCGAACCGCTGACGGTCTCGCTGCAGGACAAATTCGTCGTCTCGGCCATCAAGGGCATCGTTCCCGGCGACTACAAGACCATCGTCGAATACGTCCACGACCGCTACGACCTGTCGTACAAACAGATCGGCATCATCACCGGCCCGTCGCACGCCGAGGAGGTCTCGCGCGGCAAGCTCTCCTACCTCACGGTGGTCTGCACCGACCCGGAGAACGCCCAGATGCTGGGCGAGAAATTCGCCACGGACTACATTCACCTGAGCTACTCGACCGACCTGTACGGCATCGAGTACGCCGCCATCCTGAAAAACATCTACGCCCTCTCGGTCGGCATCGCCGTCGGGCTGGGTTACGGCGACAACTTCCTCGCGGTGCTGATCGCCAACAGCGCCGGAGAGATGCGCCGTTTTCTGGAAGAGAGCTACCCGGCCGAGCGCGACACGCTGGTGTCGGGCTATCTGGGCGACCTGCTGGTGACCTGCTACTCGGTCTACAGCCGCAACCGGCGGCTGGGACTGCTCATCGGCCACGGCTGCACGGTCAAAAGCGCCCTCAACGAAATGACGATGGTCGCCGAAGGCTACTTCGCCGCCGACTGCATCCGTCACATCAACGCCCGCCACAAGATCGAAATGCCGATCGCCGAA
>ERZ1694706.366-NODE-366-length-19478-cov-15.603666_pt1 | contig 19478 bp, 13 predicted proteins | sample MGYA00581716_ERZ1694706 | MGnify/ENA primary metagenome ERZ1694706 (study PRJEB42213, sample SAMN07424529) | human gut metagenome | biome: ENVO:00009003; feature: ENVO:2100002; material: ENVO:00002003 | host: Homo sapiens | place: USA | collected 2014 ... | reverse complement strand
AACCCACCACAGCGAAAGCTGATAGAGCAGAAAACAGAATAAGGAGGTACGAGGACAAGCCTGCGTATAGATTGTTGCTGCAATCTGTATACAGGCTTGTTGTTGTGCTATGAAGTAGGAAAGGTGAATAGTGAAAGACGAGCATGACAATTTAAGGAAAAGAAGGCTCTGCTGTATTGGATGAGCCTGAACAGAAAACAGATACTATTTCAGTACCGATACCGCAATGTGAAGAATCTGAAAATATACCTTTATCAGATTTTCCGGAACAGCCTGAAAATGTACAACGACCGGGCAGTGAGGTTGTTGAGAAAGGAATGCTGACATGAGTTCTGGACGAATTATGAATCTGCTGGTGACGATTCCGGCAGAAAGCCGAAGAATGAATGTGGGAAAGGATGTTATTCGTGTTCTTGGGAGCCCGACCTATATTTGTGTTTTGCAGAGGAAAGATCGGAAGTCTATTGCGATTACTCCGTGCACCGCTGAACATCCCATGTCCTTTAAGGTTCCAGACAGGCTGTTGACCGATGGGCAGTGCCGAATGATGATTAACGGAATACAGTTCATTCAGGCGTTGCTGGAGGCAAATGAACTAGCTGTAGGAAAGGATCATCAGTTTAAGGGGAGATATGAGGCTGAGAAAAACGCAGTTATCATTTCACTTGAAAAAGATGAACGGGAATGGTAGTCAAGGCGGGAAGAATCTTGAATATAGGTATTGCTCTATTGAAATATTATGCTGAATTATGCCGACTTAGATTTAAACCAGAGTGGGCAATATGGACAAATCTATGCAGAAAAGTTTACATCTGTCAGCTTGATATGCAAAGTGTTTTATGGTAAGATGAAAGCACAATAGGGGTGGTATACGCTCCCGTTGAACCTGCTGTAAGGAAGTGAATGCCGATGGAAAATCAGCTTGCTCATGCGATAACGCAGACGGAATATGATTCGAGTTATGATGAGGCTGCCAAGAAGCTGCTTGCCAACAAACAGATTCTGGCACAGATTATGAAGAACTGTGTGAATGAGTACAGTGCCTGTTCCGTAGACGAAATTGCAGAGAAGTATATCGAAGGAACGCCGGAAGTGGGCACGGTTGGCGTTCATGTTGATGATACAAACAGACCCCAAAAAACTTCTGACGTAATTGTCGGAAGCAATAATGAGGATTCTACGCTGACGGAAGGAACCATCAATTATGATGTCCGGTTCGATGCAATCGCACCAACATCAGAGGGTTCTACTGCACAGAAAGATGTGATACGTCTTATTATTAATGTGGAAGCGCAGACTGCTTTTAATCCGGGATACCCGTTGACAAAGCGAGCAATCTATTATTGCAGCAGGATGATCTCCGCACAGCATGGTCCGATATTCACGAACTCGGAGTATGGGAAAATCCGAAAAGTGTACTCTATCTGGGTTTGTACACACCCAACCAAGGAGTTCCAAAACACTCTGATTCGTTATTCTATCCGACCAGAGCAGTTGATTGGAAACGCTGTTGAAAAATCGGAAAACTACGATTTGATGAGTGTTGTAACGATTTGTCTTGGAGAACCGGGTACGGAAAACTATACAGGTATTGTGAAATTTATGGATGTGCTGCTCTCTTCTTCCAGAGCAGCTACTGAGAAAAAGAAAATTCTTGAAGAAGAATTTGGCGTTGCAATGAACGAAGAACTGGAAAGGGAGGTGCTTGTTATGTGCAACCTTAGTCAGGGCGTAAAGGCCGAAGGTAGAGAAGAAGGCATCAACATTGGTGAGATGCGGATGCTGGTTAAACAGGTAAGAAAAGGCCGTGTGACGATTGAAGAAGCAGCGGAAGATGCTGGAATGACAGTAGAGGAATTTAAGAAAGTGATGGAAAACACCCCGCTGCAGGCGGTCTAAGATAAAAAGCATATAGAGTAAAATGTAAAGCCCTACAAGGCTCAGATCGGTTCGATACCGATTGAAAGCCTTGTAGGGCTTATTTTTTTGGCGTTTTTTCAATTTTATTTGTGAAAAATGTTGTCCAAGACTTGACATCGGCCGGGGAAGTTTATTTGCGTAGCAAATGGATCGTTCATGAGAAATAAAGGAATGTCAGAAAATCTGATGTTCATGCAAATGCTGAAAAGCTATCGCGCGACAGCTCCCATGATTCCGGAAATAATTCGCCCGAATGACGACCTTGAAAAATACTATTTTGATTTCGTGGAAAAAGAAAATCAAGTGGATGAATTCATTAAGGATTTGGCTACTGCAAGGCGTGAGGTCCGGATTGACATTCCGGATTCTCCGGCAAACTCGGATATAAATACCACTAGAATTGCACAGGCTCTTGCAGAAGCTCAAAGCCGTGGAGTAAAAGTATTTGTTCGAGCCGAATCGAAGAAAAACCTCCATCCGACGTTAAAGTATTTTGCGGTAGAAAATCACTATCTGACAGATCCGATTGCATTGATCGACAAGACTGTAACATGGTTTGGCATGCCAGAATCTGCAGCGTGCTTCAAAATAGAAGGCAGGACAAGCGCTATTAACAATCGTCCATGTATTCGTTTTTGGGGAACGCACACAGCAAAGATCCTTTACGGATTACTGGAAATGAGTCAGGTGATGGATCAAGCCAAAACCGTTGAAAAGGATGCACAGGGAAACTTGATAACGGATAAGTTATCGGATTATGTTCTTGCACACAAAAAGTGCCCTGTCTGCGGAAAACCTATGCAGCTGAAAAAGTCCAGAAATCAAAAGTACTTTTTGAGCTGTTCTGGCTATCCGTCCTGCAAGCATACAGAATTTGTCGAAACGGAATTCGTAGAAGAGTATTTTTATCATAAGGGCAATAAAAACGGAATGCTTTGCCCCAGATGCGGCTGCTCTCTCGAAGCCAAGATAAGTCGATATGGTATTTATGTGCAATGCTGTGGAGGGAAAAGACACAAGTATGGATTGGATGAAATCTAATGATTGAGCTAAAGCTCTGGAACAGACAAAGATAATCGGGTAAAAAAGCTCTTGGCCGCTATATTAAGGATCGAGAGCTTTTTTACATCTTGTTTTGCAGGGGGAAAGAAGGTACAATAGTAGAAAAGACGGCGTGCATTGGTCAAATAAGGTGGTGAAAGCAATGGGCGAAGCAATAGTCTATCATGTCATGCACATGGAAAAGTGCGTGGCACAGGTGAGCACGGCTGGTGAATGCAAGATTTACCTTGAAGATTTTATGCCATACGATTTGGTGCTGGAAGAATCGGATGACTTTGATGATCGAATCAACAATGTAACCAATTTTTATTATTGGTGTGCATCCCGTATGCTAACGCTGGATCGTACCTACGCGAAAGAGATTCTGAATAGTATCGGCGCATCTCAAAGCGTTACGGATCGGGAACGTGCACAGATTGCGCTTTCGTACCATTGCCTGTCACTGCTGGATGTGTTCTGGGTAAAAGGAGAAAAAGAGAATATCCTGTTTGAGGATATCAATCTCTACACACACTCTTTAAGCAATGCTCTTGTGGATATTGCACTGCGTGGGCATCAGATGACTGTGACAAATGCACATCTTTTAGCAAATGATTTGTCCACTGGTGGATGCTATCCTAAAGCGTGGGTGCGCAAGGATGATGGCTTCTATCTTTACAAAGATGGTGGACAAGATGCAGTCGAGCGTGAAGTGCTGGCAAGTAAAATCTGCCGATGCTTTGACTGCCATCAGGTTTTGTATGAGCAGGGAATGTTTGAAAACGAGCCTGTTTCCATCAGTAAGATTATGACCTCGCAGCGATATAGCCTAGTGACGTATGCAGCCTACGATGTCTACTGCACAAACCATGATTGGAACACGCTGGATAAGATTCTGGAACTGGATGCTCACGGATACTATATGATGAACATTCTGGATTATCTGGTGGGCAACACCGACCGCCATTGGGAAAACTGGGGTCTGTTGGTGGACAATGAGACGAATCAACCTATCCGTCTGCATGATTTGATGGATTTCAACCGAGCGTTCCGGCAGTATGACACATTGGATGGCGCAAACTGCCTGACCGTTGGAAAGCGGCATTTGAGCCAGAGAGAAGCGGCGGTGGAGGCTATACAAAAAATTGGAGTATGTCAAATTTATGATATAAATAAAAGTATATGGGATGGACAAAAGAAATATAAAAAAGAATTCAATTGTAGATTTTGTAAACTGAAAGAAACAATTGTAATTTAAGAAAAGATAAATTAGCAATATTTGAAATAATTTAAGGTTATAGAGTTGGCAGAGAAGGGAGTTCTCTATGAAATCTATTGGAATTAAGAATCTTCGCTCGTTAAAAAATGTTGAGCAGATTGAGATAAAACCGATTACAATTCTAGTTGGAAGAAATAGCTCCGGAAAGAGCACATTCTTGAGAATATTTCCACTTCTGAAGCAGACGCTAGAAGCTAAAACGGCTGAACCGATTTTATGGTATGGGAAATATGTGGACTTTGGGGATTACGATCAAAGTAAGACCCATAATGAAAAAGAAGATATTGAATTGACGTTTGGCCTTGAAATTCCGGATGTGTCGAAAATTAGCACGAAGTCGATAGTTTTTGTGGACGACAGAGATAAGAAAATGGAGGCAACCGCAACTTTTTCGTTAAAAAAACAAGTAGTGTCATCAATAAACGTAAGTATTAAGGATCAGAATTTTAGATTGAATTTTAATTCACTATCCGAGGTAGATTCAATCGAAGTTAATGGAAACACTTTTAATGAGCGCTACTTTACTAACTATAATAGGGGGGCGTTGCTACCAGAAATTGTTATGGTATCTGATAAAAATGATCAAATGGGAGTGTCTCTTTATAGATACTTTATTAACGAGGAGCTTTTGAATCAAATTGTTCAGTATTTAAAACGATACTCCAATTCGAATACGAAAGATAGAACGATTGCTGCAGGCATTCGTCCGGAGTTGTTTGGATCGCACAAAGAAGTATTAAAACATTTAACGAATACAACTGCTTTCCCAGAGGGAATGAGAAAAAATTTAAACAAGGCGAGTGTTGATGATGAAAATATAAAGAAAATAAATGATTTGATAGTTTTGGCATCTATTCCGACGATAATGTCGTTTGTATGTGGACAAATAACTTCAGAGTTTACAGGAGTGCGATATTCAAAACCGCTGAGATTAAATGCGGAGCGTTATCGAAGAATTCAAGGTTTATCGGTTAATGAGGTTGATCCGAGTGGAGAAAATCTTGAAATGGTTCTTAATAACTTAAGGGAAAAAGAACAAAAAGCGTTTTCACAATGGACAAAAAGTACTATTGGTTGTGAGTTTTCGACAGTACAAAAAGATGGGCATGTGTCCATCTTGGTGAAAGATAGCCGTACTAATATAAAAGAAAATCTAGTGGATACTGGTTTTGGATATTCACAGATTTTGCCAATATTATTAAGTGTATGGAAAGTTAATATGTCCGAGAATTCTTCGGTGAGGAGATTTCTTTATGGCTATATAGGAGGGCAGTCAGCAGACTACTATGAAGCGATTGAACAACCGGAATTGCATCTTCATCCTGCATTGCAGGCTAAATTAATTGATGTGTTTTCACAACTGGCATCGGAAGAAAACGGCGGCAAGATAAAATTTGTTTTGGAAACACACAGCGAAGCAATGATTAACCGTTTGGGATATTTAATTAATAAGAAAAAATTGCTACCAGAGATGGTTAATGTTGTTATTTTTGATAAAGATGATACAGGAAACACGAAGGTATCTCAGACAAAATTTAATGAAAAAGGGCAACTGGAAAAATGGCCGATTGGTTTCTTTGATCCGGATGAAGTGTGAGAAACTATGGTTGTTGAAATTACAGAGGATGTAGTGGAATATTTAGAGTCTCACAAAGAGGAGTTGAATGACCAAAGTGATATAATAGTAATGCTTGATGAGATTGCAAGACAGTGTTATGAACATCACCATGTGATTTATGCAGAAGTTGATGTCTTAGAGTATTTAAAAAATTGTGGAATACTTGAAAATCGCTCGAAAAGAGTCTTTTCAGCACTTTTTAGGAGAGCTTTTAAGTTAAAATCATATGTGGATGTAACAAGATATAGAATTGTGTACAGCACAGAGGTTAATTGTAATACACTAAAGGAAGAGGATGGTACAATTAAATTATATGTCCCTATTACAAGAAAATTTATGCTGGCACAATCAGAACTGATTTGCGAAAATTTGAGAGATTGCGAACTCTATACGGATCTTACTAGGGAAATAATCAGAGAGAAAAGTGCGAATATAAATCTTTCGATTCATGGAATCCATTGTGGTGGATCAGAAGCGGATACAACAATAAAAAATGAAGTTCTGACAGGAGAATGCAGACCGATAGCTTGTATTATGGATAGCGATAAGAAATGTGAAAACGATAAATATGGATCGTCTGCTCAAAAAGCTATTGGAATTTACGAAGAAAAGAAAGAGACATATCCAATAGAATTGCATGTTTTGGCTGTAAGAATGAAAGAAAATTTTTTCCCGCCAGAAGTACTAACATTAGAGACCAATATTGAGAATAAAGAATTTTTAACAGCCTTGATACAGTTTCAAGATGATTCTCGCTTTGAAGAGTTCTTTAAATTCTTTAACTTTAAGGATGGTGTGACGCTAAAAAGAAGCGAAAAAGTTTTGAATTTTAGAGCGGAGCTCGAAGCTATAGGCATTATATGGCCTAGTGAGGAACAAATAGTTAATGAACCTGATAAAATTTTAGTTCCGGGGATTGGAGCTAATGGTTTAGGAAATTTTCATAAAAGTGTGCTGAAGCATCAACTGGACGAAAGATATGAGAAAATGGTGCAGTTCCGTTGCAAAGAAGAGGATTGTGAAAAAGTACATCAAAAAGCAATCAAAGCACACTGCATACTACAGTATGTAAAAAAGCCATGGGAGGATGATTGGAAAGCCATAGAGCAACTTGTAATTGACTTTGGTATTGCATTCCCAGAAACAATGACTTTTGTTGGATGATGAGGCTTGATTTGTAGCAGATCTGTAGCAAATTGAGCCTATTTGACGAATCATCGTTTTAAAAATCAAAAAGTCATCATGCATCACACGCAGAGGGTCTGGGGTTCGAGTCCCTAATTCTCCACCATACAGTTCGTATTCGAACCCGATTCTTTATGAAAAAGGGTTCGGGTACGTTTTTTGTTTATCGAAAGTTTGCGTTTGCGACAGCAACAAACACCCCAGTGGGGTGTTTGAGCAACAGAATAGGCTACCAGGAAATCCCAAGTCGCATGACGTGGAATTTTTTGTTTCGATCAAGGACTCGAATGGCATCCACGTAAAAAGTCCATAGCAAATGAGCCGGGAGCCTTCTGTAGATCAGAGGCTTCCGGCTCACTGCATATTCATGATAAAAGCAAAATTCCTGCCACCAGTACCATGTTGCAGGCAAAAAAACAGCGCGGGCAGTGCATCCACAAGGGCCGGCGAAAGAGTGAAATCGTCCGGGACAGGATCGTTTTGATTCATGTGATCGACCTTTGCATTTCTCCACGCAGCGCCGGAGAGACCTTTCTTGCTGAATTTCTGAAAAAGAGCAGCGCTTTTACGCAAGATCGTCAATGCGTTCTGCAGCAGGTCACGGGTCAATATCCAGCTCACGCAGAAGCAGCCGGAGGGCGGGCGAGATGTTCTCGCGGTTCCATACGGCCCAAGCGGGAACGGTATCGTTTTCCAGCGGGATAAAGGTGAGGTTTTTGTTGGCGGGCAGCTGAGCCAGCACCGGCTCGGCAAGGATGGTATAGCCGCCGTAGAAAGCCAGCTGAAGCATCAACTCCTCCATGGAATACGCAAATTTGATGTTCTGAGGGTCGCTGCCGTGGCGGGTGAGGACCTGCGCAAACTGGTTCCACAACTCCCGGTCCATGGCGGGTACATAATATTGTTCGCTGGCAAGCTGGCTGCGGTGCAGGGACGCATAGCTGGACAGGTGGCTCTGGCGGTTGAGCACTACGTACTGGCGCAGCTGGCCTACTTGAGCACGCAGCAGGGAGGGGGTATCCTCCAGCGGGACCAGCTCCAGCTGCAGGGCAAAGTCCAGCTTTTTCTGCTGCAGGCGTTTTTTCAGGGTGGGAAAATCCCCAAGATGAAAGTGCAGCGGAATGGCAGGGTGCTGCTCCTTGAACAGCAGCAGCTTTTCCAGAATGGGCAGATTTTCCATGCCGCTCATCATGCCGATCTCAAGCGGGGTGCTGCACTCGGCAGCAGCGGCGCGGGTGCGGCGGGCGGCATCTTCCGCAAGGTCGGTGATGCGCACCGCATACTCGTAGAATACCTGCCCGGCACTGGTAAGCGCCACCGAGTGCCGTGTGCGCTGGAACAGCTCGGTTTCAAGCTCTTCTTCTAGCAGCTTGATCTGCTGGCTGACCGCTGTTTGGGAAACATAGTGCTGCTGTGCCGCTTTGGAAAAGCTCAAATTCTGTGCCACCGCAATAAAATAGCGCATCTGCTGCAGGGTCATGACCGGCTCCTTTTTCTCTTAAAAAAATGCTTATAACTTTTACTTCTAATTATAAAAAGAAAGCAATATTTTTCAAGTGCGAGATATTGTGATAGAATTAACAACCGAAAAGGAGCACACAGCTCTGCACATTGAGAAGAAAGAGAAAAACGAAAGGAACCACCAAGATGAAAAAGATCTCGCGCAAAAGCTTTCTGAAGCTGGCTTCTGCTGCTGCCATGAGCGGCATCACCGCCAGCGCACTGGCTGCCTGCAATGCTGCTTCCGGCAGCACGGCTGCATCTTCTGCCGCTGCAAAGTACACCCCGGGCACCTACACTGCCACGGCCAAGGGCATGAGCGATATCACCATGACCGCCACCTTCAGCGAGACAGCCATTACTGACATCCAGCTGGATCTGTCCGGTGAGACCGACTCCATTGGTCAGGCCGCAAAGGATGACCTGATCAAGCAGCTGCTGGAAGCCCAGAACAGCACCATCGACGGCGTGTCCGGTGCAACCATTACCAGCGATGCTGTGAAGCAGTGCATGAACGACTGCATCACACAGGCCATGGGCGGCACTGCAGTGTCTGCCCCGGAAGCTTCTGAGCAGGCTGCCAGCTGGCGCACCGCCCCGGAAGCCATCCCGGACAGTGAGATCACCAAGACCTACGATGTTGACGTTGCCATCATCGGTATGGGCTATGCCGGCCTGAGCTGCTACCGTGAGCTGGCCGAAGAGGGCAAGAACGTTCTGGTGCTGGAAGCCATGCCCCGCGAGAGCTGGTGGACGGTCGGCCACGATATCGGTCACATCAACTCGGACTACCTGCTGAGCCACGGTGTGCCCAAGGTGGACGAAGTGGAGTTTGTGAACAACTGGATGATGCAGACCCACGGCAAGGCAAACACCGCACTGGTGATGAAGTTTGCCAAGAACAGCGGCAGCACGGTGGACTGGTGGCTGGACAAGATCAACCCGGACACGCTGGCCAAGACCCGCATCCAGTTCTGGCCGGACAACGAGTACACCGTGCACCAGCTGAACAACGGCATGCACTACTACACCGGCACGCTGGAATGGTGGGAGAACTACTGGGAGAACCCCGCCAGCGGCGAGAAGAACAACAACACCGCCGGTCAGCTGGAGCTGAAGGACCTGAGCTGGGACAACTACAATTATGTGGAGGAGAATTTCTCTGACAATGCCACCGCTCTGTTTGGCACCAAGGGTGTGCAGCTGGTAATGGACGGTGCAAAGGTCACCGGCGTGATCGCACAGGACAGCGACGGCAATTACCTCAAGATCAACGCCAAGAACGGCGTTGTGCTGGCAGGCGGCGGCTTTGGCGGCAACAAGGAAATGATGGACGATCTGCTGCCGGACATCAAGCGTCTGTTCACCAAGGATGAGGACTTCTTTGCTCCCTTTGGCCGCGACGGCTCCACCATCCAGATGGGTGTGTGGGCAGGCGGCCGTCTGGAGGGCGACATCTCCACCATGAACTTCGACTCCATGGCCGTGCCCGACTATCTGCCCGGCCCCCTGTGGGTGGACGAGAATGGCCAGCGCTTCCAGAACGAAGCCTTTGCCGGCCCGGAGATCAACGGCTTCTTCATGGCACGTGCAAAGCGCGGCAATATCACCTCCATCTACGACAGCACCTATGAGACCCAGATCCTGCGCGGCTTCCCCGGCCATCAGGCATTCGAGTACGACATGCCCGCTGTGGTGGAAGCCATGAAGGGCAACTTTGAGGCCGCAAAGGCTGCTGGTGCCGAGGGCGCCAACGGCTGGTACTGCGCCGACACCATCGAGCAGCTGGCCGAGTACATCGGTGTGGAGCCTGCAGCCCTTTCCGCTACTGTGGAGCAGTACAATAAGGTTTGCGCCGAGGGCTACGACAGCGATTTTGCCAAGGACCCGCACTTCCTGAATGCAGTTGCAAAGGCTCCCTTCTACGCCCATGTCACCACCCCGAGTCTGGGCTTTGCACTGGTGACCACCGGCGGCTTTGTGACCACCAATGACCAGCAGGTGCTGAACGAGGATTATCAGCCCATCGAGGGCCTGTACGCTTCCGGCAACACCTGCGGTATGCGCTTTGGTCCCGAGTATATCACCCCGATCCCCGGTGTGAGCATTGGTATGTGCCTGACGCTGGGCCGCGAGCTGGGCAAGTATCTGGCTGCAAAGTAAGCAGCTGCCTTCGTCAAAGCCTGATCGGCTGCAGTAAAGCCCCATAAGCAATAAAAGATCCCGTCCACTTCTGGGTGAACGGGATCTTTTTTGCGTATCAGACAGGAAAAAGCGGCTCAGAGGTCGTTTTTCTCCTGCCCCAGATTATCGGATTCCAGGACGACACAAACTATGTTGCCATTGGCGGCGTAACGCCGGAGAACATCCCGGAGTTCCGCAAGGCGGGCTGCCTTGGCGTGGGCCTTGCCAGCAGCCTGATGCCGAAGGACAAGGCCGCCGCCCGCGACTGGGATGCCTGTGCGGAATACATGCACATGCTGCTTACAAAAGCCAAAGGCGAATAAACCGCAGAAACAGCAAGACCGCTCACCCGAAAAGATGAGCGGTCTTTTGTTGTGTGATGGGATGGCATTGCCGCCGACTCTTTAGACCATGGCTTCGCGTCATCCTGCCGGAGCAGTCGGTGCCGATGCCGTTCTGCTTTGTCTGCTGCGTGAACCACTTTCACTCCTGAAATGAACTGCATGAAAAATCAGAAGGCCTCATTCTATTGACTTTGCCTTTGCAGGGGAGTATACTCCATGTCACCAAGAATATTACGGCTATGACGAGAAAAAGTACCCGGAAGGAATGCTGCAGAGAGCTGCCGGTTGGTGCAAGGCAGTGCAGGGCATCCGTGGGAAGATCCTCTCCGAGCTTTCCGGCTGAATGGGCGGTGTGCGCCCCAGTAAGCAGGAACGGCAGGCCCCCGTTATCACGGGCCGCGCGTTGTTGGACGTGCACTGAGTGGTCAGCGTTGTGCTGGCAATAAGAGTGGTACCGCAGAGGATTTTACACGCCTTTGTCTCTTACAGACCGTAGGGGACAAGGGCGTTTTGTTTTGCGGATGCTTTTGTCCCAAAGCATGTCAGAAGGAAAAGGAGAAACAATTATGAAAACACTGGAAAAAGTAAGCGACTTTGTGGGCAAGTACATGGCCGCCATCGTTATTGTGGTGGCCGCGGGTGCCCTGTTCTTCCCCGGCCCGTTCAGCGTGGTAAAGACGGCGTGGGTCAATAACCTGCTGGGCATCGTGATGTTCGGCATGGGCCTTACCCTGAAGCCGGAGGACTTCAAGGTGGTGTTCAGCCGCCCGAAGGATGTGATCGTGGGCTGCGTTGCACAGTTCACCCTCATGCCGTTTCTGGCATGGGCGCTCACGCAGGTGTTCCACCTGCCCACCGAGCTGGCCATTGGCGTGATCCTGGTTGGCACCTGCCCCGGCGGCACCTCTTCCAACGTGATGACCTACCTTTCCAAGGGCGACGTTGCACTGTCCGTTGGCATGACCGCTGTTTCCACCGTGCTGGCTCCGCTCCTCACCCCGCTGCTCACCCTGCTGTACGCTGGCCAGCGTGTTGACGTGAACCCCATGAGCATGTTCATGTCCATCGTCAAGGTGGTGCTGGTGCCCATCGCACTGGGCTTTGTGGTCAATCATTTCTTCCATAAGTTCACCGAGGAAGCCGTCCGCGTGCTGCCTCTGGTCTCCACTACCGCCATCGTGCTGATCATCTGCGCCGTGGTCTCCGCCAACAGCGCCAAGATCATGACCAGCGGTCTGCTGATCCTTGTGGTGGTCATCCTGCACAATGTGCTGGGCTACCTCACCGGCTTTGGCGTGGGCAAGCTGCTCAAGCTGGACTCCACCAAGTGCCGCGCGATCTCCATCGAGGTGGGTATGCAGAACTCCGGCCTTGCAACCAGTCTGGCCGCCGCACACTTTGCACAGTATCCGCTGGCTACCATTCCCGGCGCTGTGTTCTCCGTGTGGCATAACATTTCCGGTGCGATCCTCGCCAACTTCTTTGCCCGCACAGCAGAGAAGAAGGATTGATCTTTCATAACATAGTAAAGCCCCCCGGCAGACGAAGACCTGCCGGGGGGCTTTGCTGTGCCTGCGGGCCGGGAAAGTGCAACAAAACCGGCACAAATCGTGCTTTTCACGCTGCTTTTAGGGCGATTCACGCAGGTTTGCTTCCAAAATGCGGTAAAGTGTGGGATAATCAAGATACTGTAATATATACCCCCCCCGTAAAAATGCGAGGGGAAAAAGGAGGTTGTACCATGAAACAAGGCAAACTTATCCGGCGTGCAGTATCGGCGGCGCTGGCCGGATGCATGATGTTCACCCTTTCCGTTCCGGCGCTGGCTGAGAGCACCGATGCGCTGATGCAGCTGAGCATGACCCGCCGCAGCGCCGTGAGCGTGCTGGACGCGGAGAATGATGACACAGTTAACTACGGTATTACTGTTACATACAACAGGAGGACAATACCTGTTACCAGCGCAAACTGCGACAATATTCTTGATAGCAATATTCTTGATAACAATATCCTCAGCTATGACCCGGCTACCAAAAAGCTGACCTCAAATGGAACCATCTCCGGACTCTTGTCTATCGATGCACCGGGCGTGGATGTAGAGCTGAATGGCAAGTATTTTGCATTGCAGGATGGCGGACTTAACGGTATCCTGACAATTGAAAATGCGAATGATGTGACGGTTTCCAGTCAGAAATTTGCAGCGGTTCAGAGCGATGTAAATGTTACCTGCACCGGGAAGCTGACCGTTATAACGAATGACAGCGCTTGGGAGGCTATTGGCAGAAACCTTACCGTACACAGCGCGGAAAGTGTGCAGATCGAAAGCAAGGGCGGTTCTGCGGTCGGTGGCAATGTGAAAATTGAATGCGCCTGCCCTGTGATTCTGAAAAACAACGGTCGCAGCAGCGTTGCAAGCTCGATCATTTGCCCGGAAGGCTCTGTCTACTATACCAGCGAAACCGGTGACACGTTTGTTGACCCGCGCCTTGGTACTGTCCCGTCGGGCTATGTGCGCATTGAGCCGAAAATGCGCTACAACATCAATACTGCAAAAGATGCAACCATCAAGCTGCAGGGACAGAGTACAGAACTGAAGACTGCCTTTGCGGGCGAAAAGGTCACCGTGACCGCTGCAGGCAGAGAAAACGCTGAGTTTACCGGCTGGACTGCTGAGGGCATCACGCTTACAAAGGAGCAGAAGGCGAACCCCACAGTCACCTTTACCATGCCGGGCAATAACGTGACTCTGACCCCGAATTACAATGTTGTACAGGATTATGGCCTTGAGGTGGGCAGCGAGAACACTACACCAACCCGCGTTACCAGCAAAAACTGTAAAGACATTTTAAATAAGGGTGTGCTGAGTTATGACCCGACCACCCAAACGTTGAAGTCGAATGGCAAACTACCAAGGTCGATTCAAAAAATCAACGCACCCGGCAAGGATATAAATCTGGATGGTAAAGATCAGATTGCTGTGGCTGCAAAGTTGATTGTAGTGGATGCACATAATGTAACGATCAGCAGCAATAAGTTTGCTGCGATTTTCGCCAGAGATGATACCAGCACAATCGACTGCACCGGTAAGGTGGATATCCGCAGCGGCGGAGACGTGGTTGTGAATGGAAATCTGAGTATTAACAATCTCGGTGATGTTGATCTTTATGCAAACGGCAATAGTATTTCGAATAAGGCTCTTACCATTACCAGCGGTGGTAACGTGACCATTGAGAGTACCGACGGTAGAGCGGCGAAAAACCTGACGATCAACAAGGCCGAGAATGTCACCATTACCATCAGTGATGACGAAAGAGCAGTCTCCGAAAACACCAAGATCACCGCTTCCGGCACTGTGATCCTGGAAAACAAAGCACCGGGCGGCCGTGTGGGCACTGTTGACTTTACACAGGCAGACGGCAAAAAATACGTCTACTATACCAGCGAAGCCGAGGATGCAAAGCTGATCGACCCGCGCATCCATCCGCTCCCTGATACGGTAGAAAGCAGCTACCTGCGCATTGAGCCGAGGGAGACTTACTACAGTATTACCGTTGCGAACGGCACCGCGCAGGTGGGCGACGACACCACCGGCCTGAATACCGCCTTTGAGGGCGAAAAGGTCACCGTCAAGGCCAATGCACCCACCGATGAGGATGCCGCCAAGGGCGTGAAGTTCCACCACTGGAAGGTGGAAGAAGGAAGCACCAGCTTTGCCCCGACTGCGGGCAGTCTGGGTTCTGCGACTGAAGCAGGCACCGCAGAAATCAGCTTTGATATGCCCAAGGGCAATGTGAAGCTGACCGCCGTTTACAGCATTCCCGCTTCCGTGCTGAGGAGTACCGTTACTGTTGAGGGCGGCACGGCAAAGTCCACTCTGGGCGAGGGCAGCGATATCCCCGCAGAGATCGGCACCGAGGTGAAGATCACAGCTACCCCGTATGATGCCGAGAAATACCCCGGCATGGAGTTCGTGGAATGGGAGATCAAGTACCCCGATAGCTTCTACGAGAAATTCCCCGATGGCATTCCGGAAAATCTGCAGCTCAAGCTGGACAATGCCAAGAGCGCGGCCACGACGTTTAAGATGCCCGTTTACCCGGTCAAACTGATCGCCCACTGGTCGGCAAGCCCGGTGGACAAGCCTAACCCGGACGAACCTATTGATGAAGACTTCGGCGTAGAACCTGCACCCATGGATACCACGGGCGGTGCAATTGCCGCCGTGGCCGTTGGCGGTGCAGCCATCTGGGGCGGCTACGAGATCGCCACCCGCGTCATCCTGAACGGCCTCCTGCCCGAGGGCGCAGCCATCCCGGCAAACCGCGGCCAGCTGGCCCTGCTGGTGTGGAACACCGCAGGCAGACCCGAACCCGCAGGCGCACCCGCCTTTGCGGATGTGACCGACCCCGATATGGCAAAGGCCGCACAGTGGTGCACCGAGCAGGGCACCATGGATGCCAAGGGCGACCGCTTTGAGCCCGAAGGCTGGACCCCGAAGTTCAAGGTAATCGAAGTGTGGAATAAGGCGTTCCCCAAGCAGTAAAACAGCAAACAGCCCCCGGCAGGCGCAAACCTGCCGGGGGCTTTGCTGTGCCTGCGGGCCGGGCATCTGCAACAGAACCGGCACAAATCATGCTTTTCACGCTGCTTTTAGGGCGATTCACGCAGGTTTGCTTCCAAAATCCGGTAAAGTGTGAGATAATCAAAGTACCGTAATGCATACCCCCCCCCGTAATAATTTTCGCAAAGGAGGAACCCCTATGAAACGAAATATTTTGGCCCGGCGGGCGGCTTCCGCTGCGCTGGCAGCATGCATGATGTTCAGCCTTTCCGCCCCGGCTCTGGCCGCAAGCACCGATGCCCTGCTCCAGCAGAGCACCGCCGCCAAAAGCGCGGTGAGCGTGCTGGACGAAGAGAACGGTATGATGGAAGAAGAACCTGTGTATCAGATGAATCTCAAGTACGGCAGCATCAGAGTCTATATTGGGGATGATGGCAAACAGTATGTCCAGCAGGGCAATAATGAAGCCCAGCAAAAGGACGATCTGCAGATCACAACGGACGGCAGCCCGACGAACAAAACCCTGACCATCGAAGGCGGCACCACTGGTGCAAAAGTCACACTGTCTAATGTCAATATCGAGACTACTTCCGATGCGGCAGTCTCGGTCAGCGGCAATGTGGAGCTGGTCATTGCAGGCACGAATACCCTGCAAAGCGGCCCGAAACACGCCGGTGTGGAAAAGGCCGACGACAACGGGACCCTGACCATCAGCGGCTTCGGTACGCTGAATGCTTACGGCGGCGAGAGCGGCGCAGGCATTGGCGGCGCATGGCATAAAAATGCCAGCAATATTGTGATTGAAGGTGGTACGATCGAGGCCCACGGCGGTAACTGGGGTGCAGGCATTGGCGGAGGTCAAAGCGCGGCGGGTCAAAATATTACGATTCGCGATGGTAATGTAACGGCGATACCCGGTGGCGAAGCAGCAGGCATTGGCGGCGGCTACATGGGCAGCGGCAAAAACATTACCATTGAGGGCGGCACGGTACATGCAGAGTCCGGCGGCGGAAGCGGCCCTGTTGCGGCCATCGGCGGCGGACGAGTGAGTGGCAAAGGCGAAAACATCCAGATCACCGGCGGCAATGTTACGCTGAAAACTGTAGATGACGATGACATTTATATCGGCAATGGTCAACAGGAAGCTGAAATTGACCCCAGCAAGCTGCTTGGCACGATCATCAAACTGGACGAGAACGACGTTAAGGTTGCCGAAATTGTACAGGATTTCAACATCAAAATCAATGATAAGCCTGTTACCAGAAAGAACTATGAAGACATCCTTGGAGACGGCATCCTCTGCTATGACATTGAGGAAAAGACCCTGAAGCTGAAGGATGGAAAATCCTTTGAAGGCGACCTGACCATCAAGGCACCGGAGGATGTTTCCATTGATCTGGAAGCGGATGCATCCCACGTTGTGAACGGTGACCTGACCGTAGACGGCGCAAAGGATGTGAAAGTGACCAAGCTTGCAGATGGCGGTGCGGCTGCAGCAATTCAAGGCAAGGCGGAGATCAGCTGTTCCGGTGATGTGATCCTCAAAAATTTGGGCGGTAATACTCATGACGGCCGAAACCTGACAAGTGGTGGCCTTACCGTGCATCGGGCAAAAACGGTCACGACCGAAGGCGGCATTAGCGACGAAACGAATATTAACTGTACTGGCGATATAGAGCTTGGTAATAAGTGGGGCACGACGGTTTCAAAGCTGACGGTGAACAGTGCAAACGATGTGACGGTGACGTCCGGCAGTGTGTATTGTTTGATCGATCAGGGCGCAGTGATCAAATGCAGCGGTACGGTAAAAATTAGCGGTGAAAGCCCAATCAAAGGTGATGTGACGATAGATGCAGGAAAAGATGTTTTTCTTGAGTATGAGTACAATCAGAATGTGACTAAGATCAAGGCAGCTGGCAAGGTGGAACTGAACAGTGAATGGAACCTTGGCAAAGTGAGCTTCAGGCAGGCGAATGACAAACCCTATGTCTATTTCACGGCCAGATCTTCGAAGGAGTACAAGGACTCCCGCATTACCCCGATTCCTGAGACAATAGAACGCAGATACCTGCGCATTGAGCCGAGGGAGACTTACAGCATTACCGTGAAAAACGGCACCGCGCAGGTGGGCGACGACACCACCGGCCTGAATACCGCCTTTGCAGGCGAAAAGGTCACGGTGAGCGGTGAGAACAAAAACCCGAGTGTTACAAAGTTCGGCGGCTGGAAAGTGGTCAGCCCGGAAAGCTTTGAACTGACCGAAGAGCAGAAAAATGCCGAAAAAAATATGACCTTCACCATGCCGGCCAGCCCGGTGGAGCTGAAAGCTTCTTATAGCTTCCCGGCACCTGTAGTAGATATGCCGGTCATCGTGACGGGCGGTACGATCCACGTCGGAGGGGGCGAAAGCCAGACGGGCACGGTGCTCGTACAGCCGGGCCAGACCGTCACGATCGAAGCCAATGAGCCTGTCAAGGAGAATGAGTCGTTCCATCACTGGAAGGTGGAAAATGGCACCAGCACCGCCTTTGCCCCGACCGAGGGCAGTCTGGGCTCCGAAACGGAAAAGGGCACGGAAAAGATCGTCTTTACCATGCCGCAGGACGGCGTGAAGCTGACCGCCGTTTACAGCATCCCCGCTTCCGTGCTGAGGAGTACCGTTACTGTTGAGGGCGGCACGGCAAAGTCCACTCTGGGCGAGGGCAGCGATATCCCCGCAGAGATCGGCACCGAGGTGAAGATCACAGCTACCCCGTATGATGCCGAGAAATACCCCGGCATGGAGTTCGTGGAATGGGAGATCAAGTACCCCGATAGCTTCTACGAGAAATTCCCCGATGGCATTCCGGAAAATCTGCAGCTCAAGCTGGACAATGCCAAGAGCGCGGCCACGACGTTTAAGATGCCCGTTTACCCGGTCAAACTGATCGCCCACTGGTCGGCAAGCCCGGTGGACAAGCCTAACCCGGACGAACCTATTGATGAAGACTTCGGCGTAGAACCTGCACCCATGGATACCACAGGTGGCACCATTGCCGCCGTGGCCGTGGGCGGTGCAGCCGTCTGGGGCGGCTACGAGATCGCCACCCGCGTCATCCTGAACGACCTGCTGCCTGCGGGCGCGGCCATCCCCGCAAACCGCGGCCAGCTGGCACTGCTCATCTGGACTGAGAAGGGCAAGCCCGAACCCGCCGCACAGCCCGCCTTTGCAGACATCACCGATGCCGAGCTGGCCAAGGCCGCTCAGTGGTGCGTGGAGCAGGGTCTGCTGGATGCACGGGAAGGCAAGTTTGAATCGGACGGCTGGATGCCCAAGTTCAAGACCATTGAGATCTGGAACAAGGCGTTCCCCAAAAAGTAACCTCTGAGCGCTTTCTCTGTAAAGCCTCAGAATGACAGATCCCCCCGATACCGGATACCCGGTATCGGGGGGACTTTTTTGCGCAGGCACGCGTGGCATTGGTGGTGGCAATCATCTCCGACATTTCAATGATCCAGTGACCTTGCAGTTTGCGCGAAACAAAAATACTCCGGCAACTTTCCAACCAAGAGAAAGTTACCGGAGTATTCCGCTTTACTTATTTGTTTTTACCAGCAGTGCCTGATACGGCTCCAGTTCCACATCCGCCAGCCAGACGGAAGTGCCCTCCGGGGTGTGATACTCGCCGCCCAGAGCGTCCAGACTGGCCCCTGCCGGGTACTCGGTAAAGTTGAACAGCCCCACCAGCGTTTCCTCGCCGCGCTTGCGCACCAGCGCCAGCACGCCGGGGTTGTGGCTGTCCCATGTGGTCACCCACGCATCCGGGGCAAAGCAGGGGTCTGCACGCATTTGGCGCAGCTGCTCCA
>ERZ1694706.355-NODE-355-length-19881-cov-20.357460_pt1 | contig 19881 bp, 19 predicted proteins | sample MGYA00581716_ERZ1694706 | MGnify/ENA primary metagenome ERZ1694706 (study PRJEB42213, sample SAMN07424529) | human gut metagenome | biome: ENVO:00009003; feature: ENVO:2100002; material: ENVO:00002003 | host: Homo sapiens | place: USA | collected 2014 ... | reverse complement strand
CCGACGCCCTGCCCGGGGACTGGGCGGGCGGGCACTATACGGTGTCTGATGCCTCCCGGGCGGCGGTGCAGAGCTTTTTCAACCTCTCCCCGGCGGCGGCGCAGTCTGCATCCGGCAGTGAGCCATAGCCCAGCACCAGCGTCCCGGCGGCAGAATGCGCCGTGCCGGTCAGGTCGTAGTCGCTCAGCAGGGAACAGCGCACCCCATACTGCCGGGCAGCAGCCCGCAGGGCGGCGTCCGGCGGCGGGTCCTTCAGCTGTGCCAGCAGGTGCAGGCCGGTGTGCAGCCCCGCAAGGGTCAGCTCCTCCGGCGCAAAGGAGGTGCGCAGCGCCGCCACCAGCGCATCCCGGCGGGCTTTGTAGGCGGTGCGCTCCCGCGCTAAGTGCCGGGTGAAATACCCCCCGGTGATAAAGCGCGCCAGCGTCTGCTGCTCAAACCGCCCTACCGTGCCGGAGTACAGCCGGTACTTGGCCTGCCACGCGCCCAGCAGCTGCCGGGGCAGCACCATGTAGGCGATGCGGATGCCCGGGGCAAGGCTGCGGGAGCAGGTGGACAGGTACACCACCGGGCCGTCTGCGCCCGCCATGCCCTGCAAGCTGGGCAGCGGACGGGTGTCAAAACGGAACTCGGAATCGTAGTCGTCCTCTATGATGTACCGCTGCCCCGGGGCGCGGGCTGCCCAGTGCAGCAGCTCCGCCCGGCGTCCGGCGGGCATGGTGACCCCGGTGGGGAACTGGTGGCTGGGGGTGACATAGCACACCGCTGCATCGCTGGCAGAAAGAGCCGTCAGCGACAGCCCGTCCGCGTCCACCGGCAGGCAGCGGCAGGGCACGCCGTTGTTTTCCAGCACCTGCCGGGCGCGGGGGTAGCCGGGGGTCTCCACAGCGGCAGGGCCGGGCAGCAGCGGTGCCAGCAGCCCCAGCAGATATTCCAGCCCTGCACCCACCACCAGCTGCTCCGGGTCGCACTGCACGCCCCGGTACTCGGCCAGATACACTGCCAGCGCCTGCCGCAGGGCGGCATCGCCCCGGGCATCCCCGGGGGTGAGCAGTTCCGGCGCGGAGTACAGCAGTTCCTTTTGCAGCCGCGCCCATGTGCGGAAGGGGAACAGCCCCGGGTCCACGCCTCGGGTGGATAAATCAAACTGTACCGGCGGGGCGGTGTCGGCGGGGTGCACTGCCGTTGGCGCAGAGGGCGCGGCGGGCGGCTGCACCCCCTGCGGCAGGGCAAGATACTCCTGCACCGTAAAGCCGCTGCGCTCCCGGGCGGTCAGGTAGCCCTCTGCCGCCAGCATCTGGTAGGCGGTGTCCACCGTGTTCACCGACACCGACAGCTCCGCCGCCAGCCGCCGCTTGCCGGGCATCCGGGTGCCCGCCGTCAGAGTGCCCGCCCGCATCTCGGCGGCAAGGCTGCGGTAGAGCTGCTCGTACAGCGGCACCGCCGAAGCCGGGTCCAGTGCCGTGGTCAGATGTACCATAGAATGTCCCTCCCGTGTAGGCATTTTGTCAAACTGACCCCATAAAAAAACTTTGTTCTGGGTATTTTCATAGGGTCAGTTCTGCGTATAATAGGAGCATACCCGCCGAACACCCAAATGTCAAGTGGTTTTGTGGGGTTATCGGCGTGATTGGAGGGAAAGTATCATGTCTACTACTGCAATGTGGCTGCTGCTGGCAGTCGTCGTTATCCTGATCCTGTTTTTCAGTGTGCTGTACAAGCGCCGCTTTACGGTGCACGAGCTGGCGCTTACCGGCGTGATGGCTGCGCTGAGCTTAGTGGCCTACCTGTTCTTCCGCATCCCCTTCTACGGCGGCTCCTCGTTCCATCTGGGCAACACCTTTACTGCCCTGACGGCGCTGCTGCTGGACGGCGTGTCCGGCGGTCTGGCGGGTGCCATCGGTTTGGCGCTGGCGGATATCCTTGCCGGTGACCCGGGCTACGCCATTACCACCTTCGTGCTCAAGTTCATCATCGGCATCACCTGCGGTGCCGTGGCACATAAGGTGTTCAAGCTGCGGGATCAGGATCGTCACAGTGCCGGATATCTGGTCAAGGTGATCGTCTCTGCGGGTTCCGGTCTGCTGCTGAACGTGTTCACCGACCCCTTCCTTGGCTACTTCCGCAACGTGTACATCTTTGGGCAGGAGTACACCGTGGCACAGGCGCTGACCAAGATCGCCGGCGGCGTCACCTTTGTGAACAGTGTGGCTTCCACTGCCTGCGCCGTGGTGCTGTATCTGGCACTGCGCCCCGCGCTGGAGCGTGCGAAGCTGCTTTCCAAGGGCGAGAACAAGTAAATAAAAAGGGATCCTGAAGCGCCAGTTGGCGCTTCAGGATCCTTTTTTTGTTACCGTTTGCAAAGGTGCTTTGCGGCGTCCCGCCCGGCGGCAAGGCCGCTGCCGAACGCCCAGTGCAGGTTGAAACCACCGCAGCTTCCGGCGCAGTCCAGCGTTTCGCCCACAAAGTACAGCCCCGGACAGCCCTTGAACTGGAAGGTCGGTTCCACCTCGGTCAGGGCAAGCCCGCCGCCGGTGGTCTGCGCCTGCCGCCAGCCGCAGGGGGTAAGCCCCTCGAACCGCCAGTGTTTGGCGGTGCGGGCAAGCTTCTGCCAGCTGCCTGTGGGCAGGGCGTGGGGGGCGGTATCCGGCAGGGCGGCGGCAGCCCAGAGGGCGCGGCCAAGTTTGCCGTGCAAAAGCCCCAGCCAGAACGCCGCCGCCGTGTCCTCGGCAAGCAGTGGTGCACGTGCCGCAAACAGGGCGGCAAGCTCTGTCTCCGGCACAGCGGGGAAAAGATCAAGTTCCACCGCCGGGTGCTTTGGGCTGCGCCCGGGGGCAAGCAGGCCGGACAGCTGCATGATGCAGATGCCGGAAAGCCCATAGTCGGTAAACTGCACTTCGCCCATTTCTTCAGCCAATACCCGGTCGCCGTCCAGCAGGCGGGCGGCGGCTTTGGCGCGGATGCCTGCAAGGCTCTTGTTCGGCTTTGCGCATTGCAGGGCGGTCAGGCAGGGGTAAAGGGGGCGCATCTGCCCGCCGCAGTCGGCGGCAAAGCGGGTGCCGAAGCCGTCCGTGCCGAACTGCGGCCCGGCAGCACCGCCCATGGCGCAGATAACGGCATCTGCCCGCAGGCTTTCGGTGCCGCCCTCGGCGGTGGTAAACTGCACGGCGTAGCCGCCCTTGCTCTGGCGCAGGGTGCTTACCGTGCAGCCGGGGCGCAGCTGTACAGTGTGCCGCTGCAAATGCAGCTCCAGCAGCGCCAGCACGTCGGCTGCCTGATTGGAATAGGGATACACCCGCCCGGCCTCATCGGTGCGGGTATACAGCCCCAGCTGCTCAAACCACGTCAGCGGCGCGGCGGCATCCACCGCCGCCAGCAGAGGCCGCAGCGCGGCGGGGTCGGCGGTGAAATACTTTTCCGGCGCAATGGCGGTGTTGTCCAGATTGCAGCGGCCGTTGCCGGTAGCCAGCAGCTTTTTGCCCACCTTGGGGTTGCGCTCCAGCACCGTGACGCGGGCAGCGGGCGCGGCCTGTGCAGCCGCCAGCGCAGCGGCCAGTCCGGCGGCACCGCCGCCCAGAATAAGGATGTGTGCCATGCGGACACCTGCTTTCTTTGGGTTTATTCCTATTTATTGTAGCAGAACCCCGCCCGGAACGCAATGCGGCGGGCAAAGCAAAAAATGCGCTGCCGGTATAATTTGCCGCCGCTGACAGATACTACATACAAAGGAAACCGCAAGGAGGGCAAAATAATGAAAGCAACCGGTATCGTGCGCCGCATCGACGAGCTTGGCAGGGTGGTGATCCCCAAGGAGATCCGCCGCACCCAGCGCATCCGGCGGGGCGACCCGCTGGAGATCTTTACCACCGGCGACGGGGAAGTGATCTTTAAAAAGTACTCGCCCATGGGTGAGGTGAACACCCTTGCCGCTCAGCTGGCAGAGGTGCTCAGCCGCCAGTTTGCGCTGACCGCCTTTGTGTGCGACAGAGACCGCATTTTGACAGTCAGCGGCAGCGGACGGCGGGAGCTGACCGACCGCAGCATCAGCCAGCCGCTGGAAAAGCTGATGGATGCCCGCAAGCCCTACCAGAGCCCGGGCAACCCGGAAAAGACCCTGCTGCCCTGCGAGGGCGCACCCCGGGTGCTGCTATGCGCCGCACCGGTGCTGGCGGGCGGGGACGTGACCGGCGCGGTGGGTCTGTTGACCGAGGACCGCACCGCCTGCCCGGAGGACGCCCAGTGCAAGGCGGTTGCAGTGGCAGCGGCCTTTCTGGCAAAGCAGATGGAGGAGTGAAAACACCGCCGCCCGGCTTGTGGAGACAAGCCGGGCGGCGGTGTACATGAAAGGATGAATGAGAAAATGATTATTTAATGGTCACGGGCACTTTTTTCAGGCGGTTCCATGCGCGGATGATGCGGGCATTGGTCACCTTGGTGTCCGGGCCGAAGGTTGCGCCGTGGTCAGAGAGCAGACCCTGCTCTGCGCACCAGCGGGCGGCTTTCTGCTGCTCGATAGCGTCAGCGGGGATATCGGTATACAGTGCGGTGCTTACAGGGTCGGGCTTGCCGGCAGTCGTCCACAGGACGTTTGCCAGCTCCTGACGGGTGGAGGGGATAAAGCCGTCCGGCAGCGCATAGTGCAGGTACAGGGAAGAACCATAGACATAGGTGGCATAACCCAGACCCGCAGTGCCCAGTACCACGCCAAGTGCGGCTGCGCCGGAAGAGAACGCCGGGTCGATCTCGTCGCCGGGTTTGTCCGGTGTGGGCGGCACGGGTTTGTCCGGTGTGGGTGGCGTGGGTTTGTCCGGTGTGGGTGGCACGGGCTCTTCGGTCACCAGAACGATGGACGCCGGGGAATACACGTCAATGGTGTAGCTGCCGTCATCGTTTTTCCGTACTTTATCGGTTCCCATAATGGATACGTCGTCTGCAAGGCAGTCGAGCAATACGGTATCGGTCTTTACGGTAATGGAGTTTGCCTGCTCAGATGTACCGTGAGGCACATAAAGGGTTTCGTAGCTTTCAGAAAAGCCTCCATTTACAGGCACTTGGAAGGTTCTGCCAGCCTGATCGCTCACAGTGGTAAAGGCAATGTCGCTGCCTTCCGGCACAATGGGCTTGTTCACAAAATAGCCGCCGGTGATCTGAAGATTGGACGGGTCGGTGATGCTTACATCCACGGCGTTGGTAAACAGGCCGCCGCTGATGGAAAGCGGGGAGCGACATATTCCGGTGAAAACCTCGCCGTCAAACAGGCCGTCGCTGATGGTGATGGGGGCGTCATTATTCTCAAGATTCATACGCTTTTCAAAGGTTCCGCCCTCGATCTTGGCCTCATTGCCGGAGGAGGCGTATACCTCGACAGGTTCCTCAAAGGTGCCGCCGGAGATGGTGCCGTAGTTGCGCGCTTTCCCTTGGAAGGTGCCATTGGAGATGATGCTGGAGTTGTACACCGTTCCTTGGAAGGTGCCGCCGGAGATGACGCCGGGGATGGACCCCTGATCGTCGTAGGCGCGGTAGTTGTACACCATCCTTTGGAAGGTGCCGCCGGAGATGGTGCCGTAATTATCGGTTCCACTGCCGACGATGCCGCTGTTAAATTCGGCATCTTTAATAATACGGAGAGTTGCCTGCAATGCGCTTTCAGCCTCGGCCTCCGAGGAGGGCTGCAGGGCAAAAACGCCATTGTACAGCCAACAACCGGAGTCAGCGACGTAGAGCCAATGGGTACCGTCGCCGCTGTCTGCGGGATAGCCTTCGGCGTTCAGCTGGATGGTAATGCTATCGGCGGTGCCGTTTTCTGCGTCCAGATCACGGCTGCTGCGGGTGGCGGCTTCCTCCTCGGTGCTGCGGGAGACGTCGGCCTCCTGTACAAGGGGTGCAGCCTTTTTGGCCGTGGTCTGGGCGGGTGCATCGAACACCGGGGCGGCTGCCAGTGCAGACACCGGCAGCAGGGACAGCAGCATACTGCCGGTCAGCAGGATGCTTACAATGCGTTTGGCTTTCATAGGGGTTCGCTCCTTTCGTGTGGTTTTTATACGGGGGTCTCGTTACTATAAATATACCATAAACTGGGCAAAAACAAAAGAAATTGTGCACGAATGGGGCTAAAACTGCACGAATAGCTGAAAGAGAGGGGAGAAGTAGTACATATTATAATAAAACTCCCCCAGTCATCGCTGCGCGATGCCAGATTCCCCAAGGGGACGGTAACCCTCTCAGGCTCACTGCGTTCGCCAGCTCCCCCGAAGGGGGAGCGCCCTCTCAGGCGCTCCCGCGCCAGCTCTCCCAAAGGGAGAGCCAAGCCGTCAACCTCGATGCTGAAGTATTAGGCACAAAGAGGAAGCTTCCGGCAGTGCTCTTGCCTCTCCCTTTGGGAGAGGTGGCAAGCCCGACAGGGCTTGACGGAGAGGGCGCACACCGTTAGCCCTCAGTGCTAAGGTTTCAGGAGCAATAAGAAACCTTCCCATTATGCCAGAGGCTCCCTCCCAGAGGGAGCTGGCAAAGCCGCAGGCTTTGACTGAGGGAGTTCACACCCCCTTTATGACAGAATTATGAATCTTTATAAACATTTTTGCAAAGGGCTTGACAGCAGGGCAAAAACGATTATAATGGTCTTAGCACTCAGGAACAAGGAGTGCTAAACAAACAAAAGCAATACAAAAAGGAGGCAGGCGCTATGACGATGGATGCACGCAAGCAACGGGTCTTGCAGGCGATCGTGGCGCTGTATGGCCTTGAGGGCGAGCCGGTGGGCAGCAGCGTGCTGGCAAACTACTTTGATATGGCAGTGTCCAGCGCAACGCTGCGCAACGAGATGGCGGCGCTGACAAAGCTGGGCTTGCTGGAGCAGCCCCACACCAGCGCAGGGCGTGTGCCCAGCGCCAAGGGCTACCGGTATTATCTGGACAATCTGCTGACTGATGATCAGCCGCTGGACCGCGTTACCCGCGCCCGGGTAGATGCGGTGTTCGCCAGCCTTGACCACGAGCCGGAAAAGCTGGCACAGGGCGCTGCCAAGGCGCTGGCCGCCATCAGCGGCTGCACCGCCGCCGTCAGCACCCCCTGCGCCGAGGATCTGTGCATCGCCCATTACGAGGTGGTGCAGGTGGGCCGCAGCGCAGCCGCTGTGTTGGCTGTGACCACTGCCGGCTACGTCCGCACCCGGGTGGCGCGGGTACGCACCGGGCTTTCCCGGGAAAATGCAGCTGCCCTTGCGGCGCTGCTCAACCGCAACCTTACCTTTGTGGCACCGGTGGATCTTTCCACCCGGATGCTCAGCGGGCTGTGCAGTCAGATCGCGCCGGAGCTTGTGCCGGTGGTCAGCGCCGCAGCCGCAATTCTGCAGGACAGCGTAAAGCCCCATGTATTTCTGGGCGGCGAGCAGTACCTGCTGGACTGGCCGCAGCTGGACGGCCGGGTGGGTGATATCCTTACCCTGCTGAACGACGAAGAACAGGCCGCAGACCTGATCGCACCCCCGGAAAACCGCAGCGAAAGCGTGCTGCTGGGCGAGGATCTGGAACCGCAGATCCCCGGGCTGTGCATCGTGAGCGACCGGTATCTGGTAGGCGGCGGGCTGTGGGGCTCCATTGCCCTGATCGGCCCCACCCGGATGCCCTTCCAGAAGCTGATGCCCCTGCTGCACGAGTTTGCAGACCAGCTGGGCGAGGGCATGAGCGGCAAACGAAAAGACACCCCGCAGGCTGCCGTACCACGGCGGACTGTGATCTATAAGGAGGATCTGGAATGAGCGAAGAAGCAAAGAACACGGTGCCCGAGACCGAGCAGCCGGAGACTGCCCCCGAGGAAAAGACCGCTGCCGCAGCGCCCGAACAGGCTGCTGCCGAAGCTGCCACCGAAGAGGACAAGAAGAAGGACGGCGGCTGGTTCAACAAGAAGGCACGGGAGATGGAAGCCGTTAAGGCAAAGCTGGATGCAGCGGAAAAGAACGCTGCACAGGCCAAGGATCAGCTGCTGCGCATGGCTGCCGAGTACGACAACTACCGCAAGCGCTCCACCCGCGAGGCCGACCAGAAGTTTGGCGACGGTGTTTCCCATGCAGTGGAAAAGATCATCCCCATTCTGGATACGCTGAATATGGCTGCCAACGCCCCCACCACCGATGAGAATTACAAAAAGGGCGTGGTCATGACGCTGGATAAGGCGGCAAAGGCACTGGAAGCCCTCCATGTGGAGGAGATCGAGGTGCTGGGCAAGCCCTTTGACCCCAACTTTATGAATGCTGTGCAGCAGATCCCCGCCCCGGACGGGCAGGAGAGCGGCACGGTGGTCACCGTTTTCCAGAAGGGTTACAAGCTGGGTGACAAGATCATCCGCCATGCAACCGTTGTGGTGGCCGAATAAATAAGCCGAACCTCCCGCAAGGGAGTTTGCAATAACATCCGCTTGACATCATCATAAGCATCATATAAACAAGATTTGTTCTTTCGAGAGGAGACTTCATTATGAGTAAGATTATTGGTATCGACCTTGGTACTACCAACAGCTGCGTGGCTGTTATGGAGGGCGGCGAGCCTGTTGTTATCGCCAACTCTGAGGGCGCCCGCACCACCCCGTCCGTTGTCGGCTTCACCAAGACCGGTGACCGTCTGGTAGGTCAGGTTGCAAAGCGTCAGGCTATCACCAACCCCGACAACACCGTTTCTTCCATCAAGCGTCAGATGGGCACCGACCACAAGGTGACCCTGAACGGCAAGGAGTACACTCCCCAGCAGGTCAGCGCTATGATCCTGCAGAAGCTGAAGGCTGACGCCGAGGCTTATCTGGGCGAGACCGTTACCGAGGCTGTCATCACTGTGCCTGCCTACTTCAACGACAGCCAGCGTCAGGCAACCAAGGACGCAGGCACCATTGCCGGCCTGAACGTCCGCCGTATCATCAACGAGCCCACCGCAGCTGCTCTGGCTTACGGTGTGGATAAAGAGGACGACCAGAAGATCATGGTCTACGATCTGGGCGGCGGCACCTTCGATGTGTCCATCATCGAGATGGGCGACGGCGTTACCGAGGTTCTGGCCACCAACGGCGATACCCATCTGGGCGGCGATGACTTCGACCAGCGCATCATCGACTGGATGGCAGACGCTTTCCAGACCGAGAACGGCATCGACCTGCGCAAGGACAAGATGGCTGCACAGCGTTTGAAGGAAGCTGCCGAGAAGGCTAAGATCGAGCTGTCCAGCGCAATGAGCAGCCAGATCAACCTGCCCTTCATCACTGCCGATGCTACCGGCCCCAAGCACTTGGATATGACCCTGACCCGCGCAAAGTTCAACGAGTTGACCGCTGATCTGGTCGATCGCACCATGACCCCTGTGCGCAAGGCTCTGCAGGATGCAGGTCTGCGCGCTTCCGACCTGAAGAAGGTTCTGATGGTCGGTGGTTCTACCCGTATCCCCGCTGTCTACGACGCAGTGAAGAAGGAACTGAACTGCGAGCCCTTCAAGGGCATCAACCCCGATGAGTGCGTGGCTGTCGGTGCTGCTATTCAGGGCGGCGTTCTGAACGGCGAGAAGAAGGGTCTGCTGCTGCTGGATGTCACCCCGCTGAGCCTCGGTATTGAGACCCTGGGCGGCGTGTGCACCAAGATCATCGACCGCAACACCACCATCCCCACCCACAAGAGTCAGGTGTTCTCCACCGCAGCCGACAACCAGCCCTCTGTTGAGGTCAACGTGCTGCAGGGCGAGCGTGAGTTTGCCCGCGACAACAAGAGCCTGGGCGTCTTCCATCTGGATGGCATTGCTCCGGCTCCCCGTGGTGTGCCTCAGATCGAAGTTACCTTCGATATCGATGCAAACGGCATCGTGAAGGTCAGCGCAAAGGATCTGGGCACCGGCAAGGAGCAGAACATCACCATTACCGCTTCCACCAACATGTCCAAGGAGGACATCGACAAGGCTGTGAAGGAAGCTGAGCAGTTTGCTGCCGACGATAAGAAGAAGCGTGAAGAGGTCGATATCCGCAACGGTGCCGACCAGATGGTGTTCCAGACCGAGAAGATGCTGAAGGAGAACGGCGACAAGCTGCCCGCAGACGTGAAGAGCGATGCCGAGGCAAAGCTTGCTGACCTGAAGACCGCTGTCCAGTCCGGCAACGTGGACGACATCAAGGCAAAGCAGGAAGCCCTGAGCCAGGTGTTCGAGAAGATGTATCAGGCAGCCGCTGCCGCACAGCAGGCCGCCGGTGCACAGCCCGGTGCCGACGCAGGCGCAACCAACGAAAAGCCCAACGATGACGGCGTTGTGGATGCCGACTTCAAGGAAGTCTAAGTCTGAAACAAAGCGCTGTGTCCGGCCAAACCGGCGGGCATACGCGCAATAAAGCAAAAGCCGCTCCGGTTTAGGCCGGGGCGGCTCTTGCTGGTTTATAAGTAAAAGAGTTCTCGCTGCCGCAAAAGCCTTCCCCCGGACGGGGGAAGGTGGCATGACGCGAAGCGGCATGACGGATGAGGGCGCAGACAACAGCTGCGAAAGACCGAAGCGGGAGCTTTTGAACAGGAGGAACCGACCGGGGCGTTACCCGGAGAGGGCGTTCCCGGAGAGGTGAGTGGATATGGCACAGGAAAAGCGTGATTATTACGAAGTGCTGGGGGTATCCAAGGGCGCAAGCGATGCCGAGATCAAAAAGGCATACCGCAAGCTTGCCATGAAGTACCACCCGGACTATAACCCCGGCGATAAGGACGCCGAGGCAAAGTTCAAGGAGATCAACGAGGCAAACGAGGTGCTTTCGGACCCGAAAAAGCGCCAGCTGTACGACCAGTACGGCTTTGCCGGTGTTGACCCCACTTATGCAGCACAGAACGGCGGCGGCCCCGGCGGCTTCAGCGGTTTTGGCGGCGACGGCGTGGACTTGGGCGACATTTTTGGCGATATCTTCGGCGGCGGCTTTGGCGGCTTCGGCGGCTCGTCCCGTCAGGCAAATCCCAACGCCCCCCGCAAGGGTCAGGACATCCGGGTGCGCATCACCCTGAGCTTTGACGAGGCCGTGCACGGCTGCAAGAAGAACATTACCATCACCCGTCAGCAGGAGTGTACTGAGTGCCACGGCTCCGGCTGCGCCGCCGGTACTAGCCCCGAGACCTGCCCGGACTGCGGCGGACGCGGCTTTGTCATCCGCCAGCAGCGCACCCCCTTTGGCGTGATGCAGACCCAGCAGCCCTGCTCCCGCTGCGGCGGCAAGGGCAAGCTGGTAAAGAACCCCTGCAAGGTCTGCCACGGCAGCGGCAAGGTGGCTACCAAAAAGACGCTGGAGGTGTCCATCCCCATGGGCATCGACGACGACCAGAGCTTTGCACTGCGCGGCATGGGCGATGCCGGTACCAACGGCGGCCCCGCCGGTGATGTCATCGTCATGGTCAGCGTGCGCCCCAGCGAGGTGTTCCAGCGCGACGGCTACGATGTGTGGGTCACCGTGCCCATCACTTACAGTCAGGCTGTGCTGGGCGACAGCGTCACCGTACCCTCCATTGACGGCAAGGTGGAGTACACCGTGCCCGAGGGCACCCAGAGCGGCACCACCTTCCGCCTGCGCGGCAAGGGTATCCAGTACCTGAACGGCCGTGGCCGCGGCGATATGTACGTCAAGTGCGAGGTGGAGATCCCCAAAAAGCTGAACAAGACCCAGCGCGATGCCCTGAAAAAATTTGAGGGCACTTTGAAAGAAGAAAACTACGAAAAGCGTAAGGGCTTCTTCAAAAAGCTGAAGGATATGTTCAACGCATAAAAACCAAACGGCGGCGCGTTCCATCGGAGCGTGCCGCCGTTTTTTGTGTTTGAAACTATAAAAACAGCGGAGGCGCTGCCCTTTCGGGCAGCGCCTCCGCCTGCTTTGTTCTTTGGTGTACTCCGATCCGTCTTATGAGATAAGATGGATCAGAGCAGGATGATCGCTGCGTTGATGACCAGACCGACACCAGAAGCGGTTGAAGTGACGAACCATGCAGCGCAGGCGAGGTCGCGGATGGTGTTGGCAGTGCTCTTCTCCATATCAGTAGCCAGAGCATCCAGACCCTTCTCCATCCAAGTGTTGGGGTTCTTACGGCGGTAGTCGCGGACAGCGGTCACGCCTTTGAACCAGCCGTACGGAGGAATCAGCCAGCACAGCAGAGCCTCAGACATGGTAGCAGTAGCGCCGCCTTCGGTGTAGGTCATTTCCTCAGTGGACAGGACGTTGTAATACGCGGGCATCATCATTTTTTCCATAATAACACTCCTTTTGAAACAAAGCTATCCAAAACGGTGCACCCAAAAACGCACCGCTTTTTCTGAATAAAGGGTCTCAGCGCACGACCAGCAGAATGGCGCTCAGGGGAGCCAGTGCCACTACCATGGTGGCGGAAACGGCGTCCCGTACAAAGTTGCCGGCAGATTTGCCCATATCGGCGGCAATGGCATCGGTGGCACGGCCCATCACGGTAAAGAAGTTGCCGTCCTTGTTGCCGTCCTGCTGCAGCCAGGTGCGTGCCTGCTTGATGCCCCAGATATAGCTGGAGGCCAGCACCACAGCACCTACGACCGTTGCGGCGGTAGTGGCGAGACCGGCAGCATTATCCACTGCGCCGCCGCCGGTGGTATAGGTCATTTCTTCGTTGGAAAGTACCGCATAATCTGCGGGATAATTCATCTTTTTCATCTTCAATACTCCTTTGTCAAGGGGGAATGCCGCATTGCATCCCGATTCCCCGGCGTCCATACCCAAGGCCGATAGAGCATTGTTCTCTATATGGCCATTCTACAACAGTGGTCGGATTTTATCAAGGGGTTTTGGCACATCTGTGCAAAAACTGGCGGGACGCATGAAATTGCAGCTATAAATTTGTGAAAATAGACTGCAATAATTTCGGCATTTGGTTATTTTACCCCGTCACCCCGGCGCGGTAGAGGTAGGGGTCGCTCTTGAAACTGTCAAAATTGTACAGCACAAGGATCTGGTCGTAGCTGTTATCGGCGATCAGCTTGTCTAGGCCGTAGTTATAGTTGCGGAAGTCCACCACGTCAATGTCGGCGTAGTTGGCGGTCAGGTAGGGCACAAAGCAGTTGGCGTAGCTGTCCTTGATGACAAGGATGCGCCCACTGCCGTTGCCCTGCACCCGGCTTAAACCGTTGTTGCCGTGCAGGAACATGGCGTATTTATCATAGACGGCGAGCTTCTCCGTGTCGTACAGGCCGGTGGTCTGCCCTTCGGCGGGCTGGCCTGCCGCCGTCACGTTCCATACCGTCAGGGTGTTGGCAAGGTCGTAGTAGGTGATCACGTCCGGCACGGCGTTCCATGTGCGTGCCTTGGCGTAGTGGGTGCCGTAAAAATTATCGGCAGTCAGCGCAGTGTGGGCGGCGGTGTCAAAGGGGGTAAGGCCAAGGGTCTGGCACAGCTGGCTGTAAGCGTAGTAGGCGCCAAGGCTCGTCCAGTGGTGGTCGGTGCGGTAATAAATATACTCGCTCTTGTGGGCGGTAAGGGTCTGGCGTACGTCCACAAAGCTGCCGCCCGCCGCCTGTACCGCAGCGGAAAGCTGGTCAAGGTAGCCGTCCTCGTCCAGCAGAGGGGCGTTGGCGGGCACGTTCTCTTTATAGATATCGCTGGCAGCGGGTGCCACCAGTACATTCACCTTGCCCGGGTAGCGCTGGCACAGGCTGGTGAGCGCTGCCGTGTTTTTGGGCAGGGTGCGCTCCTCGCTGGAAAGCAGCCCGTAGGTGCGGGGGAACATCATGTGCTCCTTGCCCAGCAGGATGCCGCCGTTCTGCTGCTTTTGCAGCAGGGTGGTCTCTACCACGCTCTGCAGGCTGATCCACTGGTCGCGCCCCGCCACCTGATCCTTGACGTATTTGGTGTAGGCAGTAAAGTAGCTGTTCAGCCCCTTGGCGGTGAACTGGGTCAGCGCCGGGCGCTGGCTGAGGGTAGTATTCTCCAGCTCGCTGTAGCTGCGATCCGGGGTGACCATATCCAGCGCGAACAGCCCGATGAAAAACAGGCTGAACACCACCAGCACCGGGTAGTGCAAAAGGGAGGAGGTCTTTTTCTCGTGTTTGGACATCTTCCCGCCTCCTTAAAAGTTAAAGTACAGGAATGGGCTGTTGGTGCTGCCCACCACATAGGCGGTGGAGACCACCAGCAGCGTCAGGATGGCGGCGCAGCGGGTGACTGCGTTTTTGCGCAGCACGTCCCACAGCTTTTCAATCAGCGGGGTGCAGCACACCACGCTTACCGCCAGCAGCACGCCGTAATTCCGCAGGAAATACAGCGGCGACACCCCGCCGGAGGGGATAAAGAGCTTCTGGAACAGCAACCCGAAGGACACGCCGGTGTCGTTGCCCACGAACATCGCCCAGCCAACCACCACAAGGAACAGGGTGTAGAAATGCGGCCACACCCTGCCTTTTTTCAGGTAGGGCAGCAGGAACAGCTTTTCAGCCGCCAGCAGCACAAAATAGTAAAGACCCCAGCAGATAAAGTTCCAGTTCGCGCCGTGCCAGATGCCGGTGAGCAGTTCCACGATGAACAGGTTCAGGATCTGCCGCTTGAGCCCCTTGCGGTTGCCGCCCAGCGGGATATACACATACTCCCTAAACCAGCCGGACAGGGTCATGTGCCAGCGCCGCCAGAACTCGGTGATGGAGGCGGAGATATAGGGGTAGTTGAAGTTTGCGGGGAAGTCGAAGCCCAGCATCTTGCCCATGCCGATGCCCATGAGGGAGTAGCCGGAGAAATCGAAGTACAGCTGCAAACTGTATGCGATGATGCCCAGCCACACCAGCGGGGTGGAAGCGTTTGACAGACCCACAAAGGTGGTGGAGGGGCTGTCGGCTACCCCGATAATGTCTGTCCACAGCGCGCCCACGGCGTCTGCCAGCAGCACCTTTTTGGCAAGACCGAAGGTGAACAGGGTCATGCCCTCTTCAATCTGCTTGAGGTTATAGCGGTGCTTGTAGACGTGCAGCTGGTCGGAGACGTCCCGGTACTTGACGATAGGCCCCGCGATGAGCTGCGGGAACATGACCACATAAGCGCCGAAGTCGATGATATTGCGCTCGGCTTTTACATCCCGGCGGTAGACGTCGATGGAGTAGGAAAGGGTCTGGAAGGTGTAGAAGCTGATGCCCAGCGGCAGCGTGCCGATGCCCTGAATTTCAGCAAAGGCGGTGCCCAGCAGGGCATTCACGCTGCGCAGCACAAAGTTTGCGTACTTGAAGTAGAACAGCATCCCCAAGCTGCCAATGAGCGCCACCAGCAGAAAAAAGCGGCGCAGCGCGGGCTTTGCATCAAAATGTTCGATGGCAAGGCCGCTGAGGTAGTTGATGAGGATAAGCGCCACCATGACCGGGAAAAAGCGTACCTCGCCCCAGCAGTAGAACACCAGACTGCACAAAAACAGCACGGTGTTTTTCAGTTTTGCGGGGGCAAGATAGTACAGCGCCAGCGTGATGGGCAAAAAGCGGAACAGGAAGATGATGGTGCTGAAAACCAAGGGGTCAGCCTCCTTTTTTACACGGAATTACAAACTCAGCCTTCCCCCGGCCGGGGGAAGGTGGCATGACGGATGCGGGCGCATCTTCAGCAGAAATACCCCTCATCAGGGGTTTTCTACTGAAAAAAGCCGATGCCGCAGATGGCACCGGCTCAGAAGATCAGATTCAGCTGTTCAGGGCACTGTCCACAGCACTGTTCAGGTCTGCGGAGCACGCGTTAGAGGCGATCACCATGACCACACGGTCGCCCTTGGAGGAGATGATGGCGTTTTCCACGTTGCTCTGTGCCTGTGCAAACTCGGCGTAGTTGCCGTAGAAAGCCACCTGATCCTGCTTGTAGCTTTCCAGCGCGGTCACCACGTCCTGTGCCTTGCCGGAAGCGGCTTCCACCACCAGCACAAGGCCGGCGTCGCCGTTGTCATTGCTCTTCACGCCCTTGTAGGCGGCTACGTCCTCCGCTTTCAGGCCGAAGTCGTACTCGATGTTCATGGCGGCGATCTCGAACTGGTTGGAGATGGGGTCGGCAGCCAGCAGGGACTCCACGGCACTGTCCAGATCGGCGGTGCCGTTTTCAGCGGTATCCGCCGCCGGGGCGGCAGTGCTGGAAGCCGGTGCAGAGGCAGAGGCGCTGGACACGGAGGACGGCGCGGAAGAAGCGCTGCCGCCGCAGCCGGTCAGGGCAACAGCCAGCACGGCGCTGACGGCGATCACAGAGAGTTTTGTGCGGTTTATCATAAAATATTCCTTCTTTTGTTGAATTCGTTTGTCACAGCCCGGAGCGGTATCGCGCGCCGGGGCAAACTGTATTTATCTTACCATAACAGCAGGTAAATTGCAACGCACCCCACAGGGTTTTCACGAAAATCCTTTTTGTAGTTTGCCCCGGGACAAGAGCCTTCACCCCTTGGGGGGAAGGTGGCGCGTAGCGCCGGATGAGGGGTAATTTCCCGCGGGCAGCAGCTAAAGGCGCGCCCTCATCAGTCACCTACGGTGACAGCTTCCCCCGACCGGGGGAAGCCATCATTCGGAATATTGATTTCCATGCAGTTTTCATCGGATTTTAACCGGTCACGGTCTCCCCGGCGGCAATGCGCTGCAAAACGGCGATGGCGTCCTCCAGACACAGGCCGCTCTGGTTGAGCAGGGCGGCGTTTTCCGGGCCCACATAGCGCCAGTGCCACGGCTCGTAGGTGATGCCGGTCACGCTTTCGGCCTCCTTGGGGTAGCGTAGGATAAAGCCGTACTGCTCCGCGTTCTCGCACAGCCAGCGGAAAGCGGCGGTGTCGGCAAAGCCGGTGTCAAGGGTGGTGTGCTCCGGGCTGTTCAGGTCGGCGGCAAGGCCGCAGTTGTGCTCCGAGCAGCCCGGCGGGTTGACGATGACAGCCGCCTTTTCCCGGGCGGCGGCTTCGCTCAGACCCTTATCACGGTAGTACTGGGTCTTGTTGTCGTACAGCTTTTTCTGGTAGCTGACGCTGCGGTAGCCGCTCTGCATCCGCACATCCACGCCGTCCTTGGCGGCAGCGGCCTGCATGGAAAGAAAAGCCTCGGCGGCTTCGGTCTGCAAAGTCTTGTTGATGGCGGTAGCCGAGCCGCATTCCTTGGTCTCGACAGGATAGTCCTCCGTTATCGGGTGGGTGCGGCTCACAAGGATCATACGGGGGTCGTCCAGGATGGCCTGTGCCTGTGCGGCGGTAAGGGTGCTCTGCTGCACGCCGTTTTCGGCGGGCTGCTGCACTGGCGTTTCGGGCAGGGCGCTTGCAGGCTGCGCAAGGCTCTCGGCAGGCAGCTCGGGCAGCTGCGGCACCGCAGCTTTGCGGGTGCAGGCGTAGGCAGCGCCGCCCGCTACAAAACAGGCCAGCGCCGTCAGGCAGAGCAGACGGCGGGCGTGATGGTTGCGATGATGGGAAGAACGCATAGACTATACCTTCTTTCGCAAAAAAGGATAAGCACCCGCCGCCCCGGGCAGACTATCCGCAAAAGGGGGCGCGGGAAGATGAAGATGACAGCGCAGGAATACGCACGCCGGGTGCAAAAGGCAGGGCCGCATTCGCCGCTTCTGGCAGACTGCCTGTGGGCGTTCTGTGTAGGCGGCGGCATCTGCCTGCTGGGCGAAGGGCTGCGCCAGCAGTTTTTGCGGCAGGGCGCGGACGCCGAAACGGCGGGCACCCTGACCAGCTGCACCCTGATTTTGCTCTCGGCGGTGCTGACCACGCTGGGCTGGTACCAGAAGCTGGCGGCAAAGGCCGGGGCGGGGTCGCTGGTGCCCATCACCGGCTTTGCCAACGCGGTGGTCAGCGCGGCCATCGAGTTCAAGGCCGAAGGCCGGGTGACGGGCACGGGAGCCAAGATGTTCCTCATCGCCGGGCCGGTCATCGTGTACGGCACGCTGGCGGCGGTGGTGTACGGTGCGGTGCTGTGGCTGCTGGGGGCTTCTATCCTATAATACGGAACAGCCCCGCCGGATATTGCAGCGCCGCAGCAACAGTATAGCACGTTCCGGGGCATTTTTTGCAGAAAGGGAGAAATTTTTTATGACAGAGCGTCGGGGCGATACCCTGTTGTTCCACACCCCGCCGGTCATCGCCGCACAGGCGGCGGTGGGCGGCAAAAAAGAGAGCGATGGCCCGCTGGCGGCGGGCTTTGATGAACTGACCACCGACAACCGGCTGGGACAGCGCAGCTGGGAAGCCGCCGAAAAGCAGTTGCAGCTGCGGGCGGCACGGCTCTGCCTGCAAAAGGCGTCTCTGCCCGCAGAGCGGGTGGACCTTGCGCTGGCAGGGGACTTGCAGGCGCAGTGCACCGCCTCCGGCTATGCCCTGCGGGAGCTGGGCGTGCCCTTTGCGGGGCTGTTCGGCGCGTGCAGCACCATGGCCGAGGCGCTGGCGCTGGGCGCGGCACTGTGCAGCAGCGGGGCGGCACAGAACCTGTTGACCATGAGCTCCAGCCATTTCTGCGCGGCAGAGCGTCAGTTCCGCACCCCGCTGAGTTACGGCGCGGTGCGCACCCCTACCGCGCAGTGGACGGCTACCGCCGCCGGGTGCTGCCTGCTGCGTCCGGCAGGGCAGGGGGTGGGCATTGCCGCCGCGACCCTTGGCCGGGTGCAGGATTATAACATCAAGGATATCAACAACATGGGCGCAGCCATGGCACCGGCAGCAGCAGCCACCCTGCTGCATTATCTTGCCGATACCCATGCAGAACTGCGGGATTTTGACTGCATCTACACCGGCGACCTTGGGCTGGTGGGCAGTCAGATGCTGCGGGAGCTGTTGGCAGCAGAGGGTCTGCTGCTGAAAAACCACGCGGACTGCGGCTGTCTGCTTTACGATGCCGAGGAGCAGCGGGTAAAGAGCGGTGGTTCGGGCGCGGGCTGCTGCGCCGCCGTGCTCTGCGCGCATATCCTGCCAAAGCTGCTGCGCCGCGGCAGCCGCCGGGTGCTGTTCATCGCCACCGGGGCGCTGATGAGCCAGACCACCTTTTTGCAGAAGGAGAGCATCCCGGCGGTGGCACATCTGGTGGAACTGACCGCACCGGAAAAGGAGAGCTGAAATGAACTATCTGTGGGCATTTTTAATAGGCGGCGCCCTCTGCGCGGTGGGGCAGCTGCTCATCGACCTGACAAAGCTGACCCCGGCCCGCATCCTCACCGGCTATGTGGTGGCAGGAGTGGTGCTTTCAGCGGTGGGGCTGTATGCACCGCTGGCAGAGTTTGCCGGTGCGGGGGCGAGCGTGCCCCTGCTGGGCTTTGGGCATCTGCTGGCAAAGGGGGTGCGCACCGCCGTGGCGGAAAAGGGGGCCATCGGCATCCTGACCGGTGGGCTGACTGCTGCCTCTGCGGGCATCACCGCAAGCCTTGTCTGCGGTGTGGTGTGCAGCCTTGTGGGCAGAAGTCATGACCAGAACTGAATAATGGGATGCATTTGCGGTTTGCGGGAAAGTGCTGCTTGTCTGCGCTGCTTCGCTATATTTTGCGCCCGGCGGCTGGTAAACTGGGGGCAAAACGGAGGTGAAGCGCATGAAACACAGCGGACAGACCGTATTGTGGGAGCTGTGGGCGGCGCTGTGCCTGTGCACAGCGCTGGTGCTGCCGCCCGGCAGCCCGTGGCTGCACGAGCCGGCACTTTTGTACCCGGGGCTTATGCTGGCGGCGGTGGTCCCTGCAGCGTGGGCGGTGTGGTGGATGGTGCCGCCGCAGCCCCTGCCGCCGGAGCAGCTGCTACAGCCGGTGCAGCGGCAGAGCCTTGCCGCGCTGTGCGGGGCGTAAGGCCCGGACAAAAAACAAAAACCCCTGTGCCGGGTACCCGGTACAGAGGTTTTGTTCGTCAATCAAACTGCGCGATCAAGCGTTCTTGTTAGCACGCTTTGCCATACGGCTGATCTTGCGGCTGGCGGT
>ERZ1694706.350-NODE-350-length-20057-cov-16.792571_pt1 | contig 20057 bp, 19 predicted proteins | sample MGYA00581716_ERZ1694706 | MGnify/ENA primary metagenome ERZ1694706 (study PRJEB42213, sample SAMN07424529) | human gut metagenome | biome: ENVO:00009003; feature: ENVO:2100002; material: ENVO:00002003 | host: Homo sapiens | place: USA | collected 2014 ... | reverse complement strand
TCCAAGACCGAGAGGATCATCTTCCCCATCATGGTCGCCATCATCGTTTCCCTCATCGTACCGGATGCCGCCGTTCTGGTCGGTATGCTGATGCTGGGCAACCTGATGAAGGAGTGCGGCGTTGTGGATCGTATCCAGAAGACTGCCGGTAACGAGCTGATGAACATCATCACCATTTTCCTGGCTCTGTCTGTTGGCTGCACCACCAGTGCAAACACCTTCCTGAACACCCGCACTCTGTTCATCATCGTGCTGGGTCTGATCGCCTTCTCCTTCGGCACCGCAGCCGGTGTGCTGTGCGGCAAGGTCATGTACAAGCTGACCGGCGGTCAGGTGAACCCCCTGATCGGTTCTGCCGGCGTTTCCGCCGTGCCTATGGCCGCTCGTGTTTCCCAGAAGGTCGGCCAGAGCGAGAACCCCTCCAACTTCCTGCTGATGCACGCCATGGGCCCCAACGTGGCCGGCGTTATCGGTTCTGCCGTTGCTGCTGGTATCCTGATCAACATCTTCGGCTAAGCAAAAACTGAAGCACTACCCAAGAGCCATCGCACAAGTCTGTGCGGTGGCTCTTTTTGTTCACGAGAGGGAGTTAAGGCGTCCCCTTGGGGGAGCTGGCTGCGAACGCAGAGAGCAGACTGAGGGGGTAATCCCGCCGCGGAGAGTATTCGAAATCGTGTTAGAATTGGCTCTTTTCCGGTTTGTGTTTGTCGGCTGCTTGTGCTATCATAGAGAAAACAGGGCACGAAATGCCCTAAAACAGGAGGAAGCCGTTATGGAAAAAATCAAGCTCGAGGTTGCAGGCATTCCGGCTGTCCTGTACGGCAAGCGCAGCCGTAAGGTCTATCTCTATGTCCATGGCAAAAACGGCAGCGCAGCCGAGGCTGCCCGCTTTGCCCGCACAGCTTGCCCGGCAGGCTGGCAGGTGCTGGCTGTCGATCTGCCGGAGCACGGCACCCGAAAAAACAGCCCGGAAAAGCTGGTGCCGTGGGTGGTTACCCGGGAGCTGCAGGCGGTCTACGCCCGGATGCAGCCGGTATGGAAGCATATCCGTGTGTACGGGGTCAGCATCGGTGCGTGGTTTGCCATGCAGGCGTTGCAGACGCAAACGCCGGAAAAGGCACTGCTTGTCTCCCCGGTGGTGGATATGGAAAAGCTGATCCTTGACCTGATGCAGCAGGCAGGGGTAACGGAGGAGCAGCTGCACGCGGCAGGAGAGATCCCCACCGCCATGGGGGAAATCCTCTCGTGGCCGTATCTGTGCTGGGTGCGGGAACATCCGCTGCATTGGAAGGTACCCACACAGGTGCTCTATGCCGATACGGACCCCCTTACCGGGCACACCGCTATGGAGCGGTTCCGGCAGCAGACCGGGGCGCACCTGACCATTCTGGAGGGCGGGGAACACTGGTTCCACACTGAGACTCAGCTGGCCGCCCTGCAAAGCTGGGAGGAACACAATTGCTGAACCTTACCGAACAGAAAGCCACGCTGGCAGAGCTGGAATTGCTGGTAGCGGTGCGCTGCCGGGTGCTGCGGGCAGCCAATCAGCTGCCGGAAGATACTCCGCTGCCGGAGGTGGAGAGCCAGACACGGACCTATTACCAGAAGGCCTTTGCCGAGAACACCCACACGGCGTATCTCCTTTGGGACGGTGAAACGCTGGCAGGCACCGGCGCCGTGAGCTATTTTCAGGTCATGCCCACCGTCCATAACCCCACCGGTCGGAAAGCCTACCTTATGAATCTGTACACCGCACCACAGTACCGGTGGCAGGGTATTGCGACCCGCCTCCTGACCCGGTTGGTGGAGGATGCGCACCGGCGCGGGGTGACGGCCATCTCGCTGGAAGCGACCGCAATGGGCAGGCCGCTGTATGAAAAGTTCGGCTTTGTACCCATGGAACATGAAATGGAACTGCCGGAATAAAACAAAACGCCGCTGACGGCTTTGCGCATCGTCAGCGGCGTTTTGCTTATTGAAAACAGGATTGTGAATGGCAGGGTTAAAATCAGACCTTAGCTTCGCTGTTGTGCTCAGCCTTCTTGTAAGCGGAGAAGGAGTGGAACACAATGTTCAGGCCCAGCACGATCAGCAGCACGGCAAGGATCAGCTGCAGGCCGTTTGCGATGAACACAGCGCCCCAAGTGGTCTCACCGGCAGGGATGGTAACAGAAGCGGCAGTGCTGATGGCCTTGACCATAGCGATCAGGCGCTGCACCAATGCGGTAAAGGTGACGCACAGCATGATGATCAGCGGGGGGAACAGCATCTTGTTGCTGCGGCCGGTCACCTTCAGGAACACGCACAGGGTAGCCAGCACCAGTGCGCTCAGCAGCTGGTTGGCAGAGCCGAACAGCGGCCAGATGTTGGCGTAGCCGATCTTGGTCAGGATAAAGCCGAACACCAGCGTGATAAAGGTGGAGAAGTACACATTGCAGAACAGCTTGCGCCAACCCTCAGCGTGTTCCATATCGTCCACGCTGAACAGCTCCTGGAAGCTCATGCGGCCAATGCGAGCTACGGCATCCAGACTGGTCAGTGCCAGTGCGGAAACGCACATGGTCATGAACACGGTAGCAGCGTAGGCGGGCACGCCGAACATCTCAAAGAAACCGGCAACGCCGCGGCTGAAGATCTGGAACGGGGTACCGGCGGCAGGGGTGCCGTCGGCAGCTGCGGCAGCACCGGCCACGCACAGAGCCAGCACAGCCAGCAGGCTTTCAAGGATCATGGCACCGTAGCCGACCTTCAGCATATCCTTCTCGTTCTCAACGGTCTTGGAGGAAGTACCGGAGGAAACAAGGCTGTGGAAACCGGAAACTGCACCGCAGGCCACGGTGACGAACAGGATGGGGAACATGGTGCCCAGCTTTTCGTTGGTAAAGCCGGTGAACACAGGCAAATTCATGGTGGGGTGTGCAACCAGCAGGCCGACCACAGCACCCACGATCATGGCCACGAACATAAAGGTGGTCATGTGATCACGGGGCTGCTTGAGCAGCCACATGGGCAGCACGGCAGCAAAGAAGATGTACACAAAGGTGATGTAGCTCCAAGCGGCCTTGCCCAGGATCAGGGGCAGGTTGGCGCCGATAACAAAGGACAGCACGATGAACACGATGCTGATAACGCTTTCCTTCCAGCCGGAGAAGCTGAACTTCTTCTGCAGCAGGCCAAAGATAACGGCAAACACCATGAACATGATGGACACCATACCGGCAGCGCCGTTGGTCTTGGCGGCCTCGACCATTGCACCGTCTGCGCCGAAGGCATTGAAGGTGCCGGCAACCATGTCCGCAAAGGCGGCAATAACGATACCGCAGAACAGCCAGCAGAACAGCAGGAACAGCTTGCGGCCGGTCTTGCCGATGTACTTTTCGATCAGCATACCCATGCTCTTGCCGTCGTTCTTAACGGAAGCATACAGAGCGCCAAAGTCGGTGACAGCGCCGAAGAAGATGCCGCCCAGCAGCACCCACAGCAGCACCGGCAGCCAGCCGAAGGCTGCGGCCTGAATGGCACCGGTGACAGGGCCTGCGCCGGCAATGGAGCTGAACTGGTGGGCAAACACCGTCCAGCCGTTGGTGGGCACATAGTCCCGGCCATCCTCGTGGACGACAGCCGGAGTCTTGGCTGCGGGGTCGATGCCCCATTTGTTAGCCAGCCAGCGGCCGTAAAGCACATAAGCGCCAAACAGGCACACCGCTGCGATCAATACGATGACCAGCGTATTCATAGATTTCTACCTCTTTCCTTTTTTCACTCCGCAACAGGTTCGGAACGTTAAGGTGTATCTGAAAACAAAGAAAATGACGAATATTTCGCAAGCACAAGCGGGATTTAAGGCAAATAGCCGCAGGAATCCTTTGTGGATTTCAAGGCTGTTTAACGCAAAATCCAGCTGTGCTTGTAGAAATAGGCTAAATTTTCGACTTTTCAGATACACCTTGGACTGCCGTCCGGCAAAGCATTGCCCCGGAGCGTAAAAAACCTTCGTCCTCAGCACATGACCGGTGTTCCGGTCACGCTCCGAAGACGAAGGCTTCTGCTCCCGCCTGCCAGAGCAGGAGCAATACTCCGCGGTACCACTTCGCTTGCTGTGTTAAAACAGCCACTCTCCCACGCATGGTACACTGACCATGCTGCCCGATAACGTGGGCTGGACGGCACCGTGCTACTAAGGGGCACAAAACCCGGTTCACACAGGCTGCTCGCAGGCGAGGGTCCTCTGCTCCTGACTGCCGCTTTTTCACCCGAGAAGCGGCTCGCTGAAAGAGGGTGATGCAGAAGATCATGTCCTGTTCCTTGCATTTGCTGAATGATTGTGTCCTACTTTATTCCCGTTTTCATCAATTGTCAATATTTTCGTCACAAGTTCAGAGGATACGCCAATTCAAGCCATTTTCTGGGAATAATTTTTAGATGATTTTATTTCATGTGTGAAGAGAATAGAACTTAATAGTACCTTAATTGAAAACCATTCACCAACAGGTCTTGACTTTCACACTTTGAAGTGCTAAAGTAATAGCGTGCAGAATATCCCGCGCGGCAGCACAGTCTGGCTTGTCAGTTGCCGCCGCTGTTATAATAAGGAGAAAAACAATGGCTGAAAAAAATTCCAGAAGAAACGAGACGACGGATGCGCTCTTTGACGCCATCCTCAGTCTGGAGAGCCGGGAAGAGTGCTACGCTTTTTTTGAGGATCTGTGCACTGTAAAGGAGATCTCGGATATGGCACAGCGCTTACAGGCGGCAAAGCTGCTGCTGGACGGTGCCACCTACGAGCAGATCGTCAAGGCGGTGGAGATCAGCACTGCCACCATCAGCCGCATCAACCGCTGCATCCAGTACGGCTCCGGCGGCTACCGCGACACCATTGAGAAGGTGCGCGTACAGGCAGAAAAGCAGTAACAGCCGTACCCGCCGCGGCATAGGATAGGGCACACGACCGGAAAGGAAGGTTTTGCCCTATGATGATCGATACACCCTGTACCCGTTCTCAGTGCCCGGAAATGCCCAAGGTCAGTCTGGATCAGGCTGTCGTGGACCTGATGGAAAGCATTGCCTTGCAGGAAACGGCGCTCAGCCACATTTTGTGTGCCGAAAGCCGGAAGATGCAGAAAGCCATGGATCTGGACGGTCTGGATCTTTGCAAGCTGCTGGAGGTGAACGACTCTGCTACCAACATGGTGCACGCCGTCGCAAACCTTGAGCTGGTGCTCAAGGATAAGCTGGAGTTCATCTCCAACAACCTCTATGTCCCGGGGGACAGCAGCTGCCCGTCACCTGCGCAGTAACGCTTTTGCAGGGGACGGTCTCTGCTGCAATCTAATCAGTGAAAATGCAATGCCGGGCAGCCCGCGGGCTGCCCGGCATTGTGCTGCCCCGCGCTGCCGCAAGGGAGGCTGCTGTACAAAATACGGCGCAGCGGCCTCCCTTTTTAGGAAAATTCTGCATAAGAGACAGAAAAATCTTTTGTTGGAATTGCTGATGTATCAAATCTGTGCTATACTATTGGATGTATCACCATGAAAGCGAGGAATAAAATATTGCTGCATTATGATGCGATCCTATTTGATGTGGACGGGACGCTGATCGATTCAGCCCCCGGTATCATTCATACATTGCAAGAGGTTTTCTGCACCATGGGTGTGGATGTATCCGGCATCAACCTGCGCCGCTATCTGGGCCCGCCCCTGCGCAAAAGTTTCGGCGAGCACTTCACCGACCCGGCGCTGATCGAAAAAGCTACCGACCTTTACCGCACGAGTTACGCGGTGAAGGGCAGTCACGAGTGTGCCGTGTTCCCGGGGGTTCCGCAGATGCTGCAAACCCTGAAAGACGCGGGTTTTCTCCTGTGTACTGCCACCTCCAAGCCCACCAAGGTGGTCACCCCCATTCTGGAAGAGCAGGGGCTGGCACAGTATTTTGATTTTATCGGCGGCGCCTCTATGGACGAAAGCCGGGACACCAAGACCGAGGTCGTGCGTTATGTGCTCAGCCAGCCCGCCTTGCAGGGCAAGCGGGTGCTGATGGTGGGCGACCGTAACGATGATATGCGGGGCGCTGCCGACTGCGGTCTGGATGCTGCCGGTGTGTTGTATGGCTACGGCAGCCGGGAAGAGCTGGAACCCTTCCATCCGGTGCTGCTGGCCGAAAGCTGCGCCGACCTTACCGACCGGCTGCTGGCAGCCCGGGTATGACAGGAAGTTTCATTCCTTCGGAAGGAGAATGGATAGAATATGAGAAGCAATAACCAGAAGGAGAATCAGGCGCTGACCCCGATGCAGAAGCAGGCGGTGCTGGTGTGCATCGTGTGTGCACTGGCGGCGCTGCTGACCATCGGCATCACCCTTACCATGCTCAAGCGGGGCAAGAACCCGACGGAGCAGCCGGGGGATTCTTCCATTATTACCCCCGCGCCCGCCCCGGAAGGGGAGGAGGATATCTCTGACCACTATCAGATCAACGAGACCTCCAGCGCGCTGCTCACCGGGACCGCCGATGCCGGCAATGCCTATCAGGAGCAGACCCTTTTTATCGGCGATTCCAACACGGTGCGTCTGTACGCCAATGGTCTGATCTCATTGCAGCAGTTCTGCGCAAAAGAGGGCATTGGCACCAGCGTCGCCCTGCATGAGGGCATCGTCACCTTCAAGCGGGACGATAACCGCTACACCATCGCACAGGCAGTGGCAAAAATGAAGCCCCGCCGGGTGGTCATCATGCTGGGCACCAACGATAACGGCATGAACACCGAGGACTTTATCAGCAACTACACCGCACTGGTGCAGGCCATTCAGGCCAGCTATCCCTATACCGATATCATCGTCAACACGGTGCCGCCGGTCCCGTCCAACCACTCCAACTACCCCAACATGGACCAGACCCGTATTGATGATTTCAATATGGCGCTGCTGACCATGTGCGAGCAGCTGGGCGTCAAGTTCCTCAACTCTGCCGAGGCGCTTAAGGACGCCAACGGCTACGGCAATGTGGATTACTACCAGAGCGGGGACATCCACCTCAAGCCCGCAGGTCTGAAGGTGCTGCTGAAGTATCTGCGTACCCACGCCTATGAGACCGAGGATCGCCGCCCGGACACCAATAACATTCCCACCCGCGCCGAGTATACCGCTAACCCCAGCTCTGCCGTGGAAGCACCCAGCAGCTCGGAGGAAGTCTCTTCCTCGGCTGTTGAGGAAAAAACGGAGTATCAGGCCGGTTACCGTGTAGATAAAACCGGCGGCGGTACCCTGACCTGCGGCAACGAGAGCGGCAAGTCTCTTACCGTCAAGGTGACCAGCGCCGCCCAGACTGTTACTGTTACCGCAGTGCCGGAGGACGGCTATGTGTTCGTCAAGTGGAGCGATGGCGTGACCAAGCGCACCCGCACGGATACCAATTTTGACCAGAACGTGGATGTGACAGCTGTGTTTGCGGCAGCCTCTATCCAGATCAGCAGCAGCGGCAAGGCTGCGCTGGGGGATTCCTACACCTTCAAAGCTACCCTCAAGGGCAAGTATCTGGATACTTCCAGCATCCGCTGGTATGTCAATGGCAGTGAGGTGACACAGGCTGCCGGCAAGACCACCGTAAAGGGCGAGGTAGACCCCTCCATGCTGGGCGGCACCTTCCGGGTGTACGCCACCGCCAGCTATAATGACTGCACTGTGACCAGCAACAAGCTGGAACTTTCGGTCAGCGGTGCATCGTCCAGCTCGTCCAGCAGCAGTTCCAGTGCATCCTCTAAGGAGGATAAGCCTGCTTCTTCCAAGGACGAAACGTCTGCCTCCTCTAAGGAGGACAAACCGGCCTCTTCCAAGGAGGAAAAGCCCGCTTCTTCCTCCTCGAACGGTACTTCTGAAAGCACCGGCAGCTCCTCCAAGGTGGAGAAGCCCGCCTCCTCTGCGGCTTCTTCTAAGGAAGAAAAGCCCGCTTCTTCATCGCAGAGCAGCTCCTCCTCCAAGGTGGAAAAACCTGCTTCTTCTAAGCAGGAGCACACGGCTTCCTCCAAGGAAGAGGAACCGGCAACCTCTAAAGAGGAAAAGCCCGCGTCCTCCAAGACCGAAGTCAGCGCCAGCAAGGAAGCTGCCAACTAAGGGCACATTCCGCGCCCGCGCCGCATAGGCTGGCGTGAGAGGAAGGTGGAGCCCTATGTACTGGCAAGAAATGCGCACACCCTCCCTGCCCGGGGAGAACGACGTGACCAACGGCAGCGTGGATTACTACGATACCGACTGGGAAAACGTGGATAACAGCGCATTGGAGGAAGAAATGCAGAAATGCGGTCTGACGCCCTGCGAGGGAAAGACGCTGTGCCCGGACAACACCCCGGCACAAACAGACCTGTCTGCGTATGAAATCGTTTCTGAATAACGAGAAGCCAGCTCTGCCGGGGGTGGGGCTGGCTTCTCCCTGTTGATATACAAGTGGGAAATGCTGAAAAGAAAGTGAGATACTATGGCAAAATATTATTGCATCCTGTTCGATGCGGACAATACGCTGCTCAACTTTGATGCAGCCGAAAACAAGGCGCTGGCCGAAACGCTGGTAAACTACGGTATCGAGCCGGATGCTGAGACCGTGCAGACCTACCGCACCATCAACGAGGAACTGTGGCGACAGCTGGAAAAAGGCCAGATCCGCCGCGAGAAGCTGTTCGGCGAGCGGTTCAGCCGCTTTTTAAAGGCCATCAATGCCGCCGGTGACGGTGTGGAGATGAACCGCTTCTATCTGGAGCAGCTGTCCACCCACCCGGATCTGATGAGCCCGGAGGTGCTGGACGTGCTGCGCGAGCTTTCGGAGGTGGCAACGCTGGCCATCGTCAGCAACGGCGCGCAGAAGGTGCAGACCCGCCGTCTGGCAGAAAGCGGCGTGATGAACTTTATGGAGGACGTGTTCATCTCTGAGAAAATGGGCTGCGAAAAGCCCAATGCCCGCATCTTTGATGCCGCCTTGCGCGCGCTGGGTGTGGAGAACCGGGAGCACGTCCTGATGGTGGGCGACAGCCTGCCCAGTGATATTCAGGGCGGCAGCAACGCCGGGCTGGATACCTGCTGGTACAACCCCAACCACGCCGAGAACCCCGGCAAGGTGATCCCCACCTACGAGATCGCCAGTCTGGAAGAGCTGTATCCGCTGGTGATGGAGCAGGAGGAACTGGCCAACGTTGGCCTGAAGAACCGCCGCCACCAGTGCTGAAACCTATGGTGTAACTGAAAAGAACGGATAACGGATCAAAACTATGCTGATACATTTAGAAAAACTGGGTAAGACCTTTGGCGAAAAAGTAGTGCTGCACGATGTGACCGCCAGTGTCGAGCGGGAAGACCGCATCGGCATCGTGGGACAAAACGGTGCGGGCAAGACCACTCTGCTCAAGATCCTTACCGGCGAATATCAGGACTACGAGGGCGAGTTCAGCGTGACCCATGGGGTGACGCTGGGCTATCTGGAGCAGAACGCAAAGCTGGATGCTACGCTGGATATCTACGGCGAGATGCGCGCCACCTTTGCCCCGGTGTTGGATGCCATGGCGCAGATGCAGATCTTGGAGCGCCGCATGGCTGCCCAGCCGGACAACACCGACCTGCTGGCACAGCACGATGCTTTGCAAAACATCGTAGACGCCGCCGATGGCTACAACATGGACGTGAACATCAAAAAGGTGCTGTCCGGTATGGGATTTGCGCAGGATACATGGCAAAAGAACATTGCGGTGCTCTCCGGCGGCGAGCTGACACGGCTGCGTCTGGCGAAGCTGCTGCTGGAAAAACCGGATGTCCTCATTCTGGACGAGCCCACCAACCACTTGGACTTTGCCACCATGGAATGGCTGGAAAACTATCTCAAGGGCTACTCCGGTGCGGTGCTGGTGGTCAGCCACGACCGCTATTTCCTCGATAATGTCTGTACAAAGATCTGGGAGGTGTCCTTTCAGACCATGACCACCTACAAGGGCAACTTCTCGGCCTATCTGCCCCAGAAGGAAGCCGCCGATGCCCTGCGCCAGAAGCAGCACGATGCTGACGTAGCACTGGCTGAAAAGCTGCAGGACTATGTAGACCGCAACCTTGTGCGCGCCTCCACCACCAAAATGGCGCAGAGCCGCCGCAAGCAGCTGGAAAAGCTGGAGATCACCGAGGCACCCCAGGACGAGACAAATCAGCTGAAATTCCGCTTTGAATATGACGTAGAGCCGTGGAATGAGCTGGTGATGCTGAAAAACCTCAGCATCAAGATCGGGGAGCGCACCCTGCTGGAACCCTTTACCTATACGGTCTGCCGCGGGCAGCGGCTCATCATTGCCGGCCCCAACGGTGCAGGCAAATCCACCCTGATGCAGGTGCTGGACGGCAAGCGCCGCCCCTCCGGCGGCATGGTGCGGCTGGGCACCGGGGCACGACCCAGCATTTTTGCCCAGCAGCAGAACCGTCTGGGACAGGGCAGGGTCATTGATGTCATCTGGAACAAGTACCCCCGCATGACCGAGCTGGAGGTGCGCAGCCACCTTGCAAAGCTGGGCTTCCGTGGCGATACGGTGTTCAAACCCTGCGAAGCATTGTCCGGCGGCGAGCTGGCGCGTCTGCGCTTTGCGGAGATCGTGCTGGAACGGCCGAATCTGCTGTTTCTGGACGAGCCCACCAACCACTTGGACATCTATACCCGCGAGAACCTGACCGAAGCGCTGATGGCCTACACCGGCACCTTGCTGCTGGTCACCCACGACCGTCACCTGATGAACAGTCTGGCCTGTCCCATCCTCTACCTTGAGGACGGCAAGGCGGTGCTTTACCCCAGCTACGATGCCCTGATGGGTCGTGCCGCCCCGGTGCAGGCTGCCCAGAAGGCTGCCGAGCCCGCCAAGACCGGCTACGGCAAGGAGCAGCGCCGCCGCCGCGCCGAGCTGCGCGCCAAAATCAAGGCATGTGAGGACGAGATGGAGACCTGCGGTGCACGTGAGGTAGAGCTGGACAACGAGATCAACTCCCCGGAGGTATATAACGACCCCGACCTGCTGCGCCAGAAAAGCGATGAGCTGAGTGACCTGCGCTTCCATCAGGAGGAGCTTTTTGCCGCATGGGAAGCCGCCATGGAAGAGCAGGAAGCCTACGAGCAGACGCAGCAGCCCGAAGAATAAAGGAGCGTATCCTCTATGCCTAAAAATCACCGCAACTATCAAAAAACACGGCACATCGCCCTGTCCGGTCTGCTGTTTGCGCTGGCCATGGCGCTTTCCTTCATTGAGGGTACGCTGGTCATCCCCGGGCTTTTGCCGGGCATGAAGCTGGGGCTTGCCAACATCGTGGTCATGTACGCCTTGTTCTTCATGGGTCCCCGGCAGGCACTGGTGCTGGATGTGCTCAAGGCGCTGTTCGTCTTTCTGGTGTCCGGCTTCACGGCGGGCTTCCTCTCGCTGTGCGGCGGGCTTTTGTCCCTTGCGGTGATGTGGGTGCTGTACTATCTTTTGCCGGTGCGCCCCACATGGTTCATCCTGTCGGTCTGCGGCGCACTGGCGCATAACGTGGGGCAGCTGCTGGGCGCGGGGGTTATCATCTCCTCGTCCTTGTCGCTGTACTACGCGCCGGTCATGCTGGTGCTGGGGCTTGTCATGGGTGCGCTCACCTCGGTCACCCTGCGGGCGCTGCTGCCCGCGCTGGGCAAAATGGGCTTCAACACCCACGAAAACCGCCCCGAATGACCGACCATTCCGGCAAGGCAGTTGCATTTTGGCCGGAAATCTGTATAATAAGGAAACAACTGTATTTTTATCTAGGGTGTATCTGAAAAGTCGAAAATTTAGTCTATTTCTACAAACACAGCTGGATTTTGCGTTAAACAGCCTTGAAATCCACAAAGGATTCCTGCGGCTATTTGCCTTAAATCCCGCTTGTGCTTGCGAAATATTCGTCATTTTCTTTGTTTTCAGATACACCTTAAAAGACCCCAAAGGATAGCGCTGCCGCAGCATGGAAACTCGAGCGGCAGTCGGGAGGTGTTTGTATATGTCTGAAAAAGTTACCATCAAGGTCGAGCGTAAGGAGCTCCATCTGCCCACCATCGCACTGCGCGGGCTGGTGGTGTTCCCCAACAACCTTGTTCATTTTGAAGTCGGGCGGGAAAAGAGCATTGCCGCCGTGGAGTGGGCCATGGCCAACAACTCCAACGTATTTCTGGTTGCCCAGAAGGAGATGGAGACCAGCGAGCCCACCCAGCAGGACCTGTATACCTACGGCGTAGTAGCCGAGGTCAAGCAGGTTCTGCGCGTGTCGGACGAGCTGGTCAAGGTGCTGGTAGAGGGCAAGTACCGCGCCAAGCTGACCGAGCTGGATACCACCGGCGATTTTCTGCTGTCTGCTGTGCGCTCCGCTCCGGTGCGTGCCGCGAAGCCCGAAGAAGCTGTGGAGACCGAGGCGCTGCTCCGCGCCCTCAAGACTGGCTTTGACGAGTATCTGGGCATGAACCCGCGCCTTGCAAAGGACGTGGTGTTCACCATCGTTTCCAGCGATGACCCCATGTTCCTCACTGAGTATATGCCGGCAAATCTCTTGTTCCGCTACGAGGACAAGCAGGCCGTGATGAACGAAAACACCCTCAACGGCCGCCTGCAGCGCCTTGTGGAGATGCTGCGCCGCGAATGTCAGGTGATGAAGATCGAAAAGGAAATCGCGGAAAAGGTCAACGAGTCCATGGACAAGAACCAGCGCGATTACTACCTGCACGAGCAGCTGCACATCATCAACGACGAACTGGGCGAGGGGGACGATACCCACGCCGAAGCTGATGATTACCGCCGCAAGATCCGGGAGCTTCACCTTGCCGAGGACAGCGAGAAAAAGCTGCTCAAGGAGGTAGACCGCCTTTCCCGGATGCAGAGCAGCAATCAGGAAGCTACGGTTATCCGTACCTATCTGGATACCTGTCTGGATCTGCCGTGGAACACCATGACCGTGGATGATCTGGATATCCACCGCGCCCAGCAGATCTTAGACCGGGACCACTACGGCCTGAAAAAGGTAAAGGATCGCATTCTGGAAATGCTTGCCGTGCGCAAGCTGGCACCGGATGTGAAGGCACAGATCATCTGTCTGGTAGGCCCTCCGGGTGTTGGCAAGACCAGCATTGCACGCTCCATCGCCGAAAGCCTTGGTCGTAAGTATGTGCGCATCAGTCTGGGCGGCGTGCGGGATGAAGCTGAGATCCGCGGCCACCGCCGCACCTACATCGGTGCTATGCCCGGCAAGATCATCAGCGCCATGATCACCGCCAAGTCCTCCAACCCCCTGATGCTGCTGGACGAGATCGACAAGATGGCAGGGGACTTCCGGGGCGACCCGGCGGCAGCTTTGCTGGAAGCGCTGGACCCGGAGCAGAACAGCACCTTCAACGATCATTTCATCGATATCCCGTTTGATCTGAGCCATGTGCTCTTTATTACCACCGCGAACGACTTGGGCAGCATCCCCGGCCCGCTGCGGGACCGCATGGACGTCATCGAGCTGCCCAGCTATACCCGCGTGGAAAAATACAACATTGCCCGCAAGCATCTGCTGCCCAAGCAGCTCAAGGCCTGCGGCCTGACCGGCAAGGTCACCATGAACCAGAGCGCACTCTACGGCATCATCGACGGCTACACCCGCGAGGCCGGTGTGCGTAATCTGGAGCGTACCATCACCAGCGTGCTGCGCAAGTGCGCCCGCAAGATCGCCGCCGGTGAGGTGGAGAGCGTGGCGGTAACCGCCACCATGCTGGAGGAACTGCTGGGCCCCCGTATCGTCAAGCCGGACTTCCTCAACCGCACCAACGCCGTGGGCATCGCCAACGGTCTGGCATGGACCAGCGTAGGCGGCGAGACCCTGCCCATTGAGGTGCAGGTCATGGATAACGGCACCGGCAAGATCACCGTTACCGGCTCTCTGGGCGATGTGATGAAGGAGAGCGCACAGCTGGCAGTTACTTGGGTGCGCGTCCACGCCGAGGAATACGGCATCGACCCCGAGCGGCTGAAAAAGTGCGACCTGCACATCCACGCCCCGGAGGGCGCTGTGCCCAAGGACGGCCCTTCTGCGGGCGTCACCCTGACCACGGCTCTGGTGTCCTGCCTGTCCGGCGTGCCGGTGCGCGGCGATGTTGCCATGACCGGCGAGATTACCCTGCACGGCAATGTGCTGCCCATCGGCGGTCTGCGGGAAAAGAGCATGGCTGCCTACCGTGAGGGTATGAAGACCGTGCTCATCCCCAAGGATAACGAGCCTGATCTGTATGACGTGGACGAGGAGGTCAAGAAGAATCTGACCTTCCTGCCCATGCAGAACCTTTCGCAGGTGCTGGCCGCTGCCCTGCTCAAGCCGAAGGCAGCAAAGAGCACCGCAGGCCGTCCCCGCACCAAAAAGTCCAAGGCAGGGGAGAGCCGCATCCCCGCTGCGCCTGAGAAGAACCAGCCGGGCGCTGTCTGCTGAAAAACAGAAAGGAACACGCCATGATCTTCAATAAAGCTGATTTTATTGCCAGCTATGGCATTTCCAGCCAGCTGCCCGAAAGTGACCGCCCGGAGCTGAGCTTTTCGGGGCGCTCCAACGTGGGCAAATCCAGCCTGATCAACAAGCTGTGCAGCCGCAAAAATCTGGCGCGCGTGTCCAGTACGCCGGGCAAAACAGCTACCATCAATTTCTATTCGGTGGATGACTGCTACTTTGTGGATCTGCCCGGCTACGGCTATGCCAAGGTGAGCAACGCCGACCGTGAGCGCTGGGACGACCTCATCAACAGCTACTTTGAAGCACCCCGCCACCACACCCTGCTGGTGCAGCTGCTGGACTGCCGCCACGCCCCCAGCGCAGACGATTTGCAGATGCTGCGCTATCTGCACTACCACCGCATCCCCTATGTGGTGGCGCTGACCAAGGCAGATAAACTGAAAAAGAGCCAGCTTGCCAAAACGCAGGAGGACTTTGAAAACATCTGCCGCCCCTACGGCTGCCAGAAAGTGGTGCTGACCAGCGGCGAAAACGGCTACGGCATCCCGGAGCTGCAAGCAGTGCTCAACGCCGCAGTGGCTGCGGAAAACGAGGAAGCGGAGTAACGCCATGGCTTACAACGAATTTGCCTATTTTTACGATGAATTCAACGGCGAGGCAGACTACGACGCCCTGTACAGCCAGATCCATGCAAAGCTGGAAGCCCACGGCATCCACGACGGCATTGTGGCCGACCTTGGCTGCGGCACCGGGGAACTGACCCTGATGCTGACGCAGGCGGGCTACGATATGATCGGCATCGACCAGTCGGAGGAGATGCTCTGCGTGGTGCGGGATAAGGCCGAGCAGCTGGGGCTTTCCGGCCGCCTGCTGCTGCTCCGGCAGGACCTGCTCAAGCTGGATCTCTACGGTACCATCCGCGCGGCGGTATCTACCTTTGATACCTTCAACCACATCCCGGATCTGGATACCGCCATTGCCAACGCGGGCTTTTTTATGGAAAAAGGCGGCGTGTTCCTGTTTGATATGAACACCCCCTATAAGCATCAGAAGGTTCTGGGCGATAACGCATTTACCTTTGAGGAAGAGGACGCCTCCTGCGTGTGGCGCAACCACTATAACGCTGCCGACCGCAAGGTGGAGATCACGGTGGACATTGATTATCACGAGACCGGCGAGCATTTCCACGAGGAATTCTGCGAGTATACCTATGATCTGGATACTATTCGTGCATCGCTGGAAAAGCACGGCTTTGCGCTGGAAACAGTCTGCGATGGTGAAACCTTTGGCCCGCTGACCGAAGAAAGCCAGCGCTACTTCTTCTGCGCAACAAAACAGTATACACAACTGGAGGGATAACCTATGGCAAACCTGATCCGCGGCCTGTCTGAGAACGGCGGTGTCGTGTTCTGCGGTGTGGATTCCACCGAGATCGTCCGTAAAGCAGAAAAGCTTCACACTACAAGCGCCACCTGCAGCGCGGCACTGGGCCGTCTGCTCACGGGTGCTACCCTGATGGGCTCCATGCTCAAGGACGACCGCGACCGTATCACCCTGCGTGTGGCGGGCGGTGGCCCTGCGGGCGTGCTCATTGCCTGCACCGACGGCACCGGCAATGTGAAGGGCTGCATTGATAACCCCTTGGTGGAACTGCCCGCCAAAGCCAACGGCCACTTGGACGTGGGCACTGCCGTGGGCAAGGACGGCGTGCTGACCGTCATCCGGGACAACCGCTTGCAAAAGGAGCCTACGGTGGGGCAGGTGCCGCTGGTGTCCGGCGAGATCGCCGAGGATCTGACCAGCTACTATGCTTACAGCGAGCAGGTGCCCACCGTGATGGCGCTGGGCGTGCTGGTGGACAAGGATCTGTCCATCCTCTGCGCCGGTGGTTTTATGGTGCAGCTTCTGCCCGGCGCTACCGATGCCGAGATCGACCAGCTGGAAAAGAACATCAACGCCATGCCCTCTGTCACCGAGCTGCTCCATGCCGGTAAGACCCCCGAGGACATGATGCAGCTGGCACTGGCGGGCTTTACCCCCAACGTGCTGGACGAGCGCACGGTGCAGTACCAGTGCGATTGCAGCGCCGAGCGCACCAAGGAGATGCTGCTCAGCCTTGGCCGTGCAGAGCTTGTGCGTATGCGGGACGAGGACCCCAACTGTGAGGTGGTGTGCCACTTCTGCCACAGCAAGTACCAGTACGACCTGAACGCTTTGCTTGCTGAGTACGATGCACAGGCAGCACAGGCCGCTGAAGCCGAACATCCCGTACAATAAAAATTTCGCTTTTCAAAAGGCGGCTGCGCAGTTATGTGCAGCCGCCTTTTTTGCTCTGCGCTTCCGAATCGAGTTGCTTTTACAGCTGCCGTTTTCCGTCACATTCCCTCCCGTGAAAAGACAGGTCTGGAAAATCCGCAGATTTTCCAGACCTGTAAATAATCTTTCTGCTTGTTATGTGCAGATATCTGCCGCCACGGTATACACCGCATTGTAATGCAGTGCTTCCTCCTGCACGGTGCATGCCTCCCGGCGGGCGAGGATGTCGGCATCCGGGAAAGCATCGTGCAGCGCCCGCAGCCCTTGCAGCCGCGCCAGCGTAAGCGCCTGCGCCTCGGTACGGTACATCGTCTCCTGCTGCTGCCCGTAATAGGTGGCCTCCTCCACCGCACATGGCAGGGGCAGACCAAAAACCTCTAATCGCAGATGCCGGGTGCGGCACAGCCCGTCCCCCTCGGGCACGGAGAGCGAAAGTGCGGCAGAATGCCCGGCAAAAAACAGCCGGTAATTCGCTTTATTTGCGCCGGTCAGCTGCGGCAGGGTCTCTGCCAGCGGAATGCTTTGATTTGTCTCCCATTCCAGCTGTGCCACTACCGTGCCTGCCGCCGGGGCAAAGATCAAGGTGCCGTCCCGCTCGCTGCGCGCCGTGCCAATCAACCCCTGTCCGGCTTCCACAGTCTGCCCGGGCACTACCAGCATGGTTCCGCTGGCAAGATTTGTACGCAGCACCGTTCCGTTGCACTTTGCCCGCAGCCCGTGCAGAGTGCCTGCGGCGATTTCCGGCCGTGCATGGGCAGGGGCGGCTTCCACCGCAAGTCGGCCTTTTTCAAAATTCAGGCTTACCCACGAAAACTCGCCGCTTTCCAGCAGGGCATACTCTCCGGTGCGCAGCAGCTCCTCGGTTACGACAGTGCCGGGCTGCAAGCCGCAGCTGCGCAGCACTGCACCCGCCCGCGCCTGCTGCCCGGTGGTCAGGCTGCCGTAGTCCACCGCCCATATAAGCCCTTGCAGCCAGACCAGCACCAGTCCCCAGGCGACAAGCCCTACCCAAAGCCCCTTGCGCCGCAGCAGCGGACGCAGCAAAAAATACAGCCCTTTCCGCTTTTCCACCCGCAGCCGCACCCGCCTGTGCCGGGCAAGGGCTGTAAGCCGCCGGTACTGCCATGCTGCGCAATGGGCACAAAAGCCCCCGGGCCGGGCAGAGATGCCGTACAGGTGTATCCCTTGCGCGGCGGCATCGGTCAAAAGCGTCTCGGGGCTGCCGTTCCGGGCGGTAAAGCGCACTCCGGCCCAAAGGCTTGCAGCTTCCATGGCAGCCTCCTATTCATCGGAAAAATCGGTACGCAAAAACTGCCCCTGCACCGTCAGCCGGGTGGCGGTCAGGGTGCAGATGCGCAGCCCGCTGCCGTATACCGTGAACCGCCCCTTCGCCAGCCGCAGACACAGTTTGCTTTCGTCAAAAAACAACACCGTGCAAAAATGCTCGATCTCCATCCGGTCGCCGCTCAGGTATACGGCAGGGCGGTTGTAAAACCCAGGCGGCGGCTGTCGGAACAGCCCGCGCAGCCAGTCGCCCGGGGTGCGCCGGTCGTGGTGTGCTCTGGCCATCGCTGTCCCTCCCGTCCCGCGCTTTGTACATTGCACAGCCCATGCTTCCATATATATGGAGGGGGAGGGCGTGCTTATGAGTAAAAGCTGCAAACCGCTGCATCCGGGGCTTTTTTTGCTGGGTGCAGCCACGGCGCTGCTGGTATTTGCTGCGCCGCAGACTTGTGCGGCAGCCCTGCGGCAGGGTCTTGCACTCTGCGGTGGGCCGTTGCTGGTGTCGTTGTTTCCTTTTCTGGTGGTGTCGGCGCTCATCATGCGCAGCGGCGCAGGCGAGGTGCTTGGCGTGCTGCTCTGGCCGGTGGTGCGCTGCATCGGTCTGCGCAGCCGCAGCGCGGGCAGTGTGCTGCTCATCGGCCTTGTGGGCGGCTTTGCCCCTGCCGCCGCTGCTGCTGCCGAGGCAGTCCGCAGCAGGGAGCTGACCCCGCAGGAAGCTTCAGCTCTGCTGCCCGCCTGTATCTGCTCCGGGCCATCCTTTGTTATTCTGACGGTAGGGGAGCAGCTGCTGGGCAGCCGCACAGCCGGGATATGCCTGTTTGCCGCACAGGTGCTGGCGGGCTGGCTGACTGCGGCGCTGCTCTGCCGTGTCCGCAGCATACCGGAGCCTTTGCCCGTGCCGCCCGCTGCCGCGCAAGCAGAACCGCCGCCCGCGCTGGATGCCATCCTTGCACAGGCGGCGGTGACCTACCTGAAATTATGCGGCTTTGTGCTGTATTTCCGGCTGTTGGCGGCAGGCTGCGGGCTGCTGCTGCCTGCGGCGCTTGCACCCTTTCCGGCGATGCTGCTGGAAGTGTGCTCCGGCTGCGACTACGCCGCCCGCACCGGTCTGTGGGCAAGCGGGCTGTGCTGCGCCGCGCTCAGCGTGCAGGGCGCATCGGTGCTGCTGCAAGTGCGCACCCTCTGCCCGCCGGAGGTCTCGTTCAAACCCTTATTATGGGGCAGGGCACTGCACCTGCCGCTTTCGCTGGCGCTGTTTTATCTGGGCTTGCCGGAGCGTGCCGTGGAAAGCTTCAATACTTTGTGCGCCCGTGTAGTGCCCATGCGGCGCGTGCCGACAGATTGTGCCATGCTGGTGTTCGCGGTGTGCTGCATCACGGCCTGCGAGGCCTGCAGCCTGACCGAAAAGAGGGCGCAAAACGCAACTCCAACAAACAAAAACCGCTCAGCGGCTTGCAAACCGCCGCAAAATGTGGTAACATAACTCTTGGTTATCATAATACCAAACGCAGCGACGGAGAGAGTAGGCGCTGTCTGCACGGCAAAGAGAGAAGCTTCACCGGCTGAAAGGGCTTCCATGTGCGGCAGGAGCTGAAGTTCGCTCCCGAGCGGTCTGCGCGAACGATGCGGACGCATCTACTAGCACAGGACGGTTGCGCCCCGTTACGGCGTTTGAGTGCCGTCTGCCTTTGTGCGGACGGAAACCGGGTGGTACCGCGGAGCAGAAATAGTCACAGCTTCGTCCCTTTTGCCTGAGCAGTCTGGCAGGGGACGGAGCTTTTTTGTTATACTCCGCTCCATGAACACAAAGAATAAAGGAGAGAAAATCCATGCAAGCAATGATCGATGAGCTGGCCAAGCAGGCCGCTGAAAGCCTTGGTCAGGTGTCCAGCAAGGAGACGCTGGCTTCCTTCTGGCAGGAATACCTCAGCAAAAACGGCAAGATCCCTGCCCTGATGAAGAATCTGCGCACCGTTG